>Ga0207646_10000456_pt1 | contig 54628 bp, 48 predicted proteins | sample KBSK5502metaG_FD_184343 | JGI IMG/M metagenome (GOLD analysis project Ga0207646, IMG submission 184343) | Corn, switchgrass and miscanthus rhizosphere microbial communities from Kellogg Biological Station, Michigan, USA - KBS K5-50-2 metaG... | ecosystem: Host-associated > Plants > Roots >...
CCGGGCCGCTGACCACTAGCCACTAGCCACTGATCACTGCTTCGGTTTATTTGGATCGTCTGCCGGGTTGACCCAGTTGATCTGGAACGGCCCCATGCCGTGTAGCTGGATAACCGTATCGCCGCGGACGGCGGCGAAATGCCGCATCTCGCGAGGGAGGAACGCGAAGCTGCCGGTGGGCAGGTCGCGCAGGGCGGCATCGTCCCACTTCTCGCCCAGGCCGACGCGGAAGGTGCCAGAGAGCACGGTGAGGTTCTCGTCCTGGGGATGCCAGTGCGGCGGGATGCGGTAGCCGTCCGAGGCTTTGATGCGCAGGACGTAGGGGCCGGGCTTTGAGGGGTCGCCAGAGACGACTGCCTTCATTGCCCCACCGACATGCGGCTGCCACGTCAGCGACTCCGGCGTGGTGATGCTGTGGTTGCCGCCCCTCTGCGCGGCCGGAGTCTGGCGGTTCTGCGCCACCAGCGCGGCTGAAACGATCAGAGCAAGAGTGACTACAAGTGTGAGTCGCTTCATTGCTCACCTCCTTGGAAGGAGGGATTCTACCAGTACTCGATACTCAGTATCCAATTTAGCGTATGTATTTGTCCGCGCGTGGATGTGAAGATAGCTGTGGCAAGCTACCCCTTGCCCATCGTCCGAAAACCATGATTTTGAGATGTTCCGAATCGGCCCTTCCGACACAGCCTAAGCACTTGCATTGACTTGCCTCGGGGCGCGGCCTACGATGCCGTGCAGCAGGTAGGTCTCCTTTCTCATGATCGGCCAAACCATCTTGCACTACCACATCCTGGAAAAGCTGGGTGGCGGTGGCATGGGCGTGGTGTACAAGGCCGAGGACACCCGGCTCGGCCGCCAAGTCGCTCTCAAATTCCTGCCTGATGAACTCTCTAAAGACCCCCATGCTGTGGAGCGTTTTCACCGCGAGGCCCGTGCCGCCTCAGCGCTGAATCATCCCCACATCTGCACGATTTACGACATTGGCGAACACGAAGGGCGGCAATTCCTGGTGATGGAGTTGCTGGAAGGCGAGACGCTCAAGCATCGCATCCACGGGAAGCCTGTCGAAACCAAGTATCTGTTGGAGTGGGGGATGCAGGTAGCCGACGCCCTGGAGGCGGCGCACAAGAAGGGCATCATCCATCGGGACATCAAGCCGGCGAATATCTTTGTCACTGAGCGGGAGCAGGCCAAGGTGCTGGACTTTGGGCTCGCAAAGCTGTTGCAGCCGGTGAGCGAGGCGACGCTGACCGAGAGTCTGACCGAGACGCAAGCGATGGCGGGAACGCTGCCCTACATGGCTCCGGAGCAGTTGCGAGGGGAGAAGGTGGACGCGCGGGCGGACATCTATGCGTTGGGCGTGGTGCTCTACGAGATGGCCACCGGGCGGCGGCCGTTCGAGGCCACACTGCCCACTGCACTGGCGGCGGACATCCAGCACAAGCCTCCGCTATGGCCTGGGCGGATCAACCCTGATCTTTCGCCCAAGCTGGAAGACATCATTCTGAAGTGTCTGGAGAAGGACCCCGAGAACCGCTACCAATCCGGCAAAGAGCTGGCGGTTGATCTCCGGCGGCTGGCCATGCCGTCCCTGGTGACCGCAGCGCCGTCGGTACTGACTGCATGGCGCAAAGCAGCGAGGCCGACCGGCTACGGTGTGGCAGGCCTGCTGGTGCTTGCGGCGCTGCTGGTGGGGTTGAACGTGGGCCGCTGGCGGGGGCGGCTGCTGGGCCGGGGCACATCACCACGCATCGAGTCGCTGGCGGTGCTTCCGATAGCCAATCTCTCGGGTGACCCCCAGCAGGAATACTTCGCCGATGGCATGACCGAGGCGCTCATCACCGACTTGTCGAAGATCGGGGCCCTAAGCGTGATTTCGCGCACCTCCGTGATGCGCTACAAGGGCACGACCAAGCCTCTTCCGGAAATTGCAAGGGAGTTGAATGTGGATGCGGTAGTGGAAGGCTCCGTGCAGCGGTCCGGTGACCGTGTCCGCGTCACGGCCCAGTTGATCGGCGCACGGACAGATACACATCTATGGGCCGAAAGCTACGACCGTGACCTGCACGACATTCTGGCCTTGCAGGACGACGTGGCACGGGCGATCGCGAATCAGATCAAAGTCAAGCTGACGCCGCAAGAGCAGGTGCGCCTCGCTAGCGCCCGTCCGGTAAACCCGGAAACCCATGAGGCCTATCTCAAAGGTCGCTACTACTGGAACAAGCGAACCGAGGAGGGGTTCCACAGATCGATCGAATACTTTAGCGAAGCCACCGAAAAAGACCCCAACTATGCGCTCGCCCACGCTGGCTTGGCCGATAGCTACATCATACTGGGGTACTTCAGTCTGCTTCCGGCCAAGGAGGCATACGCCAAAGCACGGGAAGCGGCCACGAGGGCTCTGGAACTAGATGATACGCTTGCCGAGGCACACAACGCGCTCGCGACGGCGAAAGCGGATTATGACTGGGACTGGCCGGGTGCTGAGCGCGAGTTCCGGCGTGCGATCGAGCTGAACCCAGGCTATGCGACCGCCCACCAGTGGTATGGCCGACTGCTGTCCGAACTGGGCCGGCACGAGGAAGCCCTGGCCGAGATCAAACGGGCTCAGGAGCTCGACCCCCTTTCGCTCATCATCAACGCGGTCGGTGGGAGGATTCTCCTGTATGCGGGACGGGACGATTTGGCGATCGAACAGCTGCGGAAGACGCTCGAGATGGATCCCAATTTTGCCCACGCGCACTGGTTCCTGGGAATGGCGTATGTGCGGAAGGGAGCGCTTGCGGAAGCGATTGCCGAATTTCAGAGAGCTACAACCCTCTCTTCAAACTTCACCCAGTACAAGGCCGGGCTCGGGCATGCCTACGCGCGTGCGGGTAAGAGCGCCGAAGCGCGCAAGCTGCTCTATGAACTGAAGGAGCTCTCAAAACGAAGGTATGTCTCCTGGTGCGACTTCGCAGCCATCTATGCGGGACTGGGGGACAAAGATCAGGCCTTCGCCTGCTTGGAAAGGGCCTACGCGCAGCGCGACGCCAGGCTAGTCGAACTGAAAGTGGACGCCCGGCTCGACCCCCTGCGCGCCGACCTGCGCTTCGCCGACCTGCTGCGCCGCGTCGGCCTCCCGCCGTAAGCGGCCTATCACGGGGATGCCCTCTATTCGGGTTACCAGCGCTTGACGATGGGCTTGAACCCTATCTTCTCGATCACGCGCTTGGCCATGTGGGCGGATTCAGCATCGGCGTATGGACCGACCTGTACTCGGTAGTAGCGATCGGCACTCGGCCCGAGGACAAAGGTAGGAAACTTCTTCTTCCGCAGGGTTTCGGCCATTGCTAGCGCGTTAGTTTCTTGCGTGAGCGCAGCAACCTGGAGAACGACCGCGCCCTTTTGGATCGGCGGCGGACTCAACGTCCAGTCCGTACCCGAGGTCTCGGGCGGCTTCGTCAATGGAGCCGGGATATCAGAAGGTGAGACCGTCTGTTTGTCCGCGCTGGGGGTGGCGTGGGAGCTCGAAAACTCTCCTAGGGAAACGATATAGACGAAGGCAAAGGCCAGTCCACAGAGCGCTACAGCGCCGACAAGCAGTCCTGCAAGGCGTTCCTTGAGACTCAGAGTTTGCGCTGAAGCCCACTCGCTTATTCGCTGATGTGATGCTTCCGGAAGGTTCAAGAACCGCAGCCCGGCTTTTAGTCTGGCTTTGTCTGTCCAGGCAATTTGGCAGCTCGCTTCGATGCGGTGGCGGGTTCCCGGCAGGTCAAACACAAGGCGGACAGCCTCGCCGCTCACCACCGGAATAAAGGGATGAAGCGCCAACCCGCCTTCACTGATGTTGGAGAGCCAGCCGCCGTTCTTTGGAGCTAGATCCACATACACGTGTGGGTGGACGGACTGCCGTGGGTGGTGGCGGCGATCGAAGGCCATGAACGTCTGCTCCGCGGAAAACTCCCAAGCGATGGTAGGCTCAGAGGGTGAGGAGAATCTTCGATTTCAGCTTTGGCTTTGCCCAAACTGATAACTTCAGCCGTGCTTATTCTCGGCGTATCGGTGTCCCAAGCTGGGCTCTCATGCTGCGCCGCATCGGCCTGCCGCCGTAAGCCGCGAAATCGCACCAATGCAAGAACCTGCTGCGATGCAAGTCACAATGTTTCGGGAATTTAGGCTTCCTGCTTAGGAGTGAATCGCCCACAAGGAATCTGCGGGGCGCTGTGCTCCGCCATAAGTCTGTTGTCCTGGGGGCGCTTCCAGTCAGAGATCTCTTCGATGGGCTCAAGAATTGCCCCTAAGTAAGGCGATGAAAGGAGAAGCCCTATGGAGCGCCACCACAGTCAGGAACTTGATCCCTCTCGGCGCTGTCCACAATCACAGGAGTTCGAGACTGCGCTGCGGAGGAAGATTGTCGGCCAGGATGAAGCTGTCCGGGCGGTAGTGGATCTCGACCAGGTTTTTCTGGCCGGAATGTGTCCCCCAGGGCGACCGGTGGGCAACTTGCTCTTCCTCGGCCCAACCGGATCGGGCAAGACGCGGATTGTGGAGGCAGCGGCCGATGTTCTGTTTGGTGACCCGCGCGCCGTAATCAAGGTGGACTGCGCCGAGTTCCAGCACTCCCACGAGATCGCCAAGCTCATTGGCTCGCCGCCAGGCTATCTGGGGCATCGGGAGACACACCCGCTGATCACGCAAGAGGCGTTGGCGCAGTATCACACCGAAAAACTGAAGCTGAGCTTCCTCTTATTTGACGAGATTGAGAAGGCTTCGGACGCTCTTTGGCAGTTGCTGCTGGGCATCTTGGACAAGGCTACGCTCACGCTGGGCGATAACCGGCGCGTGGACTTGTCGCAGGCGATGATTTTTCTGACCTCGAACCTGGGGGGCCAGGAGATCACCGAATTGATGACTGGCGGACTCGGGTTTGTCCAGCCTAGCGACAAACCGGCCGACCAGCTGGACCAAAAAGTGGAGCGGACAGCAGCCGAAGCGGCGAAGCAGAACTTTTCACCGGAATTCATGAATCGGCTGGACAAAGTGGTGGTGTTCCATCCGCTGCGGCCGGAGCAGTTGGAGCAGATTCTGGAGATCGAGTTGGGGATGGTGCAGCAGAGAGTGCTGGACACGGAGCGGGGTCAGTTCTTGTTCCGGGTGACGCCAGAGGCACGAGCGTTTTTGCTGCGGGAAGGGACAGACCTGAAGTATGGGGCGCGGCACCTGAAGCGCGCCATTGAGCGCCACATGGTGGATCCGCTGGCGAGTCTGCTGGTGACCGGGCAGGTGAAGCTGGGGGACGTGTTATGCATTGATTGGAATGAGACAGAGGGACGTTTGGTGTTCCGGAGAGAACGCGAGGGTGCACTAGTGCCGATGCGGGCGCCTCAGCCGCAGTTGGCGGCACAGGCGGCGCGAGCGACCAGCGGTCGAGATCCCTACGCGGCCCTGGCCGACTAAGGGGAGACTTCTGCGCTCGACGCTCGCCGCGAATGTTTCGGGCGGGCAGGAAAGATCTCTAAGGCTCGGGCGAAGGCAGCTAGCCGTGCCTGGTCGGTGGGACTGCCATAGAGGCTTAGCTGTGACTCCCGGTTCAAAAATCAGTGTTTTGGTAGACGGCCCGGCTTTGTTGTTGACTTCGCCATACTTCAGGCGCATGCTGGAAATGTTCAAGCCCTCTTTTATTCCCCACTGAAACAGGATCCAGGAGGCTCTCCTTCATGTATATCGGCGAAAGTATTCTCACAAAAAAACCAAGAAACATCCTCAACATCGAAGGTGGAATCTTCGCAGCTGTCGCGCCTACCGGCTTGAAGCTGGAGGTGATGTGTCGTCCCGGACGCCCGATGAGTATAGTCCCCCACCACTTCTCTCTTGAGAAGCGGCGCGATGACGGCATGTGGAGGATCATTAAAATTGGAGACTTGAATGGCTGACGGAGGCGCGTGATCCTTCAAGATGCGCCCATTAGATGTTTTCCCGCACCTCAGAGACAAGGCGACGGCTGAAATTCTACCCAGGCACCCCATTTTATGATCGTTCCTCTTGGGCTTTCTTCTGCGCTGGTCTGATAGCGAGCTATAGATATAGCCGCCCATGTCCGTCACCAGTCTCTCCGGGCCCGGGAAGGGGCAAGGAGATGCATCCGGAGGGACTATCAGGCCGAGTTAAGGCTGCCTGTGACAGGGCCAAGGCGACGTATGGAAGGCAGCTGTGCTAGGGGTCGAGACTCCGGAAATGGGCTAGCCTAGGGCCCGCTTCAGACGCTTGCTAGACTTCTTCAGTTCACGCCCGAGGACTTCAACCTTCTTCCTTAGCTGTGTGAGTTCTTCTCGAACTGCATGCACCGCTTTCCCAACCTTACGGGCTGTGCGCTCCGCCCGACCAACTGTAGTTCCGATTCTCACTGCAGCGGCTTTGAGTTTAGCCTTATTGGTCATTTCCCTCTCCTGTCCGCACCGTGGATCTCCGATCCGGTGGAATGGCGCAGAGTGTAGCACGAATGCCGCCTGGCCCCTCCGTTGCGCTGGTCTGGCCGCGAGCTGTAGATATGCTGCCCATGGCCGTCACCCATCTCCCCGCGCCCAGGAAGGGCAAGGAGATATGCTGGGAGAGCATATTTTAACCGCGTGTCAGGAGTTCGAGTCTCCCCAGCCCCAGACACCCCAGCCCCAGAACACTCGACCGAAGCACGCCAGTGTGGCAAGATGAAGTTTCAGATCTGCATAGGGCTGAGTAGAGGGAACAGCAAGATGGAAAAGGCCACTTTTGGAGCAGGGTGCTTCTGGGGAGTGGAGGCAGCCTTCCGCCAAGTCAAAGGCGTGGTCTCGACGGAAGTGGGGTACATTGGAGGATGGCTGAAGAATCCGACCTATCCCGAAGTGTGCTCGGGGCAGACTGGACACGCAGAAGCGGTGCAGGTTGAGTATGACCCCTCTCAGGTTTCGTATGATGAGCTTCTGGATGTATTTTGGGAGATCCACGATCCCACGCAATTAAACGGCCAGGGCCTGGACGTTGGAACCCAATACAGGTCTGTAATTTTCTTCCACAATGCAGAGCAGGAGACGGCCGCAAAGATTTCTAAAGAGAGGCTTCAGAACTCTGGCAGATTTGACAAGAAGATTGTGACGGAGATCGTGCCCGCTTCTCAATTCGGGAGGGCGGAGGAATATCATCAGCAGTATTTAGATAAGCGGGACGTGAAGTCTTGCGGATTGCCCACCGAAAAGAGCACGTCGAACCAGACGAACGAGGTCGAGGCCTATATCACTCCACTTCCGCGCAGGCCGGCCAGGAACTAGACAAGCCCTTCCCGCAGGGAAAGCCTCGCTAGCATCAAAGACCATCGCTTAATCGTTTCGTAACGTCACCGCCTTCAATAGAGCTTGATATCTCGTACCTCAAGTCGTGTTTTTCCTTGGATTCTTCCCCGGTTGCTGAAGGTTGATGAGTAGTCTCAGCCTCTTCGGGGACAGATAGGTAGGGAGAAGGCCAGTGCGGTTGCGAGGGCTTACTTGGTGGCAGGATTCGAGTCGTGGTTCCCCGGCTCGTGTTCACCACGGAAGGGCAGCCTGAGTTTGCGGGAGATCGCCGGCCAAAACTCCCGGAGCACATCGAAACCCGCGTCTTCGATGATGCTGTAGCCCACGGCCCGCGCTGCCGGCGCGAAGCCGCGTTCGTTGCCTGGGTGATAGACGTTACTCAACACGACGGCGCTTGTCGTCCCCAGCCATTCGGAAAAATTGAACATGCGCTTGCCATTTTCGTGGTGAGCCACGAACGCGTGCTCTACCGCATGGAGGAAGCGCGTCCCGCCGCTGCCGTTGGCCAGGCGGTAGTAACGGGGGTCCTCCGAAAATATCAACGGATACGCAAAGTCCTTGAAGAACTTGGATGAGGCTTGATCGGCGAAGTTGGCGCCAAGACGCTTACCATACCCCGCGGCACCCTGCCCGAAGGTGGGGTCCTGGTTTTCCGCTTGGTCAAGTCCTGCGCTGAAACCGGCGGCGAGAAACGTCACCGGATCAAACGTATCCTGAACGAACAGAACGAATTTGTCTTTCGGTTTGAGCGAGCACAGTATCGCGCCGGGCTTGTACTGGGGCGGGTGCACCGTCTTGCGTTCCAACTTCCGCGCGAACGTGCCAACAATCTTCTTCAACGGCCCGTCGTAGTCCTTCAGGCGCACCAGCGGCGGCGGCTCCACGCAGGGAGCCGCCACGTTCTTCGTAGTTTCCTCCTGCATAGAAACAGGTGCAGCGGGCGGCTGCGGAGGAGGGGCTGGCGGTTGCTGGGCGCGGACCACGCCGCCGTAAGCCGCCGCGCTCAGTAGAGCCATTCCTGCTAATGCGCGAAAGAAAGTTCGGTTCCCCACGGTCCGCCCTGAAGCCTAGCACCATTGCCTATCTGGCGTTTCTGCCCCTTCGCTGAGTGTGTCCGCCTGGTGAGCTATGGGTATAGCCGCCCATGTCCGTCGCCCATCTCTCCGGGCCCAGGAAAGGGGTAGAAATTATATCCCGCATTTCAATCACGACTAACCTTTGTCGACGTCCGTGGTATGCTCCCCAGGCTTCTGATTCATTAGGAAGCCCAGCACGGTCTAGGTCATCGGGGTGCCTCAAAGCCGTCGGCACACGGAGGGTTGCTATGAGAATTCCTGATCTGTTCAAGGGCGCCCGGTTTGTGGGCAAAGCAGAAGGTGATCGAAGAACCTACTATGTGTTCGAGAGCGACGCAGGCTATCTTGTGGTGGCACCCAATTCCGCGGGCGGCTTCAACTTGAATGTCGTCGATCGGAAGGTTCCGGACGCGGTGACCACTCGGTATAAAGGAAAGAACCTGACCGCAGGACGTTTGAAGCGCAGCAGCCGGCGTCCCAGTCTCTTCCGTGGCCCTTTCTCGTCTCTGCAGGCGCTGTATGTCATGGTTGCCCTTGGCCGCGCTCGAAAGCTGAAGCGGCGCGAGGGGAAGGCCATGGTGTTCAAGATTAGCCGACGAGCCTCTGGCAAGCCATAAACGACCCAGCCAGGGTGGAGCGACTCTCACCATGATCAACCTCGAAGGACGCGCCGCCGTCGTCTTTGGCGTAGCCAACAAGCGCAGCATCGCTTGGGCCATCGCTCAGCGGTTGCAAGCGGCCGGGGCGCGCCTGGCCATCACCTATCAGAGCGAGCGCCTGGCCGAGGAGGCGCGGGAGCTCGCGGCCGCGCTTCCGGGCGCGGAAGCCTTCCAGTGCGACGTCTCGGTGGACGCCGAGATTGACCGACTGTTTGCGGAGCTGAAATCCCGCTACGAGAAGCTGCACGTCCTGGTGCACAGCATCGCCTTTGCACCCGCAGAGGACTTGAAGGGCGAATTCCTTAATACGTCGCGCGAGGGCTTTCGCGTCGCGCACGACGTGAGCGTTTATTCGCTGGTGGCGCTCGCCCGCGCCGCGGCGCGGCTGATGACCGATGGCGGCAGCGTGATCACGCTCACCTATTACGGCTCGGAGAAAGTGGTGCCGCACTACAACGTGATGGGCGTGGCCAAGGCGGCGCTCGAGGCCACGGTACGCTACCTGGCCCACGATCTCGGCAAGCGCCGCGTGCGCGTCAACGCCATCTCCGCCGGGCCGATCAAGACGCTGGCGGCGCGCGGCATTTCCGGGCTGGGCGACATGCTGAGGGCGCACGCCGAGCGCGCGCCGCTCGGGCGTAACGTGGACGTCAACGAGGTAGCCGAGACCGCCGTGTTTCTGGCGTCCGATTTGAGCTCCGCCATCACAGGCGGGGTCATCTACGTGGATTGCGGCTACAACATCATGGGGTTTTAATCCGTTTTTCGGATTCCTCTAAACTCGTTTATTCCCCTGAGGGCTCGCGGCAATTAGAATGGGACGATTGCCGCCCTATGATCCGGGTACGGAAGCGTTGCATCAGCTCGGGCTTGGGATTGCTCCGCAGGCGCGCGAAGCGCGCGTCGCTCGTGGATGGAGGCTATGCAAAACCCTTTCATGTCGAAGGCGATTGAGTTGTCCATCGAAAATGTACGTTCGGGTCGCGGAGGGCCTTTCGCCGCGGTGGTGGTGAAAGGCGGCAAAATCATCGCCCAGGGGACGAACCGGGTGACCTCCGCGAACGACCCGACCGCACACGCGGAAATCGTGGCCATCCGCGAGGCCTGCCACGCCCTCGAAAATTTCCAGCTCAGCGGCTGCGAGATCTATACCACCTGCGAGCCCTGCCCGATGTGCCTGGGCGCGATTTATTGGGCGCGGCCGGAGAAGGTGTACTTCGCCAGCACCGGCAAAGATGCTGCCGCGCATGGGTTCGACGACGCCTTCATCCTGGAGGAGCTCCAGCAGCCCGTCGGCCAGCGGCGCATTCCCATGATCCAGCTCATGCGCGAAGAAGCTCTGGCGGCGTTTCGAGCCTGGGAAGAAAAGCCGGACCGGGTTTCGTACTGATCGGGGCCATTCGATGCCCGTGACAACGAAAACAAGGGTTGTGGGCCAGGGCGTTCCGCGGAAGGAAGGCCGCGAGAAGGTCACCGGGCAAGCGCCCTACGTGGACGACATCGCTCTCCCCGGCATGCTGTACGGCGCAACGGTGCGTAGCCCCAGTGCCCGCGGGCGCATCCGCAAGATCTCGTTCGAGGGCGATATCCCCTGGGACGAGTTCACCATCGCCACCGCAAAAGACATTCCCGGTGAAAACTACGTGGCGCTGTTGGTGCACGACCAGCCGTATCTGGCCGACAAGGTGGTGAACCATCCCGAGGAGCCCGTGCTTCTGCTCGCGCACCCCGATAAATACTTGCTCGAGGAGGCGCGACGCGCGGTGCGGCTCGAGATCGAGCCCCTGCCGGCAATTTTCACCATCGAGGATTCCCTGAACAAAAAGGAGATCATCTGGGGCGAGGACAACATTTTTAAGTCCTACGTGGTGGAAAAGGGCAATGTGGATGCCGTCTGGGCGCAGGCTGACTTCATCGTGGATGGTGAATACCGCACCGGCGCGCAGGAGCAGCTTTACATCGAGCCGCAGGGAATGATTGCTGTGGCCAATCTGGAAAAGGGCGTCACGGTATGGGGCTCGATGCAGTGCCCCTATTACGTGCACAAGGCGCTGATGGCATTGTTTGGCCTGCCGCCGGAGAAGGTCCGCGTCATCCAGACCGAAACCGGCGGGGGCTTCGGCGGCAAAGAAGAATATCCCTCGGTGATTGCCGGGCACGCCGCGCTGCTGGCGTGGAAGTCGGGGCGACCGGTGAAAATTGTTTACGATCGCGCCGAAGATATCGCCGCCACCACCAAGCGCCACCCTTCGCGCACGCGCCATCGCACTGCCGTTTCCCGCGACGGCAAGCTGCTCGCCGTGGAGATCGAATTCGTGATTGATGGCGGCGCATACACCACGCTTTCGCCCGTGGTGCTCTCCCGCGGCACCATCCACGCGGCGGGGCCCTATTCCTGCCCCAACGTGCGCATCTGGAGCCGCGCCGTAGCCACCAACGCGCCGCCGCACGGCGCCTTCCGCGGGTTCGGCGCGCCGCAGAGCATTTTCGCTTTGGAGCGGCACATGAACCGCGTGGCTCACGCCGTCGGGCTCAGCCCGGAAGAGTTTCGCCGGCGGAATTTCATCCAGCCTGGCGGAACCACCGCCACCGGGCAGGTGATCCGCGAAAACGTCAACATGAATGGCCTGATGGAACGCGCGTTCGAGCTGAGCCGCTACGACGAAAAACTCGAGCGCTTTGCCCGCGAGAACCCGGGGCAACGGCGGAAGAAGGGAATCGGCTTTGCGTCGTTCATGCATGGCGCGGGATTCACCGGCTCGGGCGAGGAATACCTCGCTTCGGTCATCGAAGTCGAGGCCACGCCGCACGGCCGCGTGCGCATTCTGACGGCCAGCACGGAAATCGGCCAGGGCACAAACACGATTTTCTCGCAGATCGCCGCCGACGCTCTGGGATTGCAATACGAGCAAATCGAAATCTCCAAGCCGGACACCGCGAATGTTCCCAACAGCGGCCCCACCGTGGCCTCGCGCACGTGCATGGTGGTGGGCAAGCTGGTCGAATCAGCCTGCCTGGGACTGAAACAGACGCTCGTCAGCGGCGCCTTCTTGAAAGAAGACTACACGCCAGAGGAATTCGAGCGCGCCTGCCGGCGCTACATCGAGACCTATGGCCGGCTGAAATCCCGCAGCCAGTACCAGCCGCCGCCGGGCGTTCATTGGGACGACGAGAAGCATCGGGGCGACGCCTACGGAACCTACGCCTGGGCAGTGTATGTGGCCGAAGTGGCCGTGGACACGCTGACCTTCGAGATCGAGGTGAACGATTTTGTGGCCGTGCAGGAAGTGGGCAAGGTGATTCATCCGGTGCTCGCCGCGGGGCAGATTGAAGGCGGAGTGGCGCAGGCCATCGGCTACGCGCTCTACGAAAACGTGGTGTGGAACGAAGGCCATATGGTCAACAGCCAGATGACCAACTACATCATGCCCACAGCTGCGGATGTGCCGCCCATCCGCGTCTATTTTGAGGAGTGGGGCTACCCGTACGGACCTGCCGGCGCCAAGGGCATCGGGGAGCTGCCGATGGACGGCACCGCTCCCGCGATCGTGAACGCGATTGAAAACGCCATCGGCGTCGGCATCCATCAGATCCCGGTGCTGCCGGAGACACTCCTGCGGGCGCTCGAACAAGAGGAGCACGCACGTGTCTGAGCGGGTGGGCAAAGTCGAAATCGCCTGCACCGTGAATGGTGAAAGGCGGCGCTTCAAGGCCCACCCGATGGCGCGCCTGCTCGATGTGCTGCGGGAGGAATTGCGGCTCACTGGCACCAAGGAAGGCTGCGGCGAGGGTGAGTGTGGCGCCTGCACGGTCTGGGTGGACGGAGAAATCGTCAACAGTTGCCTTGTGCCGGTCCTGCAAGTCGAAGGCAGTGAGATCAAAACCATTGAAGGCCTCGCCGATGACGAGCAGTTGCACGCCGTGCAGGAAGCGTTCATCGCCTGCGGCGGCGCGCAGTGCGGAATCTGCACGCCGGGCATGGTGATGGCCGCGGTGGACCTGCTTGAGCGCACAGCGCATCCCACCGAGACCGAAATCCGCACCGGGCTGGCGGGCAATCTGTGCCGCTGCACGGGATACGTGAAGATCTTCGAGGCGGTTGTCCGGGCCTGCCAGGCCACGGGAGTCAAGGCGTGAGGGCCTATCTTCCCGCGTATGAGTTGCGCGCCCCGCGGGATCTCTACCAGGCGCTCGCGCTTCTCGGGAGCGAGCCCGGCGGGTGGATGCCGCTTGCCGGCGGGACTGATCTGATGGTGCTGTTTGAAGCCGGCAAACTGGCGCACCGGAAATTCATCAGCATCTGGAAACTTGCCGAACTCAAGGGCATCGAAGTCGCGCCGGGAGGGGTGACGCTGGGCGCACTGACTACTTACACCCAGGTGCAGGCGCATGAGCTTTTGCAGAGGGAATTCCCGCTGCTCTGCCGGGCCGCCGCGCAGACCGGCGGCATCGCCACGCAGAATCGCGGCACGTTGGCCGGAAACATCGTCAACGCCTCACCGGCGGCGGATTCGCCGCCCGCGCTGCTGGTGTACGACGCCGAACTCGAGCTGGCGTCGTCGCGCGGGTCCCGCTGGGTGCCGTACCACGGCTTTCATACCGGGTACAAAAAGATGATTCTGCGACCGGAGGAACTCATCCGGCGCATTCGCTTGCCCCGCAGGACAAAACGCTGGAAGCAGTATTACCACAAGGTGGGCACGCGCAAGGCGCAGGCCATCTCGAAGGTCTGCTTTGCCGGTGCGGCCGAGGTGGCTGGCGACGAGATCCGCGACGTCCGCATCGCCCTGGGAAGCGTCGCGCCCACGGTCGTGCGGTGCGTCAAGACGGAGGCGCTGCTCAAGGGACAGAAACTCAGCCCCGCTGCGCTTCGCACCGCGAAAGACGCGCTCTCCGAAGAAATCGCTCCTATTGACGACATGCGTTCCTCGGCGCACTACCGCCTCCGCGTTGCCTTGAACTTGCTCGAAGATTTCCTGCGGCGAGCGCAGAGCAACGGGCGAGACCAGCCATGAGTCCGGATCTTGTCGTTTGCGGCGACCGCGTGGTGACATCCGACGCGGTCGGGCCGGCGGCCATTCACATCCGCGATGGTGTGATCACCGGCATCGCCGCGCGGGATGAGGTTCCGCCCGGCTGCCCCATTTTCGATGCGGGCAAGTCGGTGCTCATGGCGGGGCTTGTGGATACGCACGTCCACATCAACGAGCCCGGGCGCACGGAGTGGGAAGGGTTTCAGTCGGCGACTCGCGCGGCGGCGGCAGGCGGAGTCACGACGCTCGTGGATATGCCGCTCAACAGCATTCCCGCAACGACGACGCTCGAATCCTTCGAGGCCAAGCGACATGCCGCGCGGGGGAACTGCTGGGTGGACGTGGGCTTCTGGGGCGGCGTGGTTCCCGGAAACACCGCCCAACTGCCGCGCCTGCTCGATGCCGGCGTGCTGGGATTCAAATGTTTTCTGATTCATTCCGGCGTCGAGGAGTTCCCACACGTCACCGAGCCAGACCTGCGTGCCGCACTCGAGGAGCTGGCCGCCTTGCGGGCGCTGCTCATCGTTCATGCGGAGTTGTCCGGACCCGTTGAAAAAGCTCTTCGGGCGCTGGCGGCCCGTCTGCCGTCCAATCCTCGGCGGTATGAAACGTTTTTGCACTCGCGGCCCCGCGAGGCAGAAAGCGAGGCCGTAGCCCTGCTGATTCGCCTGGCTCGTGGGGTCTCGAACGGCTCGAGAGCCGATTCCGGCCTGCGGCTGCACGTCGTACATCATTCTTCCTCCGACGCACTTCCCCTGCTGCGCCGGGCGCGGGAAGACGGCTTGGCGATCACCGTGGAAACCTGCCCGCACTATTTGTTTCTCGCGGCTGAGGACATCCCGGACGGCGCAACGGAATTCAAATGCTGCCCGCCCATCCGCGAGCGCGAGAATCGCGAGCAACTCTGGGCCGCGCTCGCCGAAGGCCTGATCGAAATGGTGGTCTCCGACCACTCACCCTGTCCGCCGGAAATGAAGCGGCGCGATTCGGGCGATTTTCTCCGCGCCTGGGGCGGGATCTCTTCCTTGCAACTCCGGCTTCCGGTGATGTGGACCGCGGCGCGGCGGCGCGGCCACAGCCTGGGCGATCTGGCCGAATGGCTGTGCCGCGCGCCGGCCCGGCTGGTGGGACTCGAGAACCGCAAAGGGAGCATCCGCGTGGGCTGCAATGCTGACCTGTGCGTCTGGAACCCGGAGACCACATTCCGCGTCGAGCCCGCAAGCCTCCATCACCGGCACAAGCTCACCCCTTATGCCGGGCAGGTGCTGAGCGGCGTGGTCGAAGCGACGTTCCTGCGGGGCCAAATAATCTATGACCGCGGCCATTTCGCTTCGCGGCCCATCGGAACGCTACTCAAGCGAGGAAACTCCTGATGGATTTCACCGAATGGGTTGACCTCGCCTCCGAGCGCGTGGGCGGCGTGGTCCTGGCCGCCAACGACGAGTTCTTCGCGCCCAAAGAGAGCCTGCTGAAAGCGAGCAAGCCCATTTTCGTCGAAGGCAAGTACACCGACGTCGGAAAATGGATGGACGGCTGGGAGACGCGCCGGCGGCGCACGCCCGGGTTCGATTGGTGCATCCTCCGGCTGGGCCTGCCAGGGACCATTCGCGGCGTCGTCGTAGATACCAGCCATTTCAAGGGAAACTATCCGGAGCAGTGTTCGCTCGAAGCGTGCGCGCTCGATGGCCGCCCGGACGTAGAAAAGCTGACCAGGGCCTCAACGCAGTGGACGGAGATTCTCCCGAAGTCCAGCCTCCGGGGCGATTCCGAGAACCGCCTTCCCATCCAGAATCCGACCCGATTCACGCATGTTCGCTTCAATATTTTCCCCGATGGCGGCGTGGCGCGTCTCCGCGTCCATGGAGAGGTCGTGCCGGACTGGTCGAAGCTCGCTGGCGCAAGTGAAGTGGATCTCGCCGCGGTCGAGAACGGCGGGCTGGTCGTGGCCTGCAGCGACATGTTTTTTGGTTCGCGGCACAACCTGATCATGCCGGGCCGCGCCGCAAGCATGAGCGACGGCTGGGAAACGCGCCGGCGGCGAGGGCCCGGGCACGACTGGGTGGTCATCCGGCTGGGGACTTCCGGAACCATCGGCCGGCTGGAGGTGGATACGTCGCATTTCAAGGGCAACTTTCCTGAAAGTTGCTCGCTCGAGGCCTGCGCGGCGCCGCAGGGCGCGCTCGAGGAGTCCGCGCTTGCGTCCTTGCCCTGGGCGGACGTTCTCCCGCTGACCAAGTTGCAAGCGGACACGCGGCACTTCTTCGCAAGAGAGCTCAAGAGTGTCGGCTGGGTGACGCATGTACGCTTCAACATCTTTCCCGATGGCGGCGTCGCTCGCCTGCGCGTCTTCGGCACCGTGAGCCCGTGAAAATGCCGGACGCCGCCATCGCGCGCCTGAACGCCGCTGCGCAGAAAGAGGCCGAGCGGCTGCTGCGCGAGTGCTGCGGCTCGGCGAACTGGGCGCGCCGGATGGCCGCGCGGCGCCCTTTTCGAGATAGGGGCGAACTATTGGACGCCGCTGACCGCATCTGGTGGGAGCTCGGGCGCGAGGACTGGCTCGAGGCATTTAGCCGGCACCCGAAAATCGGAGAGAAAGCGGCGGCGGGCAAAGGCTCAGAGCAGGCGCGCCAGTGGTCGGAACAGGAGCAAGCGGGGACAGCCGCTGGGCGCGAAGACGTGCGGGCCGCGCTGGCCGAAGCCAACCGCGCTTATGCGGCGCGTTTCGGCTATATCTTCATCGTCTGTGCGACGGGAAAAACCAGCGAGGAGATGCTTGCACTTCTTCGGGACCGCCTCCAGAATGAGCCCCGGAGCGAGCTCCGCATGGCCGCCGAGGAGCAGCGCAAGATCACGCGCCTGCGGCTCGGGAAGCTCCTGCGCAAATCAGAGACGCGGATCGGAAGATGAGCGCGATCACCACCCACGTGCTGGACACCTCCAAGGGCCGGCCCGCCGCGGGCGTTCCTGTTGTGCTGGAGTTCCGCGGCGCGGGGCACGACTGGAAAGTGCTCGGGAGAGGCCATACGGATGCCGATGGCCGGCTGAAAAATCTTTCGCCGGCGGGCGGGCGCCTTGAGCCGGGCACTTACCGGCTGACTTTCGACGCGGCCGCCTATTTCCGCGCGCAGAACCTGGAGAGCTTCTACCCTGAAGTGTCGCTCGTCTTCGCGGTGCGCGATGCGGCGCAGCACTATCACGTTCCGCTGTTGCTGAGCCCGTACGGCTACACCACCTATCGGGGGAGCTGACCCTCTCGATGAGCTTCAGCCTCGGTGAATGGCTCAACCTGGCCGTGCGCTGGTTCCACGTCTTCGCCGGGATCCTTTGGATTGGCCAGACCTACTTCTTCACGTGGCTCGACGGCCGCCTGAGCGCTGAAGAGAAGGCTGGAGCAAAGCCCAACTCGGGCGAGCAGGTGTGGATGGTGCACAGCGGCGGCTTCTATGTGGTCGAGAAGCAGAAAGTGCCCGAGCTGCTGCCGCAAACGCTGCACTGGTTCCGCTGGGAGGCGGCGCTGACCTGGCTGAGTGGCATCGTGCTGCTCGTCATCGTTTATTACATGGGTGGCGTGCTGGTGGACGACAGCGTGGCCAACATCAGCGTCGGCACGGGCGTCGCCATCGGCATAGGCGTGCTGATCGTCTCCTGGGTAATTTACGACCTGCTGGTGCAGTCGCCGATGGGCAGGTCGGAGACCGCGTTCGCGATGGTGTCCTTCCTCCTGGTGGTAGCCATCACCTTTGGACTCACACACGTGCTGAGCGGCCGCGCGGCCTATATTCATATCGGCGCCATGTTCGGCACGATCATGGCCGCCAACGTCTGGATGCGGATTCTTCCGGCGCAGCGCAAGATGGTCGCGTCCTTGAAGGAAGGGAAGACGCCCGACGCCACACTGGCGGCCCGGGCCAAGCTGCGCTCGAAACACAACACCTACATGGTCGTGCCGCTGGTCTTCATCATGGTGAGCAACCACTTTCCCACCGCGAGCTACGGCAACAGCTACAACTGGGAAATACTGGCGGTGTTGATTCTGGTGGGTTGGGCGGCCGCAAAGATCATCCGCCGCGCGTAGAATTTCCCCCGTCTTTCTCCGCGGAGATGCACGCCGCCATATACGGTGTGCACCGGCTGGCGGCGCCGCGTCTCGCCGGGATACCGCCGCGGAGACACGCGGCTGGCCTTCCGGAGACGCGAGGCGACTTTTCGGGTTGCTGCCGCGGAGAGAGAGGTCTTCATACCGCATGCCCTTTCCATGCTCCGAGCAGCCGGCGGAGCACCACGATCTGGCCGAGGTGGTAGGCGTTGTGGTCCGCCACCAGCAGCGCTTCGCGGAGGAGAGTCTGGCCGGTGCCGTGCGGGATGCGCGCGAATAAGTCCGCCGAGGAATCAGTGACCAAGCGCCCCATGGCCCGCACGTCCGCGTGAAAGGCTTTTACGCTGCGTTTCCACGCCGCCGCGCTGGGCGGAGCGTCGCTTGCCGGCCAGTAGCCTTCAGGAAACTCGGGTGAGACATGCTTGGGGTTCCGGCTGAATTGCAGGATGTCCCACTGGGCGATGCGCATGTGTTCGAGCAGCCGCCAGACAGTGAATGGCAACCCCTTGACTTTTGCTCCGCGAAGTTTCGCCGGCAAGCCGGCGAGCGCGGCGTCGAAATTGAGATGCGCTCCGTCGCCGTGGAGCAAGTACCGCAGATGCTCGCGCAGAGCTTTGTCGTTGCTCATGATCGTTTCTCCTTGCCACCGCATAGTATCAAGAGACGCGCCGGAACGTACCCGCGTCGCGCCGCTCTCACCGGCTGATTTCAAAGAAAAACCCTTCGCCCCAGGGAGGACCTGGGACGAAGGGCTGCTGAAAGAGGCCACAGACGCGAGTGAGGAATGGGCGCGGACGGAGCCCGAGCCTGCCCGGGCGGGTTGCCCTGGGGTGGGCCGACCAACGGCTGGGCTCACGACCGATTCCGCTAAGGCAGACGCACGGCTACGCTAGGCCGGCGTCCCCAGGGACCGCCGCTGCTGGAAGCATTCGCGGCAGTACACGGGCCGGCCCTGTGTTGGTTTGAAGGGAACCGTGGTTTCCTTTCCACACTGTGAACAGGTCGTTTTTGTTTCGGTACGCTGATAGTTCCCCGAGCCCGAGTTCTGAGCGCGCTTGGACTTGCAGTCCTTGCACCGCTTGGGCTCGTTCTTGAAGCCCTTATCGGCGAAGAACATCTGCTCGCCGGCGGTGAAGACAAACTCGCCGCTGCATTCCACGCACTTCAGAACTTTATCGTGATATTCCATTGATTGCTCCCAAGCCCCGCGCTGGGAGCGGGGCAGGCAGCCTGCTCGTCCAAGTCAGACTGTGCTGGGAAACGCGAAGGACGCATGCGGGTCCCGCTGGCCGACTGGTCCGAAGCTGCTTAGGAAAACCCAAGGAACTTGGTCGTCTAATCTTGCTCACGCCGTTGCTTCTTGCGTAGCCGCTTGCGCGAAAGTGCTTCCTTGGCCCGGCGTTTCTCTCCGGGCTTCATGTAGAAGCTGTGCTTTTTGATTTCTTTGATGATGTCTTCCTGCTGCACCTTCCGCTTGAAACGGCGCAACGCGTTTTCGAGGGACTCTCCTTCCTGAATAATTACTTCAGCCACTCAAGTAATCACCTCCCGTACCTGCTTGTAGCAGTACACCCCGTGTCCGTCTATCGAGAGAGTCGCCAAACCGACCTTTGCCGACTTCTTCTAGCCGAGCGCTCCCCCGAAGTCAAGTACTGTTTTTAGAATGTGGGAGTTAGGCTCTTTCCCGGATAGAAACAGGCCAGCGAAGCTGGGGTGACCCAGCCAACAGGACCACAATTGGCTTTTGTTTCATCTAGATAGTGGGCAGGGAGTTTGCGAGGCTGGCTTCCGGGGCCTCCAGCAAGCAGTGAGCGGTCCCTAGGGACCTCCCAAGTACTGTATGGGCTGACGGTTACCAATCTGTCTGCCGGGGGGAGAAAGCCGGGGAGTGCGGCCTATTCGAACTTGCTGTTAGAATGAGCCCTCCGGAGGATTTCGGTCGTGTCCTTGATGCGCGATGCTATCGGGGTACTGCTGGCCGGCGGGCAGGGCGAGCGGCTGTGGCCGCTCACGCGCGACCGCGCTAAGCCGGCGGTGCCGTTCGGCGGCGTTTACCGGATCATTGACATGACGCTTTCGAATTGCATCAATAGCGACCTGCGGCGCGTGTTTGTGCTCACCCAGTACAAGGCGCTCAGCCTGAACCGCCACGTGCGCCGCGGGTGGTCGCCGATCATGGGCCTGGGCGACTTTATCGAAGTCCTGCCGCCGCAGATGCGCGTCTCCACCAACTGGTACCTAGGCACGGCCGACGCCGTCTATCAGAACATTTACTCGATCGGAAGCGAGCGCTCCACTTACGTCATCGTCCTCTCCGGCGACCACATCTACAAAATGAACTACCAGAAGATGCTCCAGCAACACGTCGACGCCGGGGCGGATGTGACCGTAGGTACGATCGAGACTTCCCCCGAAGACGCGTCCGGACGCTTCGGTGTGATCGAGACCGACCAGTACTGGCGCATCATCGGATTTGAAGAGAAACCCACCAAGCCAAAGCCTTCCCACGCCCGCCCCGATAAGGTCAACTGCTCGATGGGGGTGTACATCTTCAACACGCGATTGCTGATCCCCATCCTAATCGCTGACGCCGAAGATCAGCAGTCCTCTCACGACTTCGGTAAAGACATCCTCCCGAAGATCATCTCGAAGTACCTCATCTATGCCTACAATTTCGTGGACGAAAACCAGCCCCCGACGCAGTACTGGCGCGACGTCGGAACCGTCAATGCCTACTATGAGGCTAATATGGACCTGGTGTCCGTCACGCCGGTGTTCAATCTCTACGACAAGAACTGGCCGCTGCGCACCTGGCAGCAGCAGTATCCTCCGGCGAAGTTCGTCTTCGCCGACCCGTACCGCATGGGCGTGGCGCTGGATTCGATCGCGGCCGGCGGCTCGATCGTCTCGGGCGGGCGCGTGAAGCGTTCGGTGCTGGGCTACGACGTGCGAGTGAACAGCTACAGCGAGGTCGAGAGTTCGATCATCTTCAACCATGTGAGTATCGGGCGGCACTCGCGCATCCGCCGGGCCATCATCGATCGCCACGTCAACCTGCCCGAGCACACCGAAATCGGCTATGACCTCGAGGAAGACCGCAAGCGCTACCACGTGAGCGAGGGCGGCGTGGTGGTGGTCGTTCGCGAAGAGTCCATGCTCGAGGAACCAGAGTAAAGTCGAAAAGTCCAACGGTCCGAAATCTGCTGCGTTCGTTAATCTGTGTTCATTTGAGGCTCCAAAAGGTTAGAATTCCCGCCGCAAATCGCCCGCGGGGGGCAGCATGTCCACCAGAATCGCGCGCGTCCACGGCCGGCAGATTCTTGATTCCCGTGGCAATCCGACTGTCGAAGCCGACGTAATCCTTCAAGGCGGCACACTGGGCCGCGCGGCGGTGCCTTCGGGCGCCTCGACCGGCGAGCATGAGGCGCTCGAGCTGCGTGATGGCGACAAGGCGCGCTATCTCGGCAAAGGCGTGCTGAAGGCCGTCGAGAACATCAACACCGCCATTGCTCCCGCGGTGACTGGCATGGCCGCGAGCGACCAGCGCGCGCTCGACCGCCGCATGCTCGAGCTCGACGGCACACCCAACAAGGGTAAGCTCGGCGCCAACGCCATCCTGGCCGTCTCCATGGCTGCGGGGCGCGCCACTGCGGCTGAGTTCCGCCAGCCGCTCTATCGTTACCTGGCGCGCTATTCGGGCGATCCATCGGGCAACACCTTGCCCGTGCCCATGATGAACATCCTGAACGGCGGCGCCCACGCGGACAACTCCGTGGACGTGCAGGAATTCATGATCATGCCGGTGGGCGCGAACAACTTCGACGAAGCGCTGCAGATGGGTGTCGAGGTGTTTCATGCCCTCAAGGCCGTGCTCAAAAAGAACGGCTATTCCACGGCCGTAGGCGATGAGGGCGGCTTTGCGCCTAACCTGAAATCGAACGAGGAGGCCATCGAGCGCGTGCTTGAAGCCACTGCCGCGGCCGGCTACAAGGCCGGCGAGCAGGTGGCCATCGCGCTCGACCCCGCGGCCAGCGAGTTCTACGACCAAGCAAACGGCAAATACGTCTTCAAGAAATCGGACAAGTCCGCGCGCACGTCGGAAGAAATGGTGGAGTTCTGGACTTCCTGGGTGCGGCAGTTCCCGATTGTTTCGCTGGAAGACGGCATATCGGAAGACGACTGGCCCGGCTGGAAGCATTTGACGCAGGACCTTGGCGGCAAGGTGCAACTGGTGGGCGACGACGTCTTTGTGACCAATCCGACGATTTTTGCACGTGGGATTTCCGAAGGCATTGCCAACGCAATTCTGATCAAGCTGAATCAGATCGGCACCGTCACCGAAACCATTGAAGCCATCGAAATGGCGCGCAAGGCGGGCTATCGGTCGGTCGTCTCCCACCGCTCCGGGGAAACCGAAGACACGTTCATCGCCGATTTCGTTGTGGCCATGGGCACCGGGCAAATCAAGACGGGCTCCGCCTCGCGCACCGACCGCGTGGCGAAATACAACCAGTTGCTGCGCATCGAGGAGGAACTGGGCGCCTCCGCGCGCTTCCTTGGCCGCAACGCCCTTGCTGTGGCGCATTAGCGCCCGAGCTTCCTAGGCCCCCATTCCCCTGCCTGGAGGATGCAGGTCGCCCGGCTTGCGACGATCGGCCGCGCAAAAACAGCGTTCCTCTCCCGAAGAGACTCCTAGGGCCGCGTGGTCGTAAGCGCGTGGCTTTGCAGGTCCACGGTCACCACGTCGATCGGTGACTTCGACTCCAGACCCGAGCCCACTTCGTGGAACTCGAGGCTGAGCAATTTGCTGGTGGCTACCACGCGCAAGTAACCGTAATTAGGGAAATAAGTCTCCAGCCGAACGTTTCCGCCCGCCATATCGAGAGGCGTGCGGATCGGTGTGCTGTTGCTGCCCTGCCGCAGCGGGACAGCGTTGTGCCCGCCCGAGCCGGCAACGATGTACGGCGTCTGGCGGCTGCCCTCCGTGCGCGTGAACCGCTGATAGTTGTGGGCGTGCCCGGAAAGGACGGCGTGCGGGTAAAGGCCGGCGGAGCGGAAGGTGCCGTCGAGATCGGCCAGCATCTTCGGGCTGCCTCCGTGAATCGCGCCCGCGGTATACGGTGGATGGTGCACGGCCACGATCAGCGCGCCCTGGTAATTCTCTTTCTTGAGCAGGCCGAGCTGCATCTTCAGGAAAACGAGCTGGTCGTCTTTCACCGGCGAGCTCGAATCGCCCTGGCTCGAGATCCCCCGGCCCTTCCAGCACGTTGCTGTAGAGCCCGAGGATGCGCACGAACGGCGCGTCCAGGCGGAAATAGGCGGCCGGCTGGATCATTGTGGTGCGCGGCAGCCCGCCAGCCTCTGGCGGCTTCTGCCAACTGGCCGAGCAGAAATTCCGCAGGAAGGAAGAAAGCGAGGCGGTCGGGTCGCCTTCATACGTCATCCCATCGTGGTTGCCGGGGATGGCGAAGATGGGCGCCGGGTAATCCCGGAAGGGCTCGTAGAACTGGTCGTAGTAGTATTCGTCTTCGCCGAAGTTGTAAATCACGTCGCCAAAGGTGGAAGAAGAAAGCAGGGATGTCAGCGGGATTGGCCTCGCTGAAGTCCTGGATCATCTTGTCGGCGACCATCGCCACATTGGCCGGGCCTTTCGTCGGACCCGTATCCCCCACTGAGTGGAATACGATCTGGCCAGCCGCCTGGATGGTTTTGACCTTCGTCGGCCCTGCGTCTCCCAGGGCCTGCGCGAGCTTCAGGATCAGCTTGTCGGGCGTGAAGCTCGGGTCGCGCGGCGGCGGCACGCGCTGGAGCAGCGTTTTGTTCAGCAGCCTGAAGTAGCCGGAGTCGGATTTCTGGTCGAGAAAACGTGTCGGGTCGGCCCAAGGAGCTGGCTCTCCAAACTGGGGCTGCGGCGCGGGAATGGGCTGGCCGAAGCCCGGCGGTACGGTGGGCGGATTGGGCACCGCAACGGGCGGGGGAGGAGGCGCACCTCTTCCCGGTCTGGCCGGCCTTGGTCGCCGCCGGTTCCTTGCTCTTTTCGCAGCTTTTTGCTTGCGCGGAGCCTTCGCTTTCTGGGGACGTTTCGTCCTGGGCATGGGATTCCTCCTTGTCTTCGAGTTGGGTTAAAGATGTGGACCGGCAAAGAATGCGAATGGCGGAGACTGTTACATATGTTCTTAGTTAACGCAATGATTATCTGCGGCCGCAGCCTCGCCACGCTCCGCTCCTTGGCTAATTTCGTGTATCCTGACCCGCGATGCTGAAGCGGCCGAAACCGATTCTCCTGACCGTGCTGGATGGTTGGGGCTACCGCGCCGAGACGGCAGGCAACGCCATCGCCCTGGCGCGCAAGCCCAACTACGATGCCCTGCTGGCCAAGTTTCCCAACACGCTGATCCACACCTCGGGCCCCTGGGTCGGCTTGCCCGAAGGGCAAATGGGCAATAGCGAGGTCGGGCACCTCAACATCGGCGCCGGGCGCATCGTGCACATGGACATCACGCGCCTCGACCTCATGATCCGGAGCGGCGAATTCTTCCGCAACGAGCTGGTCTTGAAGGCCATCGAGCGCGGGCGGGAGCGCCAGCTGCACCTGCTGGGCTTGCTGAGTGATGGCGGGGTGCACTCGCACATCAACCATCTGTTTGCCGTGCTGCGCATGGCCCGGGAAAATCGCGTTGAGCGCGTCTTCGTCCACTGCTTCATGGACGGCCGCGACACGCCTCCGAACAGCGGCATTGATTACCTGGGGCAGCTCCAGCAGAAGATGCGCGAATACTCGGCGGGGCGCATCGCCACGGTGATCGGCCGCTACTACGCCATGGACCGCGACAACCGCTGGGAGCGCATCGAGAAAGCCTACCGCGCCATGGTGCGTGGCGAGGCCGACCACAAATCGCCCGACCCGATCGAAGCCCTCCGGCGCAGCTACGAGCAGGGCGTCACCGACGAGTTCGTCGTGCCCATCGTGATCACCGAGCCGGCAACTTCCGGCGCCGCGGGCCCGCCGGTGGGACAGATCCGCGACGACGATGCCGTCATCTTTTTTAACTTCCGCGCCGACCGTGCCCGGCAGACCACCCGCGCCCTGGTCGAGCCGGGCTTCGACAAGTTTGCCGATCCGCAGCGCCCGAAAAATCTTTTTCTCGTCGCCATGACCCAATATGAAAAGACGTGGCCGTGGCTGCACTACGTTCTCGGCCCGGAAAAGGTGGAGCACATCCTGGCGCAGGTCTTCGCGGAGGTGAAGTTCAGGAATTTGCGCGCGGCGGAAACCGAAAAATACGCTCACGTCACTTATTTTTTTAACGGTGGCGTCGAAAAACCGTTTCCGGGCGAGGAGCGCATCCTGGTGCCCTCGCCCAAGGTGGCTACCTACGACCTGAAGCCGGAGATGAGTGCCGCGGGAGTCGCCGACAACGTTGTCCAGGCAATTGAGAAGGGTGCTTTCGACGCCATTGTGATGAACTTCGCCAACGCCGACATGGTGGGCCATTCGGGGAAGCTGGAAGCAGCCATCCAGGCGGTCGAGGCGGTGGACGCGTGCCTGGGCCGCATTTATCAGGCGTTGCGGGCCGCTGGGGCCACCGCATGGATCATCACCGCCGACCACGGCAACGCCGAGACGATGATTGACCCCGTGACCGGCGGCCCGCACACCTATCACACGACCAATCCCGTGCCGTTCATCCTGGTCACCGAAGACGCTAAGGGGCAGCTCCGCGACGGTTCGCTCCAGGACATCGCGCCCACGATGCTCGGCGTCCTGGGCGTCCCGCAGCCGGTGGAGATGACTGGCCGCGACCTGCGCGTTTACCGCCAATGAACCGACCTGCGCCCGCCGAAACCAAGCTGCTGATCTGCGCCTGGCACCGCTTCACGCTTTGGCGCCCGCCGGCCGATGTGGCCATCCACGTGCGCGAGCGCTGGCCGGAGATGCAGGTGGTGCACCTCACCACCTACGACCACATGGACGACGAACTGCCCGACACCGACATCTTCGTTGGCTATTCGCTGCGCCCTGAGCAGTTCGCCCGGGCGCGCAAGCTCAGGTGGATTCATTCCACCGCAGCCGGCGTGGGGCAGTTGATGTATCCGGAGCTGCGCGCAGGCCACGTGGTGGTGACCAACGCCAGCGGCGTCCACGCCATTCCCATGGCCGAGCACATCCTGGGAATGCTCGTCGCGCTGGCGCGGCATTTCCCCGATGCCTTGCGCTACCAACTGGAGCGCTGCTGGGCGCAGCAGGAGATCTGGGATAAGCCGCTGCGCCCGCGCGAGCTCGCGGGACAGGTGCTGCTGATCGTGGGCTTCGGCGCCATCGGGCAGGAGCTGGCCCGGCGCGTCAAGCCGCTGGGGATGAAGATCTGGGCGGTGACGCGCTCGGGCAAGGGTGATGCGGAACTCGCTGAGCGCATCGTGCCCGCTGCTCAGCTCGACGTAGTGCTTCCCGAGGCCGACTTTGTGGTCCTGGCCGCGCCGGAAACTCCGGAAACGTTTCACCTGATCGGCCCGCGCCAATTGGCCGTGATGAAATCCACGGCGTTTCTCATTAACGTGGCGCGCGGCTCACTGGTGGACGAGCCGGCGTTGACGGATGCGCTGCGGCGGCGCGCCATTGCCGGCGCGGCGCTCGATGTCGCCGAGCGGGAACCCCTGCCGCCAGAAAGTCCGCTGTGGACGCTCGAAAACGTCTTCATCACGCCGCACATCAGCGCATCGAGCGAATACCTCTGGGACCGGCAAACCGTCCTGCTGCTCGGGAATCTCGAGCGCTGGTTCGGCGGCTGCGCACTGCTCAACCAGGTGGACCTGAAGCTCGGGTATTGACGACGAGTGGGGGGAATGGCAGGCAAGGAATGAGCGAGCCAGCACAACCCGGCTGGACGTGCCTGACGACGCGCACCGGCCGGTACGAGTACCAATTCCAGGGGCGCGTGCCGGCCGTGCGCAACGGCCAGTACGAGGACGCGCGCGACTACCAGTTCCTGGTCATGGATGAGGAGCGCTGGCTCTACAGGATTCCGGTGCGGCTCGCGGCCGCCGCTGAAGCCGAACTGGGTAACGCCAGCGAAGCCGCTTCGGTGCGAATTGCAGTAGCGCAGCTTCGGGCAGGCCTGGAAAACTATCGTCCGAGGCAGAATGCACCATATGGGGAACTCGATGGGTATTTTGCGGTAGATGCGGCCCGCGCGCGCGAACTCGCCGCCGAAAGCGGCTAGTCGGCGACGTTGCCCTTCGGAGCGGTATAACCCTCGCGAGCGTACACGACATATTTCTGTTTCTTGCCCTTCTGATCAACGATGGCCAGCGGGCTGCCGTCGGCATCGACCAATTCCACTTTGATCTTGCGGTATTTGCCGTCGCGGGTCCGGTTGGTCGGAGTGTAGGAGAGGCTGTACTGATTGCGCAGGCTGGCAGCCACTTCGCGGAAGATGCTGGGTATCTCGCCGTCAAAGCGCGGGAACCAGGCCCGGCCGCCCGTCATCTGCGCAAACGTCCGGAGCTGGTTTTCGGCCTGGTAGTAGCCCACGCGCTGCGAGCCGGACAGATAGCCGCGCGCGTCCATCCGCTCGATCAGGTCACGTCCGACGCCCACCGAAAAGATGGTGACGTCGGTCTGCCGGAGCCGCTTGAGGGTCTGGTCGAGGGTGTGCTTGCTGAAGGTGTCGAAGCCGGAGGCCAGGACTAAAATTGACTTCTTGCCCTTGATGTCTTGCAGGCGGTCCAGGGTGTCGTAGACGGCGTCAAACAGGTTGGCTTCCCTGAAGCTGGGGAACATCAGGTGCACGACGCCCTGGCGGACCTCCTGTTTGTCGCGGGTGAAGTCCACGTCAATGTGGGTGCGCAGGTCAAACGTGACCAGCGCCACCCAGTCGTCGCGTTGCAACTGGTTCAGGAAGTCGTAGGCCCAGTTGGTCGCGTTGTAGGCGAAAACCTGAAAGCCCAGCCTGCTGAATTCGAGCAGGATGACCATCGTGATGGGCGCCTCGGTCGGCGCGAAGTTGGTGATGGTCTGCGGCACGCCGTCTTCCAGGACGCGGAAGTTCTCCTTCTTGAGGCCGGTGATAAACCCTCCAGAGTTGGTGGTGGCGACCACGTCCACTGTCACTAGGGGCACTTCGACGGAGATGGAATACTCCGGCGGCTTCTGCTGCTGGTCGTTTTGCTGCGGTTGGGGTGGCGCCTGCGCCAGCGCTCGCAACTCACTCACCGGCACCATCAGAGAGGCGATCAGAACGCCCAGAATGAGAGCCCGGAACACTGTCAATCGCATAAAGACCTCGCCTCACTTCATGCTGCCACGAAACGCCTGCGCGTTCAATTGAATGCTCAATCCGACGCTTGGCGCGGAGTCGTGTCCAGGCCACGCGCTCGTGATAGTATGAAGCGTTTGCCGCACGAGAAGTTTCCTCAACACGTTTGGAGGGATGAGGGATGATTTGTCGCCTGGGTCGTCTTCTTCTGTTTGGCACGGTTTTGTTCCTGGGAGCTGCGGGCCTCGCTTCCGCGCAGGCCCCGGCGCCGGTACAAGCGCCCAGCCCTGAGTTGGGCCGAGTGTCGCAGGAAGCCGTCGGGTGGCTCGCCGACTTGATTCGCATCAACACCACCAATCCGCCGGGCAACGAGCTCGCCGCCGTCCGTTATCTGGCCGGGATTCTTGAACGCGAGGGGATTCCCGCCGAGGTATTCGAAAGCGCTCCGGGCCGCGGTGTGCTGATGGCGCGGCTTCCCTCGAGCGTCGTGCCGGATCCGTCGCGGGCGTTGCTGCTGCTGGGGCACGTGGACGTCGTCGGCGTGCAAAAGGAGCGGTGGAGCGTGGATCCGTTCGGCGGGGTGATCAAGGGCGGGTACCTCTACGGGCGCGGCGCGATTGACGACAAGGGCATGGTCATCGCCAACCTCGCCGTACTGGTGGCGCTCAAGCGCGCCGGCGTGCATCTCGACCGCGACGTCATCCTTTTGGCTGAAGGCGACGAAGAGCAGAACGGCGAGTTCGGCATCGAGTTTGTCATCCGCAACCACTGGGAAAAGATTGCTGCGGGCTTTGCCATCAACGAAGGCGGCCGGGTGGTGGTCAAGGACGGCAAGGTGCAGTACGTCGGTGTGCAAGCCAGCGAAAAAATTCCCGTTGACGTCGAAGTGATCGCCACCGGACCCTCCGGACATGGCTCGGTGCCGCGCAAGGACAACGCGGTGGTGCATCTGGCCGCGGCGGTGGCCAAGATCGGCGCGTATGAAGCGCCGGCGCGGCCTAATACCATCACCCGGCGTTACTTCGAGCAGCTTGCCAAGATCGAAGACCTGGAAACGGCCAAGTGGATGCGCGCGCTCGAGACTCCCGAGCGGATGGAGCTTGCGGCGCGCCGTCTTTCGGACGCCAGCCCCATGTGGAGTTCGATGCTGCGCGACTCCATCGCGCCGACAATCCTGCGTGCCGGCATTCGGTCGAACGTGGTGACCTCCGAGGCGCGCGCCACGCTCAATATCCGCCTGCTGCCGGGGGACTCCATCGCGGCCGTCGTCGCGGAGTTGAAAAAGCTGGTGAACGACCCGCAGATCCGCTTTGAGGTCGCACTGGCATCGCGCCAGCCCGCGCCGCCTTCTTCGCTTGAAAGCACACTCTACCAGACCATCGAGCATGTGACTCCCGGAGAGTTTCCCGGCGCCATCGTGGTTCCCTTCATGTCCACCGGCGCCACCGACTCGGCGCAACTCCGCCTGCGGAACGTCCAGGCGTACGGTCTGCTGCCTTTTCCCTTGCAGGAGGAGGACGAGCGGCGCATGCACGCCGATGACGAGCGCATTCCACTGGATTCGTTCCGCAAGGGTGTGGACTTCCTCTACCACGTGGTCGAGGAGTTCGCGCGGGCCAAGTAGAACCGCGGCAGAGCCGTCGAAGCACATGAACTTCCGCAGGTCAAAAATTGTTTGCACGCTGGGCCCGGCCAGTGATTCCGCGGAGAGGATCGAGCGGTTGATGCGGGCCGGAATGGACGTGGCGCGCCTGAATTTTTCCCATGGCACCCACGCCGAGCACGCCCGCAGCATCGCGCGGGTCCGCGCGGCGTCCGGGCGGCTGAAGAAGCCCATTGCCATCCTGGCCGACCTGCAAGGGCCGAAAATCCGCACCGGAGCGCTGGCGGGTGGCGGGCCGGTGATGCTGCGCGCCGGGCAGCGCTTCACCATCACCACAAAGGACGTGCCCGGCACAAGCTCGGTCGTCAGCACCACGTATAAGCGCCTGCCGCAGGACGTCCGCCGCGGGGACCGCATCCTGCTCGCCGACGGCCTGATCGAACTGCGCGTGCGGGGCACCGATCGCCGCAGCATTTCCTGTGAGGTGGTCAACGGAGGCGAGCTCGGCCAGCACAAGGGCATCAACCTGCCCGGCGTGAGCCTGCGGCTTTCGGCCGTGACGCAGAAAGACCGCGAAGACCTGGCCTTCGCGCTCCGCCACGACGCGAACTACGTTGCCGTCAGCTTCGTTCGCCACGCCGAAGACGTTCTCGCCGCCAAGTCCCTCATCCGGCGCGCGAGAAAAGACACGCCGGTGATCGCCAAACTGGAAAAGCCTGCCGCCATCGAGAACCTCGACGCCATTCTGCGCGTGGCTGACGGCGTCATGGTGGCGCGCGGCGACCTGGGCGTGGAGATGAATCCGGAAACCGTGCCGGTCGTGCAGAAAGAGATCATCGCGCGAGCGAGCAATGCTCGCCGGCCGGTGATCACCGCCACGCAGATGCTCGAGTCCATGACGCAGAACCCGCGGCCCACCCGCGCCGAGGCTTCCGACGTGGCCAACGCCGTCTTTGACGGCAGTGACGCGCTGATGCTCTCCGCCGAAACGGCCATTGGCCGCTATCCGGTCGAGTCCGTCGAGATGATGGACCGCATCATCCGGGAGGCCGAGGCCAGCATCGGCAGTTTCTCTCCTCCTCGCCGTCCGGCGCAGCTCGACGTCGCCGAAACCATCTGTGAGCTGATTTGCCACGCCTCCGAAGAGCTGCAAATGAAGGTCGTCGCGCTGTTCACCGAAAGCGGTTCGACGGCGCGGCTGGTCTCCAAGTACCGGCCGCAGCCGCCCATCATCGCCTTCTCGCCTGATGGGGAAACGCGGAGGCGGCTGAGCCTGCTGTGGGGCGTGGTGCCGTGCACGATCGCGCGCGTGCGCGATATTGACGAGCTGGCCGCGATCACGGAAAAACGCCTGCTCGAGGAGAAGCTCGTCCGGCCGGGCGACGTGGTGGGAATCGTCGCTGGCACACCGCTGGGCATCCGCGGCACCACCAACTTCATGAAGTTCCACGTCGTCGGCACACGCCGCTGATCTTCTTTGCGTTTTCGGCTGCGATTTCTAATTCACCCAGCGGTCCGGACGAGAGCCCGGCTCGTCCTTGTGCCGGCGCATGTACACCTCGAACTTGCGCCGCAAGCGTCGGCGCTTCCAGTCCGAATACTGGTTCCGCAGGCCGTAGAAAAACGAGCTGCGGCGCAGGTAGAGGTAACCGACCAGCATGCCGCCGAGGTGACTGACGTGGCTGACGTTGTCGACGCCGGCGCCCAGCGTGCCGAAAAACTCGATGGCGCCTGCCCCAAGAACGTAGATGCGCATGGGAATGGTCACGGGGAAAGGAATCAGCCAGATCTGCCGGTCGGGGAACATCAAGGCAGAAGCCAGCAGAATCCCGTAGATGGGGCCGGAAGCGCCGATGGTCGGGCGTAACGACATTCCCAGGCCATGCGGGTCGGCGATGGTTTTCACCAGGATGTTGATGCAGCCCGCGCCCACTCCGGTCAAGAAGTAATAGAAATAAAAGCGGCGTCTCCCCCAGGCGCGCTCCAGATTGCAACCAAACATCCACAGGAACAGCATGTTGATGAGCAAGTGCCCGATGCCCCCATGGAGGAACAGATAGGTGAATGGCTGCCAGAGCCGCAGGCCGTGCGTCACCGCACGCGGCACCAGGCCCAGGCCGTTGTTCAGCGCGGCCTCAACCTCGACCCCGAAGAACAGATGCACCAACGTCTGCGCAAGAAAAACTGCCGCGCAGGCAATCACCAGCGTCTTGACGCCGGGCGTGATCCAGTTGTGCCAACTGAACCGGTAGCCGTAGGAACGCGGGAAAGATCCCATCGTCTTCAGAGTCTAAGAGTCAACGAGCCGAAAAGTCAAAGAGTTGGAGAGTTAGTCGAGCTTCTTTCGCGCGAAGAAGAACAGCGAGGCGGCGAGCAGGAAAAACATCAATACGGAGAACGAATCGCGCTGTGCCAGATGGCCCAGGATCTTCGGGCCGATGCTGAACAGGCCCGGGCGCAGTGCCCCGGCGTCCTCGAGCACGCGGATGACGATGCCCAGCAGGCCGAAGACTCCGCCGGCGGCAATCAACCCGCTCGAATAGAGCGAGCCCGGGCTGACCTCGCTTTCCGCGTGCTCGGCCTGCGCCCGGCCGCGCTCCGCGAGCCAGCGCACCGCGCCTCCGGCGAAGATCGCCATGGTCGTGGCGATGGAGAGATACGATCCCACCGCAAAGGCCAACGAACGGATTCCCAGCAACTCCACCGCAATCACCAGAAACACGCCGAGCAGCACCAAGTGCCAGGGCAGGCGCTGGGTCAAGATGCCGTTGATGACCGTGGCCATCAGGCGCGCCTGCGGTGCGGCCGCCTTGTCGCTCCCGATGCCCTGCACCCATTGGACTTCGATCCGGCTGGTGGTTGGATCGTATAGATATTTCCCATCGGGCACTTCTCGTGAGCCCAGGGCGTTTACGAGAATGTAGGTCTTTTCCTGACGGGTATAGCTCCGTCTTTCGATCTGCACTCCGGTGGGCAATTGCGCGATGTTCAGCGGAATCTGTATCGGCGTGAATTTCTCCAGCCCCTTGTTCATCAGAATGAGCGTGCCGCCGATGGCGAACGACGCCGCGAGCACCCCGATGACCAGGCCAATCTGCTGCCGTATAGGTGTGGCCCCGACCAGGTAGCCGGTCTTGAGGTCCTGTGAGGTGGCGCCCGCGTTGGCGGCGGCGATGGCCACCACTCCGCCGATGGTCAGCGCCAGCGCCGCGTAGTTGCCTCCGGTCCATCCGGCGACGAGGAAGATCGCGCAGGTGGCCATCAGCGTGGCGATGGTCATGCCGCTCACCGGGTTCGCCGAGGTCCCGATCAGGCCGCAGATCCGCGACGATACGGTGACGAATAGAAATCCAAAAACCACCACGAAGACCCCGGCGGCCACGTTGGCGCCCAGGCCGGTCCGCGCCCCGGGAATCGGCTTGAAGGTCAACAAAGCCCACATCATCACCACAATCAGGAGCGAGCCGAGCAGAACGATTTTCATGGAAAGGTCGCGCTCGATGCGGTTGGTGATGGGCACCTCGCCGCCGCGCTGGGCTCGCACATCTTTCAGCCCGGAGGTGAGTGCGGCGAAAATCGTCGGCATGGTTCTCAGCAGCGTGATAAGCCCGGCCGCCGCCACCGCGCCGGCACCCATCGGGCGGACATAGCTGGCCCAGAGTTGATCGGGCGTCATCTGCGGGACAGGCACGGTGCTGGGATAGAGCGCCAAGCCCGGCGCCAGCGAGCCGAAGAACTTGATGGCGGGCATCAGCACCAGCCAGGAGAAGACGCCACCGGCGAAAAGCGTCCCCGCCACGCGCGGGCCGATGATGTAGCCCACGCCGAGGTATTCCGAGGTGACTGCGGCGCGGAAGGATGCGCCGGGCAACCACTTGGGCTGATATTCTGGCTGGTCGGGCCACGCCTGCACGATGCTCATCAAAACGGTGTACAGCCCGCCGAGACCCAGTCCCCAGAAGACGCGTCCGGCAAACGAGCCGCCCTTGTCGCCGGCCACCAGCACGTCGGCGCAGGCGGTGCCTTCGGGGTAGAGCAGGTTGCCGTGCTCCTTCACGATGAGCTGCCGACGCAGCGGGATCATGAACAGCACGCCGAGCCATCCCCCGATCAGCGCGAGGCAGAAGACGCGCCAGTACTCCGTGTTGAGCGAGAAGCCCAGGAAGATCAGCGCCGGCAGGGTGAAGATCACACCTGCGGCCACGGATTCGCCCGCCGAGCCCGTGGTCTGCACGATGTTGTTTTCGAGGATGGAGGCCCGGCCGAAGGCGCGCAGGAGGCTGATGGAGAGAACGGCAATGGGGATCGAAGCGGAGACGGTCAGCCCGGCGCGCAGGCCGACGTAAACCGTCACCGCGCCGAACAGGATGCCGAAGGCCGCGCCGAACAGGACGGCGCGCAGGCTGAATTCCAGCAGGCTGGTTTCCGGCGCGATGTAAGGATGGAACTCACCCGGCGGCGCGGTCGAACTCCAGGGTTTCGTAGCCACGCAGCACCTCCGTAAAGCCGACCCTGTGCCGGCACGACTTCATCCTTCGGCAGGCAGGCGCCTCCGCCATGTCTTCAGCGGACGGGGAAAGTAGCATTAGACGCCGCGCTCAGGCAAGCAGCAATCCCGACGGCGTCAATGCGGGCGAGGGCAGACGAAGACGATGCGGGTGATTTCCGGAAAGTAGCCTAGCGCGGCGCGCAGTTCGCGCGGGGCGCGCCGTGCCGCCTCGAGCAGCGCGGGGATCTGTTCGGAAGGAATAGCCAGCCGGTAGAGGTCGGCGCGGCGGAGATACGAATAACCCTGGTAGGCCGGGGCCGGCTCGCGCCCCAGCGCCAGCAGGCAATCCCAGAAGCTGCGCGGACGGAACAGCCCTCGGTGCGAAGCGGTCTCGCGACCGATTTCAATCGAATGACGCGGCGGCTCGCCGCGGCTTTCGAGGAGCACCGCCGTACACTCCTCGGCGCGAAAGGGACGCGTGGGCTCGGCGTCGGGAAAGCGCGCCAGCACCGCAGCAAGCTCTTCGGCATCGGCCTCGAACCCCTGCCACCAGTAGCGATAGAAATGAAACACCACGGTGCCGGCGCGAAGGATCTGCTGGATGCGAACGAGGTCTTTGCCGGTCACGCCCAGCAGCATGTCAATCAGTTCCTGAAGCCGGAAGGTTTGCCGCACCACCGGGCGCACGCTGAGGTATTCGGCTTCTTCCTCGGTGTAGCGGACCGGAATGGTTTCGGGGAGCGGCACGAGAACAGAATAACGTCCAAAAGTCGAAGAGTCCAAGAGTCGAAGTGAAGGGAAGGAAGGGCAGGGGATCGGCTGTTCTTATTTCGGGTCTTCGAGTGTTTGCTTCACGCGATCGCTGAGCGTTTTGCCATCCACTGTCTTGCCGGCGAGGTGTGCCCGAGCGGCTTTGATGACGGCGCCCATTTGCTTGGGCGAGGTCGCGCCGGTCTCACTGATGGCCGCTTCGATGGCCTGGTCGAGTTCGGATTCGCTCGGAGCGGCGGGCAGATAGCCTTCGATAATGGCGATTTCCCGGGTTTCCTTGTCGGCGAGGTCGGCGCGCCCGCCGCGGGTGAATTGCTCGATCGACTCCCGGCGCTGCTTGACCAGTGTTTGCAGCACCTGGAGCGCCTCGGCGTCTTCGAGGGGCCGCATCCTCTCCACCTCCTTGTTCTTGAGGGCGGTCTTGACCATGCGCAGCACGCTCAGGCGCAATTCTTCCCTGGTTTTCATTGCTTCAGTGAGATCTTTTTGAATTCGCTCGATAAAGGCCATGATTTCGAAGAATAGCACGGAGGCCCGGCCCGCCGGGCTCTGAATTTGACACCGACGTTTGTGCTCACTACTCTTGTGGCGGCATGAAAATCGTGGTGGCAGACAAGATCAGCGAGCGGGGCCTCGCCCTGCTGGGCGAGGCGGGCTGGCAGGTGGTATTGCCCGCGCCGGGTGCGCTCGCCACGGAGCTTGCCGACGCCGACGGGCTCATCGTGCGGAGCGCGACGCGCGTCACCGATCAACTGCTCGCGCAGGCGTCGCGGCTGCGTGTGGTCGGCCGGGCTGGCGTGGGCGTGGACAACATTGACCTCGACGCCGCCACCCGCCGCGGCGTCCTAGTAATGAACACGCCGGGCGGCAACGCCGTCAGCGTGGCCGAGCACACTCTGGCGCTGCTCTTGGCGTTGGCGCGCTCGGTGCCGCAGTTGAACGCCGCCATCCATGCCGGCCGCTGGGAGAAGAGCGGGGCCGCGGGGATCGAGCTGCGCGGGAAAACGCTCGGTTTGGTCGGCCTTGGGCGCGTCGGCAGCGAAGTGGCGCGGCGGGCGCGCGCGCTCGAGATGCGTGTCCTGGCGCACGATCCCTACATCAGCGCGAAGGTCGCGCAGGAGGTGGGTGTCGAGCTGGTTTCGCTTCCCGAGCTGCTGGCGCGCTCGGATTTTATTTCCCTACATGCTGCGCTGAGTCCGGCCACCGAAAAACTCATCAATGGCGAAAGCATCGCCAAAATGAAGCGCGGAGCGCGGCTCATCAATGCCGCACGCGGCGAGCTAGTGGAAGAGGCGGCGCTCGCGGCCGCGCTGCGCTCGGGGCATCTGGCCGGGGCTGCCGTGGACGTCTTTGCCGTGGAGCCGCCCCGCGGCTCGCCGCTCGTCAGCCTGCCAAACGTAATCGCCACGCCTCACGTGGCTGGTTCGACCGAAGAGGCGCAGGAGGAAGTCGGCACGCTGATCGCGCAGCAGGTGCGGGACTTCCTGGCCGAGGGCGTTTTGCGCAACGCCGTCAACCTGCCCACGCTCTCGGCGGAGCAATACCGCCGCCTGCGGCCCTATCTCCAGCTTGCCGAGCGGCTCGGGTCGTTGGTGGCGCAGGTGGCCGCCGGGCGCGTGGGGATGCACGGCCGGGTCCGCATCCGCTACGCGGGCGAGCCGGCCGAGCTTGGCACGCACGTGCTGCGCAATGCCGTGCTCGCCGGAATGCTGAACACCGTGCTCGATGAAAAAGTGAATCTGGTGAACGCCGGCGCAGTGGCGGCAGCGCGCGGCTTGGTGGTCGAGGAACAAACCCGGCGGCGCGAGCACGGCTTTGCCAATACGCTCGAGGTCGCCGTGGTTCCGCTCCCTTCGGGGCCAGTGCCGGCCGAGTCCCATGAGACCGACAGCGCCAGCGGATTTTCCGTCGAGGGCACCGTGCTGCACGGCACTATGCCGCGCATCCTGAGCATGGATGGAATCGAGCTCGAAGCGCCGCTCGAGGGCGCGCTGCTCTTCTTCCGCAACCGCGACGTCCCGGGCGTCATCGGCCAAGTGGGAACCATCCTGGGCAGCCGCGGCATCAACATTGCCACGTTTGCTTTGGGACGGCGCGAAGCGGTACGCGGCGCCGAAGCCATCGCCTTGGTTCGACTCGACGGCGACGTGCCGGACTCCATCGTGATGGCCGTCCGCGGCATCGCCGCCATGACCGAAGTCCGCTTGGTGCGTCTGCCCTCGGCAGCAACGGCGCTGGCCGGGGAATCGGCCGGCGCCGCCACAGCGCGTTCGCAATAGAAGCCGCGCGCAGATGCAGGCGTCAGCACGGGCCGGATTGCGCAGTCTTGCCGGGTGAGGCCGGCGGCTACGCTTGCTAGCCTTTGATGACGCCCATCGGTCGTAGCCGCGCGACCTTGCACGCCAGCCCAGCGTTGTGGACAACGTCCACCACGGCGTCGATGTCCTTGTAGGCTTCGGGGACTTCTTCCAGGATGCCGTCGCGGGTTTCCGCGCGCAGGAAAATTCCCTGCTCCTCGAGTTTCTTCGTTTCCACGCGCGCGTCGCGGCCCTTTTTCGCGGCGGTGCGCGACATCGCGCGGCCCGCGCCGTGGCACACCGTGCCGAAGGTTTCTTCCATCGCGCGTGCGGTCCCCACCAGGACGTAGCTGGCCGTGCCCATCGAGCCGGGGATCAGCACCGGCTGGCCCACGTCCTGATAGGACTGCGGAATGTACGGCGAGCCGGCCGGGAACGACCGCGTCGCTCCCTTGCGGTGCACGAGCACTTCCTGGTGGTCCTGGCCGACGCGGTGCCGCTCGCGCTTGGCGATGTTATGCGCCACGTCGTACACCACACGCAAGTGGGCGTCGGGGCCGAAGATTTTCTCGAACGACCGGCGCGTAAAATGGGTGATGGCCTGGCGGTTGGCCCAGGCAAAGTTGGCCGCGGCGGCCATGGCCGCGAGGTAGGCTTTGCCTTCCGGCGACTGGCTGGGCACGCAGGCGAGTTGCCGGTCGGGCAGTGAAATGCCGTAGCGCTGCATGGCCTCGTTCATCATCTTCAGGTAATCGGTGCAGACCTGGTGGCCCAGACCGCGCGAGCCGCAGTGGATCAGCACCACTACCTGGCCTTCGGCCAGACCGAATCGCTCGGCAATCTCCGGCTCAAAGGTCTTCTGTACGTGCTGCACTTCGAGGAAGTGGTTGCCGCTGCCCAGCGTGCCAAGTTGGGTGCGCCCGCGTTCTTTGGCGCGGTCGGAAACTCTTGCGGGGTTGGCGCCATCCATCTGGCCGGACTCTTCGCAGAACTCGACATCGGCAGCCTCGCCGTAGCCGCGCTCGACCACCCACGCCGCCCCGCGCTCGAGCACCTGGTCTAAATCCTGGTAGCTGCACTTGAGAAAACCTTGCGAGCCCGTCCCCGAAGGGACGTCGCGGAAGAGCTGATTGACCAGCTCGCGCAGCTTCGGCGTGACCTCGTCCTTGCGGAGGTTGCTTGCGAGCAGCCGCACCCCGCAATTGATGTCAAACCCCACGCCGCCCGGCGACACCACGCCCTTGTGCAGGTCCGTTGCGGCCACGCCACCGATGGGGAAGCCGTAGCCTTGGTGGATGTCCGGCATGGCCAGCGAGCGGCCCACGATCCCGGGCAGGAACGCCACGTTCATGGCCTGGTCGACCGAGAGGTCCCGGACAATCTGCTCGAGCAAGCGCTCGTCGGCATAGATCAGCGCGTCGGTCAGCATGCCGGGCTTGACCGAGCGCGGCACCAGCCAGCGATAGTCGTCGAGCTTGCGCAGTTGGCTCTTCTCGATGGCCACGGGACACTTCCTTATGCGCTTAGTATACAGGCGTTTGGCAGAAGGCAGGGAATACGAGACCGCGCCGAGCGCAGCAGCCTTCTGTGCTCGTTCAGATTGATTGGTGACACTGGGAATCGGCCATTTGGGGCCTCTTTGGTAAGTCCCCGATATGTAGGGGCTTGGACTTTCCCCCTCATGGTTCTTAAACAGGGCCTTTTTCCTAGGTCTTGGAGGGTTCTACCGCAGAAATCCGCACAGGCGTAGGCGAAGGGCCCATGACCAGCAGAGCCTGGTCAAGGCAGAAAGTGTCACCAATCATGTGGACGAGTACACCTTCTAGGCGCGACGCGCGAGCTGTGTTACTCTGAATGCTCCGCTCGGGCCTGCTGTCCCGCGTCTTGCCGACGCGCCCGGGCGCCCCCGCGGTCGGGGCGTGGCTCAGCCTGGTAGAGCACCTGGTTCGGGACCAGGGGGTCGGAGGTTCAAATCCTCTCGCCCCGACCATCCCTTTTCTCTTCCAATCCCTCCTCAATGGAGCGATCCGCGATTCAACCGGCGCCCGACCTGCCACGCCTGCGTCCGTCTCCCGCCGTAGGCTCGCTGAGCTGGCCGTGTGATTCCCGCGACTGGCGATGCAAGCCTCCCGCAACATTGCGGACCCATATCCCTGGCTTCACCTCCGACGTCGTGAGAGGGGGTGGATTACTCTTGAGGTGAATAAACTAAGCGCCATCGGTAGTCCGGAACCGATCCTCGTCTAATATTGAAGGGAAAGCTACGGAAACGAACGTGGGAAAGGACTACGCAGTCCGGCTCAAGTGTCCTTACGAGGACGAAGATAAGTGGGTCATCCTACGTGACCGTGAGGAAACCTTCAAAGAGATCCTCAGTACGCCTTGGGATTTTGAATGCTCCGTACATGGCGTCCAGCGAGAGATTCCCATGGAGGCAAGCGATGAAAGGCTGCCTCTCGACCCAAGGCCGCAGCCGGAGAGGCCGGCAGAACCAAGCGAGGTGAAAGAAGGCCAGCGCCTTAGCAAGCGCTTGCCCCTACACCTGCCGGTGATGGTTTACGGATGGGCCAGGGACCAAGGCTCCTTCCACGAAGAAACCTTTACGCTCCAAGTGAATGCGGGCGGGGGGCTGGTCTCTCTCACCTCGAGAATAGGGCTGGGCGAGACGATTGTTCTCGTCAATAAGAGCACCCGGGAAGAGCAAGAATGCCGCGTCGCCCATGTTGGGCCGGAGGTGGCAGGCGAAACCAAGGTGGGCATCGGCTTCAAGTGCCCGGCCCCAAGCTTCTGGAGAATCAACCGCCCGAAATACAGGATGCCGAAGGCGTTCCGCGTGTGGGTCCGCGGAGCGGACCGCAACGGCCATCCATTCGTTCAGAGCGCGCAGACGGTTGATGTCAGCCAGCATGGGGCGCGGCTGGACGGGGTGGGTTACCTGACGGCGCCAGGCGAAACTATCGAGGTGAAACGCCGCTGGCGGAAGGCACGCTTCCGTGTGGTCTGGGTCGGCGAAATAGGCACTCCGCAAGCCAACCAAGTCGGCATCTACTGCTTGGAACCAAGTAAGTACACCTGGGGCGTGCCCTTGCCCCAGTCGGCCGCGCCCATAGCAGAAGCGGTTTCCGCGCCCTCGTTCGCAGCCCCGTGGCGAGGGAAGGACGGGCTCCAAGAACAATCCGTTGAGAGAAGGCGGGAGCCACGCCTGAGCTTGCTTGCTAGTCGCCAGGTCAGCGTGGCGGTGCGGTGGATCTCCCCCGATGGCACGCGGCAAGAAGAAGAAGGCATAGCCCTTGTGGTCAACGAGTGCGCCTGCATGTTGCCGATGAAGGCGGCGATGATCGAAGGAATGGCCCTGGAACTGGTAAATCAGTCGAGCAAGAACATCGGCAAAGGCAAAGTGGCCTGGTGCGGCGCAGTTGACTCCGAAGGCCGCCACCGGGTAGCTATCGAACTCGAGAAAGCTGATCCGCAGTTCTGGAACCTTTCCTAATCATACGCTAACCGATCGGCCTCCGACGGCGCTGGCACGAGCCAGTGGCCGAGGTCGGGCAATGGTTTATCGGGGCCAGTCGCTGCGGGGCTGATATCTATTCGATCTCTACCGCCCCTATTGGTGGTTCGCCCTTGGGTCAGGAATTCGCGGGTGAAATTGATCGCCTCACTGTCCCTGGGTTGAAACGGACGGACTCTCTTTTTTCCACCCTGTCTGAAGAGTTTTCACCAAGACGTAGAGGACGGGGATGAAGATTAGGTTGAGGAATGTCGAGGCGAACATCCCTCCGAAAACGGTTGTGCCGACAGACCGACGGCTGATCCGGCCAGCGCCCTGCGCGAGCACAAGCGGCAGCACTCCGAAAATGAATGCAAGCGAGGTCATCAGAATTGGCCGCAGACGGATGCGGGCTGACTCGATCGCTGCATCGATAATCGAGAGACCCTTCTCGCGGAGTTGTTCGGCGAATTCCACAATCAGAATCGCGTTCTTGCTAGCTAGCCCGATCAGCATCACGAGTCCGATTCGGCAGTACACGTCGTTCTCCTGTCCCCGGAGAGCCTGAGCGCCAATGGCGCCCAGAAGTGCCATCGGAACAGCTAAAAGGACGATGAAGGGCAGGGAAAAGCTCTCGTATTGTGCGGCCAGAGTCAGATAAACGACGAGGAGGCCTAGCCCAAACAGCAATATGGTCTGACTACCCGATTGGAGCTCTTCCAGGGAGAGTCCCGTCCATTCGTATCCGAAGCCCGGTGGCGAGACTCTCTTGGCCAGCGCATCCATGGCGGCAATACCTTCACCTGAGCTGTGCCCCGACGCGGCGGACCCGTCGATTTCTGCGGAGCGGAAGAGGTTGTAGTGGCTGATGACCTGTGGTGACTCCGTCTGTTTCAGCGTCACCAGAGTTTCCAGGGGAATCATTGTTCCTTGATTGGAACGAACGTAATACTGCCGAATGTTCCTTGGCTCGGAGCGGAACTGTTTGTCCGCCTGCACATAGACGCGGTAAGAACGGTTGTTGAAGTCGAAATCATTGACGTAGACGGAGCCCATATAGACCTGCAGCGCGTCTGTGATCTGGCTCAGCGGGACTTGCAGTCCCTTGGCTTTTTCGCGATCAAACGTCACCAGGAACTGCGGATCATTCGCGCTGAAGTCGGTGAAAAGGCCACTCAGGTCGCGGCTACCGTTGCCTTCCTGGACTATCTTTTGCGCCACGGTTGCAAGCGACTGCAAGGGGCTTCCGGCGAGGTCTTCCAGGACAAATTGAAATCCGCCAAATTGCCCCAGGCCCTGGACGGCAGGCGGCGGAAAGGGAACCACGACGGCGCCAGAAATTGCCGAGAGGGGCGGGCGCAGCCGATTGATTATCGAATCCGAGGAATGTTCCTCGCCAGAACGTTGCGCGAAGTCTTTCAAGGGAAGGAAAACCAGGGCTCGATTCGGAGCATTTCCACTAAAGCTGAATCCAGCGACAGAAAATGCCCCCTCGATTTCGGGGATCTTGCTCGCGGCGGCTTCCACCTGACCGCAGATATTCGTCGTGTACTCGAGAGACGCACCTTCCGGCGCCTGCACCGCGACAATGAAGTACCCGGCGTCTTCCTGCGGAATGAAGCCCTTGGGGACATGCTGATAGACCCAGTAAGTTAGCCCGAGCCCCGCCGCAAATAAGACAACCGCGATGAATTCGTGCCGAAGGATGCCGCGGAGAGCACCTTGGTAGCCTGTTCGAAATGCCGTCAATCCTCGGTTGAATCCGGCGAAGATGCGGCCCTCTTTGGCGTGGCCGTGGCCGAGGAAAATCGCAGAAAGCGACGGCGTCAGCGTTAGTGCGTTGAATGCGGAGATGGAGACAGAGAAAGCAATGGTCAGGGCGAACTGGCGGAAGAGAATCCCGGTGGTGCCGGGGAAGAAGGCCACCGGAACGAATACGGCGACGAGAACCAGCGACGTGGCTACCACCGCGCCTGTCACTTCTTTCATTGCCGCGGATGCGGCATAGTGCGGCTCGGTGATGCCCTCGGTAATGTGCCGCTGCACGTTTTCGATGACCACGATGGCATCGTCAACGACGAGTCCGGTGGCAAGCGTGAGGCCGAAAAGCGTCAGCGTGTTGATTGAGAATCCAAGTAGCTTGACGAATGCAAACGTTCCGATCAGTGAGACCGGAATCGTGATGGCCGGGATGAATGTGCTTCGCCAATCCTGCAAGAAGATAAAAATCACAAGGATGACCAGAAGGATCGCCTCGATCAACGTATAGAGAACGTCCCTGATGGATTCGTCCACAACCGTCGTGGTGTCGAAGGCTACCGCATACTTCATGCCGGGAGGGAACCGCTTCGAAAGGCGCTCCAGTTCAGCTTTGGCTGCGCGGTCCACGGCGAGAGCGTTGGCGCTCGGCAACTGCGTGACGCCTAAGCCAACGGCATCATGCCCGTTGAAACGCAAAATCGAGCTGTAGTCCTCGGCGCCCAGCTCGGTGCGGCCTACATCTGTCACTCGCACCAAGTTGCCGTTCGATCCGGTCTTCAAAATGATGTTTTCAAATTCTGCGGGTTCCACCAGCCGTCCGATGGCTCGAACGCTGATCTGATACATCTGTTCCGGCCGTGTGGGAGGCTGGCCGACCTGCCCCGCCGCGATTTGCACGTTCTGTTCCTGCAAAGCGCTCAGGATGTCCGTCGCCGTCAGGCCGCGGCCCGCCATGCGGACGGGGTCGAGCCAAAGGCGCATCGAATATTTTCTTTCGCCGAAGATGATCACGTCGGCCACACCCGGCACGCGCTTGATCGCATCCCGGACATAAATGTCCATATAGTTGCTGAGGAAGAGGTTGTCGTACTCACCGTGTTCAGCATAGACGCCGGCGGCGAAGACGAATCCGCTTCCGGACTTCGTGATCGTGATCCCGGTCGTCTTGACTTCGTTTGGCAGTCTGCCCAAAGCCGTATTCACGCGGTTCTGCACGTCCACGGCGGCCAGGTCCACATTCCGCGTGATATCAAAGGTCACCGTGATGTTGCTCGAGCCGTCGTTGCCGCTCGACGAGGTCATGTACTTCATCCCCTCGACACCGTTGATTTGCTGTTCGATCGGCGTCGTCACCGACGTCTCGACGGTCTGAGCGTTCGCGCCGTTATAGACACTTGAGACGGACACCCGCGGCGGCGCCAGGGTGGGAAATTGGGCCACGGGAAGAGTAGGAGTGGTAACTGCGCCGGCGAGAATAATCAGCAGCGCGCAGACGGTGGCGAAGATGGGACGCCGGATAAAAAAATCGACAAACATTCTTCCATCAGCCTTTCCGAAGCGCTTGCGGGAAAGCGATAGCCCCCCGTGAGATCAAGAGGAAGGCTTTCCGCTCGAATCCTGGGATGTCTCCGTGACGCGAACGCCGTCGATCAGGTTTTGGGCGCCCTCGAGAACGACGCGATCTCCGGCCTTGATGCCGTCTAGCACGGCATACTGGTTGCCCGTCATTTCTCCGAGACGCAACATTTTTTGGTGCGCGATGAGCGATCCTCCGCTGCCTTCGACGACAAAGGCAAAAAATTGCCCGTTGATGCGCGACACTGCCAGCACCGGGATCACCAGACCTTGATGCACGCCCCAGATGATCCGGGCGCGCGCGAACTGGGATGTGCGCAATGCGCCCGACCCGTTTTTCACCGCGGCTTTCACCAAGATCGATTGCGTGTTGTTATCGACTTCGGCAGAAATGAAATCGATCCGGCTTTCCCCTGCGAGGTTCCCTGCGTTGTCGAGCAGTTGGACCGTCCGTCCCAATTTCAGATCCTTTGAGCGCTCGACGGGAACATTGACATAAAGTTCGAGGCTTCCGGGTTTATCGACTGTGGTGAGCAGGGTGGAGGCCGTCACCCGATCGCCTACGCGAACGGGGATGTCGCCGACAATCCCGCGGGTCGGTGCGACGACGCGGTAATAGTGCAGCTCCACTTGCTGCTGGCGGACTTGCGCGTCGAGAGACTTGAGCTGCTGCTTCGCCATGTCGAGGTTCGTCTGTGCCTGATCGAAATCCTGCCTGCTGACCACGCCTGCGTCATACAATTTTTTCACGCGCTCCCACTGAGTCTGTGCGAACTGGACATTTGCCAATTGAGCGGCCCGCGCTGCCTCCTGGCTGCCTACCGTGGCCTGCTGTTTCAGCGGATCGATCTGCATGAGCGGCGTTCCTGCGGTCACGCGGTCCCCCGGCTTCACAAGAATCTGCGTCACCTGCCCCTCGACTTGCGGATTGAGAGCGGTAGAATGCCGGGATTTCAGCGTGGCCAAATATTCCGAGACGTCGGGAATCGGAACAGGTTGGATGACAACGGTCTTCACCGGTACGGCAGGAGCGCCCGGATTTCCGGACACCTCTTTCCGTCCGCATCCGATGGCAAACGCGACGATACTCAGAGCTGAAAGAATTGCGAGCAGACGAAAGCGTCTGCCGTTCGCTACTTGAAGCTGGGCAAGGCATCGGCGCTGGCGATAAAGTGCGTTCACGGGGATGGTCTGCTCCGGCAAAATAAACACCCTATAATAAGAGATGTCCGCCCTTCTTCCAAGACTCAACTGCTTGGGCTCAGAGCAAAAATTCGACCGATCGAACGAGCCAGAGCTTCTGGATTCTCGGGTGCGAGGATCCGAACCCCGCGTGAGCCACCATAGATACTGATCCAGCGCAAACTCCCTCACCAAAGACTCCACGGCGCCAAAATCTAAAACCTTTTTGCCCGGTTGAAAAGACGGGGATAGAGTGTCCGCCCCGCCTTTCCCCTGGTAGTTGGCTTATCTTCCCGTGCCTGTGGTCATGTTCCCGGGGCGCCGCCTATCTGCGGGCAAAGAGTGAGCCGGCGCGGACCCAGCCATACTGGGTATTGCTGGGCGCGGCGGCGCCGGACTGCGTATACAACCTGCGGAGTCTCTCGATGTAATCGCCGGGCACGGGATTGCGCTTGGCGGCGGGGTCCACACCGTAGAGGCGTGCGGCGTTCAGCCCGAAGATGCGGCGCTTGACGTCTTCGGTCAGCGGTTTCCAGCGGAAGCGCTTCACCAACTCGTCGGACATCTCCAGACGACGGAAGGCCTCGATCTGCCACTGCGGCGAGCCCCACCAGATGGAGTCGGTGCCCCAGAGGACGTGGTCCGAGCCGAAGGCGTCGATGATCATGCCCAGCACGTATGCGGCGAGCAGCGGGCTGGCGGAGATCATCATGGCGAACGTGCTGCCCAGTTCCATGTAAATGTTGTTCACTTGCGGGTTGTTCTTCTTCCACGCGCAGACGTCAGAGACCCAGGGAACGTAGCTGGTCTTCCGGAAGCCGTCCTGGGCGGCGGGGAGTGCGTCCTGCAGGCCCTTAAAGCCGGAGTGGTAGACAAGGAAGTTGAGGTCGGGGAAATCCTTGGCAGCGCCGGTGACGTCCATAGGGCTCCACCATTGCGGATCACCAGGAAACGGCAGGCCCTTGTGCACGCAGATGTTCTTTATCCCCTTCTTGCGCGAATACTCCAGAGCTGGGTAGGCGAGTTTCTCGTCGTCCAGGCGCCAGCTCTGCTTGCCTTTGGCGCGGGCCACGCCGGTGTAGCCTTTCCAGGCGTCGATCTTAAGCTTTTCTGTCTGGGCGTCCATGTACTCGAGGTTCTGTTGCCCAAGATCAGGCGAGAAGTAGCCATGACTGATAACCCGGGGCGAACGGGTCAGTTGATTAATCCACGAGCGGCTCTTATAGATGACCTCGGGAGTAAGGACGTCCGTTTCTTCCGAGGCGCCCGGTAAAGCGCTGAGTGCGACCACATCGGTCTCGCTGTCGAGAAAGACTTCCTTGATGTAGTTCTCCAGGTAGAGATCCTCAATCTTTTCCTCGCGGTCCCTGAGGGCTGGGTTCATCTGTCTGGCCCTGCCGCGCAAGTCCAGCAGCGACTTGAGGAAGTCCTGGTCGGCACGCGGAGCCTGGTTGGGCGTGGCAACGTGGTGCGTCTGCACGTCGAATATGAAAACGTGCGTCCTACGCTCGGCGACGGCAGAGGGCTCAAAGAGTTCGGCAGCGTCCACGCGGAAGAAGCGGCCGAAGACGGTATTCATGGCGGCAAAAGCCAGAGCCATGCCACAGGAGGTGCGCAGGAACCGGCGGCGGTCCATGCCGAGTTGGCGCGCCCGGCCGTCGGCGCAGGCGATGATCTCTTGCTCCAGGCGGCGCTGCTGCGGCGTCTGCGGGATGGGCAGATATTCTTCGTTGGAGATAGTGTGCGTCGGCACAGGCAAGTAGCGGTCGAGCCAAGCATCGAGATCGGACTTCCGAACCCAACCCTCGCGGACCTCGGGCTTGGGGTACGGAGCCACAGTCTTGGAGTTGGGCATGTCAACCCCCGAGAAAAAGGAGAGCTTGTGCGCCAGCAGAATACATCTGCCTGACTTGGTTGCAAAAGAGATTTTTGTTGCCCGAAAGTCCGTGCGCCGGAAAGAAAGGGTTCGGGCACCGGGTGCGTTGACTTGCCCTAGGGTGCGGCCTAAGATGGCAGCCCATAGGTGGTTCCATCCCGATGGTCAGCCAGACGGTCTCTCACTATCGCATCCTAGAAATACTCGGTGGCGGCGGCATGGGCAGGGTCTACAAGGCCGAGGACACAAAGCTTGGCCGTCTGGTCGCCCTGAAGTTCTTGTCTGAGGATATGGCGCGCGACCGCCAAGCGCTGGAGCGATTCCAGCGTGAGGCCCGCGCCGCTTCTGCGCTGGACCACTCGAATATCTGCACCATCTACGAGATTGGTGAGCATGAAGGCCAGCCGGGGATTTGGTCGAGATCGACACCAAGGAGTTGCGGCCCGCGCGGGGCGTGGTGCTGAAGCACTTCAGCGCGCGCGATGTGGTGTCGCGCTGGGACGTGGTCGAAGTCCACGCCCGCGCCACTTCTCTAGCCGCGGCGCGGTTCCTCGACGTGCTGCTGGATCGCATGCCGTTCCGCATCGCCGCTCTGCAGGTCGATGGCGGCAGTGAGTTTGCCGCGGAGTTCGAGCTGGCTTGCCAGCAACGCGAGGTTCCGCTGTTCGTGCTTCCGCCGCGGTCGCCCAAACTCAATGGCGCAGTCGAGCGCGCCCATCGCACCCACAACGAGGAGTTCTATCAGGTGGTGCCCGAATCCTGGAGCGTGTCGGCGCTCAACCGTCAGTTGCAGGAGTGGGAGCAGACCTACAACTGCGTTCGCCCCCATCAGGCTCTCGGCTACCTCACGCCCCAGCAATTCATCACCGAGTGGCAATCCAAACGAAAGGAGTCCGAGTGTCACTAATCATGTGGACGAGTACAGTTCGTTGCAAGGAGCCGATGAGAACGCTCTTTATCGCGCTGCGGGCGCTGGTCTATGTGACCGGATTTGTGCTTCTGTGGGGCTGGGTGGCCTTGCGCGTTCGCAGCTATGACCCAAGCCTCGGTGTCCCGCTGCCCGGATGGTTGGCGATTCCCGGGATCCTTCTCGCGGCTATGGGAGGAGTTCTCACGCTTGCCTGTGTGGGCGTATTCATCGTTCGGGGACACGGAACTCCCGCACCCTTCGATGCTCCAAGAGAATTCGTCGCCGCCGGGCCCTACAAATACGCGCGCAATCCCATGTACGTCGGAGCGCTAACCCTGCTCACGGGCCTTGGCCTGTACCTTCATTCGGTTTCGATTGTGCTCCTGTGCCTGGCGCTTTTTCTTTTTGTCCATTTATTCGTACTTTTTTATGAAGAACCGACATTGCGGAGGCAGTTCGGGGCAACGTACCAGAAATATTGCGAGGCTGTGCCCCGGTGGATTCCCAGCGTGTCCGGCGCCAGAAGAAGTGGATGACAGGCGTTCGGGCTCTGGCGGGTGCATGTGAAGAATTGAAGAGCCACACTCGGGGCTCTTAATGCACCGCACGCTTCTGGACCTTTTCCTTGGTGGCGAGCGCAAATCGCTTTTCGACGGCGCCGCCTTCGGTGACGCGCGCGGCCACGTATTCGCCGAGCGCGGGGCCGTGCTTGAACCCGTGGCCCGAGCCGCCGCCCACCAGCCACACATTCTCAAACCCGGGGTGGCGGTCAATGAGGAAGTCGCCGCTCGAAGTATTCTCGTACTGGCACACCCGCGTTTCTACCACTGGAGCGTCCTTTAACGCAGGAAAGCGCCGGGCCACATATTTGCGCATGGCCGCGAGTCCCTCGGCCGAAACTACGCGCTTCCCCGTATCGGGATCCAACCGCGGCCCGTGCCGGTCAAGCGCGATTTTCATGCCGCGGTTCTCCAGGTCCGGGATGCCGTACATCTCATCGGCGTCAAAGATCCACGTGGGCATGGCGGGCGGCGCAAACCGGCGGTCGCCCGCGGGTACGCCGAAAAAGAAAACCTCCTGGCGGGTGGGGAAGATGCGTTCGCCCAGAAGTTCGGGAAAGACTTTGCCGAGCCACGGGCCGCAGGCGAAGACAAAGCTCCCGGCAGGGATGGCTTTGCCGTCCCGCGTGGTTACTGCGGCCAACCGGCCTTGGCCGGCAGGCGTGCCCACCGCCGCAGGCAGGTAGTCGGCGCCGCTCTGGATGGTTTCTTCGACCACCGCCTGCACGGCGCGGCGCGCCATCAGCGCTCCACTCTCGGGTTCAACTAGGCCCCACTTCACTCCGTCGAAAACGATCTGCGGATAACGCGCATTGAGTTCGGCGCGCTCGAGCCGCTCGAACCGCACGCCTACTTTTGTCAGCGTCGCGAGGGTGCTTTTGGCGTAGCGGTCGTCCTCGCCCGCCATCCACAGCACACCGGTGCGATGGAACAGTGGTCGCCGGGCGCGCTCGAAGAATTCCTGCCAGAGGCCGAGCGAGCGCAGGGCCCAGCGGGTGTAGATCTCGTCCGGGCCATAGCCCATGCGGATGATGCGCGATTCGCCGCCGGAACTGGCGCGGCTGTTGGAGGGCCCGTAGGCGTCGAGCAGCGCGACCTTTCGTCCGGCACGTGTCAGGTGATAAGCTGTCCACGCGCCGAACACTCCGGCCCCGATCACCGCTACATCGTAGCTTTTGCCTGTTGGCATGGGTCCCGCACTGGAAAACCAGCGCCCGGCGCGGCTGAACCCGCCGCCAGCCACCGCCAAGTATTTCACAAATTCGCGCCGGCCGAGTTTCATACCGTCAGCGCGGAGAAAGGCTTCTCCCCGCGGAGCAAAGTGAGTGGAGCAGACTTGGAGACATGCGGCAAGTTCTTTTTCCGACGAGGCCGCCGGGGCCGCGGCCGATTCGCCAAACCGCGCATTTTTCTTCGCCGGCGATTCTCGGTATACTCGGCGACGAACGTTCAACTCGGCTCACAATCAATGAACGCTTCTGTCTGGGCTACGCTTCTGGTCGGATTCGCGCTGGGGCTGAAACACGCGACCGACGCCGATCACGTTGTCGCGGTCAGTACGCTCGTGAGCCACGCGGCCGGGCCCGGAACCCCTCGACGCGGGGTCTTGGTCGGTGCGCTCTGGGGGCTCGGCCACCTGCTGACCGTGCTCGCCGCGGGCGGCGCGCTGGTGCTGCTGCGCGTCAAAATGCCGCCGCGGGTGGAGTGGGCGCTCGAACTGCTCGTCGCTCTGGTGCTGATCTGGCTTGGTGTGCACACCATCCGCCGCTGCCTCGCCGGGCACTATCACTTCCACCTGCATCAGCACGGCTCGCGTGCCCATGCTCACTTGCATTTCCACGCGCGGGGTTTGCCGGCTGACGAGCACGCTTCGCACGCCGGTGTTTCCGCCGGCGGAGACTTGGGCCGCGGCGCCGGGCCGTTGCTGGTCGGGATGGCGCACGGCTTAGCCGGCACCGCCGGGCTGACGCTTCTGGTGCTGACCTCCATTCCTTCGCGAATGCTCGGGCTGCTTTACCTGCTGGTCTTCGGCCTGGGAGCCCTGACGGGCATGGCCGCATTCAGCGCGCTGGTGAGCATGCCGCTCGCCCGGGCAACTTCCCAACTGGCCTGGCTCCGCGGCCTGCAACTGCTCGCCGGAGTGGCCAGCAGCATTCTGGGCGCCGTATTGACGCGCCGCGCTTTTCTGCCGGAGTCATGGCCGTTCTGAACAATTCGCTTCACCTCTCCGCCCAGAGTGAGTACGATTTGCCACCCATTTCTCAGGAGGTGCCCACGTGAACCGTGTTGGACGCCAGACGCACCGGTTTTTCAAAGCAGCGCTCGTGTGGGCCGCCGTGCTCGCAGCGGTGCTTGTGACCGCGCTCGCCAGCGGTCCCGCTGCCGCGCAGCAACAGGACTCGGACTTGATGAAACTCTACGGGGGGATGAAATGGCGCCTCATTGGGCCCTACCGGGGAGGTCGCGTGCTGGCGGTCACTGGTGTTCCCGGCGACCCCAACGTGTATTACTTCGGCGCGGTGGCGGGCGGCGTCTGGAAAACGACGGACGCGGGCTCCACTTGGCAGCCGCTTTTCGACAAGGAACCCATCTCTTCCATCGGCAGCATCGCAGTGGCCGAATCCGATCCGAACGTCATCTACGTCGGCACGGGCGAGGCCTGCATTCGCGGCAACATCTCCTTCGGCGACGGAGTCTATAAATCCACCGACGGCGGGAAGACCTGGCAGAACGTGGGCCTGCGCGACACACGCCATATCGGCCATATCATCGTTCATCCGCGTGATCCCAATATCGTTTTTGTCGCCGCGCTGGGCCACGCCTACGGCCCCAATCCAGAGCGCGGCATCTTCCGCTCCACCGACGGCGGCAAGACCTGGGAGAAAGTCCTCTACAAGGACGAGAAAACAGGCGGGATTGACATCACCTTCGACCGCGCGAACCCGCGCATCCTGTTTGCCGCGCTCTGGGAGGCTCACCGCACGCCGTGGAGTCTGACGAGCGGCGGACCGGGCGGCGGCCTCTACCGCTCTGCCGACGGGGGCACGACTTGGAAACGCCTCGAGGGCAACGGGCTCCCCAAGGGACTTCTGGGCAAGATCGGCGTGACCGTGTCCCCGGCCGACCCCAACCGCGTTTACGCGCTGATCGAAGCGGAGCAGGGCGGCATTTACAGCTCCGAAGACGGCGGCGAGCATTGGGCGTACGTGAATGACGATCACCGCTTCCGCCAGCGCGCCTGGTACTACACCCACATTTTCGCCGACCCGAAAAATGCCGAGACCCTGTATGTGCTGAATACCGGCATGTATTGCTCGACCGATGGTGGCCACAAGTTCACCCTGCTCACGGCGCCCCACGGCGACCACCACGGCCTCTGGATTGACCCCACCAACCCGCAGCGCATGATCAACGGGAACGACGGCGGCGCCACGATCAGCGTGGACGGCGGAAAGTCCTGGACGCGGCAATACAATCAGCCCACCGCCCAGTTCTACCACGTCATCACCGACAACCGCTTCCCCTACTACGTGTACGGGGCCCAGCAGGACAACACCACTGTGGCCATCGCCAGCCGCAGCGACCTCGGCTACATCGACCGCGCCGACTGGTATCCGGTCGGCGGCGGCGAGAGCGGCTACATCGCGCCGGACCCGCGCGACTCGAACATCGTCTACGCGGGCTCCTATATGGGCTACATCACCCGCTTCGATAAACGCACCGGCCAGGAGCAGGAGATTTCGCCGTGGCCCGAGGTCAGCAGCGGCTCCGGGGCCGCCAACCTCAGGCATCGCTTCCAGTGGACCGAGCCGATCCTCATCTCGCCGCACGATCCCAACGTGCTCTACCACGCCGCCGAAGTCCTGTTCAAAAGCACCAACGGCGGGATGAGCTGGACTCCCATCAGCCCCGACCTCACCCGCAACGACAAATCGAAGCAACAGGTCTCCGGCGGGCCCATCACCAAGGAGAACACCGGGGTCGAGTATTACGACGTCATTTTCGCCGTCGCCGAATCGCCGCTGCAAAAGGATCTCCTCTGGGTCGGCACCGACGACGGGCTGGTTCACCTCACCCGCGATGGGGGAAAGGCCTGGACGAAAATCACGCCGCGGGAGATGCCCGAGTGGAGCATGGTCAACCTGATCGATCCCTCGCCTCACGACGCGGCCGCGGCTTACATGGCCGTGGACCGGCACAAGTTCGATGATTTTCGCCCCTACATTTACAAGACGGGCGACTTCGGCAAATCGTGGACGAAGATCACGGCAGGCCTCCCGGAGAACGCCTATGTTCACGCCGTGCGCGAAGATCCGAAGAAGCACGGGGTGCTCTATGCTGGAACCGAGATCGGCATCTTCGTTTCGTTTAACGATGGCGGCCACTGGATGCCGTTGCAATTGAACTTGCCGGTCACGCCGATCCACGACCTCGTGGTGCACGGCGACGACTTGGTGGTTGCCACCCACGGCCGGTCGTTCTGGATTCTCGATGACCTCGGCCCGCTGCGGCAGTTCGATCGGAGTCTCGCCGGCGCTGAGGTGCATCTCTATACGCCGCCGCTCACATACCGGGCGCGCATGGGCCACGCCAACCCGCGTGGTCGCCCGGTGGGCGAGAACCCGCCCGACGGCGCCATGCTTTCGTATTACTTGAAGTCCGCGCCCCAGGAGAAGGAGGAGGTCACTCTCGAGATCCTCGACGCGCAGGGCAAGCCCGTCCGCAAGTACACCAGCCGCGAAAAGCATGAGTCCGAGCCGCCACCGGAGTGGCCCGAGCAGGAGAAGCCGCAGGTGCGCTTGCCTGCGGAAGCAGGCATGAACCGGTTCGCCTGGGATCTGCGCTACGAGGGCGCCACGCGCATCCCCGGCTATTCGACCGGGGAAGACGACGGGCTCCGCGGCCCGTTGGCACTGCCGGGGAAATACACCGTGCGCTTGGCTGCGGCGGGCAAGACGGTCGAGGCGCCGCTCGAGATCCGGCTCGACCCGCGCGTCACAACCTCGCAGGCCGATCTGGAAAAACAGCTCGAGCTGCGTCGCCGCATTCAGATGCGGCTGACGCAAATCAGCGATACCGTGAACCAGATCCGCGACCTGCGTGTCCAGCTCACGGCGCTCCGCAAGCGGCTGGCGGAGCCGGGAGCCGCCTCCGCCTCGCGCAGCAGCCTAGTTTCCGCGGCGGAAGAACTGGAGAAGAAGATCACGCCGATCGAAGAGGAACTCATCGAGGTCAAGCTGAAGAGCAGCCAGGACTCGCTCCGCTATCCGCTTAAGGTAGACGGCAAGCTCTCCCAGTTGGCCAGCTTTGTGGAGGGCGCCGATGCCGCACCCACGCAGCAATCCTATGAATTGTTCGACGCGCTCGGCGGGGAAGTAGAGGCCCAGCTTGCCCGGTGGAACGAGGTCGTGGCCAAAGATGTGCCGGCGTTCAATGATTCGATGCGGAAGGAAAATATCCCACTCATCTGGATTGCGCCCGCGAGCGGCGAGCCGCGCGGGGGCGGTGGGCGCTAGTGTCATGTCCCGTAAATAAGTGGCAATAGTATTGCTGGGAATATAGGCATCTCCAGTGCAGAATGGGGGTGCCTATGGCAATGGGACGACCGAAAGCGGTGCTGGTTTTGAATCCGCAGCAGCGCGAACAGCTTGAAAGCCTGGCGAGTTCACGATCGCTGCCCGCGGGGCTGG
>Ga0207646_10000457_pt1 | contig 54593 bp, 38 predicted proteins | sample KBSK5502metaG_FD_184343 | JGI IMG/M metagenome (GOLD analysis project Ga0207646, IMG submission 184343) | Corn, switchgrass and miscanthus rhizosphere microbial communities from Kellogg Biological Station, Michigan, USA - KBS K5-50-2 metaG... | ecosystem: Host-associated > Plants > Roots >...
GCGGCCAGGGTGTGCTCGGTGCTGGAGTTCGGCACCGCCCCGCTCGCGGTCAGCGTCACCGTCCCGGCGCTGGTCCCGGTGCCGGAGCAGGTGTTGTTGGCGAAGAACGTGTAGCTCACGGTCCCGGTCGCGGTGATCGTGTCCGACGTGCTCACCGTGGAGGTGTCATACGCGCTCGACCCGGTGGACTCGGTCCCGGCCCACGGCGCGTTCGTCGCAGCGTCGAACACGGTGGTGGCCGTCGTGGAGGTGCCGCCACCGACGTTGAACGGCTCACAGGAGCTAGTGGACCCGGAGTAGTTGTTGTCCCCAGAGTAGGTCGCCTGGAAGCTGTAGCTGCCCGCCGCCAGGGTGTGCTCGGTGCTGGAGTTCGGCACCGCCCCGGTTCCGGTCAGCGTCACGGTCCCGGCGGACGACCCAGTGCCGTTGCAAGTGCCGTTGGCGAAGAATGTGTAGGTCACCGTGCCGCTGGGCACGATGCTGCCCTTCTGGCCGCCGACCGTGGCAGTGTCGTAGGCCGATGCGCCGGTCTTCTCGGTGCCGCTCCAGGCCGCGTTGGTGGCGGCGTCGAACACCGTGGTGGACGTAGTGGTGGTGTTTTTGCCCACGCTGAACGGCTCACAGGAGCTGGTCGAGCCGGAGTAGTTGCTATCGCCGGAGTAGGTCGCCTGGAAGCTGTAGCTGCCCGCCGCCAGCGGGCCCTCGGTGCTGGAGTTCGGCACCGCACCGGTCCCGGTCAGCGTCACCGTTCCCGCCGAACTGCCGGTGCCGGTGGCGCAGGTGCCGTTAGGGAAGAACGTGTAGGTCACCGTGCCGGTCGGCGTGAACCCGCTGACGCCGGTCACCGTGGCGGTGTCATAAGCCGACGACCCGGTCGGCTCGGTGCCGGACCAGGCCGCGTTGGTGGCGGCGTCGAACACCGTGGTCGCCGTCGTCGACGTGCCCTTGCCGACGGTGAAGCACTCGTTGGTGGCGCTGCCGGAGTACGTGTTCGAGTAGAAGGAATTGCCGTCGTTGACGTACACGAGGCCGATGCAATAGTTCCCCGGCGCAAGGTTGGAGCCGAACGACGGGGACGTGGCGGACCCGCTCACCAGGGTGACCGGCGAGCCGATATTCGTGCCGGTACTTTGGGGGCAGCCCGTGGTGGTGTTCGAGCAGAGCTGGAACTGCACCGTGCCAGTGACCGTCCCGGCCGAGCCGGTGAGCGTCGCCGTGTCGGTCAGCGAGCCGCCCACGCTGATGCTGGTCTTGCTGACCTGGGTGGCGACGGTCGGCGGGCCCGCGACCCCCGTTGTCGCCAGGGCGCGGTCCTCGCTGCCGAGGCCGGTGGTGTCGATGGAGTCCTGGGCCATGTGGTAGGGCGAGCCGTTGATGGCGCTCGCCGAGTTGCCGACGCCCCAGTCGAGCGAGGACGCGATGTGCCCGCCCCAGGCCAGGACCACTTCCCAGCCGCTGGAGGGCGCGGCGCCGGAAAGGTTGAACGTGATGCTCACCGTCGTGACGCACACGCCGGTGCCCGACGTTACCTCCTGGCTCACGTACTGCACGGAGCTAGTGGGCATGGTCGCCCCGGCGGCGGTGGGGGCGAAGAGGTCGACGGTCCCTGGGACCTGCGAGGGGGTCGTACTGAGGCCGGAAGCGCCGTTGCAGGTCTTGTCGGCCGCCAGGTTGGCAGCGGGAATCGAGCCGGTGGCGGCCGGGGTGGGAGCGGTCCCCGGCGCGGTGCACCCGCTCCCGGCGCCGGAGCCCAGGATGTCGACGCAGGGGTTGTTGTCGTTGCGGTTCTCCGGGCCGGCGGTCGGGCTCGTCGTCTCGGTGGCGTCGTAGGAGCCGAGGTAGTCGATGGCGTGCTTGCTGGTATCGACGGTGTGGTAGTGGATCGTGTAGGTGTGGGTTCCTGTGCCGAGGCCCGTGAGGTCGGCCCGGTAGGAGATGAACTGCCCCTCCTTCCAGTGCGACTTCGAGCCGTTCGCGTTCCCGTTCACCCAGTCGGAGAAGCTCGAAGTTCCCAGGGTGCCGGTCAGGCAGGGGGCCAGCACGAGGGGCGGGCCGACGGCGCCGTTGGTGCACTGGGACAGGGACACGGCCTCCGCCGCCGCCGCCGCCGGCTGGGCGAACAGGGCGACCGCCGGGAGGCTTAGCCCCGCGACGGCGGCTACCGCCACAAGCCCATGAAGCATCCGGCGCACGGAACCGCGCCCGTAGGTAACGTGAGACACGCAGACCCCCCCAACCTCGTAAGCGAGGTTCCCTCCCTGGTGAAACTCAGGGCAAATTATGTCTCTTGCGTGGTATAGAGCGAAAGCCCTATTTGCGTAATCAGATGATTACGGAGCGTAGTTACAGTCGTGACATCCAGCGGCTTCTAAGTCGCATTACAACCCAAAGCGGGCGATGGGAACGCAGCCGAATTTCGGGGTATAGAGCGGACTGCACAGCCACTCGCGGTTACCTGGCCACGTCGGTGCTATTTAGGCGCGGTCACTATCAATCAATAAATTTTGCTCAGTTGTTTATTACGTTCTGGTGGTACTTTATTTACTTATTCATGGTATTATCGTTGCGTTCTCATGGTGTGCTCGCCACGGTGACGGTCCCTCGTCGCTCAGGGCGCTTGGTCACCAACCGCACCAGCAGACACTCAGGCCGTCTCGCTTTCCTCTGCCACCCTGAGCCAGTCCTCTTCAAGGCGCGCCTTCTCCGCCTGGACGCCGCGCAGCTGCCCGCCAAGCTCGACCAGCCTCGTGTAGTCGCTCGCCTGCGCGGCGAGCTCGCCGGTGAGCTCTTCCTCCCGGGTGGTGAGCCGGTCGATCTGGCGTTCCAGCCGCTGAAGCTCCTTACCCGCGGCACGCTGCCTGGCCGCCGCCCCCGGCGCGCGGCCAGGCACGGATCCTGCTCCAGGCCCGGGGCCAGCCACGGATCCCGCTCCAGGTCCGCGGCCAGCAACGCCACCGGAACCGGCCATCGGCAGCGCCGGCCGCGGCACCTCGCCCTGGGCGGCACGCCGCTGCAGGTACTCGTCGATCCCGCCGGCCAGGAACGACAGCTTCCCGTCCCCCAGCAGCGCCACCACGTGGTCGGTCACCCGCTCCAGGAAATACCGGTCGTGGCTCACCACCACCAGCGACCCGGCCCACCCGTCCAGCAGGTCCTCCAGCTCCGTGAGCGTATCGACGTCAAGATCGTTGGTCGGCTCGTCGAGCAGCAGGACGTTGGGCTCCCCCACCAGGACGCTCAGCAACTGCACCCGCCGCCGCTCTCCGCCCGACAGTTCCCCGGCCGGCGTGAACTGCGTGTCCCCCCGCAGCCCCAGGCTGTCCAGGAGGGTCCCGGCCGACCCCGCACCCTCCCACGCGGCCACATTCCCCCGCACGGCCGCGACCACCTCCCGCGCCGACAGCGCCGGATCGACCCCCTCGCTCCCCTGCCTCAGGTACCCGATCCGCACCGTCTTCCCCCGCACGACGCGTCCCCCCGTCAGCACCGGCCCTGCCGCCCCGGCCGGCCCGGTCCGTGGCCCGGACGCCGGCCCGTCCGCCCCAGCCACCGCCCTGGGATCCACCGCGGGGCCGGCCGGCGGGTCGCCTGCCCGCGCGGGTCTGCCCGCTGGCAGCTGGGCATCCGGGCGGCCCTCATCCCTGACCGGCACCCCGGCGAGCAGCCGCAGAAACGTCGTCTTGCCACTCCCGTTGGGCCCGAGGATCCCGATCCGGTCCCCGGGTCCAAGCTGCCAGGTCACGTCCTCGAACAAGACCCGCCCGGCAACGCCCACCGACAAGCCCTCGACCTCGATCACGGTCTTGCCGAGCCGCGCCGTCGCCAGCCGCACCAGTTCGACCCCGTCCCGGGCCGCCGGCTCACCGGCGATGAGCGTGTTCGCGGCGTCGATGCGGAACCGTGGCTTGCTGGTGCGTGCGGGCGGCCCGCGCCGGAGCCACGCCAGTTCCTTGCGCAGCAGGTTCCGCCGCCGGCGCTGCGCCGCATCGGCCACCCTGGCCCGTTCGGCGCGGGCCAGCACGTACGCGGCATAGCCGCCGTCGTAGGAGTGCAGCCGGGCATCGGCGAGTTCCCAGGTGCGCGTGGTGGCGGCGTCCAGGAACCAGCGGTCGTGCGTGACCACGACCACCGCCGTGCCCTGCTCGCTCAGGAACCTGGCCAGCCACGCGACGGCTTCCACGTCCAGGTGGTTGGTGGGCTCGTCGAGCAGCAGCAGATCATGCTCGCCGGTGAGCAGCGACGCCAGCGCCACCCGGCGGGTCTCGCCGCCCGACAGGCGTTCTGCATCTGAATTGAAGTCGATGCCGGGAAGCAGCGCCCCGATCACCGACCTGACGCGCGGATCGCCGGCCCATTCGTGCTCCGGCCGGCCGCCGGTGACCAGGCCGGCCACGCTCCCGGTGAGCCGGTCAACCTGGGGAAGGTGGCCGACGCGCAGATCCCTGGCGCGGGTGACCCGCCCGGAGTCCGGCCGTTCGGCGCCGGCGAGCAGGCGAAGCAACGTGCTCTTGCCCGCGCCGTTGCGCCCGACGAGGCCGACGGCCTCGCCCGCGGCCAACCCGGCCGAGACGCCGCCGAGCAGCGCCCGGTGCCCGTAGGCCTTGCTGACGTTCTCCAGGTTGACCAGGTTCACCGAGCCTCCGTGCTCACGCGGGCGGCTCACCCGGCTCTGGCGCGATGCCGGTCACGACGGCTCCCGGCACCGGGCCCGCGACGTGCACCACCGTGCGGCACACCCCGGCACCGGCGATCGCGGCGGCGAGGGCCGCCGCGTGCCGCGCGTCCCTGGCCAGGTAGGCGCAGGTCGGCCCGGAACCGGAGACGATCGCCGCCAGCGCGCCGTGCTCCGTGCCCGCGGCGAGCGTGCGGCGCAGTTCGGGTTTCAGCGAGATCGCCGCCTGCTGCAGGTCGTTGGCGAGCAGCGGGGCGACCTCGGCCGGGTTCCCCGACCGCAGCGCGGCCATCAGCCGGTTGTCCAGGGCCGGCGGGCCCGCGGCGGAGGAGCGCACGGCCCGGGGGCGAGCGGGCGGTTTCACCGGCGCCCCGGCCCGGGTGGCCACGCCGCCCAGCTTGCCCGCGGGGCGCCCCGTGGCCGGGTCCTGCCCGTCGGCGCCCCCGGCGCGGGGCGCGGCCGCACGGGGACCATCCAGGCCGGCCTGGGTGGTGCGGATGCGGTCGCACGCGGCGTAGACGTCGGCGGTGGACAGCCCACCGGAGGCGAACGCGAGCACCCAATGGTAGGTCCCGGTGGCCAGCGCCGGGGTCACCCGCTCCCCCCGCCCCACGCCGATCGCGGTGCCACCGACCAGGCCGAACGCCACGTCGCTGCCGATGGTGGCCGCCAGCTCGCTCAGTTCGGCCTGGCTCAGCCCGGTCCGCCACAGTTCGTTGCAGGCGACCAGTGCGGCGGCGGCGTCGGCGCTGCCGCCGGCCAGCCCGGCCGCGACCGGGATCCGTTTGCTGATCCGGATCGCCAGCCCCGGGGAATCCTTGGCGCCGCGGCCCACGGCTTCGAGCAGGGCGGCGACGGCGCGCGCGGCGAGGTTGCTGCCGTCGGCGGGGACGCTGCCGGCGCCCTCACCGGTGACCGTGACGCCGTCATGGGCCGCGGGGGTCACGGTCACCTCGTCAAAGAGCGACACAGCGTGATAAACGGTGACCACATCGTGGTAGCCGTTGGCCCGGGCCGGGCCGACGGCGAGTTGCAGGTTCACCTTCGCCGGCGCTCTGGCGGTGACGGCGGTCACAGGGGTAACGATGCCCTCGATCCTAACGGCCGGCCGGTCCACCGGAGCCGGACCCGATGGCGGCTATCGCCGCGAAATCGGCCACGGTGAGCGACTCGCCGCGGGCACCGGGGTTCACCCCGGCCGCCCGCAGGATCCGCTCGGCGTCGGCCGGGCCGCCGGCCCAGCGCGCCAGTGCCGCCCGGAGCGTCTTGCGGCGCTGGGAGAACGCGGCGTCGATCACCGCGAAGGTCGCCTCGCGGCTCGCACCGGCGCCGGGCGGCGGGTGCCGGGTGAACGCGACCAGGCCCGAGTCGACGTTCGGCACCGGCCAGAAGACAGCGCGGGGGACCGGGCCGGCCCGCCGTGCCGCGGCAAACCAGGCCAGCTTGACCGACGGCACGCCGTAGACCCGGCCGCCCGGGGGCGCGGTCATCCGGTCGGCGACCTCCGCCTGCACCATGACCAGGCCGCTGGCCAGGGAGCCGAACGTGGCCAGCAGGTGCAGCACCACCGGCACCGCGACGTTGTAGGGCAGGTTCGCGACCAGCGCCGTGGGCGGCGGGCCCGGCAGGCTGGTTACCCGGGCCGCGTCGGCGCCCACCACGTCGAGCCGGGGCGCGAGGCCCGGCGCCCGGGCGGCCACCGTGCGCGGCAGTTCCGCCGCGAGGGCCGGGTCCACCTCGACGGCGATCACCCGCCGGGCGGCGGGCAGCAGGCCCAGGGTCAGCGAGCCAAACCCCGGGCCCACCTCCAGCACGGTGTCGGCGGGGGACAGCCCGGCCAGGGCCACGATGCGCCGGACCGTGCCGGGGTCGATGACGAAGTTCTGGCCGAGCCGCTTGGCGGGCCGGATGCCCAGCCGGGCCGCGATCTCGCGGACCGCGGTGCGCCCGAGCAGGTCGCCGTCGCCCACGCGGGCGTTACCAGGGCCCGAACATGCGCTCGCCGGTCGCGGTGACCTGTGCGCACATGTCCGCGACGCCGATCTGCTTGACGCCGGCCAGGCAGCGCACGGTGTGCGCCACCATCGCGGGGGTGTTGGGCTTGCCCCGGTGCGGCATGGGGGTGAGGAACGGGGCGTCGGTCTCCACCAGGAGCAGGTCAGCCGGCGCCGACGCGGCGGCCTCGCGCAGCGCCGGCGCATTGGTGAACGTGAGGGTGCCGGCGAAGCTCATCACGTACCCGGCGGCCGCGCAGCGCCTGGCCATCGCGGCGTCCCCGGAGAAGCAGTGGAACACGACGCGCTCGGGCGGGCCGTCGGCCGCCAGGATCGCCAGCACGTCTTCGTGCGCGTCCCGGTCGTGGATCATCAGCGCCTTGCCGGCCTGCTTCGCGATCTCGATGTGCGCCCGGAACCAGTCACGCTGCTGGGCCCGCGGAGCGTAATCCCGGTAGTAGTCAAGCCCGGTCTCGCCGACGGCGCGGACCTGCGGCAGCGCGGCCAGCTTGGCGATCTCGGCGAGCACCTCGTCCCGCTGCGCGGGGGAGGCGGCCGCGGCGGCGGTCTCGTTGGGGTGGACCGCGACCGCCGCGTAAACGCCCTGCCCGGGGTCGGCGTGGCCGGCCGACCAGTGCGACGACGGCTGGTCCACGCCCACCGTGACCACTCGGGTGACGCCCGCCGCCCGCGCGGCGGCAAGCACCTCCGCGACGGGCTGCTCGATCAGGTCCAGGTGGCAGTGCGCGTCGAGCGCGGGGGCGGGCAGCGGTTCCGGCGGCGGGACCTGCCCGCGGGCGGGGACGTCGTCCCTGGCCGCGCGGGCAGCGGTCACGAGTCCTCCAGCCGCTTCAGTTCCTCCTCCACCACGGAGGCGTCGAGCTTGGCGAACAGCGGCCGCGGGACGGTGAGCGGGGTGCCCGGCCGGACCGGGACAGACTCCCATCGGGCGGCGCTGGCGTAGTCCCCCGTGATCACCGGGTAGGACGGCCCGCCGTCCTCGTCCACCTTCTCCACGTGCGGCAGGCCGGCCCACGTGCCCTCGCCGCCGAGCATCGCGTGCACCTTTCCCGACGAGCGGGGCAGGAACGGGGTGAGCAGCGTCTTAGCGTCGTCGACGAGTTGCAGCACCACGTGCAGGATGGTCCGCATCCGGTCCGGGTCGGCCTCGCGCAGCTTCCACGGCGCCTGGTCGGACATGTACTTGTTCGCCTCGGCGACGGCCCGCATGGCCTCGGTGGCCGCGTTCCTGAAGCGGGACCGGGCGAGTTCCCCGCCGACGGCGCCGAACGCCCGCCGGGACCGCTCCAGCGCCTCGTGGTCGATACCGGTGAGCGTCCCCGCCCCGGGGACCTCGCCGATGTTCCGTGCCGCGAAGGACACCGCACGGTTCACCAGGTTCCCCCAGGTGGCGACCAATTCGTCGTTGTTGCGGCGGACGAATTCGCTCCAGGTGAAGTCGGTGTCCTGCGTCTCCGGGCCGGCCACGGCGACGTAGTAGCGCAGCGCGTCCACGTCGTAGCGATCCAGGAAGTCACGGACGTAGATGACCACAGCACGGGACGAGGAGAACTTGCGGCCCTCCATCGTCAGGAACTCGCTGGCCACCACTTCGGTCGGCAGGTTCAGCGCGCCGAGCGACCCCGGGGTGCCGTTCCTTGCGCCCTTGCCGCTGTAGCCGAGCAGCATCGCGGGCCAGATCTCGGCGTGGAAGACGATGTTGTCCTTGCCCATGAAGTAGTAGGACTCGGTGTCGTCCGACTGCCACCAGGCCCGCCAGGCGTCCGGGTCGCCGGACCGGCGCGCCCACTCGACCGACGCCGACAGGTACCCGATGACCGCGTCGAACCAGACGTAGATGCGCTTGTCCGGCCGGTCCCGCCAGCCGTCCACCGGCACCGGCACGCCCCAGTCCAGGTCCCGGGTGATCGCCCGGGGCTGCAGATCCTGGAGCAGGTTGAGGGAGAACTTCAGCACGTTGGGCCGCCACTGCCCGGCCTTGCTCTGCAGCCAGCTACCGAGCACCTCGGTGAACGCGGGCAGGTCGAGGAAGAACTGCTCGCTGTCCACGAAGATCGGCGTCTCGCCGTCGATCTTCGACCGCGGGTTGATCAGGTTCACCGGGTCAAGCTGGTTGCCGCAGTTGTCGCACTGGTCGCCGCGTGCGCTCTCGTACCCGCAGATCGGGCAGGTGCCCTCGATGTAGCGGTCGGGCAGCGTCCGCCCGGTGGACGGCGACACCGCGCTCAGCGAGGTACGGGCGAAGATGTACCCGTTCTGGTACAGCCCGGTGAAGATCTCCTGAACGACCGCGTAGTGGTTCTGCGTGGTGGTCCTGGTGAACAGGTCATAGGACATGTCCAGGCTTGCCAGGTCCTCGGCGATCACCTGGTTGTACCGGTCGGCCAGCTCTCGGGGCGTGGTGCCCTCCTTGTCGGCCTGGACCTGGATCGGCGTGCCGTGCTCGTCCGTGCCGCTGACCATCAGCACCCGGTTCCCCGCCATCCGCTGGTACCGGCTGAACATGTCGCAGGGCAGCCCGAAACCGGAGACATGGCCGATGTGGCGCGGGCCGTTGGCGTAGGGCCAGGCCGGCGCCGCGAGGATGTGACGAGGTGTCGCGGACATGCGCACCAGCGTAGCGGTGCGCGCCGGCCGCTCCCGCCTGGATTATCCGGCCCGGCCGCCTGCCACAACGGCGTTGTAGACCTCCCGCTTGGGCAGGCCCGATTCGGCGGCCACGGCGGCGATCGCCAGCTTGCGCCGCATGCCTGCCGCCTCCCTGGCGGACACCTCCGCCACCGCCGCCGCCACGCTGGCCGCCCAGCCCGGCTCGTCCTGGCTTCGGCGGCTCCGGGCCGGGGCACCCGCGACCACGAGGGTGATCTCGCCGAGGACGCCCCGCTCCGCCCAGGCGGCAAGCTCGCCGAGCGTGCCACGGGCGATCTCCTCGTGCGTCTTGGTCAGCTCGCGGCACGCGACGGCCTGGCGGTCCGCCCCGAACGCGGCGGCGAGCTCGCCGAGCGTGGCGGCGACCCGGCGGCGTGACTCGAAGAAGACCATGGTGCGCGGCTCGGCGGCGAGCTCGGTGAAGCGGCGCTGCCGGGCACCCGCGCCCCTCGGCGGGAAGCCCTCGAAACAGAACCGGTCGGTGGGCAGCCCGGACACCGCGAGCGCCGCGGTCACGGCGGACGGCCCGGGCAGCACGGTCACCGCGATGCCCGCCTGTGCGGCGGCGCCGACCAGCCGGTACCCGGGGTCGCTCACCCCGGGCATCCCCGCGTCGGCGATCAGCAGGATGTCGGTACCGCCCTCCAGGGCCGCCAGCAGTTCGGCCGCCTTGCCGGCGTCCACGCCGTTGTAATAGGAGACCAGGCGCCCGGTCACCCGGACCCCCAGCATCCGGGCGAGCCTGAGCACTCGGCGGGTGTCCTCCGCGGCGATGAGCTGCGCGGTTGCCAGGGCGTCCGCCAGCCTGGGCGAAGCGTCGCCCGGCTCGCCGAGCGGGGTCGCGGCGACGATGAGCGTGCCCGGGTCGCTGTCTCTCATTCCGCCACCACGGTAGCCCCGATGCCCGGTACCGGCCCGGTGCAGCCCATACGATGTGCCTCGATGATGGAAACACGGCTCGAGCGCGGGCCGGGGGGAACCGCCACCCGGCTGGACGTGCTGCGCGCCCGGCTGGTCCCGCCCATGCCGCTCGGTGCGTTCTGGGGCTGGGCCGGGCCGCTGCTGGTCACCGCGTTCGGCACCTACCTGCGGTTCGACCGGCTCGGCGATCCGCACGCGGTGATCTTCGACGAGACCTACTACGTGCCGGACGCACTGGGCATCCTCAGGTTCGGCGTGGAGCACAACTACCTCAGCAACGGCACCACCCGCGATGCCCTGCTGGCCCGCGGCGACCCGCACGTGTTCACCAGCGGCGGCGAGTTCGTGGTCCATCCCCCGTTCGGGAAGGTGCTCATCGCCACGGGGGAGTGGCTGTTCGGGCTGTCCCCGTTCGGCTGGCGGTTCGCGGCGGCCGTGGTCGGCTCGCTGTCGATCCTGCTGCTTGCCCGGATCGCCCGGCGGATGACCAGGTCCACCCTGCTGGGCTGCTTCGCGGGACTGCTGCTTGCGCTGGACGGCCTGGAGTTCGTGATGAGCCGGACCGCGCTGCTGGACATCTTCGTGATGTTCTGGGTGCTGGCCGCGTTCGGCTGCATGGTCGTCGACCGCGATACCCACCGCGCCAGGCTGACCGACGCCGTGGCGGACGGGACCGAGGGCCCGCCGCAGACGGGGATCCGCTGGTGGCGGGTGGGTGCCGGGGTCTGCCTGGGGATGGCCTGCGGGTCCAAGTGGAACGGGCTGTGGTTCGTGCCCGCGTTCGCCGCGCTGGCCCTTGCCTGGGACGTCGGAGCGCGCCGCGCCGCCGGGCTCGGCAGGATTACCGGCCCGGGACTGCTGCGGTACCTCGGCGGCCTGGTCGCCTCGTTCACCGTGCTGCCGCTGCTCGCCTACCTGGCCACCTGGGCCGGCTGGTTCGCGACAAGCACGGGCTACGACCGGTTCTGGGCGGAGCAGCACGGGGTCAACATCCCGGTGATCTCCCCGCTGATCTCGCTGTTCGAGTACAACAAGGCGATGCTGGCCTTCAACACCGGCCTGCAGAAACACCACCCATACCAGTCGGAACCGTGGACCTGGCTGACGATCAGCCGCCCGGTGTCCTACTACTGGAGTTGCCCCACGTCGGGGCACGGCGTGTGCGCCAAGAGCAACGCCGCCGAGGTGCTCGCGATCGGCACCCCGGTGCTCTGGTGGGCTGGCATCCTGGCCCTGCTGGTGTGCCTCGGCTGGTGGCTGACCCGCCGTGACTGGCGGGCGGGCGCCGTGCTGCTCGGGGTCGCGGCCGGCTGGCTGCCGTGGTTCGCGTACGCCAAGCGGACCCAGTTCTACTTCTACTCGGTAGCGTTCGTGCCGTTCCTGATCCTCGCCGTCGTGCTCTGCCTGGGCCTGGTGATGGGATCTGCCACGGCGGGGGCCGCCCGCCGTGCGCTCGGGGCGTCCCTGGCCGGCGCGTTCGTGCTCGCGGTACTGGTCAACTTCGCCTACCTGTACCCGCTGCTGACCGCCCAGGCGATCCCCTATACCTCGTGGCTGTCCCATATGTGGTACCACGGCTGGATCTAGTGCTGCCGGCGGCCTCGGCCGTGCCCGCCCGCAAGCACTCGGTCCGGCGCTCACAAGCACTCGGTCCGGCGCTCACAAGCACTCGGTCCGGCGCTCACAAGCGCTCGGTCCGGCGCTCACAAGCGCGCAGTCCGGCGCTCGCAATCACCCAATCCCCAGCCGCCCCACCAGCCTCTCCCGCCCGAGGGCAGCCCGCCGTCTCCCCACCGCGGGCGGGAACGTTTTGTCGTCGTTGCCCCAACGACGACACTCTTTTGTCGTCGTTGCCCCAATGGCGACAATCAACCACGGAGACCGATGGCAACAGCTTCATGCTGACTGGCCGATATTGTTCTGATTTGCGCCAATCGCCGACCCATAGTGAGCGCCCGGCGGATCTCGTTGGCTACCGCACGGCGCTGGAAGCGAATCCTCTGTGGGGGGAAGTGCAGCACGATGATGCCGTGTGCGCTCATCCGGGCATGCCGGGCCATCGTCTGCTCCCAGTCGCGCGGCGAGAAGTGCCAGGCGCGGGAATCAGCCTCCCCGGCAACCCCGGAATCCGGCCACCAGCAGTCGGGCATCGCCAGGAACTCGTCACCCACGAACAGGCGCGGGTTATATAGCGGCGCCGGCAGCCGGGCCCACCTGATCAGGTCACGCAGGTCGGCTTCCGCGGTAGACCGGACTCCCTCCGCGACCTCGGCCAGCGCCTGGCGGAACAGGGCCGAGCCGTTGACCGGCCCGGCGTCTAGCTCCTGGGCCAGCTGCAGAATCGAGCACCGACGTCGCTGCACGGCCTCGGCGACCACCGCACGCACATCGGCCAGGTCGGTCATCGGCCGCACCGCGTCAGCTACCGCTCGTGGCACGAATGCGAACCGTGTCTCCCCATGGACGCAGAATCCTGCCGGTAACCGGGCTGTGCGGTGCAGGCGGGCAAAGCCGACGTCGGAACGCTTCACCTTCAGCGGTACCAAGACGTCTACAGCTCCAAGAGGTCTGACAACATACCCGCCGGCTGCCGGCCGGCTCACCGACAGGTCATGCCGGCGCAGCGCGGCTGCCCCCGTGAGGACGCTGCGAGGGCCGCCATACAGCAGCGCGGCCATTCCCCGTTCTTCGTCGGTCGGCTGGCCGGTGTGAGTCAGGTAGACACTGGGAAGCAGTGCCTGCCATGGCCCGGTTCCGCGAGCGCGGTAGCGCAGCATTCGCTCGGTCATGCCGCAGTCGAGCGCTTGCGCGCGGGCGATGACGCCGTACTGTTTGGCTGCTAAGGAAGCGAGGCGCTGCCTGTCGAAATCCGCGGTTCTTGGCATGAGGGCAGCGTCACACGGGGGGCCGACATCGGGTAGTGGGTCAGTTTGAATCGCTGTTCAGGTTCCGTCACTCTCCGCGACAAACGTCCCCCAGCCCACGCGGGTCTCGATCAGCCCCTCAGCCTGGAGCCTGGCCAGCGCCTTCTTGATGGTGCCCGGCGCGAGGTCGTACTCCTGCGAGTAGGAGCGCACCGAGGGCAGCCGCGTCCCCGGCGCGAGTTCCCCGTTCTCGATCCGCTTCCTCAGCAGTGCCGCGAACTGCTCCCAAGGCGGAACCACTGATCCCCGGTTGACCATGATCGGACGATAGATACCCCGGTCTTACCCCGCCGATACATTGCTGGCTCTGGCTAGACATGACTAGCCGTGACACAATCGGCCCTGTGACCATCCCGGACGACATCGCCCAGTTGCGCGAGCAGTTCCCCGGCTGGACTTTCGGCACCGTGTGGGCGTCGGCCGCGTCCGGGCCGGACAGCCGCCGCATCTGGGCGCAGAGGGACGGCTTCCTGTTGTCCGCGTGGACGGCTGCCGAGCTTGCCGCAGACATCCGCCGCCAAGTGGTGCCGTAGCAAGGGCATCATCTGAGGACTCCACCCCACCAAAGGGCTCAGTCTTCGCTGGGAGCGAAGAGGTCTAGCTGCACAGCGCCGGAGAGATGTTCAAGAACCTGGACGACAGCGCGCTCTGTATGCAGTTCCCCATCTGCACCTCTCGTCTGCCGGGTCCGTAGCCTCACCCGCAGCATGTCATTCTTGGCGAATCTCTCTGTCCCGAGATCGATGCGCTGCAAGAACTGGGAGTCCTCAATCGCAGCATAGAAGGTTGTCTCGCCGTCATAGAAGCGCCACTTGTTGCCCTCAGCGAAGGCCACGTTTACGGGCCGGAGCACCACATCGGCGGCCGACTCCCCAAGCTCCTCTTCCACCGCAGGCGGAACCTCGAACGCTGGCAGGTCGCTGCTGGTGACCGTCTCACTGTCATCAGCCGTGCTCGCGGTCAGGCTCGTGATGCCACGATCCCCCGTGAGGGGTGCCACGATGCCGCGCATTGAGCGACGGTAGGCCGCGTCAAGCACTAGCTGGAATGATTCGGGAGGAGTCTCAATCGTCGTACCGTCGTCAAGGATTAGGCGGATCAGTCCCGGCTGGACCTCTTCAGTCCTGACGATCTTGCGGTTGCCGAGACGCTTCACAAGGCGGATCGATCCGACTACGGCGGTGACGAGGCCACCGAGATTGACTGTGGCTGTGGCTGGCGAAGAGGTGAGGAGATCTACTGCCCGCTGGAGAAGAGTCGCTTCAGCCACAAGAAGATCGATTATGAAGGAACCGGGCCGCGTGGCACGAACTTCTACCTGCGGTGCTGGGCCTGGGACTTGCAGGAGTGCGTGTGCTTCCCGCATCACGTCAGCCGCCGCGAGCAGCGCCGGTGCCAGTTGGCGAACATCCATCGTGCCGGCGTCAACGGCTTCGCCCTCGAACTGAAGGGTCATGACCGCTTCGGGCATGAACCCTAGTGAATCACTAGACACCCACAATCCGGCTTCCTGGCCGGTCTTGGGTCGCGCGTCCTTTGACGCTTGCCATCCCATGTGGCACTGTAGAGCTATGCCTGAGCGGTCAAGGAAAAAGCGCCCGCGCGACGTGAACGCGCTTGCTGCCGCCATCGTGGCTGAGGCTACCGATAAGGACCGCGAGCCCGAAGACCCCTACCGGGGTAAGAACCCGGCCGCCGTGGAGCTTGGGCGGCAAGGTGGGCTCAAGGGTGGCCGCGCGCGGGCGGAGAGGCTGACACCTGAGCAGCGGAGCGAGATCGCCCGGAAGGCCGCAGCGGCACGGTGGGCTAAGGCGCGCGAGTCCTAGCAGTCTGTCCCAGCCATACGTGCCGTAATCCAGGCGGGACGGTGAGGACCATCGCCGCACCGCAACTCGCCGGCGAGGAATGTCCCACCCCCTCCCCTCTCACTGCGGTAGGCTCTCCCGTGGACGCAGCACTGATAGGGGTTCGGCATGAGCGCATGGACCGAAGCAGCCGTACGCGAACTTGAGGTCGAGTTGAACCGGCTTGACCTGGATACCGAAGCCAAGCGCGCCGGGCTTGAACGGGCTCAGGCTGAGTATGACGCCGTCCTCGCGGAGCAGGCGACGGTGCGCGGCATGCTCGACTGGGCGCGCAGGAAGCAGGCCCAGCGGGTCACAGAAGAGCCAGCCGTGGCGGCCTCTATGCATCAGCTTGGCGTGGTCCTGGCCGCCGAACCGGTCCCCCCGTCGCAGACCGAGCTTTGCGTGCGCGTGCTCACCCAGTTCGGGCGGGATACCGAAACGGTAGAAGTCCGCAAGAGCCTTAACCAGGCTGGATACGACTTCACCCAGGCTCAGGTGAGGGCGGCGCTCAAGTATCTGGCCAGAAAGAAGAACGCGCCGGTCAAGTCAGTCCGCCCCGGCGTATGGCGGCTCACCGGCGCACCCTTCCCCGCTGGGCCGGCAGGCGTTCCGGCCGCGAACGGGGCCGGAGGGAGCCCATGACATGAGCTGGCCCCCCGTGCCGATACCAGCTCCGCAGCGGGGGGCCGAAACCCAGGGAGTGTCCGGCTGCGCTTTCCGTGCTGGTAACACGGGCGGTCGGCACTCCGCGCCGGGGGGTGCGCTGGTGCGCCGGTTAGCCGTTGGACGCAGCCCCGGCGGGTTCGATTCCCGCACCCTCCACTGACCACTGTACCGCTTTGACGTGCAGCGGGCGAAGCCATGCCTATTTCCGGCGTGTCCCTACAGCCCCCGGAAATGTCAGACCCCTCAAGCATAATGGTCAGTATGAACAGGCTGAGCACGGCGCAGCGGGCGCGAATCATCGCTGCCCTGGTGGAGGGAAACAGCATCCGCTCCACCGTGCGGCTGACCGGCGCAGCCAAGAACACGATCGCCAAGCTGCTGCTCGACCTCGGCTCGGCGTGCTCCGACTACCAGGATCGGACGCTGCGCGGACTGTCCTGCCAGCGGGTGCAGGTGGACGAGATCTGGAGCTTCGTCGGCTGCAAGAAGGCCAACGTGAAGCCCGAGCACAACGCGGACTTCGGGGACGCGTGGACCTTCGTGGCGATCGACGCGGACACCAAGCTCGTTCCCTCCTGGTGGGTCGGCCAGCGTACCGCCGAGGATGCCTACGCCGTCTTGAGCGACCTGCAGACCCGGCTGGCCAGCCGCATGCAACTCAGCACAGACGGGCACTCGATGTACCTGAGCGCCACCGCTGACGCCTTCGGCCCGGACCTGGACTACGCGATGGTGGTCAAGGAGTTCAGGTCGGTGCCGAAGCCCGAGAACACGAAGTACAGCCCGACCCCGTGCAAGTCCGTCACGATCAAGAAGGTCAGCGGCTCGCCCGACCCCGCGCACATCTCCACGTCCTACGTGGAACGGCAGAACCTCACGATCCGCATGGGCATGCGCCGGTTCACCCGCCTGACCAATGCGTTCTCACGGAAGCTGGAGAACCTGACCGCCGCCGTCTCGCTGCACTTCATGTTCTACAACTTTGGCCGGCCGCATCAGACGCTCACCAAGCGCGCGGACGGGACCAAGACCACGCCCGCGATGGCAGCCGGGGTTGCCGATCACGTCTGGTCACTCACTGAGATCGCCGCCCTGCTCGATTCAAATGACCATTCAAACTGACCCACTACCCGACATCGGGCCGTCACGGCGGCGCGGTGAGGAGCAGCGCCGGCGCGGGGACCAGAAGGCGCTCCATCTCGCCGGGCTCGAACTTGGCCAGGCCGCCGGCGTAGATGCGGCCCTGGGAGGCCGTCACCGAGCTACGCAGGTAGGCGGCGAGGCGGTCCAATGCCGCCGGCGGGAGCGGCTCGCGCGGGTAGAGGCCGTGCGCGATGTTCACGTGCCGGGCGGCAGCCAGGTTGCGCACGAAGGTGGGCGCGCGGCGGGCCATGTACGTCGCGAGGATCGGCGCTGGCTCGGCCATCCGGACCCGCCACCACGGGCTGCGGTGCCTGGCCACGTAGGACTCGGCGGCGCCGGCCGCACGCACGTGGGCGAGGAAGGCGTTCACCTGGCGGCGTTCGCCGGCCGACAGCACCTCCAGATCCGCCGGGAGGTCGATGACCTGCCGCAGCCCGGCGCTGGTCGCCAGCGTGCCCCCGGCGCTGAACAGCTCACGGGCCCGGGTCACCGCGGGGAACAGGAACCGGGCGGGCAGCCCGGGCGCGGGCCCGCCGCCGTTCCCCCCGGTGATCCACACGTTGTTGGCGCCGGTCACCTGGCCCCGGTGGACGCGGCACAGTTCGCCCAGTTCCACCATGCCCTCCGGGCATCCGCGGCGCGGCCGGGACGAGCCGCCGGCCAGCGGGCGCCACCGCGACGCCGCCCGTAGCACGGTCACGGGCACGGGGGTTCCCCCCGCCAGCGCGCCGAGGCCGGTGACCCGCGGCACCTGGCGCAGCCTGATGGCCCGCGGCCGGGTGCCCGGTCGGAAGCAGGTGATGGCCGACGTCGCCGCCGCGTCCGGGAACACCGCCACCGCCGGGTCGAGCACGTGCACGGATTCGCCGCCGAGCGGCCCGAGCAGCAGCGCCCGGATCAGGCTGCCGTAGTTGACGTCCAGCCACTCCGCGGCGGTGACCAGCGCGCCGGCGTCACCGGGGACGGCGTGCAGGGCGGTGGCCAGGAAGAAATGGGCGTGCAGCCCAGCCAGCCCGCTGGCCGGCACGCCCAGCCGGGCGGCGGTGTCGCGGAGCCAGTCCTTCCAGGGCGCCGCCACCTGGTGGTGCCGCACGTACGGCGGGTTGCCGAGGAACAACGTGGGCCCCGGGACGGGTGGCAGCCGCGCCGAGCGGTAGTCGGCCACCTCGATGACCGCCCGGCCGGCCATCCCGGCGGCGGCGAGGGTGGCCCGGCCGATGAGCGCGGCCAGCGGGTCGGTTTCCAGGCCGACCAGCCGGGCCCCCGGCCAGCGGCGCCCCGCAGCGGCGAGGAACCGGGCCGACCCGGCCCCGGGATCCACCACCCGGGCCGGGGCCAAGGTCCGGGCGGCCCAGGACACCATGCTCTCCACGACCGGCGCCGGGGTGAAGGTCTGGCCCGCCCTCCGCCGCTCTTGCGGCGTGCGGATCTGGCAGAGCGCCTCGCCCAGCGGGTCTTCTCCGGCCCGGATCGCTTTCCGGAGCCCGGCCAGGCCGTCGGCCCCGCCCAGCCCGCCATGCTCGGGTAGCCTGGCCGGCTCGGGTGGCCCGCTGTGCCCGAGCAGCCCGGTCGGCTCGGGCAGCCCGCCGTGCCCGGCCAGGCCGCTGTACTCGGGCAGCCCGCCAGGCTCAGGCAGCCCGCCGTGCCCGGCCAGGCCGCTGTACTCGGGCAGCCCGCCAGGCTCAGGCAGCCCGCCGTGCCCGGCCAGGCCGTGGGCCCCGCCCAGCCCGCCATGCTCGGGTAGCCCGGTCGGCTCGGGCAGCCTGCCGTGCCCGGCCAGGCCGCTGTACTCGGGCAGCCCGCCAGGCTCAGGCAGCCCGCCGTGCCCGGCCAGGCCGCTGTACTCGGGCAGTCCGCCAGGCTCAGGCAGCCCGCCTGGCAGCCCGCCTGGTTCGGCCAGGCCGCGGCCGGGCCGGTCGGCGGGCATCCAGGGCGGCGCGGCACCGCCGGCCCCGCCCGGCCCCGCGGCGGCGGTGGTGGCCAGGTCCCGGTAGGCCTTGTTCGCTGACGGCACAACAAGGCCGGCGCCAGCGCCCCGGCCTGGCCACGGAGCCGCCACGGCCGCGGCGGCGAGCAGGTCCCGCTCGGCGGGCGACAGGCCGGGCACCTGAGCCGCCCCAAGCCGGAAGGCCAGGTCAGCGAGGTCATGCTCGGTCGCGGAGGTGGTCACGCCCCCATTCTGACGGCGCGGACGCGCTCCGCGCGGCACACCGCCGGTGGATCGCCGGGGCGCGTTTCCCGCCGCGCTGGCAGCCCGCCGGCGGGCCGCTGGCCTGTCTACGGGACGACGCCAAACAAATCTTCAGGAAACCTTCAGCATCGAGGCGTAGAACATGATTATTCGCCCTGGGCAAGGAAAGTTGCCGGGAACCCGAGCCACTTTGGGGTTAGCAGACGTCTATATGGGTGAGGGACCGTACGAAGCGGAGTGATCATGGCGAAGAGCGAAGAGGCGCCGGACCGCGACGAGCGTTTCGAGCGCGATGTCGTGCCCGTGCTCGGGCAGTTGTACATGGCCGCCCTTCGGATGACCCGCAACCCCACCGACGCCGAGGACCTCGTCCAGGAAACGTCCGTCAAGGCTTACGCCGCCTTCCACCAGTTCCGGCCCGGCACGAACCTCAGGGCATGGCTGCACCGCATCCTGGCCAACACGTTCATCAATGGCTACCGCAAGCGGCGCAGGGAGCCCCGCCAGGCGACGGCCGGCGACTACGCCGACTGGAACGCCCAGGGCGACCCGCTGGCCTCGGCGGCCCGCTCGGCCGAGGCCGAGGCGCTGGACCGGCTTGGGGACTCGGAGATCCTGCGCGCGCTGCGCGACCTGCCGGAGGAGTTCCGGGTGGCGGTCTACCTCGCCGATATCGAGGGCTACCCCTACAAGGAGATCGCCGAGATCATGGGCACCCCGATCGGCACGGTCATGTCCCGCCTGCACCGCGGCCGCGGTCGGCTCCGCGACAAGCTCGCCGCCTACGCCCCCTTGCCACGCTTCACAGGGTGACCTGGTCCGTCCCGCCAACCCGTACGAAGATCGGGCTTATCACCCGTTCTAAGCGCGCCAAAACGGGTGATCGGCCGGGAAGTGGCAGCCCGGTTGGCCTTCGCGGGCATATCAACCCTGGAACAGCCGGTCACACACGCGTGCGCCGGCCTTACCGTCGTCCAGCGGGCAGTACTTGGCCGCGAACGCCCGGTAGGAGTTCCGGTAACTGGCCACCGCGCCGTGGGTGTCGGCCAGCGCCGCCAGCACCTCATCCGAGCTGGTGAGCAACGGCCCCGGCGCCTCCGCCTCGAAGTCGAAGCAGAAGCCGCGCAGCTTGTCCCGGTAGGCGGCGAGGTCGTAGGTGAAGAACAGCATCGGGCGCCCGGTCACCGCGAAGTCGAACATGACCGAGGAATAGTCCGTGATCAGCACGTCGGTGATCAGGAACAGGTCGGTGATGTCCGGGTAGCCGGTCACGTTCCGCGCGAGACCATGTCGCGACTCCGATCGCACGTCGTTGGCGAGATGGTGGTGCCCGCGGATCAGCAGCACATCGCCCGGGCCGAGCACCCGGGCCGCCCTGTCCAAGTCCAGCCGCAGGTCGAACCGGTACCGGCCGGAGGCGTAGTACTGGTTGTCCCGCCAGGTCGGGGCGTAGAGCACCACGCGCTTGCCGTCCGGGATGCCGAGCCGCGCGCGGATCTGCGCCGCCCGCTCCGGTTCCCGGGTCAGCGCGTCGTTGCGCGGGTAGCCGTATTCGCAGATCTCGCCGCCGAACCGGAACGCCCGGCGCAGGATCGGCGTGCTGAACGGGTTCTGCGACAGCAGCAGGTCCCACTTGGCGACGTCGTTCGCCAGGTGGTGGAGGTACGCCGCCCCGCTGGCGAACTGTGGCTTGCCGATGTCGAAGCCGATCTTCTTCAGCGGCGTCCCGTGCCATGTCTGCAGGTAGACCTGGCCGTCCCGCTTGCGGAACTCGGGCTGCATGTCGTCGTTGGAGACCACGTAGCGGCACCGGGCGAGCGCCTCGAAGTACTCCTCCGTGCCGGACAGCACCGCACGGGCCCCCGGCGGCACCTCCGCCGCGTAGTCGGTCACCACCCAGATGTGCTCCCGGTCATCGCCACGGCGGCGCAGTTCCTCGGCGATGCCGCGCGGGTTGTCGCTGCACAGCTTGCCCTTCCAGCTCACGAACAGCACGGCGTCGCGCAGCGGGCGCCGTGCCTGGATCGGGTAGAACGCCCGGCGCAGCACCCGCCGGTTGAAGTTGCCCTGCTCGGAGAGGCGTAGCCGCGGCTCGGCGGTGATCACCGGCGCGTCGTAGCCGGCCGTGGTGAACGCGTAGAGCTTGGCGCCCACCGCGACCTTCCGGTGCGAGATCCCGGCCAGCCGCGAGTGCTCGTAGACGGCCCGGGTGAGCCACCCGCCCGCGCCGCGCGCGTACAGGTCCCAGGGCCCGTCCGCCAGCGGCAGCGGCCTCCCGAACGTGGGCATCGCGCCGGGCTCGATCCGCACGCTGAACCGCTCGCCATCCACATCGCAGGGGAGCACGTGCGCCACGCTGGCGTCCGGGCAGTGCAGCACCAGGTCGAGCGCGCCGCCGAACGGCCCGAGGTAGCTGCCGCGCAGCGACAGCGCACCGGCGCCGTCCCAGGCGTGGGACTCGATCACCGCGCGCGGCTCGCGTTCGGCCAGCACGACGGTCCCGTACCTGGCCCGTTCCACCGCGACCTCCCGCCAGCCCAGGACCGCCGCGGGCCCGCCCCCTGCCGCCGGCGCACTTCCCGCCGTCGTGGGCCCACCCCCTCCCGCCGTCGTGGGCCCACCCCCTCCCGCCGCGGGCCCGCCCTCTCCCGCGGGCGCGCGGGCCAGCCCCGGGCCGGGCCGCGCGCGGTACCTGGCCTCGGGCACGTCTTCGGGGAAGGTGACGGGGACCCGGCCCTGCCCCACAGGCTTGACGTACAGGTCCCAGTGGGCGCCATCGTCGCCGTGGCCCGGGCCGGCCGCCACCGGCCCGGGCTGCTCCGGCGGGGCGGGCAGGGCGTCCAGGGGCACCTCGCCGCGCACCTCGGCCCGGCCTGCGCCGTCCCCGGTCACGATCGCCGGGAACGACCGGGTCGCCCGGCCCCCATGCCGGGCCAGCACCAGTTCGGCGGCCGCTGGAGCCGGCGCCGGCGCGCCACCGCCCCCGAGGGCCGGCCCCCCGACGGCTGGGCCCGGCCCCCCGCCCGCAGGAACCGGCGCACCACCGCCCCCGGGAACCGGCGCACCACCGCCCCCGGGAACCGGCGCACCACCGCCCCCGGGAACCCTCGCACCACCGCCCACCTGGTCCAGGGCGATCCGCAAGCGGAGCGCCCCGCCGACGTGCTCGTAGCCGGCCAGCCTGGCCGGCGTGCGCAGCACGCCCACGTGCAGGTGACGGCCGACCCAGGTGGGGCGGACCTGGAGCCCGGGCCGGGGCTCGAGCACCCCGGGGCGGCCAGCGGAGCCGAGCGCCGGGCTGTGCAGCCGCGCGGGCCGCCACACGCCGTGCCCGCGGACGAGGATGAAGCAGTCCCAGTCGCCGGTCAGCCAGCGCCCCGCGACCCGGAACCAGCGGGAGCTGATCTCGCACCGGAACCCGGCCCAGGTGTAGTCGTAGCACTCCTGGCCGGACAGCACGGTGGCCCGCGGATGCCGGGACGAGGTGGCCAGGGACACGATCGGCGGGCGGAACCGGGCCCGCGGCCGGAGTATGACGATCTTGTTGGTGTACCGGCGCTTGCCGATGTCGATGGACGGGACGTACGCGAGCCCGGCGATGACCAGGTTGCCGCGCTGCCACCCGACGCTTTCCACCTGCACGAACGGGTCGAGGTCGCGCCAGTGCGGCCGGTACACCGAGCCCGGGATGCGCAGCGCGCGGTCGCCCCGGTACGGCAGGTCTGCGCGCAGCCTGCCAAACCGCCGCACCACCCCGACCGTGGTCACCGGCTGGTCGAGCAGCCACGCGAGGTAGCCGAGCAATTCGCGGTCCAGCCGCCGCCGGGTCAGGTGGTAGGCCAGCTTGTGCGTGGCGGGCAGGCCGCGCAGCACGCGGCGCGGAATCGTGCCGAGGTAGCGGTTGGCCAGGTCGAAGTACTCGGCCAGGTACTCCTCGCTCACCCGGCCGAGGTCGCGCACGTACAGCCACAGGTCGTTGACCAGCGCCTTGCGCTGGTGGGCGCGGGCCGTGCGGGCCGGGGCGCGCTCGCGCAGGAATGCGTCGATGGCGAGCAGCGCGCTGATCCGGTCCCGCAGGTTGCCGATGTCGGCGCGGTTCTGGGTGATGGAGAACTCCCCGGCCGCGCGCTCGCGCCAGTAGTAGACGTGGTCCCCGATCACGTCCACCGCCCTGGCCAGAACGTGCGCCCTCGTCATGAGCTGCAGGTCCTCCCACACCATCCCCTCGGGGTAGTGCAGCCCGTGGGCATCCCAGAACGACTTGCGGAACAGCTTGTTCCACACCGAGATGTCGTAGAGCAGCTCCGGCGACCTGGTCACGTGCGTGCCGATCTTCCGGCCCTTGATCGCCCGCTCGTGCAGCCCGGAGGAGTGCACGCCGGCGGTGCCGATCCGCTGCACCGCCCCGGAGACGAAGTCAGAACCCGAGCTTTCGAGCGTGTGCAGCAGCGTCTCGTACGCGTGCTGCGGCAGCATGTCGTCGCCGTCCACGAACGCGAGGAACTCGCCGGTGGCGCGCTCGACACCCAGGTTGCGCGCCCGGCCCGGGCCACCGTTGGGTACCTGGAGCAGGGTGAACCTTGGGTCGGCCGCGGCCCGCTCGCGGGCGACCCGCGCACCGTCATCGGTGGACCCGTCGTCCACCATGATCACTTCCAGGTCGCGGAACGTCTGGGCCGCGATCGACGCCAGGCAGTCGCCCAGCACGTCGGCGTTGTTGTAAAACGGCACCACGACGCTGATACGAGGAGTGTTCACCCGGCTACGATACGCGCATCCGTCGGGGTGGCAGCCCGGTCACCGCGGACGGCGGCCGGCCCGCAAGGGCGTACAGCACGAGATTTCTTGGCCGTTAGCGGGGCACTCCGGCCCCGCCGCGCTCCCAGCCCAGGGCCACCGGGTCGTAGGCGCCCTCAACGAAGATCTGGTGCCACAGCGAGAACACGATCAGCACCCACACCTGCCGCCACTCCACGCCCGGCTCGCCCGCGCGCAGCGCCTCGAGCAGGCGCAGCGCCTCGGTGCGGTTGATCCACTCGTCCGTCTGCGCGGTGCGGAGCACCTGGTCGGCGAACCCGTAGGAGTCGCCGGTGAGCCAGTGCCCGATCGGCACGGGGAAGCCCAGCTTCGCCCGCTCCGCTGCGGCCTTGGGCAGCACCTCGCTCATCGCCGAACGCAGCGCGAGCTTCGTGGTGCCCGCGCCGATCTTCTCGGTCCTGGCCAGCCGCGACGCGACCTTCAGCACCTCGGCGTCCAGGAACGGGACCCGCAGTTCCAGGCTGTGCGCCATGGTCATCCGGTCCGCCTTGACCAGGATGTCACCGGCCAGCCAGGTGTTGATGTCCACCAGTTGCATGGTGGACACGTCGTCGAGGCCAGCGTGCTCCGCCTGGTCGTAGACGGGGCTCGTGACGTCCCAGGGGCTCGCCGCGACGGGCCGGACCGCGATCCGCGCGCTCTCGCCGTCGCCGAACACCCGGGCGTTGCCGATGTATCGGTGGCGCAACGGGGTCGACGTGCGCTCCAGGAAGCCCCGGCCCCTGACCCCCGCCGGGATCATCGCCGCCGCCTTCTTGATCGGCGCCCGGCCCCAGTCCGGCAGCCGCTCGCCGGCCCGGACCACGCCGGGCTGGTGGTAGATCGCGTACCCGCCGAACAGTTCGTCGGAGCCCTCACCGGACAGCACGACCTTCACGTGCTTGCTCGCCTCGCGCGCCACGAACCACAGCGGCACCGCGGCGGCGTCGGCCATCGGGTCGTCCAGGTGCCAGATGACCTGCGGGAGGTGGTGGAAGAACTCGTCCCGGCCGATCACGTACGGGATCGACCGCACGCCGAGCGCGGCCGCCGTCTCCTGCGCGCGGTCGATCTCGCTGTACCCCTCGCGCTCGAACCCGACGGTGAACGTGAGCAGGTCGGGGCGGTGCTCCGCGGCCAGCGCGCAGATCGCCGCCGAATCGATGCCGCCGGACAGGAACGCCCCGAGCGGGGCGTCGCTGCGCAGGTGGACCGCCACGGAGTCGCGCATCGCCTGGAGGATCGCGCGCGGGCTCGACTCACTCGCGGCCCGCGCCGGGCGCAGGTCGGCCCGCCAGAACCGGTAGATGTCGACCGGCCGGCCGGGCCGGGCGATGATCGCGTGCCCGGGGGGCAGCACCTGGATCGGCGGCGTCATCGTGTCCGGCGGCGGCACGTACTGGAAGGCCAGGTACCTGCGCAGCGCGACGGCGTCCAGGTCGCGCAGCTCACCCGGGGCGGCGAGCGCCTTGCGCTCGGAGGCGAACCGGAGTCTCAGGTCCACCGTGGGGGGCACGCCATCCCGGGCCGGCCCGCCGTCGCCCGCCAGGGCAGGCGCGCTGTCCCCGCGCGCAGTTTCTATATGAGATACGCCCGGGCCATCCGGCTCTCCGGCCGCATGCCGGCCTGGCTGCCTGGCCGGCCGCTCCGCAGGGGTGAACCAGTCATCCCAGGCGGCGTCGCCGTTGGCCTGCTGCGGCTCGGCCGGCTCGGCCGGCGCACCGGCCGGCGTCGGTGCCGCGTGCCGGCCGCCGCGCGGGCGGGCCGGCAGGCCCGGGGCGGGCGCCCGGCCGGTCCCGGCGCCGGTCTCGTCCTGGCCGGCCACGGCCGTGCCGGCGCTCCGGTCGATGCGGTAGAAGAACGGCTTGATGCCGAACGGGTCCCTGGCGCAGAACAGCTCACGGGTCCAGGTGTCCCAGATCGCGAAGGCGTACATGCCGCGCAGCCGGTGGACCACGTCCTTGCCCACCCGGGCGTAGGTTTCCAGCAGCACCTCGGCGTCGCCGGTGGAGCGAAGGGTGACGCCCTGCTCCCGTAGCTCGGCGCCGAGCTCGACGTAGTTGTAGATCTCGCCGTTGAAGATCATCCAGAACCGGCCGTCCGCCGACCTCATCGGCTGGTGCCCGGCCAGCGACAGGTCCAGGATCGACAGCCGCCGGAAGCCGAGTGCGACATCCGGGTCGGTGTACACGCCATCGTCGTCGGGCCCGCGATGGCTGATCCGGTCCAGGGCGCGGGTGAGCCAGGCCTGGTCCGGGTCTGCCTCAAGGGCCAGCGCCAGGCAGCCGGCGATTCCACACATCGACGTCCCCAACAATGTCCGCGAGTGGTCCGGTCATCGATCCTACGGTGGGCGCGCCGACGGCGGGCGCCGGCTTCGCGCACCCGGCAATCCGGCCGCCGCGGTTCCAGCGCTGGTAAAGCGCCGCCCCCAGGCGTGTCACCTGGACTCGGGTACCGCGCCCACGCAAAAATCATCGGCGTCAGGTACCGCCGGGCGGGAACGGTTGCCGCAAGGCACGAAAGCCTGTGGAGTCCGTATAAGCCAGCCGGAAAGCTGGCGGTGGACGTGAAGCAGGAAGCCGCGGAAGTGCCGCACACGTGGCACAGGCTGAATTCCCGGGCGTTCAGCCGGGCGCCAGTGCACCGGTGGCCGGGCCTCACCGCCCGCCACCCGGGCCGCGGCGTTACCCGCCCTGCCACACCGGAGGGCGCTTCTCCGCGAACGCGGCCGCGCCCTCCATGGCGTCGGCGGAGGTGAACACCGGCCCGACGATGCCGTCCTGCCGGTCGAACGCCTCGGCCAGCGGCCAGTCCGCGGAGTCCGCCATGATCCGCTTGCTCGCGGCCAGCGCCAGCGGCGCGTTCCGGCCGATCTCGCCGGCCAGCGCGCGCGCCTGCGCGAGCGCCTCACCGGCCGGGACCAGGCGGCTGATGAGGCCTGCTGCGTTCAGGCGGCTGGCCGGCACCCGGGCACCGGTCAGCGCTATCTCCATGGCCAGGTGGTAGGGGATCCGCCGGGGCAGCCGGAACAGCCCGCCCGCGCCGGCCACCAGCCCACGGGTCACCTCGGGCAGGCCGAAGATGGCCGCCTCGCTGGCCACCACCAGGTCGCAGGAGAGGACGATCTCGAACCCACCGGCCAGCGCGTACCCCTCGACCGCGGCGACGACCGGCTTGGCCGGCGGCCGGTGCGTGACGCCGGCGAAGCCGCGGCCGCCGGCCATTGAGTTCTCACCGGCCAGGAAGGCCTTAAGGTCCATCCCGGCGCTGAACGTGCCGCCCGCGCCGGTGAGGATGAGCGTGGTGATGTCGCGGCGGGAGTCGAACTCGTCGATGGCCGCCGCGATGCCGCGGGCCACCGCCTCGTTGACCGCGTTGCGCGCCTCGGGACGGTTGATGGTGATGATGCCAATGCCGTCGGCCACCTCGGCCAGTACCGCGTCGGCCACTGCGTGCCTCCCCATCGCTCGCGGCCCCGCCGCCTGGTGCGCCGCCGCCGGGGCCCTGCCGTGGGCTTACTTGGGCTGGAACCTGATCCCGCCGTCGAAGCGGATGACCGTGGCGTTCATGTAGTCGTTCTCGATCAGCGAGCGGGCCAGCCTGCCGAACTCCGCCGCGGTGCCCATCCGCTTGGGGAACACGACCGGGGCGGCGAGCCTGGCCTTGAACTCCTCGCTGGCGGGTCCGGTGCCGTAGATGGGGGTGTCGATGATCCCGGGGCAGATCGTGAGAACCCGCATGCCGATGGCCGCGAGGTCGCGGGCGGCCGGCACCGTCATCCCGATGATCCCGCCCTTGGACGCCGAGTAGGCCAGTTGGCCGGTCTGGCCCTCGATGCCGGCCACCGAAGAGGTGTTGATCACAACGCCGCGCTGGTTGTCGCCATCGACCGGCTCGGTGCGGGCGACCGCCGCCGCCCCGATGCGCATCACGTTGAACGTGCCGATCAGGTTGATGTCGATCACCTTGCGGAAGCTGGCGAAAGAGTGCGGCGACCCGTCCCTGTTCACCGTGCGCTCCGCCCACCCGATGCCCGCGCAGTTCACGATCACGCGCAACGGCGAGCCCAGCCCGGCGGCCACGTCAACGGCGGTGGTGACCGATGCCTCGTCCACGACGTCCGTCTGGACGAACTTGCCACCGGTCTCGGCGGCGACGGCCTCGCCGCGGTCGGCGTTCAGGTCGGCGATGACCACGGTGCTGCCCGCGGCCGCGAGCGCGCGCGCCGTGGCCTCGCCAAGGCCGCTTGCCCCGCCGGAGATGATTGCTGCGGTTCCTGTCAGGTCCATGCGCCGGAGCATACTTGCTTGCTACTCGCCGGTAGCAAGCCGGTCCCGGGAATGTCGGCACCTGCGCCTATCTTGGGTCTAGGTAGACGGACACGGGGGCGCCCCTGCGGCCGGCCGAGATGAAATCTAGCGCCCTTCCGTGATCAAGATATATCTTGAATATCGGCTTGCTGACCCAGAGGCAGGTGCCCACCGCCGCGGGCCCGCCTGCGCGCCGGCACCTCACGTGCCTGTGGCACCGTGCGCAAGAAGGCAAGGAGTAGTCGTGCGGAAGTTCTACGCGAACCCCTGGGCAGTGTTGCTCGTCGTCTCGCTCGGGTTCTTCATGACCCTGCTCGACCTGACGATCGTCAACATCGCGATCCCCAACCTGATCACCAATCTGCACGCCTCGCTCGACGACGTCCTGTGGGTGATCAACGCCTACGCCCTGGTCCTCGCCGTCCTGGTGATAACGGCGGGCAGGCTCGGCGACCTGATCGGGCCGCGGATCATGTTCACCAGCGGCATCGCGGTGTTCACGGCTGCCTCGGCCGCCTGCGGCCTGGCCCCGAACCCCGGCTGGCTGATCGCGTTCCGCGCGGTCCAGGGGCTGGGCGCGGCCATGCTCATGCCGCAGACCCTGACGATCATCACGAACACGTTCCCGGCGGAACGGCGCGGTGCCGCGTTCGGCGTGTGGGGCGCGGTGGCCGGGGTGGCCACCATCGCCGGGCCGACGCTGGGCGGGCTGCTGGTCACCGCGTTCGACTGGCGGTGGATCTTCTACGTGAACCTGCCGATCGGCGTGATCGTGCTGCTCATCACCCCGATCATCATCCCGGACGTGCGGCTTGGCCGCAGGCACCGGATCGACGTCCCGGGCGTGCTGCTGGCCAGCGCCGGGCTGCTGGCGATCTGCTACGGCCTGGTCGAGGGGCAGAAGTACAACTGGGGCACAATCACCGGGATCCTCAGCATCCCGGCGATCCTCGGCGTGGGCGTCCTGCTGCTGATCGCGTTCCTGGTGGTGCAGAAGCTCACCCAGGAGCAGGAGCCGCTGGTTCCGTTCGGGCTGTTCCGTGACCGGAACTACTCCGTGGTGAACTGGGTGTCCGGCGTGCTGGCCATCGGCATCATGGGCATCTTCTTGCCGCTCACCATCTACTTCCAGTCCGTCCTCGGGTTCTCCGCCCTGAAGGCCGGGCTTGTGATGGCGCCGGCCTCCCTCATGTCGATATTCGTCGCGCCGGTGGCCGGGCGGATGGCCGACAGGATCGGCGGCAAGTTCATCCTCATGACCGGCCTGATCCTGTTCGGCGCCGGCATGGGCTGGCTGGCCCTGATCACGCACCCGGCCTCGAGCTGGCCCATTTTCGAGGCGCCCCTCGCTGTGGCCGGGTTCGGCATGGGCTGCATCTTCGCGCCGCTGACCACGGTGGCCATGCGCAACGTGGACCCGCGCATGGCGGGTGCCGCCTCCGGCGTCCTGAACACCGTGCGGCAGGTCGGCCAGGTGATCGGCGTGGCGGCCGTCGGTGCCCTGCTGCAGAACCGGCTGGTCTCCTCCATCGCGAACCAGGCAGCGGTCCGGTCGGCCGCGCTGCCACCCCGGGTGCGCGGCAGGTTCGTCAGCGAGATCGACAGCTCCGCGAGGAGCGGCATCCAGGTCGGCGCCGGTCAGAGCGGCGGCAGCACGCACCTGGCCAAGGGCATCCCCGCGCAGGTCGTGGCCGAGATCGCCCGCATCGCACACGACGTCTTCACGTTCGCGTTCGTCACCGCGATGCGGCAGACCCTGATCCTGCCGATCGCCCTGCTGGCCGTGGGCGCGCTGAGCTGCCTGGCCATCAGCGAACGCAGGCGCGTCCCGGCCCCCATCGTCGAGGCCGCCGCAGCCCAGCCCGCCGCCCCTGCGGCCCCCGCCGCTTAGGCCGTAGTTCCCCCCGCCGCGACGCCTACATAGGCCTTGACCAGGTGAAACAGCGTCAGGTCATGACTGCGTAGTCATGTAATCTTCGTGATCAAAGGCCCCACCACCTGCTTAAACACTGTGGCATATCGGTACAGGGGGAACTTCGGCTTAGGAGTCGCCTCGGAACAAACCGCAGGTTCTGGCGGCATGTCAGCGCGGCGGCCTGGGCCGTTGGGGGATCGCGCCGACGGTTTGTTCGTCTGCGGGCCCTTAAGTGGATCGGGGCGGGCCTGCCCGCCTCGGACCAGGCCAGCCCGGAACCACCTCCCGCGGTTACCCCCCACCACGTCCGGCGTGCCCTCCGCTCACCGAGCGTCACGCGGGCTCGAACATCTCACCGGCCCAAAGATCCGGCACGATCTCCTGCTCCGGATCCCACGGAAAACGATCGGCGAACGCTGGCTCCAGGTCCGAGATCCAGGTCGCTGCCGCGTCGAACTTCGCGAAGAACGGCTTGCCCACCAGGCTCGGGTCGCGGGCCTGGATCATGTGCAGGACGAAAACCTCCTGGCCGGCCAGTTCGATGATGCCGTCGACGCAGACCTTGCCGGGGGTCGCGGACATGGACGGGCCGCGGACCGTCCTCGCCAGCCCGGAGACGCCGCGGTAGGCGTCGCTGAAGATCTGGTGGGCCGCCGCGAGCGGCACGGCGAAGTAGTCCTGCGGGCCGGTGTCCCGCTCGATGAACATGTAGTACGGGACCATGCCCATCCGAACCTGGGCTCGCCACATGCCCGCCCAGGTGCCGGCATCGTCGTTGATCGAGCGGATCAGGGGGGCCTGGGTCCTGACGACGGCCCCGGTGCCACAGATCCGGCGGGCCGCGTCCGACACAATCGCGGGCTCGAGTTCGCGGGGGTGGGAGAAGTGCGCCATGAAGGCCAGGGACCTGCCCGTGGCCACGATCTGCTCGAAGAGCCGGAGTGTGTCGTCGGCGTCGGGATCGGTGACGAACCGCTGCGGCCAGTAGGCAAGTGACTTGCTCCCGATCCTGATCGACTCCACATGGTCCAGGCCGGGGCCGAGCAGCGGCTCGACGTAGCGGCGCAGCACCCCAGATCCCATGATCATGGGATCTCCCCCGGTGATCAGCACCGACGTCACCTCGCGGTGCGCCCGGAGGTAGCCGGTGATCCGGCCGATGTCCGACGTGGCCATCTTCAGGCCGGGCTCGTCCACGAACTGCGCCCAGCGGAAGCAGTAGGTGCAGTACGCGTGGCACGTCTGCCCCTGCCTGGGAAACACCAGCACCGTCTCGTGGTACTTGTGCTGCACGCCGGGCAGCGGCTCCTCGCCATGATCCGGCACGTTCAGCGCGAGCTGCCCGGCGGGATGCGGGTTCAGCCGCATCCGGATCTCGTGCACGGCGCGCCGCAGTTCCGCCTCGGGCGCCCCGCTCGCGAGCAGGTACGCGATCCGCGTCACGTCCGCCGCGGGCAGCATGGCCGCCTGGGGGAAGACCAGCCGGAAGATCGGGTCGTCGGGTGCCGCGGCCCAGTCGATGAGGGTGTCCACCACGTACGAGTTGGTCCGGAACGGGAGCACCATCCCGACGGCCCTGATGGCCAGCCGTTCGGTAGCGCTCAGCCCGGCACGCTGCACGAGGGCGTCGAGGTGCTTCGGGGTGAAGGCGCGGAACCGGCGGCCGGCCGGCTCGATCTGGGGCTCGGTCACACGTCTCCCTCGGGGTCGGGTACGGCCCTGGGCCGTGCCCAGGGCCGCAAAGCCGTCAGCCTGAGACCGGAAGGCGTTGCCCGCCGTGTGCACCCTCTATGACGCTCGCCACGGCGCGGATAGCCATAACCGGGGTATTACGAGATCGTCACGTCAGCAGCGCCGAGGTCACGGTCTCGTCAACCGCATCTATCCCAAACTCCGCCCGCCCGGGGTCCGCTGTGCGGTGCCCGAGAGTTACCGGCCTCACCTTGTCGGGGCCGGCGTGCGCACAAGCGCCGCCGGCGTGGTGCTGATCCCCGCGCCCCTGACCCGATCGTTACCCCGCGTTGAGATTATGAATCATGCCGGCCGGACAGCGCCGGGCGGCCACGCAAACTGCGCAGCAACCGGGAGGCGGCGGCGGCCGCGGGCGCGGGCCACAGGTGAGAAGCTTGACGCCATGCGGCACATTCCGGCCCGCCCGGCAGCTTCCTGACACGGCCGCTCGGATCACACCGTGTCAGGAGGATCCACGCCGGGCACGCGGGCCCGGCCCATCACGATCGCGGTAGACGCCATGGGCGGTGACCACGCCCCGGCCGCGATCGTCGCGGGCGCGGCGGCCGCGGCGGCGGCCTTCGGCATCGACGTCATCCTCACCGGGCGCGCCGCGCAGCTCAGGCCGTTGCTGGCGGCGCAGGCCACGAACGGGGCGGCGCGGGAGCGACGGGTCAAGATCGCGCCCGCGGAGGACTCGCTCGCCATGGACGAGGGTGCCCTGGCCAGCCTGCGGAGGCCGCGTTCCAGCGCGGCCATCGCGTGCCAGCTCGTCCGGCGCGGTCAGGCTCAGGCCGCGGTGTCGGCCGGGTCCACGGCGGGGACGGTGGCAACCGCCCGGCTCCGGCTGCGGTCGCTGCCGGGGGTCATCCGGCCGGGCCTCGCGGTGGTGCTGCCTACCCGGCCCAGCCCCACGGTGCTGCTGGACGCGGGTGCCACCGCGGACCCCAAGCCGGAGATGCTGGTCGCCTTCGCCCAACTCGGGGTCGCCTACGCGCAGGTGGCGTGTGGTATCGCCGAGCCCAGGGTGGGCCTGCTCACCATCGGCGCCGAGCCGGGAAAGGGCAACCGGCTGGCCCGCCGCGCGCACGAACTGCTGGCGGGTGCCCCGCCGCACGGGAGCCAGCCGCTGCGCTTCGTCGGCAACGTTGAGGGCGGCGACCTGCTGTCGGCCAAGGCGGACGTGATCGTGACCGACGGTTTCACCGGCAACGTCGCGCTGAAGACGCTGGAGGGCACGGCGGCGTTCGCCACCGAGCAGATGCGGGCCGCGCTGACCGGCTCTGCCACCGCCCGGTTCGGCGCGCTGTTCCAGCGGCGCGGGCTGCGGGAACTGGCCGGGCGCATGGACGCGGAAACCTACGGCGGGGCGGCGCTGCTCGGGCTGGAGGGTACGGTGGTGATCGCGCACGGGGCGGCGACGGCGAAGGGGATCACCTCGGCCTGCCGGCTGGCCGCGGACCTGGCCAGGGGCCAGATCACCGAGAAGATCAAGGAGCGCTTCGGGCCCGCCCGGGACCGCCACTTCCTGCGGCGTTAATGAGGCCGGCTGCCGGCCCGTTTCTGGCATCGATTCGCGCGGCTTCCCGTGGCCGGTTGCCGCCCCGTTCCTGAGGTCGGCTGCCGCGGCGTTCCCGGGGCCGGTGCCGGGCCGCGGAAGCGCCGCCCGATCCTCCGCCGCCGATAGGCTGGTGGTATGGCCGATCCTCAGGAAGTCCTCGCGGAACGGGTGCGCGCGGCGGTCACCGCCGCCTTCGGCGCCGGCCAGGCAGGTGCCGATCCACTGATCCGCCCCTCGCAGTTCGCGGACTTCCAGGCCAACGTGGCACTCCCGCTCGCCAAGCGCCTCGGTATGCCGCCGCGCCAGGTGGCCGAGCAGATCGTCGCGCACCTTGACGTGGCCGGCGTGTGCGACCACGTCGAGATCAGCGGGCCCGGCTTCGTGAACCTGACGCTGGCCCCCGGCTGGATCGCCGGCCAGGCCTCCGGCCTGCTCACCGACGAGCGCCTCGGCGCGGCCCCGGCCGACCCGGGCCAGAAGGTGGTCGTCGACTACTCCGGCCCGAACGTGGCCAAGGAACTGCACGTCGGCCACCTGCGGGCGACCGCGGTGGGCGACGCCGTGGCGCGCATCCTGGAGTTTCTCGGCCAGACGGTGATCCGGGCGGCGCACCTGGGCGACTGGGGCACCCCGTTCGGCATGCTGATCGAGCAGATGCTGGACGAGGGCGAGGCGGCGGCCCACGCCGACCTGGCGTCGGGCGACTTCACCGCCTTTTACCAGGCCGCGCGCGCCCGGTTCGATACCGACGAGGAGTTCGCCGACCGGGCCAGGCGGCGGGTGGCCACGCTGCAGGCCGGGGACCCCGAGTCGCTGCGGTTGTGGCAGGTGCTGGTCAGCGCCTCGATGGAATACCTCAGGATGATCTACCGGCGCCTGGACATCAGCCTCACCGACGCCGACATGGACCCGGAGAGCTTCTACAACCCGATGCTGGCCGAGGTCACCGCGGAACTGCAGGATGCCGGGATCGCGGTGATCAGCGAGGGCGCGCTGTGCGCGTTCCCGCCAGGGTTCAACGGCCGCGACGGCAGGCCGATCCCGCTCATACTGCGCAAGAGCGACGGCGGGTACGGCTACGCGACCACCGACACCGCGGCGATCCGGTACCGGCTCATCGACCTCAAGGCGACCAGGCTCATCTACGTGGTCGGCTCCGAGCAGGCCCAGTACCTGCAGATGGTGTTCGCGGTCGCCAGGCAGGCAGGCTGGCTGACCGACCGGGCCAGCGCCGAGCACGCGATGATCGGCCTGGTGACCGGGCCCGACGGCAAACGCCTGAGGACCCGGACCGGGGAGCAGGTCAAGCTCATCGACCTGATCAACGAGGCGGTGGACCGGGCCGGCCGGGTCATCGCCGACCGCTACGACGACCCGGAGCAGCGGGCGCAGATCGCCGAGGCGGTGGGCATCGGCGCGCTCAAGTACGGCGACCTGTCGGTGGCCAGGGAGTCCAGTTACACGTTCGACTTCGACCGGATGCTCGCGCTGACCGGGAACACCGGCCCCTACCTCCAGTACGCCACCGCGCGGATCAGGTCGATCTTCCGCAAGGCTGGCCTGGACCCGGCCGCCGCGACCGGCGAGATCCAGATCACCGAGGACACCGAGCGGGCCTTGGCGCTCACGCTGCTCGGCTTCGGCCGGTCGGTGCACCTGGCGGCCCAGACCGCCGAGCCGCACCTGCTGGCCGGTTTCCTGTTCGACGCGGCCAGCGCGTTCACCTCGTTCTACGAGGCGTGCCCGGTGCTCAAGGCGGACGACCCTGCGGTGCGCCGCAGCAGGCTCGCGCTGTGCGCCCTCGCCCTGCGGGTGCTGGTGACCGGGCTGGGCCTGCTCGGCGTGCCGGTGCCGGAGCGTATGTAACCGCCGGGATCCGGCGGCCGTGCCGCCTGGGTGCGCCCTGGTGGCGTCCCGGCGGGCCACGGCGCCGGCGGTGGCGCCGCTGCCCGCGCGGGCGGCGGCCGGCCGCGGGCAGCGGCCGGTATCAGGAAACCGCTGGCGCATCTCTCAGAGAAATCCCAGGTTCGCCGCCCCGATGTCCCAGGCCCGCCGGTCATGATCGCAACATGAGCGACACGTACGGGCAGCCGGGCGCCGACCCGGCCGGCGGCCAGCCCACGCAGGAGTTCTGGGCAGGCCCCGGCGCGCCTGCCGCGACGCCCGCCTGGAGCCAGCCCGGGCCGGCCGGCTTGCCCGGCCCGGCCGGCCCGGGCTTTGCCGCGCACCCGGCGCCGGGCCCGCCCGGGCACCCGAAGAAGAACCGCCGCACGGCGCTGCACTGGACGGCCGGCCTGCTGGCCGCCGTCCTGCTGGCCGGTGGCGGCACCATCGCGGGAATGCGGCTGGCAGGCCACTCGTCGCCCGCCACCTCGTCCGGAGCCAGCACGGGCCGGCCCGGCTCGGCCACCTCCGCCCAGCAAGGCGCGCTGCTCAACGCGACGCTTAGCGACGCCGCGTCGCCCGGCGCGCTCACCGCGGGAGCCACCCTCGCCGGCGCCGGGGCCGGCACGGCCGGCACCGCGAAGGGCAACGTCTGCGCCAGGGCACGCCGCGTGGCCCGGGTGGCCCGCCGGGCCGGCCTGCCCCGGCTGTCCCGGCGGATCGGCTTCGGCGCGGCCCGGTGTCGGCTGGCCCGCCGCCGTGTCTTCGCGTTCTTCCTACTGCGCGGGGTGGATGGCCAGTTCACGATCCAGACAAAGCAGGGCGTCAAGACGCTCGCCTTCGAGCGCGGTGTGATCGTCTCGGTCACCGCCGGGAAGTCCCTCACGGTGAAGGCCAGCGACGGGACCACCTGGACCTGGGACCTGGTCACGGCGACAGTGATCCGCGACCGGCAGGGAATGCTCAGCCAGAGCGCGCTGACCTCGGGAACGCCCGTCTGGGTGGGCGGCCCGGTGGCCGGCGGCACGAAGGACGCACGGCTGATAGTCGTCCGGCCCCCGCAGCCAGCCTCGGTGCCCCCATCCTCCACACCGGGTAACTGACCGTAGGGCCGGTACCCCCTCTCCCCGCGGGATGGGCCCGCGGGGATCGGGGGGCCAGCACCGCCTCCCGCGGGATGGGCCCCGCGGGAGGCGGTGGCCTGCGCGGGCCCGGTCCGGCAAGATCGGGCCCGGTGGGCGGGTCCCATCCGGGGCCTGGGGGCCTGGGCCGGCCCCGTGGACCGGTCCCCGTTCCCGGGTCTGGGCCGGTCCCCGTCCGCGGGTCCGGCCGGGCCGCCCCGGCAGGCGGCCCTCGCCCCGGGCGGCGGGGGCGGTGAACCGGCGGAATGGTCCGGGCGGCAACCGGCAGAATGGGTTCTGGTAGAGATGACAGCAACGACCGGATTCCACAGGTGCTCGTCGTGGACGACGAGCCGAACATCCGTGAGCTTGTGCAGGTCGCGCTGAAGTTCCACGGGTGCGCGGTGAGCACGGCCGCTACCGGCGCCGATGCGCTGCGGCTGGCGGAGACCTCCCGGCCCGATCTGATCGTCCTGGACGTGGTCCTGCCGGACCTCGACGGCTTCGAGGTGTGCCGCCGGCTGCGGGCCGGCGGCAACGAGGTCCCGGTGATCTTCCTTACCGCCCGGGACACCTCGTCGGACACCGTGACCGGACTGGCGCTCGGCGGTGATGACTACGTCACCAAGCCATTCTCGGTGGAGGCGCTGGTCGCCCGGGTCCGCGCCGTGCTGCGCCGCGCCTCCCGGTCCAGCCCAGCGCAGGACCTGGAGAGCGACCCGGTGCTGCGCATCGGCGACCTGGAGCTTGACGAGACACGGTGGAGCGTGCACCGGGCGGGCGTGCCGGTGGACCTGTCCCCCACCGAATTCCGGCTGCTCGCCTACCTGATTCGCCACCACGGCCGGGTGCTCACCCGGGCCCAGTTGCTGGAGAACGTCTGGGGCTGGGATTACGCGGGCCAGTCGCAGATTGTCGAGACGTACGTCAGCTACCTGCGCCACAAGCTGGACCCGCTGGGCCCGCCGCTCATCCACACCCAGCGCGGCGTGGGCTACAGCCTGCGGGCACCGGGGTCCGGGCAGCCGGAATGAACGGCACCGGGCGCCTGTCCCTGCGCGCCCGACTCCTCGTCGTGCTGATCGCGGTCACCGCGGCGTTCCTGCTCATCATGGGCGGAGTCACCGCGTTCGTGCTGAGCAAGCGGCTCGGCACACAGTTTGACGACTCGCTGATATCGGCCGCGGCGCGCGCGCCGGAGCAGATCCAGGCCAACCCCGGCGACTACGTGGCCGTGGTGATCAGCCGGTTCCCGCTGACCGTCCAGCCGCTGACGGGGAGCGGCGGGGCAACCGAGACGCTGGCACACGCCGTCGAGCGGTCGGCCGCCGCCGGCAACTTCCTGGGCTACGTCCACGACACGCCGTTCGGCGTGCCGGGGACGTCGCCGCGGCTGCGGGCGGTGGCCCGCTTCCTGCGGCTGAGCCGGTCGGGGGTGGTGGCCCAGCCCGGGCGGGCGGGCAGAGGCCGGCGGCTGGGCGTGCTCGTCGTCGCCCGCCCGGTGGGCGCGATCACCGGGCAGGTGGGCGGCATCGTGGTCGCCGAACTGATCACCGGCGGCGCGCTGATCCTGCTGCTGGTCCTGGGCGGGCGCTGGCTCATCGGCCGCGCGCTGGCGCCGCTGAGTGAGATGGCGGGCACCGCGCAGCGGATCACCACGCAGGGAGACCTGACCGCGCGGATGCCGGACGCCGACGCGAGCACCGAGGTCGGCAAGCTCGGTGCCGCCGTCAATACCATGCTCGACCGGATCCAGCAGGCGTTCGGGGCCCGGCTCCGGTCCGAGGCCAAGGTGCGGCAGTTCGCCGCGGACGCGTCGCACGAGCTACGCACTCCGCTCACCACCATCCGCGGATACGCCGAGCTGTACCGGCAGGGCGCACTCGGCCACGACCAGCTCCCCGACGCCATGCGCCGCATCGAACAGGAGGCCAGGCGGATGAGCACGCTGGTCGCGGAACTGCTCGAACTGGCCCGGCTGGACCGTACCTCCTCGCTGGACATCGCCGACACCGACCTCGCGGTGCTGGTCCGCGACGCGGTCGCGGACGCCCGGGCGGTCGAGCCGGGCCGGCCGGTGCGGGCCGAGGCGCCGGACTCCCTCGTCGCGGCCGTGGACGAGGCCCGGATCCGGCAGGTGCTCGCCAACCTGCTCGGCAACGTCCGCGAGCACACCCCCGTCGCCACGCCCACGGCGGTGCGCCTGGCCCAGGTCCGCGGCGGCGTGGTGCTTGAGGTCGCGGACGGCGGCCCGGGCATGGCCGGCGCCGACGCCGCCCGCGCCTTTGACCGGTTCTACCGCGGCGCCGAGCGCAACAACGACGGCCCTGGCGCCAGCCGCGCGGTCGGCTACGGCACGGAATACGGCCCCGGCACCGCCCGCTCGGCCAGCTCGCGCTCGGCGAACGGGAGCGGGGAGGCCGCGGAAAGCGGGGGCAGCGGGCTCGGCCTTGCCATCGTCGCGGCCATCGCCCAGGCGCATGGCGGCCAGGCCACCCTGGAATCCGCCCCCGGCCGCGGCACCAGGGTCCGCGTCTGGCTGCCCGCCACCCCGCCCGCGCCGCCCCGCGCGGCCCCGGCTCCCCGTTCCCGGTTATCGCACGCAGGACGCCACCCCAGCGCCGCGGCCCCGGCTCCCCGTTCCCGGTTATCGCACGCAGGACGCCACTCCAGCGCCGCGGCCCCGGCCACCCAGCAGCCCGGTAGCCCTCGCCCCGGCCACGCGGGGCCAGCGGGCGGGCAGCCGTTACCCGCTCGCCGGCCACGCGGGGCCAGCGGGCGGGCAGCCGTTACCCGCTCCCCTGGCCCGCCCTGCGCCGCCGCTCCGGCAGCCGTTATCCCGCGACACCGGCCACCCCCATCCGCCACCCCGGCAGCCGTTCCCCGGCCCGGTCAGCTCTCCGGCCCCGCCGTCCGCGCGGCTGTTACCGCGCCCGGCCGGCGGCCACTTGCCGATGCTCGCCGCCCACCGGCCCCACCCGGCCCGCTTGTCCCGTCGACCGCGCCCGCCCGGCCGGGCGAGCTGCACCACAACTGGGGTGACCCGCCGCGGCTGGCCCCGCCGGCCTCGCCTCCGTTGCCCCAGCCGGGGCGTCACCGCCACGCATGGCGCGGCCTGCAACCGCCGGAGGCCGGCTGAGCCCCTCAGGTGGCGCTACGCCCCGCTGCCGGAAGCGCCCGGCACCGCGTCCGGCCCCGCCTCGGCAGGGCTGGGCAGGTGCTCGAACAGGTAGTAGACGGCCAGCAGGCCGAAGATGATCAAAGCGGCCAGCGCCGAGAACAATGCGATCAGGGTGGCGACCACGTAGCGAGGAGGCCGCCGGTGAACCCGGGGATGGACTGGCGCAGCGCCTCGGGGGGCAGTGCCGCGCCGAGGGCCGCGGAATGGGTCACCACGTAGATCCACAGGCTGGCGAACCCGATGGAGATCACGATCATGACCAGCCCGTAGGTCACCGTGGCGTCGGTGCCCCCGGCGTGGGTCAGGTTGTCCGCGACCAGCGCGGTCGGGAAGGGTATGGCCACGATGCCCATGAGCAGCAGCAGGTTCAGCACCAGCAGCGGCCGGCCCACCCGGGCGACGTGGGCGAAGATCGTGTGGTGGTTCATCCACATGATCCCGATGGTGAGGAAGCTGACCACGTAGGCGAAGTACTGCGGCCACGCGGCCAGCAACTGGCCGGTGAGGGAGCCGTGCCCGGACAGCCGCAAGCTGAGCACGAGCAGCGTGATCGCGATCGCGAACACGCCGTCGCTGAACGCCTCCGCCCGCCCGGTGGACATGCCCGGTGCTTACCCGCCGGCCGCGGGCGCGGTGCCCGGCGGCGCCTTGACGGGCTGGACCGAGCGGGCGAGCAACTGGGCCACGTCCACGATTTCCAGCGACTCGGGGGCCTCGCCGGAGGCCTTCTTCGCGGCGATCGCGTCACCGAGCATGACCAGGCAGTACGGGCACGCCGTGGATACCTTGTCCGGGTTGGTGCGCAGTGCCTCCTCGATGCGCTCGGTGTTGATCCGCTTGCCGATCCGCTCCTCCATCCACATCCTGGCCCCGCCCGCGCCGCAGCAGAACCCGCGCTCCTTACACCGGTGCATTTCCTGCGGCTGGACCCCGGGGACCCGCTCCATGATCTCCCGGGGCGGGCTGAACACCTTGTTGTGCCGGCCGAGGAAGCACGGGTCGTGGTAGGTGATCTTCTCCGCCACCGGGCTGACCGGTGTGAGCTTGCCCTCGGCGACCAGCCGGGCCAGCAACTGGGTGTGGTGTATCACCTCGTAGTTGCCGCCGAACTGGGGGTACTCGTTGGCCAGCGCGTTGAAGCAGTGCGGGCAGGACGCCACGATCGTGCGCGGCTTCGCCTCGTTGAGCGTCGCGATGTTTTCCTGGGCGAGCATGGCGAACACGAACTCGTTGCCCATCCGCCGGGCCGGGTCACCGGTGCACGTCTCGCCCGGCCCGAGCACGGCGAATTTCACCCCAGCGGTGTGCAGCAGGGTCGCGATGGCCCTGGTGGTCCTGCGGGCCCGGTCCTCCAGCGCGCCGGCGCAGCCGACCCAGAACAGGTACTCCACGTCGCCGGAGAGCGGGCCGTCGGCGACGGGCACCTCGAAGCCGAGGCCCTCCATCCACTCCGCCCGGCGGGCGTTCCCCATGCCCCACGGGTCGCCCTTGTTCTCCAGGTTCTTCAGCATCCCGGCCGCCTCCACCGGGAAGCTGGACTCGATCAGCACCTGGTAGCGCCGCATGTCCGAGATGTGGTCGATGTGCTCGATGTCCACCGGGCATTCCTGCACGCAGGCACCGCAGTTGGTGCAGGACCACAGCACGTCGGGGTCGATCACCCCGTTGGCAGCCGAGTCACCGACGAGCGGGCGCAGCGCCTCCTGCTTGACGCGCTCCGGGAGCGTCTCCCTCTCCTTTTCGCCAGGCGCGAGCAGGTACGGGCCCTTGGCGAGCGCGTGGTCGCGCAGGTCCATGATCAGCTGCTTGGGCGACAGCGGCTTGCCCGTCGCCCACGCCGGGCACTGCGACTGGCACCGCCCGCACTCGGTGCAGGTCGCCATGTCCAGCATGCCCTTCCAGGTGAAGTCCTCGATCTTGCCGCGCCCGAAGATGTCGCTATCCGGGTCGGCCTCCTCGAAGTCGAGCACCTTGCCGCCCGAGCGCATCGGCTGCAGTGCGCCGAGGCCGTCCGGGCGGCGCGAGAACAGCACGTTGACCGGGGCCAGGGCGATATGCAGGTGCTTGGAATAGGTGAGGAACACCCCGAACCCGAGGATGACCGCCAGCTGGCCCAGGATGAACGTGGTCTCGAGCACACCGTTCACGCCCGCGCCGAGCGGCGCCAGCCAGTGCCCGACCAACTGCGACGCGAACGCCCCGCGGGCATATGGGAAGTAGCCGGTGTCGATCTGCGCGCCCCGGTACAGCAGCAGCGTCGCGATCACCAGAAAGATCATGGCCAAGACGGACCATGCGGCGCCGGTGTGCGACCCCGCGAACCGGGATTCGCGGCCGATCCGCCTCGGGCCGGTGCGCAGCCGGATGATCGCGAAGGTGACGATGCCGGCCAGCACGCCCACGGCGAACAGGTCCTCGATGAACCCGGTGAACGCCCAGCGGCCGATGCCCGGGATCGCGAAGCTGCGGCTGAATAGATCGCCGTAGGCCTCGATGATGGTCAGCAGCAGCACGATGAAGCCCCAGAACGTCAGCGCGTGAGCCATCCCCGGGACCGACCACCGGAGCAGCTTGCGCTGCCCGATCACCTCGGTGGTCTCGATTTCCAGGTCCCGGCCGGGGTGCTCGCGCACGGCCGCGATCCGCTCCGGCGCGGGCTGGCCCGCGCGGGCCACCCGGTAGAGCCACCAAAGCCGCCGCCCGGCCAGCCCGAGCCCGACCACCGTCAGCACGACCCCGATGACGATACGCAGGACCACAAACCCTCCTCAGCCGCCGGTTTCCCCGGATGCCGGCCCATCGTACGCCGCCACACCACCCCGGACCCACCCGCGCGTCACCCACCAGCCTGGGCGCGCGCGGCATGCCCGGCCGACGACGCCTCTGCCCGTCGGATAGGGATCTACTGTCCAGTAACCTAAGTGATCGGTCCGGGCGACGGGCAGGGCCCGGCGGCAGGGGTTCTTTAGCCCCGGACGGGCGGTTTCAACCGGCGACGGGCAGGGCCCGGCGGCAGGGGTTCTTTAGCCCGGGACGGGCGGTTTCAACCGGCGACGGGCAGGGCCCGGCGGCAGGGGTTCTTTAGCCCGGGACGGGCGGTTTCAGCCGGCCACGGGCAGGGCCCGGCGGCAGGGGTTCTTTAGCCCGGGACGGGCGGTTTCAGCCGGCCACGGGCAGGGCCCGGCGGCAGGGGTTCTTAGCCGCCGCAGGGGTACCGTTCGGCGCCCCCTCAGCCCGGATCGGCGCCCCCGGCCGGGAATGATTCCCCATGCATCAAAGTTGAGCCAATTAGACTCAAGTCATTTGCCAGGCACCCACCGGCATGGCAAGCTTGCGTCGACCAGACTCAACTTCACTACCACCAAGGACTACTCATGGCACGTGCGGTAGGGATCGACCTCGGGACGACCAACTCCGTTGTCGCTGTCCTCGAAGGCGGCGAGCCCACAGTTATCGCTAACGCGGAGGGCTCGCGAACCACTCCGTCGGTCGTCGCGTTCGCCAAGAACGGGGAGGTGCTCGTCGGCGAGGTCGCGAAGCGGCAGGCGGTGACCAACGTCGACCGGACCATCCGCTCGGTCAAGCGGCAGATGGGCACCGACTGGACGGTCAGCATCGACGGCAAGAAGTTCACCGCCCAGCAGATCAGCGCGTTCATCCTGCAGAAGCTGAAGAGGGACGCCGAATCGTACCTGGGCGAGACGATCACCGACGCGGTGATCACCGTGCCCGCGTACTTCAGCGACGCGCAGCGGCAGGCCACCAAGGAGGCCGGCCAGATCGCCGGGCTGAACGTGCTGCGGATCATCAACGAGCCCACCTCCGCGGCGCTGGCCTACCACCTGGAGAAGGAGAACGAGGCCACCATCCTGGTCTTCGACCTGGGCGGCGGCACCTTCGACGTGTCCCTGCTGGAGGTCGGCGAGGGCGTGGTCGAGGTGAAGGCCACCAGCGGTGACAACCACCTCGGCGGCGACGACTGGGACCAGCGGATCGTCGACTGGCTGGTGCAGGACTTCAAGAACGGCTACGGCATCGACCTGTCCAAGGACAAGATGGCGCTGCAGCGGCTGCGGGAGTCCGCGGAGAAGGCCAAGATCGAACTGTCCGGCTCCGCCGAGTCGCAGATCAACCTGCCCTACATCACCCACTCCGAGCAGGGCCCGCTGCACCTGGACGCCAAGCTCACCCGCGCGGAGTTCCAGAAGATGACCTCCGACCTGCTGGACCGCTGCAAGGCGCCGTTCAAGCAGGTGATCGCGGACGCCGGGGTCAAGCTGACCGACATCCACCACGTGGTGCTGGTCGGCGGCTCGACCCGGATGCCCGCCGTGGTGGACGTGGTCAAGGAACTCACCGGCGGCAAGGAGCCGAACAAGGGCGTGAACCCCGACGAGGTCGTCGCGGTCGGCGCCTGCCTGCAGGCCGGCGTGCTCAAGGGTGAGGTCAAGGACGTCCTGCTGCTCGACGTGACCCCGCTGTCGCTGGGCATCGAGACCAAGGGCGGCATCTTCACCAAGCTCATCGAGCGGAACACCACGATCCCGACCAAGCGCTCGGAGATCTTCACCACCGCGGACGACAACCAGCCGTCGGTACAGATCCAGGTGTTCCAGGGCGAGCGCGAGATCGCCTCGTACAACAAGAAGCTCGGCATGTTCGAGCTGGCCGGGATCGCTCCTGCCCCGCGCGGCATCCCGCAGATCGAGGTGGCCTTCGACATCGACGCCAACGGCATCGTGAACGTCTCGGCCAAGGACCTCGGCACCGGCAAGGAGCAGCGGGTCACCATCAGCGGCGGCTCCGCGCTGTCCAAGGACGAGATCAACCGGATGATGGCCGAGGCGGAGAAGTTCGCCGAGGAGGACGCCCGGCGCCGCGACGAGGCGGAGACGCGCAACCGCGCCGACACGCTCGCCTACCAGACCGAGAAATTCCTCGCCGAGAACGCAGAGAAGGTTCCCGACGACATCAAGGCCGAGGTCGAGTCGGCGGTCGCGGACCTGAAGAAGGCGCTTGAAGGCACCGACATCGGCGCCATCAAGGAGGCCACCGAGAAGGCGGCCCAGGTCAGCCAGAAGATGGGCACCGCCATCTACGCCCAGTCCCAGGCGGCCAGTTCCGCCGCGGGCGAGCAGGCGGCCGGCGGGGCCAGCGCACAGCAGGACAACGACGAGGTCGTCGAGGCTGAGATCGTGGACGACGAGCGGCCCGGCGAAGAAGGTGGCGCCGCCTGATGAGCTCTCCTGAGGAGACCAACGCAGGACCGGTGATCCGCGACCTCAGGCGCATCGACCCACGCACGGGGCAGGTCAGAAACCCCGGGCCGGAGGCGCCTGGGTCCGCGGCACGCGGTCCCGGCAAGCCGCCGGCCAGGCCGGGCAGGCACTCCGCGGCCGCGCCGGGCAGCACGCCCGGCGCCGGCCCGGGGCCCGGCGCGCCGGGGGGGCCGGCGGGGGCGCCGGAGGCAGCCCATCCCGGTGACCGCCCCGCCGCCGGCGGGGCGCCCGGGCCGGCCGCGGAACCCGGCGCAGCCAACGGCGAGCAGGAGCTTGCCGCCAGGCTGGCCGAGCGCACCGCCGACCTGCAGCGCGTGAGCGCGGAGTACGCCAACTACCGCAAGCGGGTGGAGCGGGACCGTCTGGTGGTACGGGAGCAGGCGCTGGCCAACGTGCTGATCGCGCTGCTGCCGGTGCTCGACGACATCGGCCGCGCCCGTGACCACGGGGAGCTGTCCGGCGGCTTCAAGTCGGTGGCCGACTCCCTGGAGTCGACGGTGGCCAAGCTCGGCCTGGTGACCTTCGGCACAGAGGGCGAGCCCTTCGACCCGAACGTGCACGAGGCGCTGATGCACTCCTACTCCACCGGGGTGACAGAGCCGACCTGCGTCCAGATCCTGCAGCCCGGTTACAAGGTCGGCGAGCGGATCGTCCGGCCGGCCAGGGTTGCGGTGGCCGAGCCCGGCGAGATAGCCGAGGCTGGCCAGCCGGACGAGACCAGCCAGCCCGGCGCCCCGGACGAGGCGGGATCGCAGGAAAGCCGTGAGGACGACGACCAAGACTGACGCCTGGAGACATCAGTGAGCACCCGGGACTTCCTCGAGAAGGACTACTACAAGGCGCTCGGCGTCTCCAAGACCGCGACCGCGGACGAGATCAAGAAGTCTTACCGCAAGCTCGCCCGCAAGTACCACCCCGACGCCAACAAGGGTGACCCGAAGGCCGAGGAGCGGTTCAAGGAGATCTCCGAGGCGTACAACACCCTGTCCGACGCCAAGCGGCGCAAGGAGTACGACGACGCCCGCTCGCTGTTCGGGAGCGGTGGGTTCCGGTCACCGGGTCAGGGCGGCGCCGGCGGGTTCCCCTTCGACCTGGGGGATCTGTTCGGCGGCGGTGCGGGCACCACGACCGACAGTTCGGGCGGGCGGCTGGGCGACCTGTTCGGCGGCATGTTCGGCGGCGGGCGCACCACCCAGACGCGCCCGCGGCGCGGCGCGGACGTGGAGACCGAGGCCACGCTCTCGTTCAATGACGCCATCGACGGCACCACGGTGGCGTTGCGGCTGACCGGCGAGGACGCGTGCCCCGTCTGCCACGGCACCGGGGCGAAGTCCGGGTCGGTGCCCAGGGTGTGCCCCACCTGCCAGGGCACCGGCCAGTCCAGCAGGAACCTCGGCAGCTTCGCGTTCTCGGAGCCGTGCCGCGAGTGCCGCGGCCGCGGCCTGGTGGTCGACGATCCCTGCCCGTCGTGTGCGGGCAGCGGGCGGGCGATGAGCAGCCGGACGATCCAGGCCCGCATCCCGGCGGGCGTGGCGGACGGGCAGCGGATCCGGCTCCGGGGCAAGGGCGCCCCGGGTGAGCGCGGCGGGCCAGCGGGCGACCTGTACGTCCGGGTGCACGTCAAGGCGCACCCGATCTTCGGGCGCTCCGGCGACAACCTCACGGTGACCGTGCCCGTCACGTTCACCGAGGCCACCCTCGGCGCGGAGATCAAGGTCCCGTCGCTGCGCGGGGTACCGGTCAGCGTCCGGATCCCGGCTGGCACGCCAGCCGGCCGCACGTTCCGGGCGCGGGGCAAGGGAGCCCGGCGCAAGGACGGGACGAACGGGGATCTCCTCGTCACCGTGAACGTCCAGGTGCCGCAGAACCTGAACGGCGCCGCGCGAGAGGCCCTTGAGTCCTTCCGGGACGCGACCGCTGGCGAGGACCCGCGCGAGGACCTGCTGAGACGGGCACGGCAGGCATGACGCACCAGCACACCTGGCGGCCACGCCGCCGGGCACAGGAGGCGGCGCCCGCGGCAGCGCGGGCCCGCCCCTGGCACGACCGCCTCCCACGGGGCGCCGTTGCGCGCCCGCGGTACCACCGTGGGGGGCACCCCAGGGCCCAGCGCCCTCGAGGGAGGCAGTGAACATGAACCGGAACCCGTTCGAAGTCGCGGACGACAGCCCGGTGTACGTGATCTCGGTAGCGGCCGAGCTATCCGGCCTGCACCCGCAGACGCTGCGTGCCTACGACCGGCTCGGGCTGGTGTCCCCCGGCCGCTCCTCCGGGCGCGGCCGACGGTACTCGCTGCGCGACGTGCTGCTGCTGCGCGAGGTCCAGCGGCTTTCCCAGGAGGACGGCGTCAACCTGTCGGGCATCAAGCGGATCCTCGAACTCGGCGCCGAACTGGACCGGGCCCGCCGCCTGCTCGCGGACATGACCGCGGAGATCGCCCAGCTCCGCGCGGAACTGGAGTCCACGCGCGCGGTGGCCGCCCGGCTGGCCGGCCTCGTGCGCAACCGTGCCTCGGGAGCTCAGCTGGTCCCGGTGCGGAACCTGGGCAGCACCGCCGCGCCGGCCGGCGCGGCCGCCGCACCCGGCCGTTCGGCGCCGGAGCCGCAGGCCCCGGCCGGCGTGGCCGCCGCACCCGGCCGTTCGGCGCCGGAGCCGCAGGCCCCGGCCGCCACCAATGAAACGACGTTCGAGGAAAGCAGCTGATGATAGACAAGCTCACCCGCCGCAGCAGCGAGGCGTTCAGCGCGGCGCGGCAGCAGGCCACGGCGAACGGGAACCCGCACGTCGATGCCCTGCACCTGCTTGCGGCGCTGATCGAGCAGGACGGCGGCACGGCGGCTCCGCTGCTGCGCGCGGTCGGCGCCGATCCCGGCACGGTGCTCGCCGACGTCAAGGCGGAACTCGCCCGGCTGCCGCGGATCGCGGGGACGACCGCCAGTGCCCCGGAGAACTCGCGCGCGCTGCTGAAGGTGCTAACCACCGCCGGGGACCGGGCGGAGAAGCTGCAGGACGAGTACATCTCGACCGAGCATCTGCTCGTCGGCCTGGCCGCGGACGGTGGCCAGGCAGCCACGGTGCTGCGCAAGTACGGCGCCACGCCCGACGCGCTGCTCGAGGCGTTCGAGAAGGTGCGCGGCAGCGCCCGGGTCACCTCGGAGGACCCGGAGGGGACCTACCAGGCGCTGGAGAAGTACGGGATCGACCTGACCCAGCAGGCCCGCGACGGCGGCCTGGACCCGGTTATCGGACGGGACGCCGAGATCCGGCGGGTGATCCAGGTGCTGTCCCGCCGCACCAAGAACAACCCGGTCCTCATCGGTGAGCCCGGGGTCGGCAAGACCGCGGTGGTCGAGGGCCTGGCGCAGCGGATCGTGGCCGGCGACGTGCCCGAGTCGCTGCGCGGCAAGCGCCTGGTCGCGCTGGACCTGGCTGCGATGGTCGCGGGCGCGAAGTACCGCGGTGAGTTCGAGGAGCGCCTCAAGGCGGTGCTCAACGAGATCAAGGCCAGCGATGGCCAGGTGATCACGTTCATCGACGAACTGCACACCGTGGTCGGCGCGGGCGCGGCCGAAGGGGCCATGGACGCCGGCAACATGCTCAAGCCGATGCTGGCCCGCGGCGAACTGCGGATGGTCGGCGCGACGACGCTGGACGAGTACCGGGAGCGGATCGAGAAGGACCCGGCTCTGGAGCGCCGATTCCAGCAGGTCTTCGTCGGCGAGCCGTCGGCCGAGGACACGATCGCGATCCTGCGCGGGCTCAAGGGCCGCTACGAGGCGCATCACCAGGTGCAGATCTCCGACGCCGCGCTGGTCGCCGCGGCGACCCTGTCCGACCGCTACATCACCGGGCGCTTCCTCCCGGACAAGGCCATCGACCTGGTGGACGAGTCCGCCTCCCGGCTCCGCATGGAGATCGACTCCCGCCCGGTGGAGATCGACGAACTACAGCGGACCGTGGACCGGATGAAGATGCAGGAGATGGCGCTGGAGCGGGAGGACGATCCGGCCAGCAAGGAGCGGCTGGAAAGGCTCCGCGCCGACCTGGCCGACGAGCAGGAGCAGCTCACCGGGCTGCTGGCCCGCTGGGAGCGGGAGAAGACCGGCCTCAACCGGGTCGGCGAGCTGAAGAAGCAGTTGGATGACCTGAAGGTCCAGGCTGAGCGCGCCGAGCGGGACGCACACACCGCCCCAGAGTCCGAGCGCAACCGCCATCTCGTCGTCGCGTCCCAGCTACGGCACGAGACGATCCCGGCGGTGCAACGCGAACTGGACGCCGCCGTCGTGGCGGCGAACGAGGCGGCGGCGGGCGGCGGCGGCCACGGCGAGACGCCCATGGTCAAGGAGGAGGTCGGGCCGGACGACGTGGCGGACGTCGTGTCCTCGTGGACCGGCATCCCGGCGGGCCGTCTGCTCGAAGGCGAGACCGGCAAGCTGCTGCGGATGGAGTCCGAGCTGGGCAAGCGCCTGGTCGGCCAGGCCAGGGCGGTCCAGGCCGTGTCCGATGCGGTGCGCAGGTCGCGAGCGGGCATCTCCGACCCGGACCGGCCGACCGGTTCCTTCCTGTTCCTGGGGCCCACCGGCGTCGGCAAGACGGAGCTGGCCAAGGCACTCGCCGAATTTCTCTTCGACGACGAGCGGGCCGTGGTCCGCATCGACATGAGCGAGTACAGCGAGAAGCACTCGGTGGCCCGGCTCGTGGGCGCCCCGCCCGGCTACGTGGGGTACGAGGCCGGCGGGCAGCTCACCGAGGCGGTCCGGCGCCGCCCGTACTGCGTGATCCTGCTGGACGAGGTGGAGAAGGCGCACCAGGAGGTGTTCGACATCCTGCTCCAGGTCCTCGACGACGGCCGGCTCACCGACGGGCAGGGCCGCACCGTGGACTTCCGGAACACGATCCTGATCCTCACCTCGAACCTCGGGTCCCCGGAGATCGCGAACCAGTCCCTGGACGAGACCACGAAGCGGGAAACCGTGATGGCCGTGGTCCGGGCGACGTTCAAGCCGGAGTTCCTGAACCGCCTGGACGACATCATCCTGTTCGACGCGCTGACCACCGAGGAACTCGCGGAGATCGTGGACCTCCAGGTGGCCGCGCTGGACCGGCGGCTCGCCGAGCGCCGGCTGACGCTGCACGTCACCCCGGCCGCGCGGGAGTGGCTGGCGCTGACCGGGTTCGACCCTGTCTACGGTGCGCGCCCGCTGCGCCGGCTGGTCCAGACCGCCATCGGTGACCAGCTTGCCAGGGCGCTGCTCGCGGGCGAGATCGTGGACGGCGACGTGGTCCTGGTTGACCGGGATCCCGCCGCCGACGCGCTCACGGTGACCGCGGAACGCCTGCCGGCCCAGGCCACGGCCCCGTAACAAGGAACACCGGCCGCCAGCCGGTGTTCCAGGGGCCGTCCCCCGGGCCAGCACCCCTCAGCGCAGGGTGTCGAGCAGCCGGTCGTAGTCGTCTTCGGGCAGGCCCATGTCGTTGCGGATCCGGAACCGCAGGCTCAGCAGCAGGCGGAACTCGTTCTCATCGCCGGGCACCTGCGTGATGGGACCGGCCGGGCTCAGCTCGTTACCCTGGCCAACGGGCGCCGGGGTCCGGCCCAGGCACAGCTCGATGCCCGCGTTGGCCCAGCCCAGGGCGCCCACCAGGTCCGACTGCTCGACGAGCAGCTCGGCCAGCAGGTCGCACATTCGCGCGTCGCGCGGCGGCTCGGCGCCGAGCGCGCTGACGTGGGCCTCAGCCTCCGCGCTCCGGCCCAGCTGGAACAGCGCGCGGGCCAGCGGTATCCGGGGATCGACCGAGGCGGGGCCGCCGTCCGCGATCGCCCGCATGAAACCATTCACCGCCGCGGCCGGATCGTCGGCGAGCAGCCATTGTTCGCCGGCCCGGACATAGGCTTCGGACCTGGGCATCGCGGCGGTCTGGGTGCCGGTATCGGCAAGCCTGGTCATTTCCTGCGCCGCCGCCCGGTGCTCACCGCTGCACGCGGCATCGAACTCGATCGCGTCGAAAGTCTCGGGGCTTAGGGCAACCACGGTAGGGACGTACCCATCTGAAGTCGCCAGCAACGCGCTGGCCCCGCACATTGGCAGCAAATCACGGGCATTTGAAGCACGGCCACCGCGGGCCGGGTCAATGACGGGCCCTTTCCAGCCCGTCCCAGAATCCGCGGCGCAAGGCATGCCGCACCTCGTCGTGCAGCAGCGAATCGATCGGCAGCGACGAATCCTGCAACAGCCTGGCTTCGAGGTCCGACGGCATCCGCGGCTTGCGGGCGAGGACCGCCTCCAGCCAGAGCGCCGGCGCCTCCCGTGCCACGCCCTGGCCGACGTTGAAGCCCTCGGCGTGTGCCGCCTGCACCGCGTCGGCCAGTGATACCGCCACGGGCTGCGGCACCAGGGCGTGCTGCGCGACCGGTTGCGGGCCGCTGTGCGGTCCCTGCTGCGGGACGTAAGGGCCGTCCTCACGCTGGCCGGGTGGCATCGGGTACTGTCTCGCCCACTGGTCCGTGGGGCCGGTGGGCGGTGCCGCCGGGTACCCCGGCGCGCCGCGAAGCTGCGCGCCGGGCCGGACAGCAGACAAGGCAGGCACGCCGGCGCCCGCCGGCGCGGCGGGCGCGACCGGACCCGGGGGCGCGCCGGCCGTCGGCGGCCGGGGGACGGCCGGAGCCTGTCCGGCAGCCATGCCGGGTGCCTGGGCCGGGAAGCCCTGCGGCGCGGCAGGCCGGGCCGGTGGCGCCTGGGGAGCGGGGGCCGACGGTGGCGGTGCGGCCTGGTAGGCCGGCATGGCCGGCCGTGACTGCGGTCCCTGTGGGCCTGGATGGCCAGGCGGGCCGCCCTGCGCCTGGAACCCCTGCGCCGCGGGCTGCCCGGGGACCGGCTGCGGGGCGGGCACCGCCTGGCCTGGCGCGGCTGGCCCGGGCACGGCCTGCCCGGGCGGGGCCAGCTGGGGCGGGGCCGGCTGAGGCGGGGCCGGCTGAGGCGGCAGTCCCGGCTGGGCGTGCTGTCCCGGGGCCACCGGCACGGCTGCGGGCTGCGCCGGCGGAGGGCCCGCGCGCTGCCCGCCGCGCGCCAGGGCCTGGGCGTGTTGCGGCGCCACGGGCGGCGCGGCCACGTGCGCCGGCCCCGGCTGGCCCCGCTGCATCAGCGGCAGGGCGGGGGCGGCATGGTGCCCAGGGGTGGCGGAGTGCTGGCCGGGCATGGCGTGGTGCCTAGGGGCGGCGGCGTGGTAGCCAGGCAGCGTCGGCGCGCCGGCCAGCCCGGACTGCGGGACCGGCGTGCCGGGCTGGCTCGCGGCCGGCTGGGCTGCCACGCCGGGGTGAGTAACCGCCGGCGCCGGTGGCGGGGGGGCCGGTGCGAGCGGCAAGGCCGGATGGCCGGCGAGGTCGCGCGGGCCGGGCGTGCCGCCCTGCCCCGCGCCGGGCGTGCCGCCCTGCCCCGCGCCGGGCTGCCCGGGCGCGCCTAGCTGGCCCACCGGGCCCGGCGGAGCGACGATCACGGGCTGAGCAGGAGCGGCCGGCTGGGCACCGGGCGGCGCCGCCGCCAGGCTGTTCCCGGCCGGGCCGACAGCGTCGGCCAGCGCCGGGCGCTGGCTGTTCCCGGGCTGGGCCGCCCGCTGGTACTGGGCGATCACCGAGCCGGTATAGATGGCTGACGCGGGGACGTGCGGTGGCGGCGCCGGCTGCCCCATCACCCCGTGCGGGCCGTGGCCGTTGGCGGGTGCCCGGCTCGCGTAGGCGGCGACCGCCTGCTGGTCGTCCTCCGTGACCGGTTCGGCCCCGACGATGAGTTCCACCGACGGCCGCAGGTGCGCCTCGCTGATCTCGACGATGTCGTCGCATTCCTGGCGGAGCGCGGCGGCGGCCGTGCAGCCTGCCGCGGCGATGTGCACCAGGATCACCCGCAGGCCCAGATCCTGCACGTCGGCAATCACCTGGGCGAGATCCTCCTCGGCGCTCACCACCAGCGCGTCGCTGATCGCCCGGTTCCGGGCGAGCGTGGTCAGGTCGCGGTGGATCTCGCCTTCGACGCCCTCGCGGCGGCCGGGCTTCATCTTGCCGAGCCGCAGCTTCACGCCGGGCAGCTCGGCCAGGGTCTCGTGCTCGGAGCTGCGGCGGCCCTCCACCGTGGCCTCGTACCAGTAGCAGCGCAGCAACGGCAGGCCGGTGCGATCGCGCGCCACGTTCTTGAAGACCTGGAGCACCCCGGCATAATCCCAGGAAACGGACTCTCGGTTGCGGGTCCCGTGAACGGCAAGCGCGCCATCTCCTAGCACGTAGCCCGCGTCCACGAACAGCGCGCAGCGATCCACGCGACACCGCCCTTCCGTCCAGCCGAGACGTTACCAGCGGACCGGCACCTCCGTGACGGATCGCGCACAGATCGCGGGCGCACCCACGACGTCCCTGGCCAGGTCCGCCGCTGGCAAGGCTTCCGGGCTACGGCGTTCTGGTCGCGAAGGCATCGCGGCGGGGATGGCGCAGCGGGCAGGATTGGTGATTATGCGACTGCTCGTGCTCGGTGGAACACACTTTCTCGGTCGCGCCATCGTGGACGAAGCGTGCGGCCGGGGCTACGACGTCACGACGTTCTCCCGTGGACGGTCCGGTTATCACCGGCCCGGCACCGAGGTGCTGACCGGCGACCGAACGAATCCCGCGGACCTGCGGCAACTGGTGTGGGGCGAATGGGACGGGGTGATCGATACCTCCGTGCTCGCCCCAGCGCACGTGACCGCCTCCGCCCGGACGCTGGCCGACCGCGCCAGGCACTACACCTATATCTCCACGTTCTCGGTGTACTCCCGCTATCCGGCGGAGCCGGCCACAGAGGACTCACCCATTCTCGACTGCCCGGCGGACGCCACCGGCACCGTGGACAGCCTCGGCTACGGCCAGCTCAAGGCGGGCTCGGAACGCGCGGCCGCCGCGGCCTTCCCGGGGCGGTGCCTCATCGTGCGGCCCGGCCTGATCGTTGGGCCGCACGAGAACGTCCGGTGGCTGTCGTGGTGGCTGGAACGGCTCGCCCGCGGTGGCACGGTGCTCGCCCCGGACGGCCCGGGCAAGCCGGTCCGGATGACCGACGTCCGGGACCTGGCGGCCTGGGTTGTCGACAACACCCGGCGCCGCCTGCCGACCACCGTCAACGTGCCCGGGCCACGGGGCACCACGTTCGGCGCGCTGCTGGCCGACTGCGCGCGGCTGGCCGGCGCCGACGGCCTGCCCCGCGCGGAACTGCGCTGGGCGGCCGACCGCGACCTGCTCGGCGCCGGGGTCACCCCATGGACCGGCCTGCCCATGTGGGCCCCCGACATCCCCGAGCTTGCCCACATCTGGGCGGTCCCGGGGGACCGCGCGCTGCGCACCGGCATGCGCTACCGGCCGCTCAGCGACACCGTGCACGACACCTGGCTCTGGCTCAAGCACGAGCCCGCCGGGGCGCGGCCGGGCGGTGACCTGCTGCAGGTCGGCCTGGACCCGGACAAAGAGCGCGCGGTCCTTTCGGCGCTGCGTTAACCCGGGGGACGACCCCCGGACCCCCGCTGGCCTGCGGCCCCGTTCCTCCGTCACGAGGCCTTCGCCCCGTTAACCCGGGGGACGACCCTTACCCCCGCTGGCCTGCGGCCCGGTTCCTCCGTCACGAGGCCTTCGCCCCGTTAACCCGAAGTTACTTGATCTTCGAACGCGAAACCGTGCCATGACCTGCTGAAACGCTGACCCGGGCCGATGCCCTTCTGACTACAGGAACCCGCTGGTCATCCAGCCCTACCACCTTGACCGGGCTAGTG
>Ga0207646_10000458_pt1 | contig 54588 bp, 46 predicted proteins | sample KBSK5502metaG_FD_184343 | JGI IMG/M metagenome (GOLD analysis project Ga0207646, IMG submission 184343) | Corn, switchgrass and miscanthus rhizosphere microbial communities from Kellogg Biological Station, Michigan, USA - KBS K5-50-2 metaG... | ecosystem: Host-associated > Plants > Roots >...
TTGAAGGCCAATCCGTTTATCCCGATCGTACTGCTCTGGATCGGCGCTTTCATTCGGGATCGCTCGATTTTTTTCTGATATAAATTCACGGAGATGTCCGATGTCACACCTGTCTTCCCAACCGCCGGAAATCAAGAGTTTGGTCTGGCCTACCTGCAACGACATTTGGCCCGCTGGGCTATGCGCAAAAGGCTGAGGCACGGTTGTGGCTCACAGGCTGCGCGAGCCCTCTCTCAGATTCGAGACGCTGCAATGCCCTCTGCAGCGCCGCAACCGTTTCTGGCTTCGGATGGCATTGGCCATTGCGAATTGCCTTGATGGTGCGAACGCTGACGCCAGATGCGTCTTTAATCTTCTCTGCTAGATATTGCTGAAGCTTTTTCCGGAGCCCTCGGAGTCCGGGAGATTCATTCCGCCGCGCCGAACCGACAGGCTGGTATTCCAGCCTAACAACAATGCCGGGGACTGAGCGCCTGCGATTCGTCCAAACACGTCAGAGCTTGCCTTCGATCAATGAGTAGAACACGGGCATCACCAGCAGCGTGATGAAAGTGGAAAGCAGGAGGCCGCCGATGACGGCCAACGCAAGCGGCTTCTGCAGCTCTGCGCCGGCACCGAGACCCAGGGCCAGCGGCAACAGGCCGAACAGTGTGGCCAAGGTGGTCATCAGAATCGGCCGCACGCGGATGCGCCCCGCAGCCACCAGCGCCTCCTGGAGAGGCATGCCCTGCTCTTCGCGAAGCTTGTGCACGTATTCGAACAGGATGATCCCGTTTTTCACCACCAGCCCCACCATCAGGATGATGCCCATGAAGGACGAGACGTTGAGCGGCGTCCCCGTCAGCAGGAGCATCAGGAAGACCCCCAGCATGGAAAGCGGCGCGGCCGAAAGGATGATCAGCGCCGGGCGAAAGCCGCGGAACTGCGCCACCAGCACCGTGAACACCGCCGCCACCGCCAGCCCGAATACGCTCAGCAGGTCGCGGAACGAGCTCTGCTGGCTTTCGTACTGCCCGCCGATCTCATAGGTGCAGCCGACCGGCAGGCGCGTCCCGCTCATCACTCGCCGGACATCGCCGATGACGCTGCCAAGGTCGCGGTTCTCGAGGCGCGCCGTCAGGGCGACCATCAACCGCTGATTCTCCCGATTGAGCTGGTTTTCCCCGCGCACCTCTTCCACCCGCGCTACTGTCGAAAGTGGCACGACCTGTTTCGCGAGCGTGACGATGGGGAATTGCCGGATATTCGCGTAGTCGGTGCGGAAGGACTCGGGGAAACGGACGCGGATACCGATGGTCCGGTCGGCTTCGCGCAACGGCGTTTCAGTCAGTCCGAGCAGCCCGGCGCTGATCTGCTGCGATACCTGGTCCACGGTCAGACCCAGGCGTCCCGAAAGCGCGGGATCCACGTGAAAGACGATCTCCGGATTGCCCTTCTGGATGGCTTTGTAGTCCACCAGGCCGGGAATTTTCTGGAGCTTCGGGCCGATTTCGTCGGCCACCTGCGCCAGCAGGGGCATGCTGCTGCCGAATAGCTTGACCTCGACCGGCTCCGCCGAGCCTTCCAGGTCGCCGATCATGTCCTGGAGGAGCTGTATGAATTCCACTTCGACGCCGGGGATGTTATGCGCGATCTGGCCGCGCAGGTCGTCAATTACGATTTGGGTCGAGCGTTTCCGCTGCGAGCGGGGCTTCATCTTGACCAGGATATCGCCGACGTTCTGCTCGGTCGCAAACAGGCCCAGCTCGGCGCCGGTGCGCCGCGAAAACGAGGCGGTCTCCGGCATCGCCCGGATGCGCGTTTCGATTTTGTGGATGATGCGGTCGGTCTCGGTGAGTGAAGTTCCCGGCGGCGTGCGGTAATCAAGCACGTAACCGCCTTCATCCATCTCTGGGAGAAAGCCGGTCTCGACCCGTGTGTAGAGGAGAATTGCCACGAGCACGACCGCAAGGGCTACACCGGCGACGATTCCGCGATGGTCCAGGGCCCAGCGTACGGCTTTGTCGTAGCCGCGGTTGACCGGCTCGATGAACCGCTCGGAAGCCGGGCGGTGCGCCTGTGGAGAGAGGAAGCGCTGCGAGAGCAGCGGGATGAGCGTCAGAGCAAAAACCAGTGATAGTAGAACTGAAACTCCGAGCGTGAGGCACAGCGCGCGGAAGAACTCGCCCACCACGCCGGTCAGCAGCCCGAGCGGGAGGAACACCACCAGCGTCGTTGCGGTCGAGCCCACCACCGGGCCCAGCAGTTCTCGCGTGCCGATTTCCGCAGCTTCGACCGGCGCCCGGCCGAGGCCCAAGTGGCGGTAGATGTTTTCCATGACCACCACGGCGTCATCAATGATCAGGCCGATGGCGATGGCCAGGCCGCCGAGTGACATCAAGTTGAGCGTTCCGCCGAACAGCCTCAGGAAGAAAAACGTGCCGATGACCGAGAGCGGGAGCGAGGTGGCGGCGATCAGTGTTGTGCGGCCTTCGCGTAGAAAGAGGAACAGGATGAGCACGGCCAGGGCCGCGCCAATCAGGATGGCGTCGCGGACGTTGGCGATAGCGCTGGAGACGAATTCGGCCAGGTCGTACACCACCGAAAGTCGCAGGGTTGGAGGCAGCGCCGCGCCGGGATTGCTGGCAAGCTGCTTGACCTGGCTGGCGAGCTGGAGAAGGTTGGCGCCGATCTGCGCGGAGATGTTCACGAGCGCCGCCGGCCTGCCGTTTCCGGTGATAAGCGTGCGGCGGTCCTCAACACCGTCGGTCACCTCGGCGATATCCCGCACGCGGATGGGCACTTGGCCCTCGATGGCGACCACGGTGTTGCGGATCTCCTCCAAATTGGCGAACTGGCCGGTGGTCAGCACCAGATACTGCAAGTAGTCCTTCTGCAACCTTCCGACAGAGGTCACTTGGTTGGTGGAGCGCAGGCGGTCGGCAACCTCCACCAGCGACACCCGATGCGCCAGCATTTTCTGCGGGTTCACAATGACGGAGACTTCGCGAGTATCGGTGGCCTGCACTTCCACGCGCCCGACGCCTGCCACGCGGCTGAACATCGGCCGAAGGACGAAGAAAGCGAAGTCGCGCAGGTCGGCGCTGGGCACGTCGCCGCTCAGGATCAGACTGAGCACGGGAAAGAGCGTCGGGGTGACGCGCTCGACTTGCACCTCCGTATCCGGTGGCAGTGTGCTGCGCGCCTCGCTGACGCGCGCCTGCATCAACTGCAGCGCGTACTGCATGTCCGTGTCCGGGTTGAAGAGCACGGAGATCTCAGTGGCGCCGCGAATCGTCTTCGAGCGCACCCGCCGCACGCCCAGCACGGTGCCGGCCGCCTCCTCGAGCGGGCGCGTCACGATCAGCAGCATGGACTCGGGCGCAAGGTCGCCGGAATGCGCAAGAACCAGAATTCGCGGGAAGTTGAGTTCGGGATAAATGTTGCTCGGTAGGCGCAGCGCCGCCACCACGCCCGCGACAATCAAACACGCCGTCACCAGGAATACGGCGTAGCGGTTCTCCCGGCAGAAGCCGACCACATTCATGGCCGGCTCTGGCCCTTGACGGTGACCTTAGCCTTATCCCCGAGACCGTAGCCGCCGGTCAGGATGATCGTATCGCCCTCCCTCACGCCGGAAAGCAATTCGACGCGGTCGGACGTCGTGAGGCCCAACTGTACCGGGATCGCTGCCGCGCTCGTGCCCACGACCCGATAGACGTGCGGCTGGCCCTCCTGGTCGCGGTAGATGGCCTGCGGCGGCACGCTCAGGGCGTTCGGATGCGTTTCAATGGGAATCTGTGCGCTCAGGAACATCCCCAGGCGCAGCAAGCCCTCAGAATTTGCAATGCGGATGCGAATCAGACCGACATTGGTCGCGGGATCGACAGCCGAAGAAACCGCAACGACCCGGCCGGTGAGCGTCTTGCCGGGAAAGGCGTCGCTCGAAATCGGCAGCGTCTGGCCGACGCGGATCTTGCCCAGGTAAATTTCAGGTACGTTGGCAAACAATTCCGCCTGTGCGAGGTTGGCGACCTCCAGGACCGGCTGCGCCGGGGTGCCGTCCACTTGCTCGCCCACGCTCAAGGAGCGTTTGACGACGGTGCCGGTTAGAGGCGAGCGCACCTCCGTCCGTGACACTTGCAGGCGCGCGAGCGCCAGCGCTGCTTCGGCCTGCCGCACCGAGGCCTCGGCATTCGTCTCCTGCGTGCGGGCGTCTTCGACCTCCTTGCGGGCGGTGATGCCGCGGCTGAAAAGATCCTCATTGCGGGTCCGCGTCAGCCGAGCGTTTTCCAGATTGGAGCGTGTCTGCGCCGTGAAGCCTTCGGCTTGCTTGAGCTGTTCGCGGTATGGCCGATCGTCAATCTTCGCCAGTAACTGGCCGGCAGTGACGCGGTCACCTTCGGCCACGCGCAGCTCTGTGATCCGCCCGGCCACGAGCGAGCTGACGCGCACGTCCTGGTTGGGCAGCGCACCGATCATGCCGGCCAGCTTGAGCGACTCGCTGATGTCGGCGCGAGTAACACGCACGAGCGTCACCTCTGCTGTCGGCGCTTCGGCCGGATTATCGGCGCTCGAGCCGGAGCCATGCGAGCAGCCACAACTGCTCAGCAAGATGCCCGCAGTGAGCACGAGCAGATGAGAGGATCTGTTTCTTGCGCGCATTTAATCGAGTGGCGCTCCTATGGCTTCTTCGAGTCCGGCGAAAGCTGCTTGCAGGGCCAACAAGCTGTCCAAGTAATCGCGCTCAGTCAGTTGCACGCTTCTTTGCGCGTCGAGCACGGTCAGCAGGTTGGCTCGCCCGGCGCGGTAACTCTCTTCGGCCAGGCCCTCTAGCCGGCGCGTCGCGGGGAGCAGGGAAGTGCGGTAAAGCTCAACCTGCGTCTGCCGCGCGTTCCAATCGAAATACGCCGCTTCCACGCGTCCCGCGACAGCGCGACGTGTCGCCGCGATCTCGCCCTCGAGAAGGCGCTGGCTGGCCGCCGATTGCGCAATTTCGCCCTGGTTGCGCGTAAATATCGGCAACATCAGTGATAGCTGGCTCCGCCCCCCGACGCGGAAGCTAGGCGGCGAATCGAAGTCGGCGCCGAATTGCATGTTTAGCGTTGGGATGCGCTCGGCTCTGAGTAGCGCCTGGCGGCTCTGCTCGACTTTTTGCTCCTGGACAAGGTGCTGAAGGTCCGCGTTGAAACTTTCCGCCTTCTGAAGGAGTTCAGGTAAAGCCAGCCACGGCGGCAATTCTTCGAGAGAACCCTCCAGCTCCCAGCGCGTTTCCGGCGGCTCATTCAACAGAGCGTTGAGCTGGCTAAAGGCAATTTTTTCGCGCTGCTGAGCCACGCTGAGTTCAGCTTCGGCGCGCGAAACTTCCAGGTCGCCCTGGAGCACCTCGAGTTGCGGCACATCGCCCGCATCGTAACGGGCCCGAGCGATCTCCCGCACGCGCCGGGCGAGCTGTGCCGCCTGCCCGCGCTGCGCAGAGCCACCCTGCGCTGAGGCCGCAGCATAGTACGCCTCGCGAGTTTTCCGGCGCATTTGACGGGCCACGGCATCAATCTCGAGGTCCGTCAGACCGACATTCTGTTGGGCCAGCTCGATGCGGCGATGGCGCTTGCCGCCGATTTCGAGCGGCTGCTCAAAGAATAAGCTCTCGTGTGGCGTGTCCCGCAGAACGGCGACGCTGGCGGTGGGATTGGGCAGTTGCCGGGCAATCTGTACTCCGGCTTGCGTGACGCTGCGCCGCTGGCGTGCAGCCGCCAAGTCCAGGTTTTGCCGGCTGGCCAGTTCCAGCGCCTTCCGAAGGGTAAGGCGGCTCGGCTGCTGGGCTCCCGCCGGGACCACGGCATAGAGCAGAAGGGCCAAGGCACCAGGGACTACGAACGGATGCCACAGCGTGCGTCGACTTCTTCCCCGGTCGTCAAGAGTAATCATTTGTCCGCCTCACGATGTTGGGCCTTGGTTTGGATTGCTGGAAACCCTGGCCCGGCATGAACATTGTAGACGTATCCCCTTCACCTGGAGTCTACGTGTTCAAGGCCACCGAAGGTCTGGCAATGAATCGGGTCAGGGGAACTTCTAACATTGTGTATATCGGCTAAGAAGTCTCGAAGCACCTGAAAGCCGGATCAGGGAGCCCCGAATTCTATACGATTTTCGCGCTGAGATACATTGAGTTCCGCAGCGTCAGAACTCCCTGGGAGAAGAAATCTCTCAGAGAGACCGATTGATTTTCCGCTAGAATTAGCTCTGTCCTCCGCGAGTCAAGGTGGATGAGCTTCTGCTGGGCCTCTGCTCGCATCGTAGAAGCGCCCGATGCCCACCGCGGCTTCCGGATTCTTCGGTCAAAAAAGACACAGCGCTGGGACACAGCTTTGAGGTCACAATGAAAAATGTCTTCATTCATTCCACTGCCCTGGTGGAGACGGATCAGATTGGCGAAGGCACCCGAATCTGGGCCTTCGCGCACGTACTGAGCGGCGCCTCCCTTGGGAAGAATTGCAACGTGGGTGATCATTGCTTCATCGAAGGTGGCGCATGGATCGGGGACCAGGTCACCATGAAGAACGGGAATATGGTCTGGGAAGGCATTCGCATCGAAGAGGGCGCATTTGTGGGGCCGCACGTTTTCTTTACTAACGATCTGTATCCGCGGTCTCAGCGGATTCCCCAGTCGCGGAAGCGCTATGCAAAGAAGGAAAACTGGCTCCTGCCCACGTTGATCAAGAAGGGGGCCTCCCTGGGGGCGGGTGCGATGATCCTTGCCGGTGTCACCGTCGGCGAATTCAGCATGGTTGGGGCGAGCGCCCTGGTCACCAAGGACGTGCCCCCCTACGCACTGGTTGTGGGAGCGCCTGCCCGCGTGCGTGGGTGGGTCTGTGAGTGCGGCCTCCCACTACGGTTCAAGCAGGGCAGGGCGACCTGCGGGGACTGCGGGCTGCGATATCGAGCGAGAGGCTCCAGGATTGCGGTCGTTGATCCCAGCCGCTAACATGAATTGCCCGCGTCCCGTCTGAGAACTCTTGCGAGAAGAGATGAAAGAGATGAAAAGGACCTGCAGATGAAGAGAAAAAAGTTGATCATCATCGCCGCGGTGATCGGAGTCTTGCTCGTGCTCCTCATTGCGGTTCCCTATCTCATTAACGTCGACAATTACCGGCCGACCATTGAAGCCGCACTAAGCTCTTCGCTCGGTCGCCAGGTGCAAATCGGTCATCTCCACCTTTCTCTGCTCAGCCGGACCATCAGTGCCGAGGACCTTACCATCTCAGACGACGGGGCGTTCAGTCGTTCAGCGTTTCTGCGTGCCAAGTCTCTGAAAGTTGGCGCCGAGGTGATGCCACTCCTGTTTTCTCACACCCTCCACGTCAGCTCGCTCACCGTCGTGGAGCCGCAGGTGAACCTGTTGCGCTCACCTTCCGGCAGGTGGAATCTCTCCAGCCTCGGTCCCAAGCAGAAGTCCGCAGAGTCAGCAAGCGCCTTGCAGGGATTCTCTGTACAGGAACTGAAGATTACGAATGGGCGGATTTCCGTCGGCCGGTTGCCGTCTGGCGCCGGCCAGCAATCGTACGAAGACGTCAACCTGGTGGCGAAAGACATTTCGACCACTTCTGCTTTTCCCCTGGCCCTGGACCTGAAGACTTCGGGCGGCGGCAAGATAAAGCTGGAAGGCACGGCTGGACCAATCGATCCGCATGGGACGATGGAACACGTCATTGTCCACCTGAAATTCAATGGCCAGAAAATACCGGCCCAGGACGTGGAAGGACTACTGCAGGCTCTTGGCGTTTCGCTCCCTTCAGGTTCCTCGCTCCGAGGCGGCATCCTCAACGCCAATCTTGCGGTGGACGGCCCACTCGAGCGCCTGGTGACGACCGGGCCGGCCTCTCTCTCCAACGTGAGCTTGTCCGGTTTCAACCTGGCCTCCAAGCTGGGCGCCTTGGCTGCCCTGGGCGGTGGCGGGGGTGGTCCTGACACTCTGATTAAGAGCCTGAGCTCCAAACTCCACGTTGCGCCGGAGGGAACGCGGCTCGACGATCTAAATATCGTTATCCCCAGCTTGGGGACATTGACTGGCGCAGGAATCATCGGCGCCAACAACAGCCTGGACTTTCGGATGCTGGCCAAGCTGAACGCGGGGAGCAGCACTCCCGGCGGGGTGGGAGCCCTTGCCAGCCTGGGGCAGGGCGCCAATGGACTTCCCTTCCGAATTCAGGGAACGACTTCCAATCCTGTCTTCGTTCCGGATTTCCCCGGCACGATGCCGAAGAGCCTGGCCTCGCCATCCCAGACCCAGGGATTGAGCCAAATCTTGGGCGGACTCACTGGTAAGAGGAAACCCTAGCAAGTGGCAGGCTCCGGTGCGCACTTCCCTCTAGCCAGTCGGTGTTCCCTTGATATCAAAGGATGGTTTGCGCAAGCGCCTGGTTGAAGTCTGCGGACTGCTTCCGTGCCAGAGTGGCCCGATGCCGGACCTCCGCCTCATCGCCGCGCCACTTGAGGTGAACCCGGCGACGCATTACACTCTCACGCAACAGCCATCCATAGCCGAGGCGGCTTGCGCCGCCGCTCTCTTCCTGCCGGGTCGGGGCGGACGGGATTGGCGAGAATCGGAAGTTCGGCACGGTACGGCGAGGTCGCGTGCGAAGACGGGAGCTGTTGAGCGGTGTCTGTGCATATCGGAATTGACGCCCATACGATCGGTGCGCGGCAGGCCGGGAACGAAACATATGTCAAGAATCTGATACCAGCACTGGCCGAACTGGACAGCGAGAACCACTACACGCTTTTTTTCGCCCAGAAACAAGCCGCAGATGAATGGCGCTCGCGTTTTGCGAACTTCAGCGTGCAGTTGGTCCCGGCACCCATGCCAATCGTGCGAGTGCCAGTGGCACTGGCTTTTGAGTTGCGCCGGCGGCCGGTAGATGTTCTGCATGTGCAATTTACGGCCCCGCCGTTTTGCCGGGCGCCCGTCGTTGCTACGATCCACGACCTGTCCTTTGAGCATCTGCCAGAAACGTTCACGCGGCGGGGGCGGTTCCAATTGCGCCTGACCGTCCGTCGCACGGCCCGGCTCGCGGCGCACGTGGCCACGGCCTCGGACTACTCCCGGCAGGACCTGATCCGAACCTACGGGCTCCGGCCCGAAAAGGTTGTCGTCACCTACTACGGGGTTGACAGCCGCTATACGCCGAAACCCGCTTTCGATAGGGAGGCACTGGAGGCGCGGCGCCGCTTTCGGATCGAGCGTGATTTCGTGCTGGCGGTCGGCAGCCTCCAACCGCGAAAGAACCTGGTTCGCTTGATTCACGCATACGCTCGATTGCGGGCGAAACAAGAGGGCTTTACCCATCAACTCGTGATCGTTGGTCGCCCGCTCTGGCTCTTCCGCGAGATCTTCGCCGAAATCGAGCGGCAGCCGTGGGCTCGCGATATCATCGTCACGGGCTACGTCGCTGATGAAGAACTGCCTGCGCTCTACCGCGCGGCAGCAGTTCTGGTTTATCCCTCGCTGCTCGAAGGCTTCGGACTGCCGCCGCTGGAAGCAATGGCGTGTGGAACGCCCGTGGTGGCGAGCAACACTTCGTGTTTTCCAGAGATCCTGGGCGACGCTGCGGTACTGGTGGATCCGTACGATGAGGTGGCGCTGGCCCGCGCAATCTTGACCAGCGTGAGCGATGAACGCCTTCGAGCACAGTTGCGGGAAGCCGGGCTCGCTCGAGTGCGGAGGTTCACCTGGCGCGCGACCGCCGAGAAAACCCTCGCGCTCTACCGAGAAAGTCTCCGTGTTCCGGCTCAATCGTTGCAGCGGCCGGCTGGCAGCACGCTCCGGTGAATTGAGAGGAGGCCGGCCGCGTGAGCGCGGATCGGATCGACATGAAACGACAGAGCCGCTCGCAGGGAAGGGCGCTCAGAACAGGTGCGATGACGCGCGCTGCGGTGGGTTTCCGGGCGCACTCGGGATGGGCGGCGCTGGTGGCCGTCGCTGGGCCGCTGCGTTCGCCGATAGTGATCGACCGGCGACGCATCGAACTTGTGGAGCCCGGAATCCCCAAGCAGCCGTACCATGCCGCGGAGAAGCTTGGTCTGAAGGAAGCTGAGAATCTTGTCAGGCGCTGCACCGACACGGCAAGGATTCTGGCGCGACGAGCCCTGCGCGCAGTCGTGGACGAGATGCGGGAGAAGGGCCGCCACGACGTTGTCGCCTGCGGCCTCCTTCTTGGCTCGGGACGACCCCTGACAACGCTCGCGGCGACGCTCGCGTCGCACGCGCTGATCCACACCGCAGAGGGAGAGCTTTTTCGGGACGCGCTCAGGGATGCAAGCCAGCACTGCGGTCTGCCCGTCACGGGGGTGAAGGAGCGCGAGCTGTTTACCTGTGCCGCGGCCAAGCTGCGCGTCCCCGCGAACGAGCTGCTGCGGCGGGTCACTGAAATGGGGACGGCAATTGGTCCCCCGTGGACAGAAGACCAGAAGCACGCGGCCCTGGCGGGGTGGCTGGCGCTGGTCTCTTGACATTCGCTTTTTATTCGCCTACTATGGCGTTCCTCGAAGGGTCGAGATGCGGCTGGTTTGCCCTTCGAGAGGGCCGGAGTTCCGGAAGAATGGGCTCGAATCCAACCACATGGAGGATTGCATGGGACTGAATGAAGCGCTGTTGCCCGAGTTCGACCACGAAATGGCCAACACCCGAAAGACTCTTGAGCGTGTCCCGGAGGACAAGCTGGGCTGGAAGCCCCACGATAAGTCCGGGACGATGGGCTGGTTGGCGACGCATCTTGCGAATCTCCCCGTCTGGGTAAACTCGACCTTGGACAAGGATTCCCTGGACCTCGCACCGCAGGGTGTTCCGGTGGCCCCGATGGCGCCCGCGAAATCGCGAAAGGAAATCCTGGAGGCGTTTGACAAAAATGTCGCCGCGGCACGTGCGGCCATCGCCAAGGCAAGCGATGCGGACCTGTTGAAGTCCTGGTCGCTGCTGTTTGGCGGGAAGAGCATGTTTACGCTTCCTCGCATCGCCGTCCTTCGGAGCTTCGTAATGAACCACAGCATCCATCACCGCGCCCAGCTCGGCGTCTACCTGCGGCTGAACAACGTCCCGGTGCCCGCGATCTATGGTCCCTCAGCGGACGAGCAAGGGGGAATGTAGCGGCTTGAAGTTCTTTTTCGCCGCCGGAGCCGCGCCGGCGCCGCGGGCTAGGCGACGCCGTATTTTTTAAACCACTCCTGGAGCCGCTTCCAACCGTCTTTGGCCTGCTCGGGGCGATAGCTCGGCCGGTAGTCGGCGTGGAATCCGTGGGGCGTATTGGGATAGACAACGATCTCGGACGGGTTGTTCGCGGCCTTGAGCGCCTGGCGCATGCGCTCGACCGTATCGAGCGGGATGCCCTGATCGTCCCCGCCGTAGAGGCCCAGCACCGGGGCCTTCAGCTCAGCCACCAGATCAATGGGATTCTTCGGCTGAAGCTCGTTCGGTTGCCCGACCATCCGGCCGTACCACGCCACTCCCGCTTTCGACTTCGGATTGTGGGCGGCGTAGAGCCACACGATCCGCCCGCCCCAGCAGAAGCCGGTGATACCGAGTTTGGCGGTGTTGCCTTTGCCGGATTTCTGCGCCCAGGCCGTGGCCGCGTCCAGATCCGACATTACCTGCGCGTCGGGAACCTTGGCGACGATGGGGATGATGTCCTTGATCTCGGCCAGCTTTGAGACGTCGCCCTGGCGCGCATACAGTTCCGGCGCTACGGCCAAATATCCCAGCTTGGCGAAGCGGCGGCAGATGTCCCGGATATGTTCGTGGACGCCGAAAATCTCCTGCACCACGAGCACCACAGGGAAGGGCCCGCCTTTGTCGGGCACGGCACGGTAGCCGGGGAGCTCGCCGCCGGCTGCGGGAATCTTTATTTCGCCCGCCACCAGGCCTGCGGCGTCCGTGGCGATGGTCTGGGCTGAGACGGGCTGCACGGCCAGGGCAAAGCCGGCGGCGAGGGAGGTCACGACGAACTCGCGCCGGGTGAATTCTGTTTTCGGCAGCAGGCTGACAGCATCCTCGTGCATCGCGGATCTCCCTTCGATCGAAATGTGGAAAGCGTTATCGCCGGGCGGGCGCGGCTTCGCGCACGGCGCGCACCGCGTCCATGTATTCCCGGACGCGCTGGATATCCACCGGGTTCTGCATGATGTTATCTTTTTTCAAGCTCGAGCCGACGATTACCCCGTCGGCGTACTGAAGGAATGCGCCGATGTTTTCCCGGTTGCTGCCGCTGCCCACCAGGACCGGGCGCGTGGCCAGGCTCTTTGCCTCGCGGACCTTTTCGATGTCCGGCGCGCTGCCGGTCATGCGTCCGGTAACGATCAGCGCATCCGCGCCGTAAAACTCGGTCCATTCGATGTGCGTGGCCAGGCTGAGGCCGGGAAACGCGACCGAGTGCTTCTTATCCACGTCGGCGAAGATGTGGATGTCGTCCGCGCAGAGCTCCTTGCGCTTGCGAATCAGGTCGGCGGCGCAGCCGTGATCGAGCTCGCCCGTATCCCACAGGCGCGAGCCAGTGAGGATGCAGACGCGAATGAAGCGGGCGCGCGCCGCCACGGCAATCGAGAGGCAGACAATGCCGCCGTTGTGGATGACGTTGATACCGACCGGCACAGGGAAGCTCTTCACCACCTCGGCGGCGGCCACCGCCTGCGCCGTCATGGCTTCCGGCTTGACTTCGTTGCCAACGTAGTAGGGCAGGTCCCACATATTCTCGACCGCGAGACCGTCCACGCCGCCCTGGACCAGGGCTTCAGCGTCGCGCAACGCGTTGTCGAGGATCGTCTGCATGCCGTAGCCGGAATAGCCGGGCGCTCCCGGCAGCGGCCACAAGTGCACCATACCGATCACCGGCTTGGGCACGCCAAACAGGTCGGCCAGAGACTTCAGCCGCGGGCGATCCATTTCTTGTTTCCACTCAGGCGCTGGCTTCATTCCATCCTCCTGAAGTTCTCCCGGCATCTTCGGACGGGAATTCCGCTCTCAACCGCTCGAGCAACCCAACCCGCACGGCCTCCCACTCGGCATCGAGGTGGCTCTCACCAAGCAGGCGCATGACCTGCCGCGGCGCGGGCATAGCCTCGCCCGCCCCGACGACGCAGGCTGCGGCCGCTCCGGCGGCGTCGGCGAGCAGCGCGGCGGCCGCCGGGGCCCACCCGCGCAAGCGCGCCCAGAGAAACGCGGCGGCAAAGGCATCGCCGGCGCCGGTGGTGTCCGCCACCGGAACGTGGAACGAGGGCGCCTGCTTCAGCGCGCCGCTCTCGCGGACGAAACACCCTTTTTCGCCCAGCTTCATCACCACTTCTCGCGCACCGCTCCGCTCGAGCGCGTCGAAGGCGTCGACCTTGTCGGGCTCGCCCGTCAGCGCCGCCGCTTCGTCGAGACCGGTGAAGAGAATATCTACTTTCCCGGCGACCTGCAAAATTTTCTGCGGAATCTCCCGGCTCGGCGCCATGCCCACATCGAACGAAACCTGGCGGCCATTGCGGCGCGCCTGTTCGATCAATCCTTCAGCGAGCTCGGCCACCGATGGGCTGAGGAAATTGTATCCCACCAGGTGAACAGCCTGGGCATCCTCGAGGCCGCCCGCCTCGATGGGCGGCGCTTGTAGCTCGGTGTTGGCGCCGCGACTTCCGAAGATGGTGCGCTGGCCGTCGGCGGTGACGGTGATGAACATCAAACCGGTTGCGGCGTTATCGCGCTGCGCGACCCGGGTGACGTCCACCTGCCCGGCGTGCAGGAAGCGCAGCGCCAGCTCACCAAAGGCGTCGCGCCCGACGCTTCCGAGGAGCCGCACCGGCACTCCCCACCGAGCCAGCGCCAGGGCTGTGTTGGCGCCCACTCCGCCGCAGTGTATTTCGAGCTGCGGCGCGAGACAATCTTCGCCCGGGGCAGGGAATTTTTCGATCCGCGCCACAATGTCGATACTGATGTCTCCGAGGACGACCACACCCGGCGCGCGCAGCTTCGGGGAGCACATAGAGCGGGGATTGTAGCATCGCTGCAAGCTGCTAATGGCGCCGCGAAGGGTTAGACATCGAAGAAGAATCCGCACCCTTCAAAACCAAAGGGTAGCGGCACCCGCGTCTGGTACCTACAATGGGCCGTACGCGAATGATATACTCCGTCCGTGCCTGATGAGCGAACGAGTTTCGGATATATTCTGTGCGCCACCCGCCCTCAACTGGAAGACCATGTCTCCTGGTGATCTTCCGAGCAGAGCTCACTCTCGCTAGAGACATACAGTGGCCTCTGAAGGCATTTACCATCGGCGATAGGCAATATAGCGAGATTAATATCGGCGACTGGACGGGGTTCTACGACTGGCTCAGAGATTCCGAGGCAAATCTTCTGGGCGTTCGTTACTCGCCTTTCAAAGACTGCGAGTTCTTGATCGAGCGCACGGCGAAGCTTCAGTACGTGAAGCCCGATTTTCCGCGAAACATTGAGGTCTATTTCTTCGGCCGACGCTCGGTCGAGCCGAAGCTCTCCTGCGATCAGGATTTCGCGTACGCCGCGATCTTCCGCTCAGATGACGGAGAATATGCGATAGGCTTTGGGATGGAGAACTTGACCGAATCCGATTTGCGTAGCCTGGAAAAGGCAGGGGCGGAATGGGTTGTGGCCCGTCCGTTGGAATAAGCCAACCACTTGGGCACTTCGCGGGTCGTGACCAGCGCCACAAGCCAAATCGTCGACGATTCCGAATTCTATCCTTTCGGCGGCGAGCGCCCGGTTGTCTCCTCCAGCGGGACACCAGGCAGGTTCCTACTCGGTCAGGCAGAGCAGGGTGAGCTGCGGGTCAATCAACAGGCGGCGAGGGCGCACCGGCGAGACAAACTGGAACGCGGTCTGCTCGCCACTGGTGACGACGATGCCGAGCAGCACGTGCTTGCCGCCGGACCGCGCCGCGTAGAGCGGCACCGCCGCAAGGAAACTCTCCGGCACGCTGCTCTGCTTGAGGGTACCGCGTATGAGGAACCCAGCGCCCTGCGGCCGGACAGTGAATTCGACCGCATAGCGCGGGATGCCGGTCGAACGCACCCACTGGTCGAAGAACCAGTCCATCGAGCGGCCGCCCTCGAGCGCCATGGCCGGGGTCATGACCTTTTCGACCTCGCGCTGCACGTCCGCAGTGGTCACCGCGGCGTAGCGGTGAGCTTCAAGCAGCGAGCGCAGGAGCTGAGCAAAGCGCGCGTCGGGCGTTTTGGCGGCGGGCTCGCGAAGCATGACGCGCAGCATGTGGAACACCCACGCGCCCTTGCTGTAAATCACCCGCTCGAAGGCGTCGGGCGACCGCGAAGACCGCAGACGGTCGCCCAGCACCAGCGGCCCGGTATCGTCGGCCGGGCCGTCCTGGCCCGGGAATTTTTCGGCAAGCTCGTGGCGGTAGCGGTCGAGCCAGGCGGCCAGCGTGCGCTCGGGAGTTTTCCGTGTGTCGGCGTAGAGCAGGGCGAGGTAGTTGGCCAGGCCTTCCTCGATCCACTGGTCGCGGTAGCTGTCCCAGCCGACCAGATTGCCCCACCACTGGTGCGCCACCTCGTGGTAGGGCACGATCTCGGTGAAGTGTTCCCGGGCGCGGGCGCTGAGCCCGGCGCGCCGCTGCGACTCGGGCGTGAGGAACGAGAGCGTCGAGAGGTAAAGCAGGCCGGGCCAGCCCTGGCCGAATGTGCCGGGGATCTGCGAGACCGCCAGGCGATCGAAGGGATACGGCCCGTTAAACCGCTCGTAGAAGTGCGCCGCTTCCGCGATCTCCTGCCCAAGCTGCCGCAGCACCGCCGCGGGGCTGGGCGCCGGCTCGGGCACGATGATTGCGGTGGACAGCGAGGGACTCGGGCTTCGCGCTGAGGCCTGCGGGATCGTCGGCGTCACAACCACCATCCGGCGGAAGCGCTCCAGGATCGCCTGCTCGAGCTGGCGATTGGCGTAGAGCTCGACCTTCAGCCCGCCGGCCTCGAGCGTCTCGGTGACATACTCGCCGAGGTTGAATCCAGCCACGGGAATCGGTGTCTGTGAGCGCCAGCGGGCGATGCGCCATTCGCCCTCCTCGCGCTCCTCGAGTTTTTTTCCGGTGGCGACCAGTTGCAGCCGGCGAGGCCAGCGAAAGGCCAGCTCAAACGGCGCAAAGCTGCCCGGACTGCCGAGGTGGGGATACCAGCTCCCGCGGTCGCCCACAAAGTAAACGCCGTTGCCAGCGTCGCTGATCACGCTGCCGCGGTAGGCGATGCGCAGGCGGAACTCGGCGCCGGCGCGGGCCGGGGCAGGCAGGACCACCACCAGCGCGTCATTGCCGCGCTGTGCGATCTCGTGGCGATTGACCGCCTCGTTTTGGAAGAACGCGAGCGGGCGCCCGTCAGCGTCTTCGGCCGACTGCACGGTGAGGAAGCGCGAAAGCTCGAGAGCGACGGCTCGTTCGCCGCCGTGCAGCGCCTTGAGCGTGAGCGTGGCGGCGCCCTCGAGCGTGCGGTCGGGCAGGATGGAAGTCTCAACGGCGTAGGCGGCCGGCACGAACGGCGGCGCGAACGGCTCCGCGGCGCCGGTGCGGCGGAACGAAGCCCAAACATCGTAGAGGCGCGTCCCGGCCACCCACCGCGGCTGGCCCAGCAGCACCTGCTCAGCCCGGCGATCGTCCACCAGGACGTCGAACGGGCCGGAGATGTCGCCCTGCAGGCCGGCATAGAAATACGGCTGCGGGTCCGCCGCAGTCCAGTCCATCAGGATGCGGAGCGAATGCCACGGGTTCAGATTGGCGACGACGGGATTCCAGTCTTCGGCGAAACTCGGCTCGTCGGCCGGCGGCACGCCCGCCTGGCGCATCAGGCCGAGAAGCTCCTCGCCGGTATTGTCGGTGAAGCGGAGGTAAGCCCGGGAGAAGCCCTGATCGAGCAGCGGCGCGCCGAGGAAGCGCGCCAGCGAGCGCTTCTCGATGGGGTCGCGGGAAAGCGCCAGCACGTGTCCGTGGCCGGTGAACACGGCGCCGGTGAGCCGGCCGTCGTAAGCCGCCAGAAGCGCCAGCTTGCCTTCGACGAGCGAGAGGCGCACGGCGTCGCGGCTGATGTGCAGGTCCCGGACGTAATATACCTGGCGCGGGACGACCCGCAGGTCGTTCAACGCCTGATAGACCTCCCGCGGACCCGGAACGGCTTGCTGCGCCGCGGAGCTTCCAGCCACCAGCAAGACGCACGCCGCGATGCCGAAGGCCCTCACGCGCTCGACTGTAGCAACTTTAAGCATACGGCGGCAAGGCAGCGAGGGCCGGCGGGAGGGTGTTTGTTAGAATTGGACTGTGGGCAACTCCAGGTTATTTCCCCGAACGCGCCTTTGGCACACGGGGCTGATCCTCCTTCTTGCCGCCGGGATGGCGGGTTGGTTTGCGCCGGAGGCGCGGGGCGATACGATTGTGCTCAAGAACGGCCGGCGCATCGTGGCCGTCAACGTCGTGGAGGAAAACGGCCGCGTCAGTTATGAGACTCCCGCCGGGCGACTAAGCCTGCCGCGGTCGATTGTCGAGCGCGTCGAGCGGAACGCTGCCGCCGCGGCAGATACCTCCCCCCAGCTTCCCCTGACCCCGCCGCCGATGGAGCCCGGCGCGGGCTACGACGAAGTGGCGCGCGCCGCGGTGCGCGACGGCTCGATTGACCGCGACTTCATCGCCCGGCTCGAAGAGGCCGCCCGGGGCGGCGAGGCCGCGGCGGTGGCGCGCGTGGCTACGGCCCACCACACCGCCGCGCAGTTCGAGCTGCGCCGCGGCGATTTCGAGCAGGCCATCGCACACTACCGCCGCGCCCTGACGTTCGCTCCCGACCAGCCGAGCCTGCTGCTGAACGCCGCCTATCTGCACCTGCGCCGCAGCGAATACACCGCCGCGCTCGAGTACCTGGAGCGGGCGCGCCGCGCCGCGCCCGATTCGGCCGACCAGGCCAAGCTGGCCGGCTGGGCCTACTACGGCTTGAACCGCATCGAGGAGGCCGTGGAAGAATGGAAGCGCGCCGAGCGGATCCGGCCCGATGCCGAGGTGCGGCGCGCGCTGGAGAAGGCCGAGCGCGACCTCGCGGCCGAGAGCAGCTACCGCGAGGGTGAGACGCGCCACTTCGTGCTGCGCTATTCCGGCGCTGCGGCGCCGCAACTGGCCCGCGACGTCCTCCGCACGCTCGAGGAGCACTTCCGCACCATCGAGTCCGAGCTGGATTTCACTCCGCCCGAGCCCATCGGCGTGATCCTCTATACCGCACAGGCATTCGCCGACATCACCCGAGCGCCCGGCTGGGTGAGCGCGCTCAACGACGGCCGCATCCGCGTGCCGGTACAGGGGCTCAGCGCGGTGCCCGCCGAGCTTTCGCGGGTGCTCAAGCACGAGCTGACGCACAGCTTCATCCAGCAGAAGACCGGCGGGCGCTGCCCGGTCTGGCTCCAGGAAGGCATCGCGCAGTGGATCGAAGGGGCGCGCAGCGGGACCTCTGCCGGCGCGCTGGTCAGCGCCTACGATCGCCGGAGCTCGCTCCCGCTCATGGCGCTCGAAGGGACGTGGATGAGCCTGGCCGAGCCGGTGGCAGCGTACGGCTATTCGTGGTCACTCGGCGTCGTGGAGTACATCATCTCGACCTACGGCATGCGCGACCTCGAACGCCTGCTCGACCGCATCTCAGCCGGGGCCTCGGCTGAGGCGGCCGCCGGCGGCGCCCTGCGCATGGACTACGCCGAGCTCGAGCGCGAAACCGCCAAGTACCTGCGCCGGACCTACCTGCGATAGTCCTGGAGCGCGGCGGCTGGGTTAGAGCGTTGCCAGCAGAGCGGCCAGCAGGGCGGCGCGCTCGGGCAGCTTGCCGAGGAGCACGCACTCGCGCGGGCTGTGAGCGCCCTCGCCGACCCCGCCCAGCCCGTCGAGGGTGGGAACGCCCAGAGCCGCAGTGAAGTTGCCGTCCGATCCGCCCCCGGTAAACGATTCCTGAAGCTTGAGACCTATGCGGCTGGCCAGCGCCCGCGCCTTGCGGAACAGCGCGGCGCTCGAAGCGCGCTCCAGGGGAGGCCGAGAGAACCCGCCGCGCACCTGCAGGCGCGCGCCCGGAAGGATAGGGCGCAGCCGGCGGAACCTGGCTTCGAGCCGGCGCATGTCCGCGGCGCGCTTGACGCGCACGTCAACCAGGGCGCGGGCGGATGGAGCGATGACGTTCGAGCGCGTGCCGCCCTCGACCACGTCGGCATTGACGCTGATCCCGCGGCGGGGGTCGTTGAACCGGGCGATACGCGCAATCTGCAGCGCCAGCTCGTGCACGGCATTGACGCCGTCTTCCGGATTGATTCCGGAATGTGCGGCGCGGCCAGTGACGCGCAGCTCGATTTCCCCGACGCCCTTCCGGGCGGTCTTCAGCCGGCCGTCGAGCCCGGTCGAGGGTTCGAGCACCAGAACGGCGTCGCTGCGACGGGCTTCTCGCTCGATCCATGCGCGCGAGGTCTTGCTGCCGATCTCTTCGTCCGAGGTCCACAGGAAGACAACGAGCTTGCGTGGCCGGATCCGCCTTCGAGCGAGCGCATCGGCTGCGAACAGGGCGATCACCAGTCCGCTCTTCATGTCGAATGCGCCGGGGCCCAGGGCGCGCCCGTGCGAGATGCGAAACGGCATGCGGGCGAGCGTGCCGAGGTCATAGACCGTGTCGAGATGGCCCAACACCAGGATCTGTCCGAGCGGCCGCCCGCGCCCGCGCCACAGCGCGATGCGCAGATGGTCGCCGAGCTCGCGCTGGCGGAGGAACTCGACGCGCGCGCGCCGCTTGCGCCACTCGGCGGCGACCAGGTGCCCGAAACGGTCCACGGCGGCTTTTTCGTAGCTGGGCGATTCGGCGCGCACGAATCGGCCGAGCAGCCGCGCCATCTCCATTGCCCGAGGGCGCAGGTAGCCGTAAAGCTCGCGGACAGCGTCCGAAGATGGCGTCGCGCCGCCTGTGGTGTGCCGAGCCAAGCCCCGCATGCTAGCAACTGAGGATTCGCCGGGCAATGATTTCCGGCTGCCTGCGGCTCTGCCCGTCTTCGGAGCGTGCAGCCAAAGCGCGATGACCGCAGCCGAACCACGTATCCCTGGCCGGGCGGTTCGCATATAATTGAAAGACTGCTCGCTAGACAATCACTGCGCCGGGGGGCCCCCTGAAGCGAGTGAGGAGACCCTATGATCCTGGACAGCGAGGGCATCCAGAAGATCCTGCCGCACCGCCATCCATTCTTGATGGTGGATGGGATCTTGGAGATGGAGCGGCTTAAACGCATCGTGGGTATCAAGAACGTGAGGGGTGACGAGTACTACTTTCAGGGGCATTTCCCCGGTAAACCCATCATGCCGGGCGTGCTGATCATCGAGGCCCTGGCGCAGACCGGCGGCCTGCTGCTGTTGCAGGAGGTGCCCGACCGGGAGAACAAACTGCTGTATTTTGTCGCCATAGATAACGTGCGCTTCCGGCGGCCCGTGGTCCCCGGCGAACAACTCCGCCTGGAGATTACCGTGGTCAACTGGCGCGGCGATTTTTGCAAGCTCTCAGGCCAAGCTACAGTAAACGGCGAACTGGCAGCCGAAGGCACGGTGATGTGCAAGATGGTGGACCGCAACCCGGCCGCGCCACCCGAGGGAGCCCGATGAGCGAGATTGATTCGAGAGCAAGTGTTTCGCCGCGAACCCGGCTGGGCCGGGGCGTGCGCATCGGGGCGTACGCCGTGGTAGGCGACGAGGTCGAGCTGGGCGACGGCTGCGTGCTCCACCCGCACGCCGTTATCAGCGGGCCGACGCGCCTGGGACGCGAGAACGTGCTGTACCCGTTCTGTTCGATCGGCGCCGACACGCAGGATATGAAGTACACCGGTGAACGCACCGAGCTGGTCGCCGGCGACAAAAATACTTTCCGCGAGTGCGTCACCGTGAACCGCGGCACCGCAAAGGGCGGTGTCACACGGCTGGGCAACCACAACCTCTTCATGGCTTACGTGCACATCGCGCACGACTGCCAGATCGGGAGCCATACCATCTTTGCCAACGGCGCTACATTGGCCGGCCACGTCACCGTAGAGGACCATGTCACACTGGGTGCTTTCTCCCCGGTGCACCAATTTTGCCGCATCGGGCGTTATTCCTACATCGGCGCCGCGACGGTGATCACGCAGGACGTGCCGCCGTTTTCCAAGGTGGTGACCGAGCGCAAGACCCGCTGCTACGGAGTGAACACGATCGGCCTGGAGCGCCGCGGGTTCCCCGCCGAGCGCATTCACAGCATCGAACAGGCGTACCGCCTGCTGCTGCGCTCGAAGCTGAACACGACCCAGGCGCTCGAGCGCATGCGGGTCACGCTCAATGGCTCCGCGGACGTCGAGGAGCTGATCCGGTTTATCGAGACCGCCGAGCGCGGCCTAGTCAAGTAGGACTTCCCGATGATATCTGCGCCCGCTTCTACGCCGCGCACCTCTCGCTGGGGACTGATTGCGGGCAACGGACAGTTCCCGTTCCTCGTGCTCGAGGGCGCGCGCAGCCAGGGGATCGAGATGGCAGTCATCGCCCTGCGCGAAGAGGCTTCGCCGGAGCTCGAGCGTGTAGCCACACGCCTGCACTGGGTCAGCCTGGGCGAGCTCGGCAAGGCGCTCGAGCTGCTGCACCAGGAAGGAGTCAATAAGGCGGTGATGGCCGGCCAAGTGAAGCACAACAAACTCTTCAGCTCCATCCGGCCTGACTGGAAGCTCGCCAAGCTGCTGATGTCGCTGCCGCTGAAGAACACCGACTCGCTGATTGGCGCGGTGGCCCGAGTGCTCGAGGCGGAGGGCATCGAACTGGTGGATTCGACCGCCTTCCTGAAGCCGCTGGTGCCCGAGCCGGGCGTGCTGACGCGCCGCGCCCCGGACGCGGGCGAGGCGGCCGATATGGCCTACGGGCTGCGGATTGCCCGGCAAATCGCGAGTCTCGACCTGGGTCAAACGGTGATTGTACGCGAGCGCGCTTGCGTGGCCATCGAGGCGATGGAAGGCACCGACGAGGCCATCGAGCGCGCCGCACGGATTACCGGCCAGGCGCGCCTGGTGGTGGTCAAGGTGAGCAAACCCCGGCAAGACATGCGTTTCGATGTACCCGTTGTGGGTCTTTCCACCGTCGAAGTGATGAAGCGGACAAACGCCACGGCGCTGGCCGTGGACGCGCGCCGCACGCTGCTCTTCGACCGCGCGCGCCTGCTCGAGGCCGCCGATGCCGCCGGCATCGCCATCCAAGCGTTTGAGCCGGAGCCGCTCCAAGAAGCGCCGGCGCAGGAAGGGAACCATTGAGCCGGCCAGCCGCAAGTGGATCGAAAATTCGTGTCGCCGTGGTGGGCGTCGGCAATTTCGGCCGCAATCACGTGCGCGTCTACCGGGATCTGGCTGAGGCCGAGCTGGCCGGCGTCGTGGACACCGATGCTGAGCGCGCCCGGCAGGTAGGAGCGGAATTCTCGACGGCGGTGCTGCCCGATCTCGCCGCGCTTGTGGGCCGTGTGGATGCCGTCAGCCTGGCGGTGCCCACGGTCGAGCACGCGCGGATCGGCTGCCGCCTGCTCGAGCTGGGGATTGACGTGCTTGTGGAGAAACCCATGGCCGCGACACTGGCGGAGGCCGATGAGCTGATCGCCGCGGCGAAGAGGAACGGGCGCGTCTTGCAGGTGGGGCATCTCGAACGGTACAACCCCGCGGTTGAGGCGGTGGAAAAGATCGTTTCGCGGCCGCTGTTCTTCGAGGTGCACCGGCTGGGAGTTTTTTCGCCCCGCAGCCTGGATATTGACGTTGTTTACGACGTGATGATCCACGACCTGGACATCCTGCTCGCGTTGGTGGGCGCGCCCGTGACCGATCTGAAGGCCGTGGGCGTCCCGGTGCTCAGCGATAAAATGGACATCGCGCACGCCCGGATCGAATTTGAATCAGGCGCGGTGGCCAATTTGACCGCCAGCCGCGTTTCCACCGAGCGCGTGCGCAAGATGCGCTTCTTCCAGCAGCACGAATACATCTCGGTGGACTACACCCGTCAGGACGCGCTGCGCGTGCGCGTCCGCCAGCCGGGGCCGCAGCCGCAATTCGACTTCGAAAAGCTGCCGGTGCAGCCCGAAGAGCCGCTGCGGGCGGAGCTGCGGGGGTTTCTGGGCGCGGTGCGGATGCGAGAGGCGCCGCGAGTGGACGGCGGTGCGGGACGCCGCGCGCTCGAGCTGGCCGACCGAGTCGTGGCGAGCATCCTGGACCACGGGCGGCGCGTCCAACTAGGCGCTTTCGCCATTCACTAGCCAAACGGATGATTCCCCGAATCCTGATTCCGAAAGACATCCGACCGGTTGCCGCCGGAGTCCCGGGCGGGCCCGAGCGCCGCCGGCGTTCCACCGCGCTCGACGCAAGAACGCTTGTGCCGGCCGACCTGCCGGTTGTGGCGCTCGACGGCAAGACACAGATCCCCGCCTACGTCCCGCTGGAAGTTCTAGCGGCGAGGATTCTGGTGCCGCGGGACATGCCGGTCAAGCCGCTGGAAGCCTCCACGTCCATGCCGCACCACGTTCCGGTGATGGTGCTCGATTCGCGGGTGGTGGTCCCCAAGGACTTGCTGCCCGCGGCGTTGGAGCTGCGGCCTGCGGCTCCGCTCGAGCACCTCCCCGACTTCCTGGAGCCGGACATCCTGACCACCGGCGAAGTCAACCTGCTGGTCGAACCGGTTGAGGAGCGCGATTCGAGCTGGCGCTGGCCGGCGCGAGTCTCCTCCATCGTATTTCACACTGCCCTGATTGCCTTCGCTCTGCTCGCACCAAGACTTTTTCCCTATCGGGCGCCGACCCAGGCGGAAATGGAGCTTGCACGGAGGCAGTTGAGCTTCGTTTACCTTCCGCCGTCGCTTGGCGATGCGCCCCAGCCGCCGCGCGCATCGGCGGAGCCCACCAGCCCGCAGGTGCGGATCGACCCGCGGGTGCTGCGCCAGGTGGCCCCGCCGACCGTTGAGCCGCAGCCGCTGCCTGGGGCGCCGGAGCGCGAGCGCGTGGTTCGAGATTTGCCGGCTGCGCCGACGCCGCAACTCCCTGTTGCAGCCGAGCCGCGACCTCGCGGGGATGCTCCGCGGGAACAGGCGCGGGCCGAGGCGCCCAAGCCCTCTGAGGCCCCGGGCGGGCTCGTCCTGCCCCGCACCTCGCCCGGCCGAGCGCTCGAGGAATCCATTCGCGGCGCCTCGAAGGGCGGCAGCGGCACCGGCGCTATCGGTGCCAGCGGCCCGATGCCGTCTGGGCCGGCTGGAGGCGGAGGAAGAGGGTTCGCCGGCAGCGCCATCCAGATGCTGACACCGGACGAGGGCGTGGACTTCACCAATTATCTGACGCGCGTGCTGGCCAGCGTGCGTCGCAACTGGTACTCGGTGATCCCAGAGTCGGCGAAGATGGGCGACCGGGGCAGGGTGGTGCTGCAATTCCGCATTCTGCGCAATGGCAACGTGCCGCTTCCGGAGCCTGAGCTGATGGCCACGTCGGGCAAGGAGCCGCTCGACCGCGCCGCGGCCTCTTCGATTCGCGCCTCGAGCCCTTTCGAGCCGTTGCCATCGGCCTTCAGCGGGCCCTACATCGAATTGCGCTTCATCTTCCTCTATAATCTGCCGCTAGACTCCCAGTGAAGGTCACTCGCAAGCAGGCTCTGGGCGCGCTGCTACTGGCGCTGCTTGTGCTGATCTTCTTGTTGGCCCGCTATTGGAAATACCTCGGATGAAAATGCCTGCACCACTGCTGACTCCGATGGTGGCCATTGTCGGGCCGACGGCGTCCGGCAAATCGGCGCTGGGCGTCCGGCTGGCCGAGCGCTTGGGCGGCGAGGTGGTGGCCTGTGACTCGACGCAGGTCTACCGGCACTTCTCGATCGGCACGGCCAAACCGGCGTTCGAAGAGCGGCGCGGCGTCCCGCACCACCTGATGGACCTGCTGGAACCCGAGGAAATCTTCACCGCGGGGGATTATCGGCAGCGCGCACTCGAAACGCTCGAGGAACTGCGCGGGCGCGGTCGCCTGCCCATTCTGACCGTGGGTACCGGGCTTTACCTGCGCGCGCTGCTGGAAGGGCTTGCCGATGCGCCCACCCGCTCGGAAGAGGTTCGCGCACGGCTCGGTGCGCGCGCTCAACAGCACGGCCCGGCTTATCTGCACCGTATTCTCCGCCGCCTTGACGCGGCGGCTGCGTCGCGCATTGCGGCGCACGATGCGCCCAAGCTGGTGCGCGCCATCGAAGTCTGCCTTCTGGCGGGCAAGCCGATCACCGAGGTGCACCGCGCCGGGCGTCCACGGCTGGAAGGCTTTGAGGCGCTGAAGATCGGGTTGATGCCTCGCCGCGGAGAGCTCTACCAGCGCATCGAACAGCGCGTCCACACGATGCTCGATCGAGGCTGGCTCGAAGAGCTGCAAGCCCTGCTCGCCCGAGGCATTTCCGCGACGGCCAAGCCGCTCACGTTTATCGGCTATCGGGAATTGCGCGCGCACCTGGCCGGAGAAATGAGCCTGTCCGAGGTGATGCAAGCGATCGAGCGGGCGACGCGGCGCTACGCCAAACGGCAGCTCACCTGGTTCCGCAAGGAGCCGGGCGTGCACTGGTTTGCAGGGTTCGGCGACGACGCGGAGATTGCCGGCGGAGTCCTGCGGCATCTCGAAGGGCGACTCGCCGCGGCGACAGCGTCTCGCGCGCACGCCGGCGAAGGCGTATAATCTCTCCGGGAATGAGATTGGGCCAGCCACAACGCCTTGGGCCGCGTCTCCCCGCGCCTCCCTTGCCGCAGAAAACGATTGGGCTTGCAAGAGCAGTGGATTGGGAGATCTCTTCACGTAGATGAAGACTGTCCGTACGACGGAAACCCGCGAACGTGTGCTGCTGGTCGGCGTGGGGCGCAAGAAAGCGCCGCGGCTACCGGGCGTCCCAGCGGGCGAGGCGGAGCGCGAGTCGCTGTCCGAGCTCGAAGCGCTGGCGCGCAGCGCCGGCGCCGAAGTGGCCGGCAGCGTCTTCCAGATGCGCGAGGCCGTGGACCCGGCCACGGTTATCGGGCGCGGGAAGCTCGAGGAAGTCAAAATCGAAGCACAAATGCGACGGGCGCCCGTGGTCGTCTTCGACGGCAGCCTCACGCCGGGGCAGCAGCGCAACATCGAGCGCGGCACAGACTGCCGCGTCATTGACCGCACGCAATTGATCCTGGACATCTTCGCCCGGCACGCTCGCAGCCGGGAAGGCCAGCTCCAGGTGGAGCTGGCGCAGTTGAACTACCTGATGCCGCGGCTGGCCGGCCGCGGCATAGAACTTTCGCGTCTGGGCGGCGGAATTGGGACCCGCGGGCCCGGCGAGCAGAAACTCGAGACCGACCGCCGGCGCATTCGCGACCGCATCCGCAAGATCGCACAGAGCCTCGAGACGCTCCGGCGGCAGCGGGGGCTGCGCCGCCAAGCGCGGCAAGCAGTGCCGCTGGGCACGGTCGCGCTGGTCGGCTACACCAACACGGGCAAGTCCACGCTGTTCAATGCGCTCAGCCGGGCCGCGGTGCTGGTTTCGCCAAAGATGTTCGCCACGCTGGATCCCACGGCGCGCGCCGTGCGCTTGCCCTCGAACCGCCGGGTGCTGCTTTCGGACACCGTGGGATTCATCCGCGACCTCCCGCGGGGCCTGCTCGCGGCGTTCCGCGCCACGCTTGAAGAGGTGCAAGAGGCGGCGCTGGTCCTGCATATCAGCGATATCTCCAACCCGCATCACGCCGAGCAGGACGCCGAGGTGGAAAAGGTGCTGGTAGAACTCGGCGTGGACGGCCGGCCGCGGCTTCATGTCTTCAACAAAATCGACCGCCTCACCCCCGAGGAGTTAGCTGCGCTCAACCACGGGGAGGGAGGCGGGAAGAAAAACGGCGGCGTCTTCGTCTCCGCCCTGGCCGGCACAGGCCTGGAGCAGTTGCTCCGGCGCATCGACCTCGCCATGCCGGTTGATCCTATCGTGCGGCTCCAGCTCCGCGTGCCTCTCAGCGATGGCCGCACCCTCGCGCTGGTGCACGCCCTCGGGCGCGTGCTGCGCTCCGAAGTGCGCGATTCCCAGATGGCCATCGAGGCCGAGCTGCCGGAATCGGTCGCCCGCCGGTTGAAACTCCATCAAATTGCTACCCCGGCCTGAGGAGGCTTTCTGGCGGGGCTCTTTTCCGCTTCCCGAGTGGAACATTCGCGCTGGAGTTGTGCGTATGACCATGTACTAGAATCGGAGGCAAGCTCGATGGGAGGATTTTTGCTCTGGTGCATCCTTCTGGTGCTTTGCTGGCCGCTGGCGCTTCTCGCGCTCGTGCTCTACCCGCTGGTGTGGCTGATCCTGCTGCCGTTCCGGCTGGTGGGGATCGTGGTGACTGGGGTTCTCGACTTGCTCTGGGGACTTGTGGTGCTGCCTGGACGGCTGCTGCGCAGCATCGGCCGCGCCTGAAAGGTGGGACTGCGTCGCCTCACCATCTCATCTCCAGAGATTCGATTGCTTGCGCAGAGCGCATCTGCGAAGCCTCAAGAGTACTAATTGGGTAGCCTGAGGCCGCCCGGCGCGCTGTGGAAAACCGTGTGGAAATCGTTGCCCACTCTGGGACTGAAGCGCGCAGTCCCCCGAGACTCAGGCCACTAAGAGGCTGCACTGTACTCCTGTATCATTTTTAAAATAAAGGCTTTATTGTAGCGAGGCTGAATCTTTCACCCTGCCCAAGGTAGGGATTCCCGCGGCTGGGCTCCTGCCGGATTTGCACAGCTTTGCAGCAGGTTGTTCAATGCTAGTTACTGCTGACATTTAACATTCTTCGATCTTGGCCAGGACTGCTTATCTGCTCGGCGCTGTGTGGCGCCGTTGACTGTGGCAGAGTGCGGGTCTATAGTGGGGGCGCCTCGCATCGGCGGCAGCGGCGGTGAGCCGAGGCCTCCTGAGTGTGTCATGAACCTGCCGAACAGCCTGACCATCCTGCGCATATTCTTTGCTCCTTTGTTGGTCGTAGTGCTGCTGACACGTGGGCCCAACCTGGTGGTCTGGGGTATCCCCATGCACTTCGAGGTCTGGGGCGTGCTGATCCTGCTGATGGCCGCGGCCACCGACTGGGCGGATGGTTATTTTGCTCGGCGGCGGGGCGAGATAACCACGCTGGGGATCCTGCTGGACCCGATTGCCGATAAGCTGCTGATCTCGGCGGCGTTTATCTCGCTGGTGGAGATGCACCTCGTGCCGGGCTGGATGGTGGTGATTATCATCGGGCGCGAGTTCATCGTTCTGGGGCTGCGCAATATCGCGTCGGCCGAGGGCTTCACGATCCAGGCCTCGGCGCTGGGCAAGACCAAGATGGTCTTACAGGTGATCGCCGTTTGCGTCGTCATCGTCGGGTCGAAACACCAGTTGTTCAAACCGCTGGCGACTCTGCTGTTGTGGCTGGTGGTGGTGAGCGCGGTGGCTTCGGCAGTTCAATACTACATGAATTTCTGGAGCCAAGTAGACGACCGGGTGAAGCAGCGACGCCACCTGCGGCTTCTGGAGCGCAGGAAAAAGCAACAGGATGTTCCCACTCTGTAGCGACGAGCGCCGCGCGCTGCTCGACCTGGCGCGACGTGCCATCGTCGAGGCCATCCATCACGAGCGTGTCCTGGATTTCCCGGCCCCCACCGGGGCGCTGGCCTCGCCTTCCTGCGCTTTTGTCACCCTGCACCGTGGCGGGCGTCTGTGCGGCTGTATCGGGCAGGTAGGCCCTCCCGAGCCGCTCGCGGCGACCGTCGTGCGCTGCGCCATCGCCGCAGCGACGAAAGACCCGAGGTTCCAGCCGATGCGTGCCGACGAACTGGCTGAGGTGGAGATCGAAGTCTCGGTCCTCTCCGCTTTCGAACCCATTCTTCCCGAGGCCATCGAAGTGGGGCGTCATGGCTTGGTGGTGGCGCGGCGAGAACAGCGAGGCGTTCTGCTTCCTCAGGTCGCCGCCGAGCACGGGTGGACGAGCGAGCGCTTCTTGCAAGAAACATGCGCGAAAGCGGGAATGGAACTTGACGCCTGGAAGGATCCCGCGACGAGCCTGCTGGCCTTCACCGCCGAAGTGTTTTGCGAGGCGGAGCTGGTCACTCGGCGGCAGGAACAGACCGGCTAAAGCCGTTCCAACTTGGTGAGGCTATGCGCAGAGTCTCTCTCCAACAGCACAAAGCGGCAGATACGCTGCGGCTGAACTGCCGAGGATAGCCGCAGGTAGCTGGATCGGCGCTAACGGTGTGAACTGGCGGTCCGCCCTGAGACAGAGGAGCCCCACCCCGAATCACTTGGGGCTGAACTCCTCTTTTCCCACTGCGGATTGCGGACGGGGAACTTTTCTCGGGGTCTATTCAAGCTCGATGTAGTCGCCCACGTAGATCTCGCGCAGGCTGAGGGTGACCAGCACAGTCGAGGCGTTGGGTGAGACGCGCAGCACGATCCCTTCGCCCAGGATTTCTCTCGGCAGGTCATCCGACTTGTAGATCTGGGGCGCGCTGCCGAATCCATACATCTTGTAAGCTGTGCCAGAGGTCTGATAGGCGGACTCGGCCCGCGTGCCCTGGTGCCGGAAGACGCGGACGTAGTCGCCTACCTTGACGCCCTGGGCGGCGCCGAGGTTGACATAAACGATGCCCTGCGTGCCGGCCACCTGGCCGAAGTTCTTCGTCGTCACCACCATGGCCGTCTTCCGACCGCTCGCTGGAGCGAAGCGATCAAAGGCGCCTGCAGCCTTCATCGGAGGCGCGGGGCGCTCGGCAAAGGGCCGCACGATGTCGCCGCGCTGCATGTAATCGCAGGAAAAAACGACTTGGGCGGTCGCCACCTTGGGTTGCACGCTGATGACGCGCAGCCGCCCCAGGTCCTGGTAAGTGGTTCCCATCGCCCGCAGCAGGGAGTTCTGCCAGCCGAACCAGGGATAGCCCAGGTGTTCTTTCACCGGGCGCATCACCAGGTATTCGTCGCCCACCCTCGCGCCCTGGGTCGAGCCTTTGTTGATGTAGACCAGGTCGCCTTGAGCGAACGTCATCTTGTAGTTCGATTGTTCGCCGGAAATCATGTAGGTGTCCGCGGGGATCTGCTCGGTCGTGACCATGCCCGAACAATAGATGTGGGTGGTATCGGGCGTCGCAGGAGATGATTGGGCCGCAACCGTTCCGGCGGCCAGTCCCATCAGCAGAAAGCAGCAGCCCATCTTTGCGTGCATCAGCGAATTCCTCCCGGAACTTCGATTTCAGGGGCCCGCAGCGGCGAGGCGGGTCTTCGAATCGACGGTAACAAACGGCCCTGGGAGCGTCAAGCGCGCCGGTCCCGCGCTTTACACTTTGGATACCGCATGGTAGAAGCCCTGCACCACGTACGGACGGGAAAAGGAGCCTCGCCTGCTGTTCGGCCGGGATCGCATCTGCGGGGTAGTCGCCGCCTCGACGGCGCGGGAGATGGCCCGCCAGCTCCGCCGCGCCCTGCGCTCGACCCGCACGGTCGAGCTGCGCCTCGACTGGCTGAAAAGCCCGCGGGAACACCTGGAATTCGTGTTTGAATTCCCTCGCCACCGCCCGGGCACCACGCTGATCTGCACGTGCCGGAGGCGCCCGGCCGGTGGAAGACTTTCCGGCAATATCGGGCGACAACTTTCGCGGCTCATCTTCTCCTGGCCGCTTCATCCCGAGTGGTGCGACGTCGAAATCGAAACGGCCGCCGGGTTTCCGGCCGTCGAGCTGAGGAAGTTTCTGGGTCCGGCACGGCTGCTGGTGTCCTACCACAATTTCCAGCATACGCCGCGGCATCTAGGCGCCATTGTCTGCCGGCTCTCTCGCTGCGGCGGCGACGCCATCAAAATAGCGACGCAGTGTAATTCAATTGCAGACAGCCTGCGCGTGCTTGCGCTCGCCCGCGGGCGGCGCGACGTCGTGGCCGTACCCATGGGCGAAGCGGGATTGCCGGCGCGCGTGCTCGCGCTGCGCGAGGGCAGCGCCCTGGCATATGCCGCGGTCGAGGAGGCGACCGCGCCCGGTCAACTTTCGCTCGACCAGATGAAGGGCCTCTATCGCGCCGACCGGCTCAACCGACGTACCCGCGTCTATGGCGTTATCGGCGACCCGGTCGGCCACTCGCTCTCGCCGCTGATGCACAATATCGGCTTCCAGGCGCGACGGATGAACGCTGTCTATCTGCCGTTCCGAGTGCGGGGAATTCGCGACTTCCTCGGAGCGGTCGGGCCGCTCGGCATCGCCGGGTTCAGCGTAACGCTGCCGCACAAGCAGCGCATCCTGCGCTATCTGGACGACTGCGACCCGCTGGCCGTCCAAATTGGCGCGGTGAACACAGTGGTGGTCCGCGGCGGCGGCAAGCTTTACGGCTACAATACCGACTACGTTGGAGTGCTGCGCGCGCTGGAGCGGCGCGTGCGCCTGCGCGGCAGCCGTGTGCTGCTGTACGGCGCCGGCGGCGCGGCGCGCGCCGTGGCTCTTGCGCTGGCGCAGGGTGGAGCAGTGGTCTGCGTCTGCGCGCGCCGCCCGAGACGCGCCCGGGCGCTGGCGCGCGCCGTGGCCGGCGAAGCACTGCCGCGCGCCCGCCTTCGGCGGGAGTTTTTCGACGCCATCGTCAACACCACGCCGGTCGGGATGCACCCGCACTCCGGGCGGTCGCCGCTGCGGGCGGCGGAGCTGAACTGCCGCGTCGTGATGGACCTGATCTATCGGCCGGCGAAGACCCGGCTGCTCGAGCTCGCGGAACGCCGCAGCATTGAGGCGATTTCCGGAGTGGAGATGTTTGTAGCCCAGGGCACAGCGCAGTGGGAGATCTGGACCGGGGTGCGCGCGCCCACCGCCGCCATGCGCTGCGCCGTGCTCGCCGCGCTGCGGAGCGAGGAGCGCCCGGTAGGCCGCCGATGATCCAGCCCGATTACAAGACGTTTTGCCGGCTGGCGCGCCAGGGCAACCTGGTGCCGGTGTACGACGCCATCACCGCCGACCTGCTCACACCGGTTTCGGCTTTCCTGCGGCTGGCGCGCGGCGCGCAGTACGCGTTTCTGCTCGAGAGCGTCGAAGGCGGCGAAAAGATTGCGCGTTACACCTTCGTCGGCGCGAACCCGCTGGAGGTGTTCCGCTACGCCAAAGGAGCCAGCATCGTCGAGGGCGAAGGCCGATTGCACTGGGAGGAATCGAATCCAATCGAATTCCTCCGCCGCCGCATCGGGCGGTACCGGCCGGTGCGCGTCCCCGGGCTGCCGCCGCTGGTGGCCGGCGCGATCGGCTATTTCGCGTACGACATGGTGCGGCTCGTCGAGCGCATCCCGGCAAAGGCTCGCGATGACGTGGGCCTGGACGATGCAGTGCTGATGTTTTACCTCGGTCTGGTGGCGTTTGACCACGTGCAGCACCGCCTGTGGATCGTGCGCAACGTTTTTACCGACGGCGAGGGCAGCCTGCGCGCGAAGTACAACGCGGCGGTACGCGAGGTCGCGGCGACGCGGCGCGTACTCGAGCGGCCGCCGGAGCCGGAGCGCCGGGCTCGCACGGCGGGCGCGCTGCATGTCGTCTCGAACTTCCGCCGCAGCGCTTATCTGGCGGCCGTGCGCAAGGCCAAGCGCTACATTCGCGCCGGCGACATCTTTCAGGTGGTACTCAGCCAGCGCTTCGCCGCCCGGACCAGCGCCGACCCCTTTGCCGTCTACCGGGCGCTGCGCGCGCTGAACCCTTCGCCGTATATGTATTTTCTGCGCCTCGGCGACGTGAGTGTGGTAGGCAGCTCGCCCGAAATGCTGGTGAAGGTGCAGGGCCGCGAGGCCTTCTATCGGCCCATCGCCGGCACGCGCCCCCGCGGCGGCGACGACAAAGAAGACCACCGCCACGAGGCGGAGCTTGCCGCCGACCCCAAGGAGCGCGCCGAGCACATCATGCTGGTGGACCTGGGGCGAAACGACTTGGGGCGCGTCTGCGAGTACGGCTCAGTGCGCGTGGAAAAATTGATGACCGTCGAGCGCTATTCGCACGTGATGCACCTGGTCTCGAGCCTCCGCGGACGCCTGCGGCCCGAGGTGGACTGCTTCGACGCGCTCATGGCCTGCTTCCCCGCGGGAACCGTCAGCGGCGCTCCGAAGGTGCGCGCCATGGAAATCATTGATGAGTTCGAGCCCACGCACCGCGGCATCTACGCCGGAGGCATCCTGTACCTGGATTTTTCCGGCAACCTGGACTCGTGCATTGCCATCCGAACGCTGGTTGCTAAGGGCGGCCGCGCCTACGTGCAGGCGGGCGGCGGGGTGGTGGCTGATTCGGTCCCCGAGCGCGAGTTCGAAGAGACGGTTAATAAATCGCGCGCGCTGCTGGCAGCCCTGGAAGCCGCACATGCCGGTAAAATGTAGCCTCGGGCGAGCAGGCAAACTGAGGACTGACAACGGAATGCGGATTGCTGACGGCTGAAAGCCAAGAATGATCCTGCTCATCGACAACTACGATTCGTTCACTTACAACCTGGCGCAGCACCTGGGCCAGTTGGGCGAGACGCTCATCGTGCGCCGCAACGACCAAATCACGCTCGACGAAATTGCCAGACTCAAGCCCGAGCGCATCGTGATCTCGCCGGGGCCGGGCGTGCCGGAGGACGCAGGCATCACCGTCGAGCTCGTCCGCCGCTACGCCGGCAAAGTCCCAATCCTCGGCGTTTGTCTGGGCCACCAGGCCATCGGCTACGCCTTTGGCGGGCGGGTAGTGCGCGCGCGCGCGATCATGCACGGCAAGACCAGCCAGATCACGCACGACGGCAAGACCATCTTTCGCAAGGTCCCGCAACGGTTCACGGCGACGCGCTACCACTCGCTGGTGGTGGACCGCAAGGGCCTGCCGCGGGAGCTCGAGGTCTCCGCCCGCACGCCCGACGGCACCATCATGGGCCTGCGCCACCGCAAGCTGCGCGTCGAAGGCGTGCAGTTCCACCCCGAGTCGGTCCTCACCGACGTGGGGATTCAGATCCTGCGCAATTTCCTTGCGATATAGCGGCCCGCTGCGTCAGAGGTCAGCTTGGACTTCTTAGGGGACACAGCACTCGTCCCGAGCGCAGCCGAGGGATGCCGGGCCCCTTCATGAAGCTTGCCGGCGGGTTGACTTTTGCGCCGCGGGTGGATAGATTAAGGATCTCAACAGCGAAAGAATGATTCCCATGCGAATCAAAGCATCCCTCCTCTGACAGGTCGCCCGCGTATCAGCGCAACTGCCGCCCGCTAGGGTGGCGATCATACGCTTCCCGTGCCGCCATCGGCGGTATCTTCCACCAAAGAGCCCGCCATGGGCGGACTCGGATTGGGTTCGACAATGGACTATATCGCGCTCGAAGTTGAAAACCTGATGAAGATCTATCACCCGCGGCGGCAGGCTCCGGTGCGGGCGGTGGATGGCATGAGCTTCGGCGTCGCTCGCGGGACGATTTTCGGACTGCTCGGTCCTAACGGCGCCGGCAAAACTTCCATTCTCAAGGTGCTCTCGACGCTCAGCCGGCCCACCGGCGGGCGGGCGCGCCTGCTGGGCTTCGACGTGGTTGCGCAGCCGCTCGAGGTGCGCCGGCGGATCTCGATGGTCCTGCAGGAGACGGCGGTGGAGATGTTCTTGAGCGTGCGCGACAACCTGCTCACCTTTGCGCGCTTCCACAGCGTGGACCGCAACCTGGCCCGCCAGCGCGCTGCGATCGTGCTCGAGCGCTTCCATCTGGCCGCAGAAGCCGACCGCAAGGTGCAGGATCTGAGCGGAGGCCAGCGCCGGCGCGTGCAGGTGGCCAAGGTGTTTATGGTTACGACGCCGGTGCTGTTTCTCGACGAGTTCTCCACGGGCATGGACCCCATCTTGAAGCGCTCGGTGATGGGCTACCTGCGCGAAGAGGCGCGCCAGGGCCGCACCATCGTGCTGACCACGCAGGTCCTGAGCGAGGCCGAAGAGCTCTGCGACGACATCCTGATTATGAACAAGGGCCGGCAGGTGGCCCGCGGCGACCTGCACGCACTGAAGCTGCTCTCTGAGGGCGTCTACGAAGTGGTGATGACATTTGACGAGTTGCCCGCCTCGATTGAAGGCGAGCTTGAGCGCCTGGCCCCGCTGCGGATGAAGATCAACCAGAATACGATCGAGCTGGCGCTCAAGGCCGAGGAGGCACGCGTGCTCGAACTGGTGACCGAGCTGGCGCGCAACCGCCGCGTGCTGCGCGTCGAGGTCACCGGGGCCAGCCTGGAAGACATTTTTGTCGAGTTGACCAAGGAGACCTAGGGGCAAACCCGCGGAGACGCCCCACCGGGAGGGGAAAAGCCATGGCTGCGATTGCGGCGGTCTTCTATCGCGAAGGGAAAATCCGCGTCACCAACCTGACGTTTATCTTCTGGGACTTGTTCTACCCGCTCGGTTACCTGCTGGTGTTTGGCGTCGGGGTCAATTACGCCCTGGGCTCGCCCTTCGCCGCCGCCGGGGTGGATTACAACGCCTTCTTTCTGGCGGGCGTTCTGGGCATGGCCAGCTTCGGGATCGCGGCGAACACCTCGTGGTCGTTCTTCCTCGACCGAGATAACGGCATCTTCTACGAAATGCTGACTTACCCGCTCAGCCGGGCGGAGTACCTTCTCGGCAAGGTCCTGTTCAACGTGTTGATTGCCGCGATGCAGGCGGCGATTACCGTGGGGCTGGGCAGTCTGATTCTCGGGATCCGCATCCGTTTGGACCTGCTGCCGCTGCTCGTCCTCGGGGTTGTCGGCGGAACATCGGGGTGGTTTTTCTTCTACGCCATCTTTGCGCTCAAGATCCGTCGCAACGACCTGTTCAACAGCGTCACTTCGGTCTTCTACTTCGTCTTTCTGTTCGCCAGCTCGATTTTCTATCCGCTCGAGCCGCTCCCGAGGTGGTTCCGCGGCGCGGCGCTCGCCAACCCCATCACCTGGCAGGTAGATCTGTTGCGGTTTGGCTCCATCGGCACCGGCGAGCCGCGGCGCATTGCCGTCGAAGCGGCGGCCTTTGCGGTGTTCTCGCTCGCTTCGTTCGCCTACGCCGTCCGCTGCCTCCAGCAACAGGAATAGCCCCGGCAGGTTTCAAACTTTTTCAACCCGGCCAGCACAAGAAACACAAGAGAGGACAGAATGATTCTTGCCTATGGAAGCCCGGGCGAGGCGTTGGTAAATGCGATCAGCGCGTCGAGCTTGGCGGTGGCGGCGCCGGAGTCAATCGACTGAGCCGCCAGCCGCGCGCCTTCGCGGAAATCGCCGGCGAGACCGGCGGCGACCAGCGCCGCGGCGGCGTTAACCAGCACAATGTCGCGGCGCGGGCCCGCCTCGCCATCCAGAAGGCCCCGGATGATGCGGGCATTCTCAGCGGCGTCGCCGCCCAGCAAAGCCTCGAGCGGCGCCCGGGGCACGCCGAAGTCCTCGGGCGTGACCTTGTAGCTGTGCACAGCTCCCTCGCGCACCTCGGAGACGTACGTCTCCGCGCTGATCGAGACCTCATCCAAGCCGTCTGCGCCGTGGACGACCAACGCGCGCTCGACGCCAAGCTCGGCGAGCGCTTGCGCCAGAAGTGGCGCCAACGCGACGGCGGAAACGCCCAGCACTTGGACCGTCGCTCCCGCGGGGTTGGTTAGCGGGCCGAGCAAATTGAACGCCGTGCGCCCGCCCAACTGCCGCCGCGCCGCGGTGGCATGCTTCATCGCCGTGTGCACCGCCGGCGCGAACAGGAAGCCGATGCCCACGTGCTCGATTGCTGCGCCGATGCGCTGTGGCGGTACGGCGAGGCTTACGCCCAGCGACTCGAGCACGTCGGCGGAGCCACATTTCGAACTGAACGACCGGTTGCCGTGCTTGGCGACGCGCACCCCGGCGCCTGCGACAACGAATGCCGCCGCCGTGGAAACATTGAAGGTGCAGCGGGCATCGCCGCCGGTGCCGCAGGTGTCCACCAGCAGGCCCTGCGGCGAGCGGCCGGAATCGAAAATGGGCTGAGCGTGGCGGCGCATAGCCACGGCAAAGCCCACGAGCTCATCCACGGTCTCGCCTTTGGTGCGCAGGGCGGCCAGCAGGGCGACGATCTGAGCGTCGTTGGCACGTCCGGCAAGCAGCTCCTCCATCGCCGCCTCGGCTTCGCGGCGTGCGAGGTGCCGACCGGCTTCCACTGTGCGAATCGCTTCTTTAATCACGGACTTGTGGAGCACTCTTTCCATTGAAAATGCGGGCCGCGGTGCGCCGTGTAACTTGCTCGCGCTCGGCGTTCAGAGTAAACTGCCGCGTTTCGACAGAAGGCAAATTCTAGCACTGTTCACGCCGAGCACGCTTCGGCGGGCGAATCGATGGTCGCTCGATGAAGATTCACGAATATCAGGCCAAGGCCATCTTGGCGCGGTACGGCGTGCCAACGCCCCGCGGCGAGGTGGCGTTTACCAAGGAACAGGCCCGAGCCGCGGCCGAGCGCCTGGGCGTGCCGGTGGTTGTGGTCAAGGCGCAAATCCACGCCGGCGGGCGCGGCAAGGCCGGAGGGGTGAAGCTGGCTCGCTCGGTCGATGAAGCGGCTGAGCTGGCCGGCAAGATGCTGGGGATGAAACTGGTGACGCCGCAGACGGGTCCCGCGGGGCGCATCGTCAAGCGGCTGCTGATCGAGGAAGGACTCGACATCAAGCGGGAGCTCTATCTGGGGCTCGTGATTGATCGCGTCGCGGCTGCTCCGGTGTTCATGGCCAGCGCCGCGGGCGGCGTAGAGATCGAAGAGGTGGCGCGGGAAAATCCCGGCGCCATCCTGCGCGAAACGATCCATCCCGCCGCGGGGCTGCAGCCCTACCAGGCGCGCAAGCTGGCCTTCGGCCTGGGCCTGCCGCCGGAAGTGGTGGCCGCGGCGGCGCCGTTCCTGCAGGCGCTCTACCGCGCTCTCGCTGAATCGGACGCTTCGCTGGCAGAGATAAACCCGTGCGTGCTGACCGGCGACGGCCGGCTGGTCGCGCTCGACGCCAAAATGACCTTCGACGACAACGCGCTTTACCGCCACAAGGAGCTGCGCGAGCTGCGCGACCTCGATGAGGAAGACCCGCTCGAGGTCGAGGCTTCGAAGTACGGCTTGAACTACATCAAGCTCGATGGCACGGTTGGCTGCATGGTGAACGGCGCGGGCCTGGCCATGGCGACGATGGACATCATCAAACTGGCCGGGGGCGCGCCGGCCAACTTCCTCGATGTCGGCGGCGGCGCTTCAGCCGAGCAGGTGAAGAACGCTTTTAAGATCCTGATGAGCGACCCGGCGGTGCGCGGCGTGTTCATCAACATCTTCGGCGGAATCTTGCGCTGCGACGTCCTGGCGACGGGGGTGGTGGCGGCGGCGCACGAGCTGCAGGTGAAGGTGCCCGTGGTCGTGCGCATGGAAGGCACCAACGTCGAGCAGGGGCAGGAAATTCTGCGCGATTCGGGATTGGGCTTCACGATTGCAAACGGCATGAAAGACGGAGCCGATAAAATCGTAAGGCTGGCTGGTGCTTGATGACAGTCGGAAGGGAAGAAAGGAGGTGAAGGAAGTAAAGGAGGTAGAGGGAAGCGCCAGGCGTGCCAGTCCCATTCGAAATTACACGGATCTTCTCATTTATAAGCAGGCGTATCGCTTGGCCTTAGAAGTCTCCAAACTGACGCGGAGTTTTCCGCGTCATGAACAGTACGAGTTGGGTCGGCAGCTCCGGAATGCTTCTCGATCAGTGGCCGCAAACATAGTAGAGGGCTGGGCAAAACGGAATTCCGCAGCCGAGTTCAAGAGGCATCTACTCATCGCCAATGGTGAAGGTGCAGAAACGAAATTCTGGCTTGATCTAGCTGGCGACGAAGGCTGCGCGCGGAGAGAAAGGTGCGAGGCCTTAGAGGCAGAATACGGGAAACTGGGCATGATGATTCACAATCTTTGGAAGGAATGGAGGAAATGGTCATGATGGGTATCCGCTTCTCCTCCTCTACTTCCTTTTTTTCCTTCACTTCAATCTTATGAGCATCCTGGTGGATCAAAACACGCGCGTAATGGTGCAGGGGCTGACCGGGCGCGAAGGCAGCTTCCACGCGCAGCAGATGATTGAGTACGGCACGAGAGTCGTCGGCGGGGTCACCCCCGGTAAGGGCGGCAGCAAACACCTCGATGTGCCCGTATTCAACACCGTCGCCGAAGCCGTGCGCGAAACCGGCGCGAACGCTTCCGTAATCTTTGTGCCGCCTCCGTATGCCGCGGACGCGATTCTCGAAGCCGGCGACGCTGGCTTGCCCCTCGTCGTCTGCATCACCGAAGGCATCCCCACGCTCGATATGGTGCGCGTTGCTGCCGCACTCCGCGGCAGCGCGACGCGACTGATCGGGCCGAATTGTCCCGGGATCATCTCGCCCGGCAAGTGCAAGATCGGCATCATGCCGGGGCGGATCCACAAGCAGGGCCAGGTCGGGCTGGTGAGCCGCAGCGGCACGCTCACCTATGAGGCGGTGGACCAGTTGACGCGGCTCGGCATCGGGCAATCCACCTGCATCGGCATCGGCGGCGACCCCATCATCGGCACGTCGTTCCTGGACGTGATTGGCCTGTTCCATGACGACCCGGAGACGCACGCCATCGTGATGATCGGCGAGATCGGCGGCAACTCCGAGGAGAAGGCGGCCGAGTTCATCCGGGCGAGCGCGCGCAAGCCCGTGGTCGGGTTCATCGCCGGGCAGACGGCACCGCCGGGCCGTCGCATGGGCCATGCCGGAGCCATCATCAGCGGCGGCCAGGGCACCGCGAAGGAAAAATACGCGGCGATGCAGGCCGCCGGAATCCATTGCGTCCAGAGCCCCGCGGAAATCGGACGCGCGGTCGCCGCAGCGCTGGGCAAAGCTGCTGCAAAATAGAAGGCAGGAGGCAGGAAGCAAGGCAGCAAGGAAGCCGCGGTTTGAGACTCCCTGCTTCCTTGCCTCCCTGTATCCTTGATTCGTGCCGCCTCCATCGAGGAGAAACGATTGGCGACAGAACGAACTTTGGCAATCATCAAACCGGATGCGGTCGGGCGAGGCTTGGAGGGAGAAATCCTGTCCCGGATTCAGAAGGCGGGCTTCCGAATCTTGGCTATGAAATCGCTGCGAATGACCCGGGCTGAGGCCGAGAGGTTTTACGCCGCACATCGCGACAAGCCGTTTTTCGCGCCGCTGACGGAGTTCATGAGCTCCGGCAAAGTGGTGGTCATGGTGCTCGAAGCGGAAAACGCCATCGCGCGCTGGCGCGAGACCATGGGTGCCACCGACCCCGCCAAGGCCGCTCCCGGCACGATCCGCCGCGAGTTCGGCACCAGCATTCAGAACAACTGCACGCACGGCTCTGACGCTCCTGAGACCGCCGCCTTTGAAATCAGCTATTTTTTTCCGGGGCAGATTTGATGGGCTGACTAGGCTCGGCCCGTTTCTGGGCGAAGCATCTCAACTGGTGGTGCCCGGACCCCTTCGGCAGTAGATTCGGGTAGAATCGGCGCCAATGGAGCCGCTGCGCGAGCTCGGCCGGATGTTGTTAATCTTTGGCACGGTGCTTGTGGCCGCGGGCGCGGTGCTGCTGCTGGGGGCGCGGTTGCCCTTCCGGCTGGGGCGGTTGCCCGGCGACATCGTCTATCAGGGCCGGCACACGACCTTTTATTTCCCGATTGTCACTTGCCTGCTTCTGAGTGTGGGGCTGACGGTGCTTTTCTGGGTTCTTTCATTATTCAGGCGATGACCGGATGACGCAGTTCCAATTCAATCTGGCGCCGGAGCGCAAGATCTGGTCGGTCAGCGAGCTGACCGGGCGGATCCGCGATCTGCTCGCCGCCCAGTTCGCCGACATTTGGGTGGAAGGCGAAATCTCGAACTGCCATGCGGCGCAGTCAGGGCATCTCTACTTCACGCTCAAGGATGCGAAGGCGCAGGTGCGCTGCGTCTGTTTCCGCAACCAGGTCCGCCTGCTGAAGTTCCGTCCCGAAGACGGCCTGCACGTCACCGTGCGCGGCTCGGTGGGAGTCTACGAGCCTCGCGGCGAATATCAGGTCTACGTCGAATACATCGAACCGATCGGCATGGGCGCGCTGCAACTCGCCTTCGAGCAGCTCAAGAAGCGCCTGGAAGCCGAGGGGCTGTTCGACGCGGCGCGCAAGAAGCCGCTGCCCGTGCTGCCGCGGCGCATTGGACTGGTGACTTCGCCGCGGGGCGCGGCGGTGCGCGACGTCTTGCGCATCCTTCTCCGGAGGTTTCCCAACGTCCATCTGATCCTCTATCCGGTGCGGGTGCAGGGCGAGGGCGCCGCGGGCGACATCGTCGAGGCCCTCGGATACTTCCATCGTCAGAAAATGGTGGATGTCATTATTCTGGCGCGGGGCGGCGGCTCGCTCGAAGACCTCTGGGCGTTCAACGAGGAGGCCGTGGCCCGTGCCATCGCCGCGGGAACGATCCCGATCATCTCCGGTGTGGGCCACGAGACCGACTTCACCATCGCCGACTTTGTGGCCGACGTGCGCGCTTCGACTCCTTCGGCTGCGGCGGAGGTTGTCGTGCGCACCCGGCAGGAGTTCGACCAGCACGTCGCGCAGCTCCAGCAAAAAATGCTTCAGCAGATGCGCTACCTGCTGCTCGAGTGCCGCCACCGCCTGCAGGAGCTCGCGGCACACCCCGGTTTTCGCCGGCTGGAAGATATGCTGCGGGTCTACCGCCAGCAGGCCGACGAGTTCATCGGGCGGTTGGCTCTGGCGCTGCAAGGCCGGCTGGAGCGGGCGCGGCGGCGGTTCACCGTGGCCGAGACGCGCATCGCTGCGTTCGACCTGCGCGCCCGGATCACCGCGCTGCGTGTGCGGCTCGAGCAACGCTCCGGCGACCTGTGCGTGCGCGTCGAACGGTTCCTGGTCCTCAAGCGCCAGCGGATGGAGCGGCTGAGGCTGCAGCTCGACGAGCGCAGCCCGCTGCGCGTGCTCGAGCGCGGCTATGCAATTGTGTACGACGCCGCCGGGAACGTTGTGCGCGCCGCCGAGCAGGTGGCCATCGGCGATGAAGTCGCCGTGCAGCTCGCCCGCGGCCGCTTGGCGGCGGAAGTGAAGAAAAAAGAAGCGAAGTAGAGGCGCGAAGGGGCGGCGCTATTCGGGCGTGCTGGTGACCTTCAGCACCGCGAGGAAGGCTTCCTGCGGGATATCCACCCGGCCGACGCGTTTCATCCGCTTTTTGCCTTCTTTTTGTTTCTCGAGGAGCTTGCGCTTGCGGGTGATGTCTCCGCCGTAGCATTTTGCGAGGACGTTTTTGCGCATCGCCGCGACGGTTTCCCGGGCGATGACGCGGCTGCCGATGGCGGCCTGGATGGGCACCTCGAACATTTGACGCGGGATGAGTTTCCGCAGGCGCTTCACCAGATCGCGGCCGCGATCGTAAGCCTGCTCGCGATGGCAGACCAGCGCGAGGGCGTCCACCGGCTCGCCGCCCACCAGCACGTCCATCTTCACTAGGTCAGCCTCGCGGTAGCCGGCCAGGTGGTAGTCGAGCGAGGCATAGCCGCGGGAGACGCTTTTCAGGCGGTCGTAGAAATCGAGCACGATCTCGTTGAGCGGCAAGTCGTAGGTGAGCATGACGCGCTGCGGGGAGAGGTATTCGAAGTTTTTCTGCACGCCGCGCTTTTCGTCGCACAACTGCAGGATAGCGCCGACCGAATCCTCGGCGGTGATGATCATCGCGGTGATGATGGGCTCCTCGATTTTTTCCATCGCGTTGGGCGGCGGAAATTTTGTGGGGCTATCCACTTCGAGGGCCTCGCCGCCGGTGGTGGTGATGCGGTAACGCACGCTGGGCGCGGTGGTGATCAGGTTCAGGCCAAATTCGCGCTCCAGGCGCTCCTGCACGATCTCCATGTGCAGCAGGCCGAGGAAGCCGCAGCGGAAGCCGAAGCCCAGCGCAACAGAGTTTTCCGGCTCGTAGAAAAATGCGGCGTCGTTGAGCTGGAGCTTGCCCAGGGCGTCGCGCAGCGGCTCGTACGCGTCCGCCAGCACCGGGTAGAGCCCGGCGAAGACCATGGGCTTGATGGCCTCGAAGCCGGGCAGCGGCAGGGCGGGGCGGTCAGCCTCGACAATGGTGTCGCCGACCCGGGCATCAGCGACGCGTTTGATGTTCGCGATGATAAAGCCGACGTCGCCGGCGGCGAGCTCCGGGAGCACCACCGGCTTGGGCGTGAGCGCGCCCATCTCCTCGACCTCGTAGACCTCGTTGTTTGCGCACAGGCGGATGCGCGTGTGCCGCGCGATGCGGCCTTCGACCACGCGCACGAGCACCACCGCGCCGCGGTAGGAGTCGAACCACGAATCGAAGATGAGCGCGCGCAGCGGCGCATCGGCGGCGCCCCGCGGCGGCGGCACGCGCCGGACAATAGCCTCGAGCACCTCTTCGACGCCCAAGCCGCTCTTCGCGCTGATGGCCAGCGCGTCGGCGGCCGGGATGGCCAGCACGTTTTCGATCTGTTGCTTGACCTCCTCGGGATGCGCCGCCGGCAGATCAATCTTGTTGATCAACGGAATAATCGTGAGGTTGTTCTGCGACGCCAGGAAAGTGTTCGCCACCGTCTGGGCCTCGACGCCCTGGCTCGCGTCCACCACCAGCAACGCTCCCTCGCAGGCAGAAAGCGCGCGGGAGACCTCGTAGGAGAAGTCCACGTGCCCGGGCGTGTCGATCAGGTTCAGACGGTAGGTCTCCCCGTCGCGCGCCGCGTAGTGCAGCCGAATGCTTTTCGCCTTGATTGTGATGCCGCGCTCGCGTTCCAAGTCCATTGAATCAAGCACCTGTGCGGTCATCTCGCGCTGGGTGAGCGCGCCGGTCAGCTCGAGCAGGCGATCGGCCAGGGTGGACTTGCCATGGTCGATGTGCGCGATGATGCAGAAATTGCGGATCAGCCGAGGGTCCATTGGTCAGCGTTGATGCGGGAGCGAAAGGCAGCTCGTGAAGCCGTTTATGGTGATGCGTCCCACCCTGCGCGCTTTCGGGTTCCTCGAAACAACCCAGTTTGCCATAAATCCGCGGCTCCGGCCAGCCGTGCGCCGGAGCTGTTCTCTGTAAGTGTGCTCCTCGGCGTAGGTGCAGCGACACCGGCCGCCGGCAGCGCCCAGGCTGCCGGCGAATCGGATCGCCTGCGTCGCAGCCTTCGATTTGCTGGCGATCTGCTGGCGATTTGCTGGTTCGGCAAGTCGGCGACAACTTTTTGGCGGAAGTACGCCGCACGGTATATAGTGTTTTAGTTTTGGCGCCCGGGGCTCAGCGCGTCTGCGGGCCCTGACTCCTTTGCGAAACCTGTTCTGCGCACATGGCCGTTGACGTCGTCAAACAACTTGACCGCGCCAAGCGCTACCTGGAGAAAAACAAGCTCCAGGATGCCGTCGAAGCCTACCAGGCCGTGCTCGAGGCATGGCCTGCGCAACAGGAAGCCATGCAGGCCCTCGGCGACCTCCACGCCCGGCTGAACGAGCCCGAGCGCGCGGCGCTCTATTATGGCCTCCTGTTCGACCGTCTCACCGATCCCGGGGAAGAGCCGAAGGCCACTGCGCTCTACGCGCGCTTCCTGAGACATGTCCAGCAGCCCCCGGAGCGCATGGCGCGCTATGCTCTGCTGCTACAAAGGCACAACAAGGTCGAAGAGGCCATCGAGCAGTACATCGCCGCGGCTGCGGAGTTCCAGGCGCGTCACAAGGAGGAGGAGGCGCTGGCCTGCTGGGAGCGAATCGCGCAGCTCGATCCGGATAACGCCGGGCGCCACGTCGCGCTGGGCGAGTTTGGGGAGCGTCTGGGCAATTCCAGCGTGGCCGCCCGCGGCTTCCTCCGCGCCGCGCAGCTGACGCTGGGCTCCGGCGAGCTTGACTACGCCCTGGAATTCTTCGACCGCGCCTACCGGCTCGCGCCGCAGGAGCGAGGTATCGCGCTGCTCTATGCCGGGGCACGTCTGCGCCAGGGCGATGCTGCCGCGGCGGTCGCGCTGCTCGAGCCATTGTTGGCCACCGAGTCCGATCCGGTGTTCCTGGAGACCTTCGGCGACGCCTTGATGCGCGCCGGGGGGCTCGACCGCGCCCGCAGCGTCCTGGAAAAGCTGTACGAGGGGAAAGCCGATGGCTTTGCGCGGCTGTTCGAGCTCGCCAACTTGTACTTCAGAGCCAGGCAGGATGATCAGGGCGTCCAAATCCTTGCGCAGATCAAGAAGCAAATGTTCGACGCCCGCCAGGAGAGCGCGTTTGCCGCGCAGGCGGACCAGCTGGCAGAAGCGAATCCCGCCTCGGTGGCGCTGACAGAATTCTGGGGCGCGCTCTACAGCGAAATGAACCGCGAGGCGAAGTACTTCGATGTGCTGGTGAGGTTGTTCGACCTCTACCTCGCGGCCGACAACCTCGCCGGAGCTTGCGAGACACTCGACCGCCTGGTGGACATCGATCCGTACGACTTCCGCAACCAGCAGCGCATCGAGCGGCTGGCGGGCCGGGCCGATCCGGCCTACCTGCGCGGCGTGGCGGCGCGGTTGATCAAAGCTGCCTCGCAAAGCCCGCAGATGACGGTCATGGGTCGCTCGCTCGGCCAGGAAGGCGATCAGCCGGTGACCGAAGCGGGGCGGGCACATCAGGCCCTCGAGGACTTGCTGGTGCAAACGGAGATCTTCCTCCAGTATTCTCTCCAGGCCAAGGCGGTGGAACGCCTGGAGAAAATCGCCGAGATGTTCCCCGGCGAAGAAGAACGCAACGAGCGGCTCCGCAACCTTTACGAGCTGGCCCACTGGTGGCCGGCGGGATCCAAGAGCTCACCGCAGTCCTTTTCGGCCGCGGGCGACACCACCTCCCCTGCCAGCCCAACGGGGGTTTACAGCGCCGAGACGCTCCATGACCTAGCTAAGATTTCCGAAATCAATCAGAATGTCTATCGGCAGGCCACGCCGCGGACGGTTCTCTCGGTGGCGGTGAACGAGGTTGGCACCCACCTGTGCGCCACGCGGTGCCTGGCCGTAGTCGGCGCGCCGGGACAACTGTCGCAGATGGCTGCGGAATTCTGCGCGCCGGGCGTGGAAGCTTCCTCCGGCGGCCAGGTTTTGCGCCTGCTGGGGCAGATCGAGCGGGCCTCGCCGGACTCATTGGGCGGCTTGCCGCTCGAGGCTGCCGCCGCGCCGGTGCTCCGGGAGATGGGCCTGGAGACCGCGCTGGCCGTGCAGCTCACCGACAAAGAGACGCGGGCGCTGGCGGGCATGCTGGTTGCCGGGCACGCCGCGCCGCACCGCTGGAAGCCGAATGAGACCTACTTCCTGCAGGCCGTCGGCGACCAGATGCTGCTGAGCGTCAACCACACCCGGCTGCGCACGCTGGTGCGAACGCTCGCCGCGGCTGACGAAAAAACAGGCCTGCTGGGCCGGGGCTCGTATCAGGATTGCCTGCTCGGCGAGACTTCACGCGCCAAGGCGCAGGGTTCGCCCCTGGCATTGGTCATCCTGCAGATTGATCGCGGCCCGGAGCTGATCCGCCAGCAGGGCGAGGAGATCTTTGAGCGCCACATGGAACAACTGGCGCGAGCCGTCCAGCCGCTCGTCCGGCAGAACGACCTTGCAGTGAAATACACCGCTTGCTCGTTTGCCCTCATTCTGCCGGATACGACGCTGGCCGGCGCAAGAAGCCTCGCCAAGAAGCTGCGGAAAGCGGCGGCGGGCGTTCACCCGCCGTGGGATGACAAGCAGCTCACGCTCAGCGCTGCCGTCGCCGAGGCCATTGCGCGCTCCGACTACGAAAGCGAAGATATTGTCACCGATCTGATCAATCGCGCCGAGGCGAGCCTGGACGAGGCGCGGAAAAAGGGCGGCGATACCATCGTATCGCTCGAGATTCCTCGGAGCTGAGGCCTGCATCGGCGGCGGTCAGGGCATCGCCATTATCACTGAGTCCGTTTCGTAAGCGGACTCCCCGAATTCGATTGATCTTTTCTTCGTGGGGGGAATTCTCATGCCGATCCAGAAAGTGGGTGTGGTGGGCTGCGGATTGATGGGCGCAGGCATCGCTCAAGTGGTGGCGCAGGCCGGCTGTGAGGTGGTTGTCCGCGAAGTGTCGGCAGAGCTGCTGGAGAAGGGACTGAAGAGCATCGAAAAAAACCTCCAGCGGCTGGTGGACAAGGGCTCGCTCAACCAGATCGAGCGCGACCGCACGCGCAGCCGCCTGCGCGGCACGACCAGCCTCGACGAGCTGCGCAACTCCGACCTGGTGATCGAAGCCATCATCGAGCAGTTGCCCGCGAAGAAGGAGCTCTTCGCCGCGCTTGAGAAGCTGTGTCCGCCGGCAACCATCTTCGCCAGCAATACCTCATCGATTTCGATCACCGAGATGGCCACCGCCACCCGGCGGCCCGAACGTTTCCTCGGCCTGCATTTTTTCAATCCGGTGCCGGTGATGAAGCTGGTGGAGGTGATCCGCACCATCTCGACCGATTCCCGCGTGTTCGATGAGATCGTGGCGTTCGCCGAGCGGCTCGGCAAGACGCCGGTGCGCACCAGCGACCATACCGGGTTCATCGTCAACCGGCTGCTGGTACCCTATCTGCTCGACGCCATCCGGGCGCTCGAGGAGGGCGTCGGCTCGATCGAGGACATTGATAAGTCCATGAAGCTTGGCTGCGGTCACCCGATGGGGCCGCTGACGCTGCTCGATTTCGTCGGTCTGGACACCACCTATTACATCGCCAACGTCATGTTCGACGAATTCAAGGAACGTCGCTTCGCACCGCCGCCGCTGCTGAAGCGCATGGTGCTGGCCGGCTGGAATGGCCGCAAGGCTGGCCGCGGGTTTTATGATTACGCCGACCCGCAGAATCCCCGGCCCATGCAGATTGTGTGAAGACGAGACTCGAAAAAACAACTGAGAACGGAGCGCCCCTAATGGCCTACGAAAACCTGCTTTATGAGAAGAAAGACCAGATTGGCTACATCACGTTCAACCGGCCGAAGGTGCTGAATGCGCTCAATCGAAAAACCATGGAGGAACTGGGCGACCTGCTCTCCATGGCGCGGGATGATACCGAGGTGCGCGCGCTGGTCCTGACCGGCGCGGGCGAAAAGGCTTTTATCGCCGGCGCCGACATCAATGAGCTAGCCCAGCGCACCGCGATAGACGGTAAGGAGTTCTCCCTTTTCGGCCAGGGCGTCTTGCATATGCTCGAAGCGATGGGAAAGCCTTCGATTGCTGCCATTAATGGATATGCGCTCGGCGGCGGCTGCGAAATGGCGCTCGCCTGCACGATCCGCCTGGCCAGCCGGACCGCCAAGCTCGGCCAGCCCGAGGTAAAACTCGGCATCCTTCCCGGTTACGGCGGCTCGCAGCGCCTGGCGCGGCTTTGCGGCAAGGGCGTGGCGCACGAGCTGGTGCTCTCCGGCGAAATGATTTCGGCGGAGGAGGCGCTGCGGATCGGCCTGGTGAACAGGGTGGTCGAGCCGGCCGAGTTGATCCCCGCAGCCGAGGCGCTGGCTAAGAAAATCATCGCCAACGCCCCGCTCGCGGTAAAGTTCGCCATGGAAGCCATCGAGCACGGAATGGAGATGCCGCAGGAGGAGGGGCTGTTCCTGGAAGCAACACTGTTTGGCCTGTGCTGCGCCACCGAAGACATGCGCGAAGGCACCCGCGCCTTCCTCGAGAAGCGCCCGGCGCAGTTCAAAGGCCGCTAGGCCTCTGGATGTCGGAGCACCAGTTCCGAAATCGGAAGGATGCAAGAGTCAGGGGCCCCAGCCCCCTGAGGCGATTCGATGAGCGAGAAGTTGCAACCGAATAATATCCGCGGCGAGTTGAAGGCTGCCGGGCTGCGCTTCGGCATTGTTGTCAGCCGGTTCAACAGTTTCATCACGGAGCGGCTGCTTGCCGGGACGCTTGACGCGCTTGAGCGCGCGGGGACTGAGGCCAAGCAGATTGATGTGGTGCGCGTGCCGGGCTCGTTTGAGCTGCCTATCGCCGCGAAAAAGCTGGGCCAGTCGGGGAAATACGACGCCGTGGTCGCGGTTGGCTGCATCCTGCGCGGAGAAACTACACACTTCGAGTACATCTCTTCGGAAGTGGCCCGCGGCATTCAGCTCGCGCAGATGGATACCGGCGTGCCGATGATCTTCTGCGTACTCACCTGCGACACGCTTGAACAGGCCATCCACCGCGCCGGGCTGAAGAGCGGAAACAAAGGGTTCGAGGCAGGCCTTGCGGCGCTCGAGATGGCCAATCTGTCGCGCAAGCTATCTCTCGCCGACACCTCTGCGCGTCGCGGCCGGGGCCGCTCGGGGCGACGTTAGCATGCCGCTGCGGCGCAAGGCGCGCGAGTACGCCCTGCAGATGCTCTTCCAGTGGGAAATCGGCCGGCAAGCGCCTGCGCTCGTTGAGGCAGGGTTCTGGAAAAATGCCCGTGCGGAGAAAACCACACGTGCGTTCGCCAATCAGCTCTTCGAAGGCGCGGTGGCAGAGTCAGCGGCGGTGGACGAGCTGATCACCCGGCACGCTACAAACTGGCGCCTGGATCGCATGGCCGCAATTGATCGCGCCCTCCTGCGCCTGGCAGTCGCGGAGCTGCGCTCGGGTTCATCGCCGCCCAAGGTAGTCATCAACGAAGCGCTCGAACTCGCCAAGAAGTTCTCTTCCGAAGAGGCGGCGCCGTTCATCAACGGCATACTCGACGCCATTCACAAGTCCGACCAGGAATAACCTCCGCCTCGTGAAACCATTCAGTTTGAGCAGGAGTCCATAGTACAATTCGAGGCGCTCGAACGCGGCGGCGAAGGCGATCCGCACGCCACAGCGTCGTCGCCAGCCTCGACAACCACCCTCGAACCCTTGGATTGCGGCGCATGTCTGGGAAAAAATCACCGCCTCGCATCAAGACGATCGCCAGCTTGCTGCTGGCGATGCTGTGTAGCGGCCCGGCCACGGCGGCGCAGAACGCGGAAGGCGCGCTGGTTGGAATCGTGCTGGATGCCAGCGGGGCGCGTGTTGCCGGGGCGACGATCACGGTCGAGCAGCTCGAATCGCCGCTCAAGCGAACTGCGACCAGCAACCCGCTCGGCGAATTCCGCCTTGACGGAATTCCGCCCGGGGCATACCGAGTGACGGTTTCGGCGCCGGGATTCGCCGCGGCCGTTTCCGTGGTGACCATCTCTGTCAGCGCCGTGCCCAGTCTTTCGGTCATCTTGCGACCGCAAGGTCCCCGCCAGACAGTTCGCATCCAGGACCAAGAGACGTCGCTCAGCTCGCAACCCATCGAGACCACCAGCAGCGTCCAGAAAATCACTGTTGCGGCTCGGGATCTTGCGGCGATCCCGCTCGCCCATCGCAGCTTCGCCAATATCGCCTATCTCAGCCCGATGACCCAGCCGGTCGAGCCCTCCGACCCCACCAAGGCTCGTATCACCGCTGTTTCTTTTGCCGGGAGCTCTGGTCTCAACGTGGATCTCTCGGTGGACGGCGGCGACAACAACGACGACTACATCGGCGGCTTCTTGCAGAACTACTCGCCCGATGCCGTACAGGAGTTCGCGATCCGCACCGCGCAATTTGACGCGGACACTTCACGCACCAACGGGGGCTCCGTCATCATTACCACCCGGCGCGGCACCGACTTGTGGCACGGGGGCCTGGCGGGGTACTTTCGAGCGCGTGGGTTGAACGCCCGCAACACCCTGGACAACCCGGAGCCGAACCCCAAGCAACCGTTTTCTCGACAGAACGGAGTCGCCACGCTGGGCGGGCCGCTCTACAAGGGCAAGCTCTGGTTTTTCTCCGCGTTCGAGTACGTTCGTGAGGATGCCAGCGTCGCCTACAGCGCGGCCAGCCTCAACGAATTTCACGCCCTGGCGCAACTCGCCGCGGACGGGCTGATCCCCGGCGTGAGTTCGATTGATGTGCCGACGTCCGAGCCGGTTCCGTTCCGCGACGCGCTCTTCACCACTCGGGTGGACTGGATGCAGTCGGACCGCTCACAGTGGTTCTTCCGCGGGGCCCTCGACCGGAACCACACCAGCAACGACCTGATCCAGCAGGCCACGCTGCCCTCCACCGGCGCGTTCACACGCTCGAACTACTACAGCTTCTTGATCAACCAGCAGTATCAGTTCAGCCCAAGCTGGCTGGGGTCGGTCACGATTCAGGCCAACGGTTTTCATCACACCAAGGACCGCAACTCGCATCTCGGCCTGGCGCTGGCGTTTCCCTTCAGCGCAAACTTTCGTACGAGCTCAGGGTTCGAGACGTTTGGCGACAACCAGTTCGTCACGTCCATCACGGCATTTCCGCTGCGGCGCGACCAGCAGAAGTATCAGTTGCGCTACGACGTCTTCCACACTCGTGGATCGCACGCGCCCAAGTTCGGCGTTAACTTCATCCACGAGCCGGTCTTGAGCGGCGCGCTGGCGAGCGATCCTGAGCTACTTGTGCAGTTCCCGAACGACCCGAGTTTTTACTTGAGCCATCTGGATCAGTTCTCGCCGGATTTTGAATCGGGGAGCGTGCTCTCCGCCGGGGGGAACGGCAGCTTCTCACAGAGCATCCGCCGGCTGGGCCTGTATGTGCAGGACTCCTGGCGCGTGCGGCCGAATTTCACGCTGAACTATGGCCTGCGCTACGACACCACGTTCGGACTGTTCCGCGCCTCCGGGCGCAACCAGGACCAGAACCCGGCGGTCGTCACTCTAGAATCACTCGGGATTCCGCTAGCGCCGGGGATTCCGCATGATTATCGCGGCGCGTTTGCTCCACGAATCGGAATCGCCTACGCCCCCGGCGCCTTCGGGAAGACGGTGATGCGCGCCGGGTTCGGCCTCTATTACAACGACCTGACCCAGAACGGCTGGGTGGACGCCTTCCGCGCCGTCGATGCGCCGTTCAGGGGACTGCTTGCGCCGGGAGAACAAGGCGCCGTGATCGATCCCAACTATCACACGCCATACGCGCTCCAGGCGAGCGCCGGCGTCGAGCGCGCGTTGGGAGACGCCTGGCGCATCAACGTGCACTACGAACATCAGCAGGGCGTCCACCAGTACCGGCGCTATGAATACGTCAACGGCGCGACGCTGCCCGAGGCGGCGCCGAACATCTCGTTGTTCCGCTCCGATAATCGCTCGCGGTATGACGGCGTTTCGTTCATGGTGCAGCACCACTTCTCGCGGCGCTTCGACCTTACCGCGCATTACACCCTGGCCAGCGCCTCCACGTGGGGCGCCACGGTCGGTGAGCTGTTCGATTTCGTGAACGGCGTCAGCGATGTTCGCAACCCGTTTGGCCCCGGCGACCACGGGCCTTCGGGCGAGGACGTTCGCCATCGCCTGGTGATCGCCGGCACTCTGGAGCTGCCGGGCAGGTTCCAGCTCACCATGCTCTCGCAGCTTGAAAGCGCGCGTCCCTTCACGCTGGCCACTCCCGTTGACGTGAATGATGACGGCCTGAACACCAACGACCGCGCCGTGGTGAACGGCGTGCAGACGAGCTTGGACCAGTTCCGCGGCAAGCCGTTCTATCAGGTGGATCTCCGCGTCAGCCGCGAGTTTCGATTCGGCGAGCGAATGGCCTTGCGGCCCTTCGTGGAATTCTTCAACCTGCTCAACCGCGCGAACCCCGGCAACAATTTTGTCAGTAGCATCTCCGCTTTGCCCGCGCCGGTCAACAGCCTGAGCAATGCCACCGCGTTTTGCCTCAATCCTGCCTGCACGTTGACGCGGCCCATCCGGAGCCTGAGCGAACTGAAGGCGCCCGCCGGCGCCCTGGGCGACTTCTTCGGCCCGGGCACGACTGTGGGCATCCCCTTTGCCGCTCAGGCGGGGATTCGCTTCAGCTTTTAAGCCTCAGATTTCCCCGAGCTCGAAAGTACTACCCTCAAATTCTCCTGCCTGGACAAAGGGCGCAACTTTTCCGGCCGCGGCGGGTTTATCGAAGTGTAGGCAATCTTGAAGACGCAGGAATGAACAAGGAGAAACCAACATGGATGCCAAGAAAATCCTTCGACGAAGCCTGACGGGATTTGCTCTTGCCGGCCTGTTTTGTGCCGGCGCGTGGGCCCAATCCGGCTCCTCTGACCTCCAGCAGGACAATAAGGACATCCGGCACGACAGGCGCGACCTGCGCCGGGATCGCCGCGACATCCGCAGCGACCGCCGCGATATCAATAGCGACAGGCGCGACATCGCCAACGACCGCCGGGACATCAACCGCGACGCCCGCGACATCCGCAACGACCGGCGCGACATCGCCCAGGACCAACGGAAGCTCCAGCAGGACATCCGGACCTACGGCGCAAACAGCCGGCAAGTAAAGCGGGACCGCGCCGACATCAGCGCTGACCGCAGAGACATCCGCCGCGACTGGAACGACGTCAACTCCGACCGCCATGACATTCGCGATGATCGCCGCGACCTGAGCGACGACCGAAAGGATGTGGCCAAGGACAAGAAGGACACGAACTCCGACGCGCGCGACTTGCGGCACGACCGCCGGGACCGCCGCCGCGACCGCCGGGGTCTGTAGACCTCTCAACCATCAGCGCAAGCCGAAGGGCCGGTCGGGCTGGACCGGCCCTTTTTTTTCGTCCGGATGCTAGGCTTCGATGTGGCCTTCGAGGATGGTCACGGCCGAGCCGCTGACCCGTGGCACGAGCCGCCTGCCTTCGCTCTTCACTTTGACATGAATGCGGCTGGGGCGTCCCATCTCCACGCCTTGGACAATCTCGAGCGCCTTGCCAGCGCTCAGGCGGTGGTGGCGCTCCAGATACGCCCCCAGCGAGCCGCCCGCCGAGCCGGTGGCCGGGTCCTCGTGCAGCTCCCAGGGAATCATCCCGCGGGCAAAGGCCCGGCCGCCGCCCCCCAGCGCGAAGCAGTAGGCCAGGATGCCGGAATTGGAGATCAGCTTCTTGAGCGCGTGCACGTCCATGCGGATGCTCTTGAGCAGCGCGCGTCGCCGCAGGGGCACCATCAGGTTGAAAATCCCCGTGGAGACGTATTCCAGCGGCAACGACGGCTCGAAGTCGCCTTGCGCAAGCCCCAGCGCCCGGGCGAGGGCGGTGCGATTGAGGCGCGCCGGGCGGAACTGCGCCGGTTTCTGCGTCATGGTCACGCGCTGCGGACGGCCGGAGTGAAAAGCGATTTCCACCGGCAGGATGCCCGCGCCGGTCTGCTGCCAGATATGCACGCTGCCCTCCTGTGCTGGCACGACGCCCAGCTCGGCCATAAGGAACCACGTGCCGATTACCGGATGACCGGCCAGGGGCAGCTCGCGGGTGGTGGTGAAGATGCGCAGGCGAGCCAGGGCGCGGTTGCTGGTGGGCTTCTGGACGAACACCGTTTCCGAAAGGTTCATCTCGCGGGCGACGTCCTGCATGCGTTTGGAGCTGAGGCCGTCGCCATCGGTGATCACGGCCAGCGGATTCCCGGCGTAGGGCTTGCGGGTGAACACATCGAGCTGATAGAGGCGTCGTCTCACAAAGGTTTCTCCAGGTTAGAGCATTGGCATGGCTGCGCCAGCGGTCAAATACGTTCCAGCTCCTCGATCGTGCGCTCGTTTTTCACGTTGCCGGTGTTCAAAGTGGATTTCGGCTCGAGCAACACGACGTGGACCTCTTCTTCGGCAACCGGGAGGTG
>Ga0207646_10000459_pt1 | contig 54565 bp, 38 predicted proteins | sample KBSK5502metaG_FD_184343 | JGI IMG/M metagenome (GOLD analysis project Ga0207646, IMG submission 184343) | Corn, switchgrass and miscanthus rhizosphere microbial communities from Kellogg Biological Station, Michigan, USA - KBS K5-50-2 metaG... | ecosystem: Host-associated > Plants > Roots >...
GAGATCCTGATCCAGCACCGACAGCATCAGGCGGCCAGCGGCCTCGGCCGCGCGAGGCTTGTCGGGGTCCATCGCGGGGATGGAATTGAAGCCAAACGGGGAGAGGCCGATGATCTCCATCAACATCGACATGGTGTTCGCGGTGTACTGGCCTCCGCACGCACCAGCGCCAGGACACGCAACCATCTCGAGCTCGGTGAGATCCGCCTCGCTCATTCTGCCCGCGGCGACCGCGCCGATGGCCTCGTAGACCTCGCCCACCGCCACGTCTCGGCCGCGAAATCGCCCCGGCATGATCGAGCCGCCATACAGCAGGATGCCCGGGCGGTCGAGCCGGATAAGAGCGATTGCCGAAGCTGGGATCGTCTTGTCGCACGCGCAGATGGCGCACATCGCGTCGAACTGGTGGCCACGACCGACGAGCTCGATGGAATCGGCGATGACCTCGCGGCTGACGAGCGAGGTCTTCATCCCCTCGCTGCCCATCGTGATGCCGTCGGAGATCGCGATGGTGTTGAACTCCATCGGGTTGGCTCCGGCGGCTCGGATCCCCGCCTTGATCGGAACGGCAAGCTCGCGGAGGCCGAAGTTGCAGGGCATGGTCTCGAGCCAGCAGTTGGAGACGCCGACGAAGGGCTTATTGAGATCCTCGGGGGTCAGCCCGATCGCGTAGAGGAAAGACCGCGCACCGGCACGGTCGCGTCCCTCATATAGGGCGCGGCTGGGGAGCTCTCGTGGGGGCACGACGGGGAAGTTTATCGCGCCACGATGATGCTGGCGACGGCCTCGAGCTAGCCGTCACGCTTGCGACATCCAAGAACGGCCATTCCACAGCCAGGTGTCGCCTTCAAATCGGTTCGATCCTGCTACTAATGCCAACCCGCCGAAGAGGAGCACCAAACCGGAAGCTGCGTCGTAAGCCATCGCAGCACCAAGACGCGGTGACGGTGCAGGGCCGACGTCTGGCTGCGTCCAGTCGGCACCGTCCCACGTCCATGTATCGCCGATCAAAGTTGCCTGAGGCCCGCTCCAGCCGCCAAAGAGCGTTGTCACTCCCCGTGATTCATCGACTGCCATTGCTGCGTCCGATCGGGGGGGTGGGCTTGTCGCTGGCGAGAGCTGCGCCCACGCCTGACCATCCCAAGTCCAGGTGTCCCGGTACCCTCCGTCGTAGGCTGGCCCTTGCCCCGAACTTCCCCCGAAGAGCGTAGCCAGTCCACGCGTGCGATCGAATGCCATCGAAGCACCTATTCGCGGCGAAGGACTAACGGCAGGGTGGCGCTGCTGCCAGTTGACACCGTCCCACACCCACGTGTCATTCAGTGCACCCGCCGGAATGTTCAAGCCGCCGAACAGAACTACGACCTGACTTTTGGCGTCGTACGCCATAGACGCGACTTGCCGAGGGGATGGACTCAGTGCGGGGTGTTGCTGGGTCCACGATTGACCATCCCAGGTCCACGTTTCGTTCGACGGGCTGCCGGCTGTCCATCCTCCGAACAGCACAACTACGCCCCTCGCAGCGTCATAAGTCATCGATGCTGCGAACCTCGGTGAGGGACCTGTGTCGGATACCAGGCGCCATCCTGCGCTGGTCCACGTCCACGTGTCGCTTAGATCACCTGATTGTCCTGCTTGCCCGTTTCCCTCCCCGCCGAACAGGACCACTTCCGAGTGACCTTCGTCATAAGCGATCGCAGCGCGTGAGCGGCCACCGGGGGCGGAAGAGAGTGCACCGGGCGAACCACCCGCGGATGGGGAAGCAGATGCGGAAGCCATATGAGAAGGCGTGGCTATCGCTGAGGGCGCGACGCTCACGTCCGGCGATTTTGCCGCGGTGGCTGGCCCTTGAGCACACGCCGCGATGAGGAGCGCGCAGGCAACGACCCAGACTCTCATTGCTTGTAGAACGTGCCTCGTGACCGGGTGGTTATGCATAGGGCGGTCGGTTCCCTTCCCGGCACTATCAGTAGCGGCAGAAAGGACGACTCAGGACATCTTCTTCGCCTTGGCGTATAGGAACCAGCCCCATCGCCGTTGGAGCGGTCGCAACCACGCCAGATGAATGAACCGGCTCCCGCGTGGTGTCACCATCCAGGGCTGCAGCAAGCCGACCTGCAGCTCGATAGTGTCGAAGCGCGCCAGCAGCTCTCGCAGCTCTGCGCGCGAGTAGACGTCCCCTTTGTGGTTGCCGATGCCATCGACCTCGTTGACCAGCTGCTGGACGCGCTTCCGAGTCAGGACGCTCTCGATCGGGAATCGAACGCGATAGAGGGCCGAGTTGCGGTGGTAGACCATGACGATGAGCCGCCCGCCCGGCTTGAGCACCCGGTATATCTCCGCCACCGCTCGCTCTGTGTCCGGGACGTGATGGAGCACTCCCATCGAGTTCACACAATCGAACGTCGCGTCGGCGAACGGGAGGTGCTCGGCCTCGGCCACGCGGAAATCACCCTTCAAGTCACGGAGCCGAAATCGCTCCTGCGTCAGCTCGATCGCCTTTTTTGTGATGTCGACGCCATACACCTCCGCGCCCATCGCCGCGTAGCGGCTGAGCACGTAGCCGTTGCCACAGCCGACGTCGAGGACCATACGGCCATTGAAGCGTTCGAACTCGTGCAGGCGGTTCGAAAACTCGACGCTCTCGTTCTGCTCGCGCAAGAGGTCGTACGCGGCGAAGAACTCGGGGCTTCCAAGCGGCCGGTCCACCGACGCGGCGGCGACGGGGTTCGCCTCCCAGTACGCGCGCACCGACTCCGGATCAGGGGTTGGGCGGCTCACCGGCCCAGTATCGCGTCCAGAACGCTCGAGACGCGGTGGGCATAGGTGTGCTCGGCCAGGACGCGCTCGAGCGCCTCGTCCACCAGCTCGGACCGGTAGCTGTGATCGCGAAAGCGCCGGACGACGTCATCGATGTTCGAATAATCCTTCTTGAGGCAGATGTAATCGCGGTCGGGACGCAAAATGCCGTTGTAGTCGCCTTCCAGGAGGATCTGGCAAGTCTTGGTGCCGATGGGCTCGAAGTGGCGCGAGGAGATCGCCTTGCCCGACACCGGGTTCAGATACGCCGCGAAAAATCGCTCGAAGACATCGCCGAAAGTGGCCCCTGGGTGATCGCCAACGTATGCCACGACCTTGCGCCGGGTCGAGTCATCGCGTTCGAGGTAGTGGGTCCCCGACTCGGCCCCGATCGTGCCCTTGCATCGGTTCAAGAAGGCCGCCCACTCCGGCGCCGCGTCGCGCTCGTACTTGATGTCGCTGACCAAGCCCATCGACCCGGCGCGCTCCGCGAAGTATCGGAGCAGCCCGGTTCGCTCCTCGTCTCCAAGGGCAAACGGGTCCCCATAGAGCGCGCCACGGAAGCCGATGTCGATCGGCCGCTCGCCGCCGGTCTCGTGGAAAACCTCCGGTGCCAACGCCGCCGGCGCCGGCAGGACGCTGGCCGAGACGCACTCGGCATAGAGCCATCGGGCGGACTCGATCGGTAGCTGGCTGGCGATGAACTCGGCCCCGACGTCTCGAGCGAATCCGATCTTCTCTGGCATGCGGTCGTATTCGTTGCCGAAAAAGACAACGAGGGGGCCGCGCCGGCGCTGCAGACTCGCGCTTGCGCGGCGCAAGGGCCCCAGGTTGTCGCCCGCGGCCGAGTGCAGGACGACGACCAGCTCGTAATCGCGAATACGGCGCAGAGCTCGCGGGAGGTCGAGCAGGTCGTTGATGTTGCACATGTCGACCGAGAGTCGCGACGCTGAACCGAAGGCCTCCCGCCAGTCATTCATGTAAGACATCGAGCCGTAATCCTCGAGCCAGAAAGCCGCATAGCGGTTGCGGCGGATGAACTCCGGCACACGGCTCGCGGTGAGGGGTAGTCGCGAAACGACGGTGTCGGCGACCGAACGATGAAGGCCCGCAGGCACGCTGCGGGCGAACAGGACGAGCGCCCGTGCGCGGGTCACGCGATCTGGAGGCGGCCGGCGTGTTTTGCGATCGCCCGCTCGATCAGCGGCAGGTTGGCGTTCGTCCACGCGATAGTCTGCTCGAGCCCTCGTTCGAGTGGGGTTTTCGCCTCGAAGCCCAGTTCCTCTCGAGCTTTTCGCGTGCTCCCGACACGCCGCCCGGCGCGGTCCCAGGCGCGCTGGGGCTGAAATTGAACAGGTACCGAATTGGCGGCGAGGCGGTTGACCGTTTCGGCAAGCTCGAGGATCGTCGTCTCCTGCCCGCTGGCGAGGTTGTACACGTCGCCTGGAGCGCCGGCAAGGGCACACCGCAGGAGACCTTCCACGATGTCCGCGACGAAGATGAAATCGCGGCTCGCCACCCCACCGTTGTCGACCAGGAGCGGCATCTTCTTGAGGGCCCGGTAGACGAACGTGGGCACGACGTTCCGCCACACGGTTGCGGAGGTGCCTCGCCACTCGCCCGCCCCGAGGATTTCCCCGGGACCGTAGACGTTCTGGAAGCGCGCCCGCACAGTCGGCACCCCGTGCTGTCGATGGTAGTAAACAGAGTAGAACTCACCGACGATCTTGGAGATCTGATACGGACTGTCGAGGTCGAACGGCACCGCGCCGTCTTCCTCCACGGGGGTCGTGTCTCCGAAGGTGTGAGGCGCCAGGACGCAGCCGGAGGCGGCGTAGACAAATCGTTGGACGCGTTTGAAGTCGCGGATTCGTTCGAGCAGCCGCAGCGTGGTGATGAGGTTGTTGTCGTGGTCCTCCAGGGGGTTTGCGATCGAACTCTGGTTTCCGTGGTAGGTCGCCAGGTGCCAGACGAAATCGAAATCGTCGCTGAGGCCGTCCAGAACGTTCTGGTCGGCAATCGAACCTTGGACGAACCGGACACGGGCGTCCGCAGGGACATTCTCTTTTTCGGCAGAGAGCAGGTTGTCCACCACGACGACCGCGGCAACCCCCTCAGCGAGCAGGCGCCGGACGAGGTTGGAACCGACGAATCCCGCGCCACCGACGACCAGCACGCGTTGGCCGCGAAAGCGCGCCGCGCTCGCCTGCGCGGAGATCAGGTTTTCTCCTCGATAAGTTTGAGGTGAGTGAAGGTCTGCTCGATGCCGTGGGACTTGTAGTAGTCCACGGTCGCAGCCACGCCGACCTCGAGCGGTGTGCTGACCCGCCAGTCGAAGTCCTCCTCGGTCTTGGACGGGTCGAGAAGAATGGTCGCCACGTCGTCCGCGTTGCGGGGCCTGACTTCGACCTCGTGGTCGAGCCGCAGCCCGAGAGCCTTCACAGTGGAATCGAACAGCTCTTTGATGGAATAGTCCTTGCCCGACGACACGTGGTACGGCCCGCGCCGCCCTCGACCGTCGACCGCCGACGCGATCACGTCGACCAGGTCGCTGACGTAGATGAAGTCCCGGCGGGTGTCCATGACGAAGCACGGCTTGCCACTGGTCAGCCGCTGGTAGAAGGTCGGGAGCGGCCCGCTCAGGTTGCGAGGTCCGTAGGCATTCGCCAGCCGGAAGGAAATGAAATCAAGCTTGCTCAAGAAGATGTATTCCTCGCCCGCGGTCTTGCTGATCGCGTAGCTCGAGCCTCCGGGCTGCAGCGGATGGTTCAAAGTGATCGGCTGCTCTATGGGGCGGAGGCCATACCCGAGCGCAGTCTGCAGGTAGACGAGGCGGCCGGCGCCGATCCGCTCTGACGCTTGCACGACGTTGACGGTCCCCACCACGTTCGTCTGCGCATCGCTGTACCAGTTGTCGGGATCCTTGTAGGACGCGGCTGCATGGACAACCACTTCGGGTCGGTGCTCGTCGAAGGTACGGTCGACCAGGCCACGGTCGACGATCGAGCCTTCGATCAGGGTCAACCGGCCGGCGGGTGTGAGGTTGTCACGCCGAGCCGTCTCGAAATTGTCGATCACGGCGACGCTGTCGCCGCGGGCGAGGAGGCGGTCAGCAAGGTTGGAGCCGACGAAGCCGGCTCCGCCAGTGATGAGGACCCTCAATTCGTGACCTCATGAGCGGGTGCGGCAATGCGGCGGCGGAACTGATGGGCTCGATCGTGGAATGACCGCTGCCACAGCTCGAGGCTGAGCAACCCCCACACTTTGCGCCCGAACCTGCCTTCCGACTCAACGCCGGTCAGGACGCGCTTGTTGTCGATGAGCTCGCGTGAGCGCGCTGCCTGCGACGAGAAAATATCGTGGACGTATTCCTTCACAGGACCGTCGACGGTGAGCCACTCATGCAGTGGAACGGGGAACCCCATCTTGTCCTGCCGGTTGTAGATGCGCTCCGGGAGCTTGGAGCGCATCGCCGTCCTGAGGACATGCTTCATGTTGCCGTTCTCGAACTTGATGTCGGCGGGTATCGTGGCGGCCAGCTCGACGATGCGGTGGTCGAGGAACGGAACCCTCGACTCGAGCCCATGGGCCATGCTGACCCGGTCCTCGACCTGGAGCAGCGCGGGCAGTAGCGTCTTGAAGTCGAAATGGGTCATCGAGTCGAAGTAAGACTCCTTGCCCACATTGGCCCCATGAAATATCGACCTGAAGGTCTCCCACGGGTCGTACTGTCCGAGTGCTGCCCAGTTGATCTCATCACCGAGTGAGGGCGCCCGGTTGATGAGGCGGAAGTAGCGCCGGTCGAGGTCGTCGAACAGGCCCTCACGCCAGAACTCCTGCAGCATCGGCTCGTAGTTACGAAGCGCCACCAGGTTCGGGATGATGGACTCGTATGTGACGACGAACTTGCCCGAGTTCATGGTGCCTTCGATGGCCCCTTTGATGCACTGCTCAAAGTAGGCGACCAGGTAGCGCGTGTACCCGCCGAAGATCTCGTCGCCGCCCTGTCCGCCAAGCAGGACCTTGCGGTGCTTGCTGGCCAGCCCGGAAACCACATACTGCGGGAACGACCCCGGACCGGCGACGGGGTAATCCAGGTGGTAGATGACCTTCTGGATGGTGTCGACGAAGTCTTTGTCAGTGATGTCGACGTCCAGGATCTGAAACCCCTTCCACTCGGCGAGCTCGCGCGCATAGCCGCTCTCGTCGTAGGCCGGGTCGGTGCCAAAGCGACCTGTGAAGCCCAGGAAGCCTGGGCCCTCGCTTTCTGCAGCCACCGACGCAATGATGCTGGAGTCGAGGCCCCCGCTCAGATACGCGCCGACGGGCACGTCCGCACGTAGGTGGAGGGCAACCGATTCCGCCATGAGGGCCTGGATCGCGGACTCGAAGTGGCCGGCGGGACGGCCGAAGTCAGGCTGGTAGTAGACCTCCCAGTACCTCTTGACCTCAACCTTGCCGTCGCGAACAGTGAGAAGGTGGCCGGGCAGCAGCTCGCGCACGCCCTTGAACAGGGTCTTGCCATCGAGGCAGAACTGGAAGCAAAGGTAGTCCTTCAGCCCATCCAGATCTGTCTCGACGTCCCGGAGGAATGGGACCAGCGCTTTGATCTCGCTCGCGAAGTAGAAGACCCCGTCGACCTGCGCGTAGTAGAAAGGCTTGATGCCGAAACGGTCGCGGGCGCAGAAGAGCGTCTGCCTCGCCTCGTCCCAGAGAGAGAAGGCGAACATGCCCCTGAAGTGCTGTGCGCAACTGGTGCCCCAGCGTTCGTAGGCGCGCAGGGCAACCTCGGTGTCGGAGGTCGTGCGGAACCCCTGACCGCCGAGCTCGGCACGAAGCTCGATGTAGTTGTAGATCTCACCGTTGTAGGAGATCCAGTTGCCGGCCTGGTCGCGCATCGGCTGGTCTCCGGTGGACAGGTCGATGATGCTCAGGCGGCGATGCGCGAAACCGACAAGCTCGCTTTCGTGCACCCAGGTTGCGTGCCCGTCAGGTCCACGATGAGCCTGGATGTCGTTCATGACGTCGAGCCGGCGCTGGAGCCCAGGCACCGGCGCCGCGGACATGGTCATAGCTCCGGCGATGCCGCACACGGTCAGACCACCCGGCTCATCGGCGCGACCCTCTCGAGCGCGGCCACGATCCGCTCCGCTGCGTGTCCATCTCCGTAGAGCTGCGGCCGCTCGCCTCCGGGAGCCGGTGCGCGACGCGCCGCCTCCAGGATCCGGTCCGGCTGCGTGCCACAGACGAAGTTCCAGCCGGCCTCCACGGTCTCGACCCACTCGGTCTCCTCGCGAAGGGTCAGACACGGCACGCCGAAGTAATACGCCTCTTTCTGGACGCCACCCGAGTCGGTGAGGATCAGCGCCGCATTGGCCTCCAGGCCAAGCATGTCGAGGTAGCCGACAGGCTGGAGCAGCTTGACCGCCGACGGAGCGGCGATGCGGAACTCACCAAGCATCTTGCGCGCGCGCGGGTGCAGAGGGAGGACCACCGGACGGCCCAACCGGCCGAGCGCAGACATGATCGCGGCCAGCCGCTGCGCGTCGTCCGTGTTCTCGGCGCGATGCACGGTGGCCAGGCAGTACCCGTGAAGGCTCAGGCCGAGCTCCGAAACCGGGGTCGCTCTGGCGCTATGAAGCCGAAGGGCATCGATCATGATGTCCCCGACGACCTCGACACCCGCCTCGATGCCTTCGCGACCCAGCTGCCGTGCGGCCCCAACCGATGGGGCGAACAGCCAACTCGAGAGATGGTCGGCCACGATCCGATTGATCTCCTCCGCCATCTGCTTGTTGAAGCTTCGCAGTCCAGCTTCGATGTGGGCGATCGGAATGCCAAGCTTCGCGGCGGCGAGGGCGCCGGCGAGCGTCGAGTTGGTATCGCCGTAAACGATCACTGCGTCTGGATTCTCCTGCTGCATGATGCGTTCGAGACCGGCCAACATCGCACCTGTCTGGGCGCCGTGCGGTCCGCTGCCGACACCGAGGTTGTGATCGGGTTCGCGGATGCCCAACTCCTTGAAGAAGATGTCCGACATGCCTTCGTCGTAGTGCTGGCCCGTGTGGATCAAGACCTCCGAATGGCGGCTGCCCAGAACCTCGCTCAGGGGGCTCGCCTTGACGAACTGCGGACGAGCACCGACCACGGAAAGGAAATTCACCGCGAGGGCACCACACTGGCCAGGGGTCTTCCCCGGTCATCGGTTTGATTCACGTTGCCGGCGGAAACCAAACGCACGAGCGCTTCCCGGTACGGCGCCGACACCGTCTGCCAGTTGAATGTAGTCCTCGCCGCGTGCAGTGCATGTTCCCTCATCGCTCGAAGCCCCCTGGGAGCGTTCAGAAAGCCGCGCGCGACGGCGGCGACGCTGTCGGCATTGCCTGAGTCGTAGATGGCGCCGCATTGATACCGTTCAATGATTTGCCGCACAAATTCGAGATCGCTGGCCATGATCGCGAGGCCGGCGTGCATGAACTGGCTCAACTTGTTTGGACTCGCATACGCATGGCTCAGGCTGATTGGGGGGTAAGGAATCACACCGACATCCGCGGAGATCGCCGAAACAAGTTGAGTCTCGTCGACAGGCGGAAGAATCGTGAGGAAACCGTCATTAACGAGATCCTGGTGGTCGCCAATGAGCTTTTCAAAGTACGGGCTGGAAGGGCTCCTCAACAAGAGGACGCCCCTCGGGTCACGTAGCCGTCGCCACCCGATCAGAAGTTCTTCGAGACCGCGTCGGGGCGCGGCCATGCCTTGAAAAAGAAAGCGCACTTGCCTGGGGGGTGAACCGGCCACGCGAGGGCTCTGATCCGCACGCCAGGGCGTGGCGTTCGGCACGCTGAGCACGCCGCTCAATCCATAGAGATTTTCGAGTCGAACGGCTAGCTGCGGTGAGACCGTGACAACCGCATCAGCGGCCTTGATCGATCTCCTCTCCAGACGAGTTATCGCACCACGTAAGAGTGGACCGGCCCCTACATCTGAGTCGGGCCAGAACTCGTGGCTGTCGTACAGGAGGGTGCTTCCAAAGCGCTTCTTCAGCCGGACACCAGGCACGAGTGCGTGCAGATCGTGGCACACGATGAGATCAGGTGCTGGTCTGTCCTTGGCTGCCCGATACAGGGCCTCCCAGACCATGCCGTGGTAACCCCATGTCGCCACAAGGTGAGTCATATCCGCAATGCGATCGTCTATCTCTGCAAGAAAGCTCGGGGCGTTGCCGGCGCTATTCGCACCTTCAGCTCGCTTGGCGTGGCGAGCCTGAGCACCTGTCCGAAGAAGTGCTCCGGTCACAAGTGCCTTGGCGCGGGCGGACCTTCCAGCACTGCGGCCCAAACCAACGCACTCCACTCGAGCTCCGCTGTAGTCACCCTTAGTGCCTTCGTCGACCCCTTCGGCAACGCCCAATACATCGACCTGGGCCACTTGAGTGCAAATGGATGTCACCCATTCGATCCGCGGGTCGCGGTCAGGGTGGTGCGGCACCAGGACAAGGATCCGCGGCAGCTGATTTGTTTGTGGCACAGATTCGCGGGACCCAGAAGCGGTGTTGTCCGCACCGATAGCGCTGAGCAATCTGGACTCTGACAGCGGACCGGCCCCGGCCCCTACCTTCGACCGAGCGCGCGATGCCACGGACCCGCCTACCAGGATGGCTCGAGTATGTAGGTGTCGCGCTTGAGCATCTCCGAGTAGCCTACAGGCTCGATCAGCCGGATCGCGGAGCCGCAAGCTGAGGTCAACTCAGTTCAGGGTGTAGTACAGGTTGGCGTTGTAAGCGTCATAACGGCCGGAGCTATTGCCGTAGGTGCCGGCACTGGAGGCGTCGCGGACCCAGACCGAGAAGCGATAGGTGCCGGCCGCTTTGCCGCTCGTGTTCCAGTTGAACACCCCGTTGCTGGAATAGGCCTGGCCGAGGGTGTAGAGGCTGGCGCCGGGGGCCAGGACCCAGAACTCATAGAGCGGGTTGGGGCAGCCGCTGGCGCTGGCGGTGACGGTGACCTGGCTGCCCACAGCTCCCGGCGAGGCGGGCGAGGCAGAGACGTTCACAGCCGAGCAACTGGCGGTCAGGGTGTAGTAGAGGCTGGCGTTGTAGGCGTCATAGGTACCGGAGCTGTTGCCGTAGATGCCGGCGCTACCGGCGTCGCGGACCCAGACCGACAAGCGATAGGTGCCGGCCGCTTTGCCGCTCATGTTCCAGTTGAACACCCCGTTGCTGGAATAGGCCTGGCCGAGGGTGTAGAGGCTGGCGCCGGGGGCCAGGACCCAGAACTCGTAAAGCGGGTTGGGGCACCCACTGGCGCCGGCGCTGACCGTGATTGGGGTGCCCACGGCTGCCGGCGAGGCGGGCGAGGCGGAGACATACACAGCCGGGCAACTGGCGGTCAGGGTGTAGTAGAGGTTGGCGTTGTAGGCGTCATAGGTACCGGAGCTGTTGCCATAGGTGCCGGCGCTACCGGCGTCGCGGACCCAGACCGAGAAGCGGTAGCTGCCGGTCGCCTTGCCTGTGGTGTTCCAGGTGAACGCGGGGCCGGTGCTATAGGCCTGGCCGAGGGTGTAGAGGCTGGCGCCGGGGGCCAGGACCCAGAACTCATAGAGAGGGTTGGAGCAGCCGCTGGCGCTCACCGTCATGGTGATTGGGGTGCCCACAGCTCCCGGCGAGGCGGGCGAAGCGGAGACGTTCACCGCCTGGCAACCGCCGGTCAAGCTGTAGTAGAGGTTGGCGTAGTAGGCGTCATAGGTACCCGAGCTGTTGCCATAGGCGCCGCCGCTGCCGGCATCACGGACCCAGACCGAGAAGCGGTAGCTGCCGGCCGCCTTGCCGGTGGTGTTCCAGTTGAACGTGGGGCTGATGCTGTAGCCCTGGCCGATTGTGTAAAGGCTTGCGCCGGGGGCCAGGACCCAGAACTCGTAAAGGGGGTTGGGGCAGCCGCTGGCGCTTGCCGTGACGGCGACCTGGGCGCCCACAGCTACCGGCGAGAGCGGGGCCGTCGAGACTCCCACCGCAGAGCAACTAACGGTCAGTGTGTAGTAGAGGTTGGCGTCGTAAGAGTCATAGGTACCCGAGCTGTTGCCGTACGTGCCGGCGCTGCTGGCGTCGCGAACCCAGACCGAGAAGCGATAGGTGCCGGTCGCCTTGCTGGTGGTGTTCCAGTTGAAGGTGGGGCTAGCGCTGTAGGCCTGGCCGAGGGTGTAGAGGCTGGCGCCCGGGGCCAAGACCCAGAACTCGTACAGCGGATTGGGACAGGACCTAGAACTGGCGGTGATTTGGACTATCGTGCCGGCGGGCCGTGGCGGAATAGGGCTCGCGCCCACACTGGCGATCGAGCAGCCGACGAAATGGCTCTCAAGCGCCGACCAGAGCTCCGGAGCGCCGCCGCCGTAATTGAGGTTCCAGATTCCGACTCCGCGAAGGTGATCGCTGTTGACGAGGTCGTACTTCTTGCCGAGGGATACGGTGTCGTCCCAGTAGAGCTCGCGCGTGCAGTTGAGGGATGTGTTGAACCAGGTGTCCCATCGCTCCTGGCCAGTAGGGTCATTGGCGTCGCGGTGCATCGCATAGGTTCCGGCCCCGACGCCGGCGGCACCACTCTCGCCTGAGGCGTCGAGGTAACTGTCCGCGCTTACGCTGGAGTTCGCCGGCTGATTAGGCGCCGCAGCGGACACGCATGACTTGCGGCCGTAATAGGGAACACCAAGAATCACCTTTGAGGCCGGGACCGCGGCGACATACTGTTCGGCGGTCGACGTGTCGTTGTAGTAGTAGCCAGTCAATGGTGCTGTTGGGCCGAGACAGAACTTGACGCAGTTCAGCGGTGACCGCGCGTAATTCGAGTACTCGAGGTCGTAGGCCATGACGAAGAACGAGTCCACGTAGCTGTTCAGTCCGGGAACGTCAAAGAAGCCAAGCGTGTCGGCCGCTGCCCCCGCATATGTATCAATAGAGAGGTATGAGCCGGCGGGCAGGGCCGCGCGCAGCTGGCGTGCGAAGTCCGTCAACATCGATTGGGATGTCTGGCCGTTCTGGCATGTGCCGTTCAAGCCTTCGTAGTCGACATTGAGGCCATCAACGCCTTTGGCCAAAGCCTGCGCGGCTGCTTGCCCGACTGTGACCGCTCGATTGATCAGGCCTGCGCACATGTTGGGAGTGCCAGGCTGGAAGTCCTGAAGAATGATCGTCAAGACGACCTTTGTGCCGGCGGCGTGGGCCGTGCCGACCAGGTTGGTCAGGGCGGCGGAGTTCCATACATTCCAACCTGAGTCGGCTACGACCGTCCCGTCCCAGTTGATATGAAGACCGAAGAACGCCACGGTGCTCAAGAGCGAGAACTTCCAGCTCGGGTAACCGAACGTTGAATCACTGAGGCTGCTAGCCAGCGCGAAACCGAAGACTTCGCGACTCGGCTTGCTTGCGGTTGTCGTGACCACTTCGGAGAGCTGAGCAGCAGTCGATCGCAGGCTCACCGCGGCGGATTGTCCGGGAGGAGGCAGCTTGGAGGTGGACGAGGCTGCCACGCTCGTCGGCTGCACGATCGCCAGCCCGACCAGTACAACGAGCAGCGTGAGGATCCGCACCAATCGCGTGGATGAGGACACGCGGAAGGGTGCAGTATTCAAGCTGGGCAGCTGGCGGTGCTGCACGAGGTTCTCCTTCCCGCGAAGCCGTTAGGAGTGTTCGGGAAAGCTGGTTTCGCGGTTCAGCGGCGGCTGATCATACATTTTTGGACCCCACCACGGCTGACATTGGCCCACGAACTCGCGTGATCGCACGTCGCGACGGGATCGCGGATATGTCCGCCAGACCTACCGCAGAGTTGGTGCCCCGCTTCGCTTGCTGATCGCGTACACGCCGCCGATGCCCGAATACTTACCGCGGTACATCGGATAGCCTCGCTGGTCGAACTTGAGCTCCGCAACGAATTGGCGATGTTCGTCAGCAAGACGTTTTTCCGCGAGGGCGCCCTTACCGTAATTTTCCAACCACTCGATCTCCTTCGCGTTGAAGTAGCCGCCCCGGAAAGCGCCGTCCATGCCTGCGGCCGTGATCATTTCCAAAACGCGCTCCGAAGACCATGCTTCGGAGACAGGGCAATTGGGCCCGTCGGTGCTCTTCGTGAATGCCTGATCAACGGTCAGGCCAGGGAACGCGTCGTTTAGTATCGACTGCGCGTACGCGATCCAAACGTGGTACCAGATACTGTCGCGGTTGTAGAGCATCAGCCTGCCCTGCGCGCCAGACTTCATCACCCGGCGAAACTCTCTCGTGATCTCCTGGGGGTGACTGGCGTGGTGGAGCACTCCGCTACAGTGCACCCAATCGATGGACGCGTCGGGCAAGGGAACTTTGCCAGTTGCATCTGTGATCCTCAGCAGCTCAACCCTTCTTGGGTCGACGCGATGCAAGGCCAACCGATGACGTAGCAGCCCGAGTGCTTTATCGGAAACGTCTATGCCGATCACCTTCTGCGCATTCGAATACAGCAGGAAGCCGATCACGTCGTCGCCTGGGCCGCAGCCGTAGTCAAGAACTGTCTCGCCGAAGTGATCTCTATCGAGGTCCATAAACTCGGTGAAGAGCGGATACTCGGAGCTCCGCCACTGAAGATACTTCTCCGATTCCTTGGCCGATAGGAACGCCTTGGAGTTGACGGTGTGATCGTTCCAGTAATCGTCAACCGTGGTCTTGTCTGTGTCGTCTTTCACCACGACCTTAGGGCCACGTACGCGAGACTGGTTCGCCCGCACGAGCAGCTCGCGCGCAATGGATGAGGCACGCCTTCGAATGCTGAATCCAACATCCCTGCCGGCTATCCGGGGCAAGGTTCGTTCCCAAGAACGCACGTCGACCGATGCCATCGTCTGCTCATAGTGTCATTTTGCCCAACCGTCGCAACAGGGCGTTTCGATCGGCAGCGCGCAGCGCGGCGATCGCCGTGAACTCGTGGATGCCCTCCGTGCCTAGGAACAAGGTTAGGCGCCGGCCCATTGCGACCGGAACGAGAACGTGGTCGGAGACTGCCGAATTGTCCCACACGATGCGCTGGACCTCACCATTCCGCCCGATTCGAACGTCGCTTTGACGGTGGCTGTCGATCTCCGTCACCAGGTGGAGGGTGCCCGTAGCCGGGTCGATACTGCTGGCAAATTTCGTACCGCCCGCCATGAGGCGACGAAGCTCACTTACCTTTAGAAGATCGTCCGCAATCTCGCCAAGCGGAGCTCGACCGGTAGCGGTAGCAACCAGCTTCAGGTTGCTCGGCTGCCCAATCAACGTGCGCGCCAGCACCACCACGCGCAATAGCCTCGCCTTCCGGTCGAGCAGACGGGGCCGAGACCGAGCGCCACCGATCGCATCGAGCAAACTCGAAATGGCCAGGCGCACATCGCGCTCGCGAATCTGGGCCAGAGCGCTCACTGCCTGAAGACGGGCTGCCGTGCGCTGGCCAGAGCCCACATGGAGCCCGTGAACGGTGATGGTCGCCGGCGGCCAGACCAGCTCGGCCATCGGAGCGTGGACATCGGCCGACCCGCGTAGGACGCTGACCTCAAGCGTGCTTCCGTCAGACGTCGCCTTGACCGCTCGCAATGCCGAACTCCCCGGCGGCATTGACTGGGCCTTCATCATGCGATTGAGCAAAATGCTCTCCCGTACTAGAAGCTCGGCGGGGATATCGCGGGCCGCGCCCCCCGCACGCATATAGGAACTCAGAAGCCGTTTGCCAGCGGGCCCGGCGAAAGCCCTCCTCAGAGCACCGAATCCGTCAGGTTGCATCGACAGCCGGAACATTTGGGACAGGGGCTTTCCGAGCGGCGTCGCGTCATGACCATGATCCAGAGGAACGTCCAGCCCGGCATCAGGGTCAGGCGAATTCCTCAACTGAGAATCGCCGATCCTGGTCGCAACAGCCCAGACCAGGTCAGACAAGCCCGCACGTCGTGGCGGCCGCGTTTCCATCACCCGATCCAGCTCGGCCGCCAATGTCCCGTAGCTGTACCGGCCCGAGCGATAGATCTCCTCGTAAGTTCGCTCGGCAACCTCCGCCGCAACCGCCGGGTCGCTCGCCATTTCCAGGGCATCGACGAGATCGGTCAGGTCGGCAGACACTGGCACGTAATGCCGGCCGGCCTGCAGTACGCCGTCGTAGCGCCCCGCAACGAGAACCTGACAGGTTCGAGTGATCACCGCCTCGAAGTGTCTTGGGCTTATGGCCACGAAGTGATATGAGTCCCAGCCCCCCGGAAGCTGTGCGGCGACCTCTTCGAACCCGGCGGCCGGATGCTCGCGTAGGTAGTTTGTGATGGCGGACTTGATCTCGCCTCTTCGGTCAAGGACGCTCGAGCCGCTTTCACATCCGACCGCCGTCCGGCCCGACGCAAGGAAACCGAACCAGCTTTCACCCGTGATCGCGTCCTCGTTTCGTGTGCTGATGTCCGCCGACAGCCCTCTCTGCTTGGCAGCTTTCAGAGCCTGCTCGCCGATGCGGTGTTTGAGCTGACCGTGGCTGCCGAACCAGTAGGGGAGTTTGCTACCTCTATAAACAACGTCGTACGGGCGAGCTGACGCTTCCTGGAGCTGGCCCTGCAAGCGGCGAGCTGTGTTGTCATCGATATAGCCGGTAAACGCATGATGGAAGGTGGCGCGGTTGATCATTCGCGGATAAATCAACGGTCGCTCCTCGGATCCGAAGTTGCTGAAGACGTGATCCACGCCCAAGGAATAGAGCCACTCGTCGAGAACCTCAGAATGGTCGTATTCGTCCTGAGGCATTGCGATCTTCAGACAGTCGAGCCTGCTTAACCAATTCAATCTCTGCCGCCGTTTCGCATAGTCATCGAACCAGCGCAGGCAAAGCACCGTGGTGTGGAGGAGGAGCACGTCGTAACCGCCGAGGCCCAGAAACGGGGGGGCGCCGTTAAACGCATTCCAGTATGTGACTCGGTGGCCAGACGGACTGTACGAGATTGCCATCAGGTGATGACGAATCCCAGCCCGAAGGCCGCTTGACGGCCGTAGCGCCCAATACAGGACAAGGATTCGCCTCGGAGCTATCGTCTCTGCCACCTATCGCGCCCTGTTGCCTATGACGTTTAGAACGATACGAGTGTCTTGACGCAGAGTCCTGTCATGGCGGGCTCAAGAGTTCGGCCGGGCTGGGCTTGTTGGTTGAGGCGTGCCCCTGCGGACGTCCGAGGCGCCACGTGCCCGGATGAACGAATAGTTCGTTGTGCATGGGCGGGTTGCCGACGACCCGAAACCGGAAGCTGCGATCCAGGTGGTGATAGTAGGCGGACGGCTCGATATTGTGAGGATCCACGTGCGCCCACATGCCCACGGATAGGAAGTAGTCCCCATTGCCCAGGAGCAGACTCCCCAGATCGAGCACGTATTCGATTTCATGCCCCTTGGTGACCTGGACCGTATCCGTTGCGCCGATGTGCCGAGTGATGACGAGCCCGTCGGGTCGGAAGATTAGGGCGACCGGTGTCACCGGAAGGAGTCCGTCTTGTTCAGCCGCAACTCGAGCCCTGACCAGGAATGGAGCGCCCACGGGAAACACGGTTTGTGGCTCTCCCCTCTCATCTGCCATAACAACCGACTTGATTCGGAGGCCCGCCAGGTCGGTCCACTCGCTGATGGTCGTGTCCTCCGCCTCGCCACCCGCCTTGACGGCGGCACTACCTGTCTTTTTGTGCTTTTGCTCGTCGAGCCATCGCTTGTCAAATTCGCGGGTGAATTTCTCGTATGCCTTCACCACCTCGTTGGTGGCGCCACGCATCACCATTTCGCCTCGCTCGAGCCAGATCGATTCGTCGCAGAAACGCTGCACTTGGTTCAGCGCATGCGACACGAGCAGAACCGACGCTCCACCATGCATCAACTCCCGCATGCGGTCGGTTGAGCGGGTGTAGAAGGCCGCATCGCCCGCTCCCAGGACCTCGTCCACGATGAGGACCTCAGGGACAATCGCGGTGGCGCACGCAAAAGTCAGTCGAGCCTGCATGCCCATTGAGTAGGTCTTGAAAGGTTGATCAAAGTACTCACTGAGCTCCGTGAACTCGGCGATATTCGCCTCGGCCGCTCTGATCTGCCGGGAACTCATGCCTTGATAGGTAAGCGCGGCCCGCACATTCTCGCGACCCGTGAACTCCGGATGAAAGCCGCCGCCCACATCCAACAATGCATGCACCTGTCCCTGTACGTCCACGGCGCCCTCGGTCGGAGCGAGATTTCCGGTAATCAGTTTGAGCAGGGTTGTTTTCCCCGCTCCGTTTCGACCGATGATCCCAATGCGCTGACCCTTCTGAAGCTCGAAATCGATCCCTCGCAGCGCCCAGAAGTTTCTGTAGGGTGCCTTGATCCACGGCAACAGTCGATTAATGCCGAAGGTGTCAACAAGATGGTCCGTCCGGCGCGCAAAGATCTTGTACCTCTTGCCTACGCCTTCGAGGCGCACCGCAAACTCAGACATAGTCGATCATCACAGACTTGATGCGGGAGAAGAACCATCCTCCGAGAACGAAGAGACCGACGGAGCTGATCACAAGCAAAACCGCCGTCGTCGGGTCGGGCAGCTGCCCGAGCACGAGTATGCGCTGGTAGGTGAGCACGAAATAGGCGAACGGATTGAATAGGATCAGGGCCTTTAGCGACGATGGCACCATCTCCGGCGTGTAAGCGATCGGTGAAGCGATCATGAGCATGACTAGGAGAAGGGTGATCAAGTTTTGCAGGTCGCGAAGCACTACGTTCACCAGCGACAGAACCCAGGTCACTCCAATCAGCGCGAGGACCTGGAGCGCCCACACGATAGGAAGCAGCAGAAGAGTCCAGTGCGCACGTCCGACGGCAATGACGCCGACCACTGTCGCGATCATGCCGACCAACATCGAGCCCTGGGCCACAAGAACAGCCTTGACGGGAGCGAGATCGATGGGAAATACGGTGTTGTTCAAGACCGAACGGTTGACGACGACGCTGCTTACCCCTCCGCTCAAGGCTTCCGCAGTCATCAGGTACGGCACAAGCCCCGCGAATATGTAGAGCACGTAGTCCCAGCCGCTGAGGCCAGGCACGTGCACTCGAAAGATCAGCAAATAAACCGCGCCATAAAGGCCAAGCAGGGCCGCAGGAGCAATAAAGACCCAGCTGATCCCGAGCATCGAACCGGCGTAGCGTCGCCCGAGATCGTTCCAGCTGACACGCAACAGAAGAATGGTGTGGGACAGCAAGTAGCGTGCTGAGTGGGGAGAACCGCGCAGACGCGGCGGCACCCGACCGGCTCGAGGTTCTGGGTGGATGACGGCGCTCGAGTTCACGATGGGTAGTTAATCAGGCACCGCCAGCTCGATGCTCTGGTGCCTCTGACCCGACTCGACCAGGGCGAGGGCAAGACGCAGAGCCGCGAGTCCGTCCTCCCCTGTCGCCACCTGCGACGGGAGACCCGCCACCGCAGCCAGGAAGTTGTCGATCTCGGCGCGGAGCGGCTCCTCCTTGTGCACCGCGAGCCGTGTCATCGGGCCTTCGCTCACTCCGCGAAGCATCTGAATGGCGTCCCACGGAGTCCCGCTGACCTCGGCGTTCTCATAGAAGTAGAGGTCCTGCGTCAAGTAGTCGGCCTTGAACATGCCCCGCTCTCCGGTGACCGTCAGCTCGCGGATCTTGGTTGGGGTCAGCCAGTTCACCTCCACCACGGCGAGCAGTTCGTTCTCGAAACGGACCAGACCTATGACCATGTCCTCACGGGTGGTGTGCACCTCCCGCTTGGTCTCCGCGTAGACCCTTACGCCCTCCGTCCCGGTCAGGTAGCGGATCACGTCAAGATCGTGTGTCGCGAGGTCGACCACGACACCGACGTCGCGCACCCGCGGGGGAAAAGGCCCGAGACGGCGGGTGTGGATCTGAAAGGGGCGGCCCACCTGTCCCTGCTCCATCCTCTTCTTCAGCTCCTGGATGGCCGGGTTGTAGCGCTCGATGTGTCCGACCATGAGGACGCGGTCTGCCCGCTTCGCAGCGGCGATCATGTCCTCTGCCTCGTCGGGGGTCGCCGCAATCGGCTTCTCCACCAGCACATGGCAGCCGGCACTGAGCGCATCCAGCACAACGCGGTGGTGGTATTGCGTAGGGACCGCAATCGTCACGGCGTCGGGATGCTCGCGGCTGAACATCGTGCGGTAGTCCTCGTAGGCCGTGGTCCCGCTGCGGGCCGCGACTTCCGCGCCGAGGCTCGTGGCGATCTCGGCGATGCCGACCAGCTTGCAATCTCTCACTTCGCGGTAAACGCGAGCGTGGTTCCGGCCCATGGCGCCGACGCCGATGACCGCCACGCGCCTCAAAGCCGGTTGACCTCCTCCGCGATCCGGTCGAGCTCGGCTTCAGTCAGCTTGGGATGAACGGGAATCGAGATGACCTCTTGGGCGAGACGCTCGGCGACCGGAAGCTCGAATTCTCCGGCCGCGCCGACGACGTGGGGGAACAGATGCACAGGGACTGGATAGAAGATGCCCGTCCCGATGCCGGCGGCGTTCAGTTTGTCGTTGGCGGCATCTCGATCTCGATCACGATCCACCCGGATGGTGAATTGGTGCCAGGCATGCACGCACCCAGGCCGCACCTGGGGCACGCGGACCGACCGGATCGACCCGCTCAGGCGCGCGGCATTGGCAGAGCGGCGGCTTGCCGACTGCGGCAGCCGATCGAGCTGGCATAGGGCGATCGCCGCATGCAGGTCCGAGAGGCGGAAGTTGTAGCCCAGCCGTTCGTACTGGTATCGCTGCCGCATGCCGTGTGACCGCAGCAGCCGGACGGTGTCGGCGATCTCGTCGTCGTCGGTGGTCACGACGCCGCCCTCACCGGACATCACGTTTTTCGTCGCGTAGAGGCTGAAGCAGCCGGTTCCGAAGCCGCCGGTGGGGCGGCCATGGTAGGACGCTCCGATCGACTGCGCGCAATCCTCGATCATCAATAGGCTGCGGCGCTTGGCGATCTCGACCACCTCGGCCATCGCCGCGGGGTGGCCGAACATGTGGATGGGCATGATCGCCCGCGTACGCGAGGTGATCGCAGCCTCGATCTGGCCGGCGTTGAGATTGAAGGTATCGTCTTCGACGTCGACGAACACTGGCGTCGCACCTACATAGAGGATGGCGTTGACCGACGCCACGAACGTGAACGGGCTGGTGATCACCTCGTCACCGGGGCCAATGCCATGTGCCAGAAGCGCCAGATGAAGAGCTGTGGTGCCTGAGCTGGTGGCGACGGCATGCCGGACGCCAACCACCTGGGCGAAGCGGCGCTCGAGCTCGGCGACGCGAGGGCCCTGGACCAACATCCCAGACTCGAGCACTTCGAGCACAGCCTGCTTCTCCGCGTCGCCGATTTCGGGCGCGGAGATGGGAATGCGGGCCGACACAGTAGGAGACGTCACGCCAGCCAGCTTACCGAATTGACCGCCGGCCTTCCGCAGCCCGAAACGACCAGGAAACAGGTGCTCCGGCGTTGACCATGGCAACGTGAGGAAGGCCCGACTAACTTTTGCCACGATCGTCACCCTCTTCGCCAGTGCGGCCGTGGCCGGACCGGTTGGAGCTGCCGTCGCACAGCCATTAGCGTCAACGGCCTCTCACGCATCGGCAGCGGTGGTGACCCCCAACGGCGCCTGGACGGTGTACCACCATGACGACGCCCACACCGGTTTCGACAGCACCCAGCCAGCCGCCACGACGGCGATCGCAGGCTGGACGTCGATGGCGCTCGATGACCAGGTGTACGGCTCACCGCTGGTCTACCAGGGCATCGTCTATGTCGCCACCCTCAACAACACTGTCTATGCGCTCAACCAGACCGACGGCACGCTGATCTGGTCCAGGAACTTGCGCGCACCCGAAACGTCAGGGTGGTCATGCGGCAACGTGTCGCCGCAAGGCATCCTCGGCACGCCTGTCATCGACACAACTGGCGGGCGAATTTACGTGACGACCCTTGATGGCACAGACGATCTGTATCGGGTGGAAGGGCTCAACCTGACAACGGGGGTCGAAGAGCTCAACACGGTGGTCACAACGATGGCGGCGACCGGCTTCGACTGGACGATCCAGCAGGAGCGGGGCGCCCTGGCGGTCGCCAACGGTTATGTCTACGTCCCATTCGGTGGTCGTGCCGGTGACTGCGGCCCATACCACGGCTGGATCTTCGCCGTCCCCATCAACGGCACGGCCGTCACGCACTGGTACGTCACACCGGGCCAGGGGGCGGGTTTCTGGACGGCCGGCGGGGTTGTCGTGGACGACTCCACAGGGAAGGTTTTCGACACCAGCGGCAACGGCACCTCGAGCGGATGCAACGCCAACTCGAATGGAACCCCACAGTTCGAGAACGACGCGATCGTCCGTCTGTCCTCGACCCTCGCCCACGAAGACACTTTCATTCCACAGGACTGGCAGGCCAATTGGTGCACCAACGATCAGGACCTGGGCTCGGCGAGCATGGTCCTCATCAGCCCGGCGCTTGCCTTCCAGGCGGGCAAGTGGGGCAACGGATTTCTCGTCAATCCGCAAAACCTGGGGGGAATGGACGGTCAGCTCTACCCAACCCCGTCGCCAATGACCTACGGCCCCGTAGACGTGTGCCGCGGCAACAACAGTGACGCCAACTTCGGTTCTTATGCCTACGCCGCGCCGTACGTCTATCTCTCGTGTGAGGGCAACGGGCTGGTCGCGCTGAAGGTGGACAGCTCGGTGCCCTCGTTCTCAGGATGTGGATCCGTCTGCAGCTCTCCATCCTGGAACGCGACCGGTTTCCACCCCGGTCCGCCGATCGTGGCCGGCGGGGCGGTTTGGGCGATTGACATCAACGGTGGCGGCCTGTACGGGTTCAATGCAACCACCGGCGCGCAGATCTACCACAGCGGCAGCTTCGGGGTGAACCACTTCTCCACGCCGAGCGAGGCCGGCGGGCAGATCTTCGTTTCCGCCGGCAATGAGGTGCGGTCGTTCAACATGGTGGCCGGTTGCAAGGCGGTCGCCGTAATTGCGAACCCCACTTCCCAGGCCTCCGTTGGGAGCCCGGTCACGGTTACGGCCAACGCCTCGGGATGCCCCCACCCCAATCCGCTGTATGAGTTCTGGGTCCTGGCCCCCGGCGCCGGCCTCTACACGCTCGGCCAGGCTTACTCCACCAGCCCCACCTTGAACTGGAACACCAGCGGTAAGGCACCCGGCACCTACCGCTTCTCAATCTGGGCGCGCGACGCTAGCAGCGCCGGCACCTACGGCAACAGCTCGGGTACCTATGACGCATACGACGCCAACCTCTACTACACCCTGACCGCCGGTTGCCCGGCGGTGGGCGTCTCGGCATTACCTTCCTCGCCGGCGATGTCGGGCACCCCGATCACCGTCACCGCCAGCGCCAGCGCCTGCCCCAATCCCCTTTACGAGTTCTGGGTCCTGGCCCCCGGCGCCAGCCTCTACACCCTAGCCCAGCCCTACTCCACCAATGGGGTGTTCAACTGGGACACCACCGGCAAGGCGGCCGGCACCTATCGCTTCTCGGTCTGGGTCCGCGACGCCAGCAGCGCCGGCACCTACGGCAACAGCTCAGGTACGTACGACGCCTACAACGCCAACCTCTACTACACCCTGACCGCCGGTTGTCCGGCTGTGAACGTCTCCGCCTCACCCTCCTCGCCGGCGATGGCGGGCACCCCGATCACCGTCACCGCCAGCGCCAGCAGCTGCCCCAACCCGCTCTACGAGTTCTGGGTCTTGGCCCCCGGCGCCAGCCTTTACACCCTCGGCCAGGCCTACAGCACCAGCCCCACGTTCAATTGGAACACCAGCGGCAAGGCGGCCGGCACCTATCACTTCTCGGTCTGGGTCCGCGACGCCAGCAGCGCCGGCACCTACGGCAATAGCTCGGGTCGCTATGACGCTTACAACGCCAACCTCTACTACACGCTTACTTGACGGCTCGGTCGTGAGAATCGAGCGATGCTCAAATGTGAGCTTGGCGGGTCAGCCTTTCTGAATGCCCGACAGGAAGGCTCTCAGCCACCAGTTCCCGCTCCTGGATCGGTACATCTACCTGAACGCCTGCTCCCTGGGGGCCCCTGCCCCGGAGCGGCCGGGCGGCTCTTGGAGCCCTACGCCTACGATTGGGATACAAAAGGGACGCCGGTCTGGTTCTCCGACTGGCTGCCGCTGCTGGAACGGCTCCGAACCCGCGTCGGCGCCCTGATCAACTCTCCGCAGGGTTCGACGGCGATCGCGCCTCGGTGTCAGTCGCCCTGACGACCCTGGCCTCAGGCCTGTCGCTGCCGGCCGGCCGCAACAAGGTCCTGATCGGCGAGCTCGACTTCCCCACCATCGGCCACTAGTGGCTGTCGCGACTCGAGTTCGAGGTCGAGTTCGTTCCCAGCGCCGACGGGATCACGATCCCTCCGGAGGCGTTCGCCGAGCGGATCGATCAGCAGACCGCCCTGGTCGCAACGACCCACCTCTTCTACACGACGGGCTATCTACAGGACGTCCGCGCGATCGCCGATGCCGCGCACGCTGCCGGCGCCCTCTGCCTCATAGACGGCTACCAGACCTGCGGATGCGTACCCATCGACGTCGACGCCATGGATTGCGACGCGTTCGTCGGAGGGTGCCTCAAGTGGCTGTCCGGCGGCCCGGGCACCGCATTTCTTTATGTACGCCCAGATCTCCTCCCGAACGTGCGACCGCACGGGACGGGCTGGTTCGCCACCCGTGACCCGTTCTCCTTCACGCTCGAGGAGCTGGACTTCGCCGACGACGCTCGCCGCCTGGAGACCGGCACCTGGGCGATGGGTTGCCACTACGCCGGGCTCGCCGGCATAGAACTCATCCTCGAGGTGGGCGTCGAGCACATCCAGGACCGCCTTCGCGACCTCACGGGCCGGATCCTCGAGCGCTGTGATGAAGCCGGCGTCAAGACCTTCACCCCCCGCGACCGCAACCAGCGCTACGGGATCGTGACTCTCGAATGTGACCACCCCGAGGAGGTCGAGGCTCGGCTTCACGCAGACGGAGTGATCGTCGACTCGCGCCCCGGGCGCGTGCGCCTCTCACCCCACTGGTGCGTCACCGAGTCGGAGCTCGACCGCGGGATGGACTTGGTCTTGCAGCACCTCGGCGCCGCGACCCGAGCCCGCCAGCTCCGCTCGGGAATCCCGGTTTTCGACCCTTAAACAAGGGTTAGCAAATTGCTTCACGCCACCGACGCCGGTCTTGCCTCACAATGCTTCCAACGGTTGGTAGGGGGTCTGCCAATTACGGGGAGGGACCAGGATATGCCGCGACGCGAAGCGCTGCTGTTTGCTGTTGTCTTTAGTGCCTTAGCCGCCGGTACGCCTGTGGTTACCGCAAGCGCCGCCCCTACCGGTCGGGCAGCGGTGGTGGATGCATCCGGCAACAAGAGCTCCGGCTGGAACAGCAGCAGGTCCTCGACGGCGACACCGCGTAAGGTCGATGTCTCTGCGCTTGCCCGCGTGGGCGCGGGCAACCCGAACGCGGGCCACCTCCCGCTGCTGGTTCTTGACCCAGCCGCCTACGCCGCAGCCAAGAACAAGCCGAAGGGGACAGCGGGCCTGGCCATTACCCAGCCCGCGGCCTCTTCATCGGAAGGCGGGTCGGCCCTGCAGACTGCAACCTTCGCCCACAACTTCACCGGCATCACCTCGGCTTTCGAACAGAGCAACGCCCAGAACTTGCAGGAACCGCCTGACACGCAGGTCGCGGTGGGTCCGACATGGGTCCTCGAGATGGTCAACTCGCTCGGCCAGGTCTACGACAAGACGGGCGCCACGTATCCCCAGGCGACCGGAACGTTCGGTCTCTACGGATTCTTCGATATCGCCTTCTTCTCGCAGCAGTTTTTCAACAACGAGCAGTTCATACCGACCGATCCCCGGGTCCTCTACGACCCGTCGACGGGTCGTTTCTACGCCTCGATCCTCGCCTACAACATGTCTTCGCACGACAGCATGGTGCTCCTTGGAGTCTCCTATACGTCCGACCCGGCCGGCTTCTGGGCAATCTATCCGATGGACTTCGAGGGGCCCTTGCCGAATTTCACGCCTTACATCTGCGACCAGCCGAAGCTCGGCTACAGCGCCGACAAGTTCGTCCTCGGCTGCAGCCTGTTCGACGCAACGAACACCTTCGCGGGCGCGTTGCTCATCCTCGGCACCAAGGCCGAAGGCCTCAACGCGGTTGGTATGCACGAGGCCGAGTTCGGGCCAAACACGGCCGCCTTCGGCCTCGTCCCCGCCCAGGGCATTGACGGCGGCACCGGCGCCGCGTACGTCGCTTACAACTTGAGCGATAACGGCCTGGGCACCGCGGCCACGCACGTGGTCACCGTCACCGGGACTCCAACCGCGAATAACGTGGCGCTTGCCGACAACAACGTGACGATGAACTTCACGCATTTTCCACCGTCGGCGCCGCAGCTCGGCTCGACCTCGGCGCTCGACACAAGCGACGACCGCTTCATGTCGGCCGTCGTCCAGGGCGGCGTGCTGTACACCTCGGGCGCCGACGGGTGCACGCCCGCGGGTGACAACGCGGTTCGGTCGTGCCTGCGACTCGTGGAGATCAAACTCGCCTCCATGACGCTCGTCCAGGGGGCGACCGCTGGCGTCGTCGGCGCGTACCTGATCGATCCAACCCTTGGAGTCAACTCGAGCGGCGACGCCGTCTTCGCATACAGCACCTCGTCATCGACCACATATGCCGACATTGAGACAGCGATCCAGCCGGCGGGTGATCCAAACACTTTCGTAGGCGGCGGACAGCTTGTGGCAGGCACCGGTCCCTACACCGGCATCAAGGTCGGGCCGACGTATCGCTGGGGCGACTACAGCTCCGTCGCGGTCGACCCCTCCGCGCCGGCGTATGTCTTCGTCGCGGGCGAGTTCAGCAACGGCCTGTCCAATGGGACGGCGACGACGTGGGGCACGCAGATCGCCGAGCTCAACGGCCACCTGCAGGTGTGTGGCGCGGCGACATTGACGCCGAGCGTGCCGTCACCCCAGAAGCCAAGCATCGCCATCACGCTCACGGCGGGCGCCACATGTGTGACCAACGCGTCGCCCGACTTCCAGTTCTGGATCAAGCCGCCGGGCGGAACGCTGACGATGGTCCAGGACTATGGAAACGGCAACACGTACAACTGGGCGACCCATGTAACGCTCGGGACGTACACGCTCGAGGTGCTGGTCCGCGGGACGACCGAGCTCTCCCAGGCGTACGACGCCTATACGACGGTGTCGTATGTCATCAGCGCGTCGCCGTGTTCGACGCCGACCCTGACCGCAAATCCGGCAAGCACTCCGCAGATCGCCGGCACACCGGTGGCGCTCACGGCAAGCACCATATGTGCCGACACCACGGCCCTCTACTCGTTCTTCGTGCAGACGCCCGACCTCACCTGGCACACGATCCAGGACTACAGCGCGACCAACACCGCCACCTGGAACACGTTCGACACGCAGATCGGGAGCTACCAGCTCGAGGTTCAGGTGAAGAACACTGGATCGCTGGCCACCTACGACAACTACACGATCATCCCGTACGCGATGCAGCTCTGCAATGCGCCGACGCTGTCCACCGGCGCCGCCACCTCACCCTATGCCTCCGGTGCCGGCGCGATCACCTTGACCGCGACCGGGACCTGCGCCGGCAGCACCCAGTTCCAGTTCTATTACCAGGACGCGGCCGGCGTCTTCCACCTCATCCAGGCCTACTCCGGCAGCAACACCGCGACCTGGAACGCCGACTACACCGCCGGCGCCTACACCCTGCTGGTCGAGATCCGGCCGGGCGGCTCCACCGCCTCGTACATCACCTATCTCTTCCTGCCCTTCAGCCTGAGCGGCTGCGGCATGCCCACCTTGACGCCTGACAAGGCCAGCCCACAGGTCGCGGGGACGACCGTGACCTTCACCGCCAACGCCACCTGCTCGGGCACCGCCAACTACCAGTTCTGGGTCCTGCCGCCCGGCGGTGTCTGGACCAAAGGCCAGGACTACGGGCCTTCCAACACCTTCGCCTGGACCTCACCGCTCACCGTCGGCACCTACGAGGTCGAGGTTCTGGTCCGCAACAGCGGCGCAGCCGAGGACGCCTACGACAACTACTTCCGCATCAACAGCTATGTGCTCGGCCTGTGCAACACGCCCACGCTGTCCACCGGCGCCGCCAGCTCACCCTACGCCTCGGGCTCGGGTGCGATCACGCTGACCGCGACCGGGACCTGCGCCGGCAGCACCCAGTTCCAGTTCTATTACCAGGACACGGCCGGCGTCTTTCACCTCATCCAGGCCTACTCCGGCAGCAACACCGCGACCTGGAACGCCGACTACACCGCAGGCAGCTACTCCCTGCTGGTCGAGATCCGGCCGGGCGGCTCCACCGCCTCGTACGTCACCTATCTCTTCCTGCCCTTCAGCCTGAGCGGCTGCGGCATGCCCACCTTGACGCCTGACAAGGCCAGCCCACAGGTCGCGGGGACGACCGTGACCTTCACCGCCAACGCCACCTGCTCGGGCACCGCCAACTACCAGTTCTGGGTCCTGCCGCCCGGCGGTGTCTGGACCAAAGGCCAGGACTACGGGCCTTCCAACACCTTCGCCTGGACCTCACCGCTCACCGTCGGCACCTACGAGGTCGAGGTTCTGGTCCGCAACAGCGGCGCAGCCGAGGACGCCTACGACAACTACTTCCGCATCAACAGCTATGTGCTCGGCCTGTGCAACACGCCCACGCTGTCCACCGGCGCCGCCAGCTCACCCTACGCCTCGGGCTCGGGTGCGATCACGCTGACCGCGACCGGGACCTGCGCCGGCAGCACCCAGTTCCAGTTCTATTACCAGGACACGGCCGGCGTCTTTCACCTCATCCAGGCCTACTCCGGCAGCAACACCGCGACCTGGAACGCCGACTACACCGCAGGCAGCTACTCCCTGCTGGTCGAGATCCGGCCGGGCGGCTCTACCGCCTCGTACGTCACCTATCTCTTCCTGCCCTTCAGCCTCAGCGGCTGCGGCATGCCCACCTTGACGTCTGACAAGGCCAGCCCCCAGGCCGCGGGGACGACCGTGACCTTCACCGCCAACGCCACCTGCTCGGGCACCGCCAACTACCAGTTCTGGGTCCTGCCGCCCGGCGGTGTCTGGACCAAGGCCCAGGACGGGCCTTCCAACACCTTCGCCTGGACCTCACCGCTCACCGTCGGCACCTACGAGGTCGAGGTTCTGGTCCGCAACAGCGGCGCGGCCGAGGACGCCTACGACAATTACTTCCGCGTCGCGTACTTGATCACGTGAAAAGCAGAACAAGCGGCTGACAAGGCGGAGGGGCGCACCGCGTGGAGATGCGCTCCTCTGCTTGTTCCGCTGCGCGAACAGCTTAACGGCGCCAACCGGTCTCAGTGGGACGGATCCCGCTGGATCAGATGAGTCCGAGCCAGACGCCCGCCAAAACGACGGTCGCTTGGGCGATCAATCTCTGATTTCCAAATTACGAACTTTCGCGCTTGAGCCTGCCCCGTAGCCACATGGCGAACCTGTAGCGAAGCGTTCCACTCAGCGGCCGAAGCTCGAATTGGCGGAAAACCGGCCGGTATAGACGCAGCAACCACCATTCGCGACGCGGCAGCTCCCTGATCCACTTCTCCGACGTACGGTTCAGGACGCCGCCAAACCGGCTGCGTTCGGCGATGAAGACCATCCAGTTGTAGATCGGCCTCGGCAGCAAGCCGTACAGGTTGTAAGGCGCGGGTAAGGCGGTCAATTGCGGATACGTGGCGCGGCCTCGCCGCTCGTAGAAATCGTGGAACAGTCTCTGGAACTTGTAGGAGTTGAAGGAACGGAGGTGCGTGAACTCATACGGAAGATCCTTGTAACTGCTCAAGTCCTCCTCCCACGGAATGTGAACGATCAGCCGGGTGTCGGGTCGACAGATCCTCCGCAGATGCTTGACCACCTCCTCAGGGTGGAGGACGTGCTCGAGCACGTCCGAGATGATCACGACATCGAAATACCCCGACTTGATCGGAAGCTGTTCGGCATTACCACAGACGCCAAACACGCCAGAGTCGTCTGGGATCCGGACCAGATACTCGATCGCGATGTCGAGAGCGACCTTGACGCGGGCATCCATCTGTCGCAGATACATGGAGTCGCTCGAACCGATGTCCAGAACGCGCTTGTTAGCGACAGAACCGATGAACTCCTTCAGCTTCTTGTGCCGAGCGGGTCGATTGACCTCGAGGGGCTTGGCCAGGTCATCGGTCGCGATCGAGTCGTAGTTGGCCAAATAGCGCTGACCCGTGTCGTCGGTCAAACGCGGCAAGAGGATTGGAATGCTGCCCCGGGTTTCAAACTCGCGACCGCACTTGGTGCATCGCAACCCTCGGCCGCTGCTCTCGAGGCTCGAATAACAGTCCGGGCAGGCGCAAATCTCCAGTAAGGCCTGGAGTCCTGCGGCGGGCGCGGCGCCTACCTCCCGACCGGGTTTGACGCCCACTTGACCACGATAACCCCAGGCGCCCGATCGCGCTTTAGCGCGAAGGAGGTAGCGCTATCGGTAGTCCTGGTTGTTGTTGCGGTAGTGATCGGGTACAAGGCCATGGCCGCGCTTGGGATCGTCGCGTTGCAGTAGCGGTGTGAGCTGGCGTCGATCAAGGCCAAGCTCAGGCCGTCCCCACTGGCGAGTCCGCTCGCGGCCGCCAGCCGGAGCCCGACGCCGATCGTCCAAACAGGCCCCGGTCTATCCGTAGCTGCAGAACGTGGCGGACACCTCCGGTCATCGGTGGGTCATTTGTCAAGCAGGGCAATGCATTGGTGCGCTCACGGTCAGGGCCGGCCTTCGACGCCGCAGGTGCCTTCGACGCGGCAGGAACTCGCATTAAATGCAGGACGGCAAGCCGGCCAAGAATGTTTAGCGATGCCAACAGCCCTGCTACATCAAGCAATTGCATCTTTTAACTGCACGACCTTGACAAGGACGGGGTCGGGCAGAGTAGCCTGGGGCGCTGTGTTGCCGCGGGCCTGGGCTCGGGCGCTATGTCTGACGCCCTTCGTATTCCAGCTACTTCTGGCGCCGACCGCTCACGCGAGTGGACCGCCGGCGGTTCATGTCGCCAACGCGGCGAACCCGAGCCCGACTCCAGCTCCGGACCAGTCGCAGCCCGTGGCGGCTCACGGCGCGGCCCCAGTGGCTTCCCAGACACGGTCGGGCCCGACGTCCGCCGGGCAGCCGCTGCAAGGCTCTGCACCCTTGAACGCGACCGCCAACACGCTGCGCCGTGAAGTCTTTGGGTTTGCATACAGCGGAAGCCTTGGCGATCCCTACATCGGCTATCCGAGCTGGAACTTCAACGACCTTTCGACCGTCGCCTTTTTCGCCATCCACGTCCAGTACGACGGGCAACTCGTCGGGGACTCGAACTTCACAGTCTGGGACTCAAGTGTGCTCACCGGCCTTGTCAACACCGCGCATGCATACGGGGTCAGGGTCGTCGTCACCATAGTTGGGCCAAACAATCCGGTCGATCAATGTGACGCCCTTTACAACACCAAGACAACCATCCCGGAGCTGGTCCGCCAGGTGACCCTCAAAGGCGTGGATGGCGTGAACATCGACTACGAGGGACAGTTGACCCAATGCCAGAACATCAACGATCCCACCCTGGACGCAACCAACCAAACCCTGACGACCTATTTCGCACGAGATATGCGGGCCGGACTCGACGCCGCCAAGCCCGGTTACTACCTGTCGATTGATACATACTCCGGATCGGCGGCCGGCAACGACGGTCGCTTCAATATCAGCGCCCTCAACCAGTACGTCGACTCATTTTTCGTCATGACCTACGACATGGATTACGCCAACCAACCATACCCACCTCTCAACTGTTCATCGTTCTGCCTCGCGCCAGTCTCTCCACTCGCCAATTACTACTGGAACGACACCACTTCGATGTCTCAATACTCCGGTGTGGTCGGACCCGGCAAGACCATCCTCGGTCAGCCCTACTACGGAACCGTCGCGTGCGTTATGAGTCCCGCGGACCACGCGACCGCTACAAGCGGTCCGGTGACGGCGACATACCTTGATGCGGCTTCCGTTGCCAGCTCACCAGACGTCCAACCTGGAACCTTCGTCGTTCATCGCGATGTCACCGATCCAAACGGCCTTGATCGGTGGGACAGCTGGTACGACAACAAGGTTGGGTGCTGGCGCGAGATGTATTGGTCGGACACCGTAACGCTTGGCGTCCGCTACAACCTCGTCAACCAGATGAACCTTCGCGGGGTAGGATTCTGGACGCTCAATTACGCTGGCGGCTCAGGCGAGCTTTGGTCCAGCCTGGCGACTTATTTCAAAAGTTGCTACGCAGTAACTGTCAACGCGCAGCCGGCATCGCTGGCATTCGTAGGCACAGCCGTGACCGTCACCGCGACCGGGGGCTGCCCCGATCCGAACCCGCTGTATGAATTCTGGGTCATGGCGCCCGGCGCCAGCCTCTACACCCTCGGCCAAGCCTACAGCACTAGCCCCACTTTCAACTGGAACACCAGCGGTAAGGCAGCCGGCACCTATCGCTTCTCAGTCTGGGTCCGCGACTCCAGCAGCGCCGGCACCTACGGCACCAGCTCGGGTACCTATGACGCCTACAACGCCAACTTCTACTACACCCTGACCGCCAGTTGCCCGGCGGTGGGCGTCTCGGCGTCGCCCGCCTCGCCCACTATGGGGGGCACCCCGATCACCGTCACCGCCAGCGCCAGCGTCTGCCCCAACCCGCTTTACGAGTTTTGGGTCCTGGCCCCCGGCGCCAGCCTCTACACCCTCGGCCAGGCCTACAGCACCAGCCCCACCTTTAACTGGAATACCACCAGCAAGGCAATCGGCGCCTACCGCTTCTCAGTCTGGGTCCGCGACGCGAGCAGTGCTGGCGCCTACGGCAACAGCTCGGGTCGCTATGACGCCTACAACGCCAACCTCTACTACACCCTGACCGCCGGTTGCCCCGCTGTGAACGTATCCGCGTTGCCTTCCTCGCCGGCGATGGCGGGCACCCCGATCACCGTCACCGCCAGCGCCAGCGGCTGCCCCAACCCGCTTTACGAGTTCTGGGTCCTGGCCCCCGGCGCCAGCCTCTACACCCTCGGCCAGGGCTACAGCACTAGCCCCATGTTCAATTGGAACACCACCAGCAAGGCGACCGGCACCTACCGCTTCTCGATCTGGGTTCGCGACGCCAGCAGCGCTGGCACCTACGGCATCAGCTCGAATACCTACGACGCCTACAACGCCAACCTCTACTACACCCTGATCGCGAATTGCCCGGCTGTGAACGTATCCGCCTCGCCCGCCTCGTCGGCAACTGTAGGCACCCCAATCACCGTCACAGCCAGCGCCAGCGGCTGCCCCAACCCTCTTTACGAGTTCTGGGTCCTGGCCCCCGGCGCCAGCCTTTACACCCTGGCCCAGCCCTACTCCACCAATGGGGTGTTCAACTGGAACACGAGCGGCAAAGCGACCGGCACCTATCGCTTCTCGGTCTGGGTCCGTGATGCCAGCAGCCCCGGCACCTATGGCAACAGCTCCGGTACCTATGACGCTTACAACGCCAACCTCTACTACGCCCTGAGCTAACCCAGTTCCCTTCGGTCGCGGTCGCCCTCGCGGCCATATGACGACCAGGGCTTTGCGGAACCCTACAATTACCCCCCCTGCCTTGCCAATATGGCTTATGCAGTCCACATGAGCATGAGCACGCATTGAAACCGGACTTCCTCGTGATGCTGCGGTGTCCGATATGCGCGTCCACCCTGGATCTAGCGAGCGCCACCTCGGGCGAATCTGAGGTCTCTGAGGGCGGTTTGACCTGTGCGTCGGGCCACTCGTTCCCAATCGTCGGCGGGGTGCCGCGGTTCGTCAGCTCGGAGCAGTACGCCGGCAACTTCGGCTTCGAGTGGAATGTCCATCGACAGACCCAGCTCGACACCGACACGGAGCACGAGTCAGAGGAAGCGTTCCGGCTGAAAACCGGGTTTACCCCGACCGACCTGGCCGGCAAGCTCGTGCTCGACGTCGGCTGCGGGATGGGACGCTATTCAGAGGTTGCATCTCGCTGGGGAGCTACGGTCGTCGGCATCGACTTGAGCCGAGCGGTGGACGTTGCCTTTGAGAACATCGGCGCCCGCGAAAACGTGCACATCGCCCAGGCCGACGTCTTTCATCTTCCCTTCACCGGCCCAACATTCGACTATATATTCAGCCTCGGCGTGCTACATCACACGCCCAACACGAAGGATGCATTCGACCAGCTCCCACGGCTGCTGAGGCCTGGGGGCAGAATCGCCATCTGGGTCTACAGCGGCCACAACGTCGTCTCCTACCGCGCGTCCGACGTGTGGCGGAAGGTAACGACTCGAATGCCAAAACGCGTGCTGTACGCGCTTGCACATGTCGCAGTCCCCATTCACCAACTGCGTCGAGTTCCAGGGCTGCGAGTCGTGCCCAACGTGCTCGTACCGATGAGCGGGCATCCAAAAGCCAGATGGCGCATCCTCGACACATTTGACTGGTATTCACCGCGATACCAGTGGAAGCACACCTACCAGGAGGTCTTCCGCTGGTTCGAGGACCAGGAATTAGTCAACGTCCGGGTGCTGGACTTCCCGGTGTCGATCCAGGGACAGCGCGCCGACGGCGGCCAGAAGGCGGTCAGCTCGCCGAGCGCGAAGCATTCACGACGCCCTTAGAGTCTCGTCGGCCGCGGTGTTCGGCCAGGAGTCTTGTGTAGAGATCTTCCGTCTTGGTGACCATCGCTGTGACCGAGAAGGTGTCGCGGATTCGTGAGCGAGCCGAATCGCCCATGCGACGCCGGAGGTCGGGTTTGTCGAGCATCTCGAGCATGGCGGCCGTGAGAAGCTCCGGATGCTCAGGCTCGACCAGCGTCCCATCGATTCCGTCACGCACCAGTTCGGGCACGCCGCCAACGCTGGTCGCCACCACCGGGACGCCGCGCGCCATCGATTCCATGAGGGCGTTTGGAAAGCTCTCCTGGTTCGACGCCAACACGGTGAAGTCGAATCCCGACAGCAGGTTGGCCGCGTCCGCTCGGCTGCCTGCGAGCAGCACGTTCTCGTCCAGGTGACCGTCGCGCACTGCGCGCTCGATGGCTCCGCGCTCTGGGCCCTCCCCGAACAGCACCAGTTTGAATCGAGGTCGCCGCTTCACGATCGACCGAACGGCTTCGATGACATCGATATGCCTCTTGTAGTCGATGAAATTGGCGACTATCGCCGCGCGGCCGTCGGCGTCGCCAAGACGCCAATCCTTTGGCAGCTTTGCCTCGCCGTCATCGGTCGGCATGTCAATGCCGTTGTAAATGACGCCCGTCCTCGAGCTCGACAGGGCTTCGTCGGCGATCGCCATCCGGCGCACGGCTTCCGAGTTGCAGAGGTGGTAGTCGATCATCGGGCTGGCCATGCGCGCGAGGAGGCGTACGCGGCGTGACGCGTCGCTGCGGTAAGTAGTGGAACCGCGCCGCGAAGCGATCACCAGACGACCACCAGCCGGCCACGAGGCGAGCGCGCCGAGCGCGTAGGCCGTGATCAGGTAACCGTGCACGATGTCCGGCCGCTGCCGCTTCAGCTCGGATCGGAACACAGCGAGGCCTCGGACCAATGCCGCAACAACACCCAGTCCTTGGCTGCGATTGAGGCTTGGCAGGCGGGGCGACACGAGTTCCACCCGGTCGTCGAGCTGCGACTTCAAAGGTCCGTAACCGAACAGACAGATCAGTGAGGGGTGGAAGCGATTCCGATCCAGCCCGTTGAGGAGGCGGAGCAGCTGCGTTTCCGCGCCGCCGATCTCTAATGAGCCGATTACGTATGTGACACGGATCTTGCGGCTCGGTCCTTGCTCAATCAAGGCCTTTCTCGAACCACCGGGAAAACCTGACTCACTACAGTGCCGGAATTATCCAGGTTATGTGGCCTATGGATAAACTTCGAGCGATGCCCGATCGCACGCGAGCTCTGATCACAGGAGTCACGGGTCAAGACGGCTCTTATTTGGCCGAACTCCTGATTGAAGCAGGCTACGAGGTCCACGGCCTGATTCGTAGGTCGTCCTCAATCAACACTCATCGGATCGATCACCTCTACCAGGATCCCCACGTGCCCGATCGCCAGCTGATCCTGCACTACGGCGACATGTCCGACTCGGCGCGCCTGGCGCGGCTCATCGACGAAGTACGGCCGCGCGAGGTCTACAACCTCGCCGCCCAGAGTCACGTCAAGGTGAGCTTCGAGGCGCCCGAGTACACCAGCGACGTGGATGCGCTGGGCACGCTGCGGCTGCTCGAAGCCATATCTCACTGTGATCCATCCATTCGCCTGTACCAGGCGTCGACGTCAGAGCTGTTCGGCAGCGCGCCGCCGCCCCAGAACGAAAAAACCCCATTCCACCCTCGCAGTCCCTACGGCGTCTCGAAGATCTTCGCCTACTGGATCGTCGTCAATTACCGCGAGGCGTACGGCATGTTTGCCTCCAACGGCATCCTGTTCAACCACGAATCGCCGCGCCGAGGCGAGACGTTCGTGACGCGCAAGGTCACCCGCGCTGTGGCGCGCATCGCCGCCGGCCGTCAGGACGCGGTCTATCTCGGAAACCTCGACGCGAAGAGGGATTGGGGATATGCGCCCGACTACGTCCGAGCCATGTGGATGATGCTGCAGCAGCCGGCGCCCATGGACCTGGTGTTCTCGACCGGTGAACAGCACTCGGTGCGCGAGTTCGCAGAGCTTGCCTTTGGCCTCGTTGGTCTGGATTGGGAGAAGTACGTCCGAATCGATCGCGCCTATCTACGTCCGGCGGAGGTCGACACGCTGCTTGGCGACTCGGCCAAGGCCCGCGACGTGCTCGGTTGGAAGCCGGCGGTTCCGTTTGCCGAGCTGGTGCGGTTGATGGTCGAGGCAGACCTGAAGGCCGAGGGCCTCGACCCTCAAAAGGTCATGAAGCCACAGGAGACGCTTCAGTCCTCGACTTGAACCAGTCGATCGTGCGCTGGAGACCAACGCGGAAAGGCACCTCTGACACAAAACCGAATTCCCGGCGGGCGCGCTCCACGTTCAACTTCCGTCGTGGCTGGCCATCGGGCTTGGTCGCGTCGAACACGATCTCGCCCTCAAAGCCAACCAGCTCGGCGATCAGCTGGGCCAAGTCTTTGATCGAGATCTCTTCCGAGCTGCCGAGGTTGACCGGCTCCGGCTTGTCGTAAAGCTCGGTCGCGAGCTTGATCCCGCGCGCGGCGTCGTCGACATACAGAAACTCGCGCGTCGGCGTGCCCGTCCCCCAAACCTCCACGGACGGTGCCTCCGCCTGCATCGCCAGCACACACTTGCGGATCAGCGCCGGAATCACGTGTGAGCTCCTGGGGTCGAAGTTGTCGCCCGGCCCGTAGAGGTTGACGGGGATGACGTAGATGGCGTTGAAGCCGTACTGCTGCCGATAGGCTTGAGCCTGGACCAGCAGCATCTTCTTGGCCAGGCCGTAGGGAGCGTTGGTTTCCTCGGGGTATCCGTCCCAGAGGTCGTCTTCGGAGAATGGGACCGGCGTGAATTTCGGGTAAGAGCAGACCGTGCCCACCTGCACGAACTTTTGCAAGCCGATCTTGCGGGCCTGCTCGATGAGCTCGATTCCCATCATCGCGTTCGCGTAGAAAAAGCTGCCCGGGTTGTCGCGGTTGGCACCGATTCCACCCACGCGAGCGGCCAGGTGGATCACGATCTCAGGCTTAAGGCTTGTGTACATCCGGGCGACGTCCGCCTGCCGGGTCAGGTCGTAGTCCCGACTGGAAAAGGTGGCGACCTCGGCGCCGGCAGCGGTCAGCATCGGGACCAGCGATCGACCCAGGAAGCCGCGGCCGCCGGTCACCGTGACCCGCTTGCCCTTCCACCAGCTCACCCGAAGCAGTCTACGGTGCCAAAGTGGACCAGGTGCGACGGCTAGACTGGGGGCCGATGCCCGGCGCTGAATCAATCCCATTCGCCTGCCCTGTTTGCGCTTCGACACAGGCGCGTTGGGCGGCTGAGCACAGAGAACTTCGTATCGCGCGCTGCAAGGAGTGTGGTCATGGTTATGTCTGGCCCGTCCCCAACGCCGACTTCCTGGATGCGATCTATCGGAACCTCGCCTATTACCAGGGCAGCGAAGGCACCATCGGCTTTCGTGATTACGCCTCGCTCGAGCCGGCGCGAAAGCGCATGTTCACACGACACCTGATGAAGATCGAAGCCGAGGTCGGCACCGGCCGCATCCTTGACGTCGGGTGCGCCACCGGCGACTTCTTGAAGGTGGCTCGTGGCCGCGGATGGCAGGTGCTCGGAGCCGACCCGTCAGTCGCTCGGGCACAGGTGGAGGCGGACGGAATCGTCCTGGTCGGGACCACCGTGCACGACGCCGAGGTCGAGCCGGGCAGTCTCGACGCGGTCACCTTCTGGGACGTCCTCGAGCACGTCACCGATCCCGTCGCCGACCTGACTCGCGCTTGCGCGCTGCTGCGGCCGGGCGGCGTGCTTGCGCTCACGGTGCCCGACTCGGCGAACCTGGTCGCCCGCGCGAGCGGCCGGCGCTGGTTCGGCTACAAGACGGCAGGCGAACACCTCCAGTTCTTCACCGCAGCGAGCCTATCGATGGCGTTGCGGAACGCCGGCCTGAGCGTTCGTTCACGCCGATCGACGACCTGGGCGTGCACCGTCGGCTTCCTGGCCGATCGGGCCGGCCTGTACCTGGGACCTCCTGGCCGCCTGCTTCGCGGGGGCCTTTCCCGCTTGAGGCTGACAGCGCTGGTGGTGGACGTGCCCCAGATCAACCAATTCGCCCTCGGCATCGCAGTCCCCGTGACCTCCAGGGTGGCCGAGGAGGCGCATCCCTGAAGGTCGACCTTCTGCCCCAAGCCGTCCTCGACCCGCTCAAAAACCGCGTGCGCGACCACTACGACCGGCTTGCCGCGGAGCGGGACCTCTGGTATCAGAAGAACTCCTACTACCACGGAACCGTGGAACGGCGGCTCACTGCGCTGATTCCTCACGGCAGCTCAGTGCTCGAGCTGGGCTGCGGAATCGGGAATTTGCTCAGCGCGCTCAAGCCGTCGCGAGGCTTGGGACTCGACATCAGCGCCGAGATGGTGCGGTTGGCCCGCGCGAAGTTTCCCGACCTGCAGTTCGAGGTCGCGGACGCGGAGGCCTTCCACCTCGATGAGAAGTTCGACTACGTCGTCGCCTCCGACCTCATCGGCGAGCTGGGCGACATCACGGCGATGCTCGAGTGCTTCCACCAAGTCAGCCACGAATCGACGCGTCTGATCCTGACATTCCACAGCCCCACACTCGAGGCGGTGCTGCGCACGGCTCAGCGGGCCAAGCTGGCGATGGCTCCCCTGCGGCAGAACTGGGTCGGTCTCGACACTGCCAGGAGCATGCTCGCGCTGTCCGACCTACGGGTCACGTTCGAGGAACACGCGCTGCTGGTTCCCATCCCGATCCCGCTGGTGGCCTCCGCCGCCAACCGCCTCCTGAGCGGCCGCAGGGCATTCAAATACTTCGACCTTCTCAATGTGCTCGTCGCCGAAGCGGTACCAGAGCGGCCCATGCCGAAAGCCCTTAAGTGCTCTGTGATCATTCCCTGCAGGAACGAGATCGGCAACATTGACGCCGCGGTCGAGCGCATGCCGGACCTTGGCCCCGAGACGGAGATCATCTTCGTCGACGGAGCTTCGACTGACGGGACCAAGGAGCGCATCGAGAAGGTCATCGATCGTTTTCGAGGCCAGAAGGACATCAAGCTCATCCTGCAGATGCCGGAGGCCGACTACGCCGGTCCCAAGGACGACCCCGATGCCCCGACCGTCATGCTGAAGCTGGGCAAGGGCGATGCGGTCCGAAAAGGTTTCGAGGCGGCGAGCGGCGACGTCCTGATGATCCTGGACGCCGACCTGACCGTTCCACCGGAAGACCTGACGCGGTTCCTTTATCCCCTCGCCACCGGCAAGGGCCGCTTCGTCAACGGGACCCGCCTCGTCTATCCGATGGAAGAGCGCGCGATGAAATTTGTCAATTACGTCGGCAACTGGTTCTTCAGCAAGCTGTTCACATGGCTGCTCGGGCAGCCGATCCGAGACACCCTGTGCGGGACCAAGGTCCTCCTCAAGTCCGACTACGAAAAGATCAAAGCCGGCCGGAAACATTTCGGCGAGTTCGATCCGTTCGGCGATTTTGACCTGCTCTTCGGGGCAGCCAGGCTACGCCTTCCCATCGTCGAGGTTCCAGTGCGCTATAAGCGCCGGCTAGCCGGGGTGTCGAAGGTGCGCGTCGCCCAACACGGGTGGCTGCTCGTGGGGATGTCGATGATCGCCTTCCGGCGGCTCAAGCTCGCGAAGTGGACCGGGAAGCTGCCCCCGCCGTAGGGCAAAGTCCCACACCACCCATGTGCCGGCAGGACCGGCCGGCACGTCAGTCAGATGAAATCACGACAATGCGGATTCGCTGACCAACGGAGAATTCCGAGGCTGAGGCACCTGGTCGATGAACGTCTGGTACCAGCGCTCGAGCAGCAGCAGGTCCCACAGCTGGTACTGGAACCTGTTGCTGCCCGCGAGATGGGTATCGACCATCTCCTTCACAGCCCCCGGCCTGAAGTAGCCTCGGGCACGAGCGCGATCCGATAGGACGGTATCGAGCAGCAACTCCTTGAGACTGCCTCGGAGCCATCCACCAAGGGGTACGCCGAAGCCCATCTTCGGACGGTCGATGATCGGATCGGGAAGGATTCCGCGCAGCGCGGACTTGAGCAGGTGCTTGCTCTCGCCACCTCGAAGCTTCAGCGAAGCCGGAACCCGGGCCATGAACTCCATCACTTTGTGATCCAGCAATGGCGAACGTGCCTCGAGCGAGTAGGCCATGGTCGCGACGTCCATCTTGACGAGCAGGTCGTCCGGGAGATAATTGTTCACATCGCAGTCGAGCATCGAGTCCAGTAGCGCTGCATGTCGGGTCGACCGCATGTACTTCAGGGGCGGCGAGGGCTTCTGCGACAGGTCCACCAGAAAGTCCTTTTGATACAGCCACGACCTTCGCTCAGGATGGAGGTGCACCAAAGTTGCGAAGTACGCGTCAAATGGATCTCGTACGCGCGCCTGCAACAGTCGCTGACCCCGTCCGAGGAAGCGTGAGACGGGTCGCGCGACGGCCTGAAGGCTCACTCGGACAGCAGACGGCAGGCGGAAATATTCCTGGTAGCGGCTCAGCCTGTAGCGGTCATAACCCGCAAAGCTCTCGTCGCCGCCATCGCCGTTGAGCACCACGGTCACGTGGGGACGCGTAATCCGCGCGACGTGGAAGGACGGGACCGCGGACGAGTCGCCGAACGGCTGATCGTAATGCCACACGATGTCGTCGATCAGCTCCGGCGCGCCCGCCTTCACGACGAGCTCGTGATGGTCGGTGGCGAACTTGTCCGCAACCATGCGCGCGTACATCGACTCGTCGAACTGCGACGGCTCGAAGCCGATTGAGAACGTCTTCAGAGGCTGTGACGAAGCCTGGGCGGCGAAGGCGACGACGGCGCTGGAGTCGACCCCGCCTGACAGGAAAGCCCCCAACGGCACCTCGCTCTCGAGGCGAATCGCCACCGCCTCGCGGAGAAGTCTGAGCAGCTCCTCCTTGAGCTCTGGCTCGGGCTCGCGGAACTTGTCTTCGTACTCCAGCCGCCAGTAGCGACCCAATTCCACCTTTCCCGCGCGCCATCGCAGCCAGTGCGCGGGAGGGATGCGCTCGATGCCTCGGAAGGCGGTCATCGGCGACGGGACGTATTGCAGGGTCAGGAAGTGGTCGATAGCGCTGAGGTCCGGCTCCCGCCGCACTTCCGGGTGCTGCAGGATGGCCTTGATCTCGGAGCCGAAGACGATGCCCCCGTTCGCCAGGCGCGCGTAGTAGAGCGGCTTCTTGCCGACCCGGTCGCGGGCCAGGAAAAGCGAGCGGTCGCGCCGGTTCCAGATCGCCAGCGCGAACATTCCTCGGAGCTCGGTGAGGCACCGCTCACCTTTCTCCTCCCACAGGTGGAGCACGGTTTCTACGTCGGACCGCGTGCGGAAGCGATGCCCGCGGTCGACCAGGCCCTTGCGGAGATCGTGATGGTTGTAGATCTCGCCGTTGAGCATGATCGCCGCTGATTCGTCTTCGTTGAAAATCGGCTGGTGGCCACCCGCCACGTCGATGATGCTCAGGCGGCGAAACGCGAAGCCCGCAATGTCGTCGACCAGCAGGCCACCGTCGTCAGGGCCGCGGTGGATGATCGCCTCGCCCATTCGCTCGAGGACGTCCGCTTCAGGTGTGACGCCGGCAACCCCGGCTATTCCGCACACAGTTACGGGGCAGTTTATCGCGGACGGATATGATCCCTCGGGTCACGATGGCGATAGCAGTCGCACCTGTCCCGACGGTCTCCGAATCGTCATTGCTTCGGTTTAGCCGCTGGATGCTGTTCGTGACTGTCGCCGCAATGCCCCTCTATGTCGTCCGGTGGCACTACGGTCCGCTGCCGACGACGCTCCTCGAGACGCTGATCCTGATCACGGTCGTGCTCTACGTGGTCGCGCGATTGCGGGAGGGCCGCCGCCGGCCCGTGGCGACACCGTTGGATCTCCCGATTGCGTTGCTTCTGCTCGCCGGGGCGATCTCAGTCGGGGTGGCCGCCGACCACCGCGCTGCGCTCGGCCTGTATCGCGCCTACTTCATCGAGGCCGTCGCCGTTTTCTTCGTCGCAGTCGACCTCGTGCGCCGCACTGAACACATTCAGCGTTTGGTCCTGGCGTTCGCCATTGGAAGTTCATTGTTCGCGGTATTGAACCTGGTCGCTTTTACCCTCGCCCTGCTCTCCAACAGCGTCCACATCGGTACCGCACCCAACGCTCTCTATGGCGACGCAAACCCCGTGGCGATGTATCTCGACCCGCCGTTCGCCATGGCGGTGGGCCTGGTTCTTTTCGCTCCCTCACCTAGATGGAGGTGGATGGGGGTGGCCTGGTTCGCAGTCGTTGGAGCCGCTCTCCTGCTCACTTTTTCGAAGGGAGGCTACCTGGCCGTAGGTGCCTTGGCCCTGGTGGCGGTATTGAGCGTTAGGAGATGGGGCGCGCTGCTGCTTGCAGGCGCGGTTGCGGCTGCGTTGCTGATGGCGCAAATACCCCTCGTGGCCCAGCGCCTGGGAACCATACCCATCTCGATCGGAGGCAGGCTTGAGATTTACAGGGCGACGCTCCAGATGATTCGCAACAGCCCGATATTCGGGGTCGGTCTTGGGGGTTATAGCTATCAGTTTCGCGGCGAGGTGCCCGAGATATATCCGCACGATATCTGGCTGACGTTCTGGGTGGAGATCGGATTGCTCGGATTGATCGCATTCGCGATGATCCTCTTCTGGCTGCTGTGGCGCGGCTGGCGAGCCTGGCCCCGGATGCTGGAGTTCTATCGGCCGGCGCTCTGGGGCGCGCTGGGCGCACTCGTGATGTGGGTCGTCCATGGACTCGTGGATTCGCCCTACTGGAAGAACGACATGAGCGTCGAGTTCTGGATGTTGGCGGCTGTGGTCATTGTTTGCCTTCGCACGGCCACGCCGGTGGCATCGCGCCGTGATTGAGAAAAGCTTGACGCTCCGAAGGCGACCCGCCCGACTGTAACTTCCCAACTAGCATGTGCCCCGACATGCCTTCGCACGACGCGCCCCTGCGCGTCATGTTCCTGACCCATTACTTTCCGCCCGAGGTCGGCGCGCCGCAGACGCGTCTGTTCGAGCTGGCCCAAAGATGCGCCGCCGCCGGCCTCGCCGTCACCATCGTCACCGGTTTTCCGAACTACCCGACCGGTGTCATTCCGGTCGATTACCGCGGAAAGCGGTCGATGGAAGAAAAGCTCGACGGCGTCAGGGTGCTCAGGACCTCGGTGTATGCAACCCCCAACCGCGGCTTCGTGAGGCGGATCCTCAACCACGTCTCGTTTGCGCTCTCCAGCTTGACCGCGATCCGCAGGGTGGGCCCGACCGACGTCATCTTCGTCGAGTCGCCTCCGCTCCTCATCGGCCTGGCCGTGCTCGTCTACAGAAGGTTCAAGCGAGCTCCATTCATCTTCAACGTGAGCGACATCTGGCCCCAGTCCGCGGTCGCGCTTGGCGCCCTCCGCAACCCGCTCGCGATACGGCTCGCCGAGATGCTCGAGCGCCACCTGTACGGACGGGCCGCCAGGGTCACCGCGGTCACGCCCGGCATGATCGAGAGGCTGGCCGCGCGCGGCGTCCCACGCGAGAAGCTGTTCTTGCTCACCAACGGGGTCGATACGACCACATACAAACCGGCAGACCCGGACCGGGAGCTGGCGGCCCGGCTCGGCTTCAACGGCCACAAGGTCTTTCTGTATGCCGGCACGCACGGCCTCGCCCAGGGTCTCGACGTCATCCTGGACGCGGCCAAGCTCACCACCAACGCCGACGTGATGTACGTGCTCGCCGGCGAGGGCGCCGAGAAGGACGCCCTGATGGCCCGGACAAACGCGGAAGGAATCGCTAACGTCCGGTTCCTCCCCAATCAGCCGAAGTCGATGATGCCGGCCCTTTTGAATCTGGCCTACGCGACGATCATCCCTTTGAGACGGCTTGACCTCTTCAAGTCGGCGCTGCCCTCGAAGATGTTCGAATCGATGGCGGTGGGACGCCCGATCGTGGCCGCGTTGTGGGGAGAAGCCGCCACCCTCATCGACCAGGCCGAATGCGGAATCGTCGTGGAACCCGAGGATGCGCACGCAGTGCATCTGGCGGTCGAGAAGCTGGCTGCCGACCCGGCGCTCACTCGCCGGCTGGGTGACAGCGGACGGGCCTACGCGATCCGCAATTTCGAGCGCAAGGACATCGCCGAGCGGTTCATCGAGCTCCTGCGAGGCGTGGCTACCGCGGGCGCGCCGACCGCCGCCAAAGGCTGAGCACGGACAGGAAATCCGACCGGCGCGGGATCAAGAGGTCTCGTGCGCTCAGGGTCGAATTGCGAATCACCCACGTCAGGTTCACCGCCAGGGTGGCCGTGTACGCCACCGATGAAGCCGCCGCCGCTCCCGGAAAGCCGTAGCGCGGGATGAGCAGGAGGTCCAGCGCCAGCGTTACGACCAGCCCCGCGAGAGAAGCCACCAGGTCGACCTGCTGCCGGTTGCGGCCGAGCAGGTAGCTCGACAGCACCCTCGCCACGCTGAGCGTGACGACGCCGGGGAGGAGTAACCACACCGCCGCGACGCTGGGGGCGAATCCAGCGCCGAAGAGGATGCGGATTATCAGCGGAGCCGTCAGGCCGAGCAGAACCGCGGCCGCGAGGCTGACCACGAACACGGTGCGGCTGACGCGAGCGGTCGTGTCGTCGGACTCTTGCGTCTCGCCCGCCGCGACCCTGGGCGCCAGGACGGTGGCCGCCGACGTGGAGACGTACCAGATCGTCTCGGCGAGGCTGACCGCGACGGCGTAGTAGCCGACCTGGGTCGCGTTCTTGAAGATGTTGACGAGAAATGTGTCGAGCCTGAAGTTGAGGTAGTTGGTGATGAAGGCCAGGTACCCCACGATCCCGAAGCGCAGGAGCGACCGCGAGAGCCCGCGGTCGAACCGAATGTTGAGACGAGCATGGCGGGACAGCCAGAAGATGCCGAGGAGTGCTGTGGGCACCCAGCTCAACGACCAGGCCACGACGGCGACCGTCACGCTGCCTGGCACCACCAGCAGGCCCAACAGAAAGACCACCAGCGCACCGGCGTTGACCAGGTAGAGGCTGTTGAACGCCACGAATGCCTGCATGCCCTGGGTGAACGACAGACAGAAGTAGAAGAAGAGGCCGAGCGGGATCGCCGCCCCGGCGATCAGCACGAGGTTCAACGGCACTCCCGGCAGCGCCACCCGCCCGAAGAGGGCGGTGAATGCGACCAGGACGATGGTCGCCGCCACGCCCAGAAGCAGGGCGAGAGATATGAGCTGGCCGATCATCTTTTCGACGTCATACGTGCGGCGGGCGAGGTAGTAGATGAGCGCGTTGCCGACTCCCAGGTTCGCGAGGAGCACCAGGACCGAAGGCACCAGCAGCGCCAGCGCGTAAATGCCCCGCCCGGTCGGCCCGAGAGCACGGGCCAGGATCACGCCCGCGACGAGCGACAGGATGAAGACGGCGACGCGGCTCGCGAAGGTCATGGTGCTTGCCTGCAGAAGGCCCATGCCCCGCCCGCCTTCTGAGCTCATTCAGTCAGAATCGCGGCGTAGTGCTGAAGCGGACGTTCGATGTGGCGGGCGCGCTGATCGGACTTGTAGTGACCTCACCGTTCGTTCTTCTCGCGGCGGTCGCGGTCAAGCTCGAATCGCCTGGACCCGCCTTTTATCGAGGCGCGCGGGTGGGCCTCGACGGCCGGCCCTTCAACGTCATCAAGCTCCGGTCCATGAGGGTCGGCGCCGACCGCGAAGGACCCTCGGTGACGGTGGCTGCGGACCCACGGGTGACCAGGGTGGGACGAATACTCCGACGATCCAAGGTGGACGAGCTCCCGCAGCTGATCAACGTGGTCAGAGGTGACATGAGCCTGGTCGGACCTCGCCCGGAGCATCCGGACTACGTCAGGCTCTTCACGCCTGAGCAGAGGGCGGTGCTGTCGGTGAGGCCGGGCATCACGGGGCCCGCCGCGATCGCGTACATCGACGAAGAGGCCTTGCTTAGCGGGGACCACGCCCAGACGATATATGAGCGCGACCTCATGCCCCGCAAGCTGGCCCTCGACCTCGATTACATCGCTCGCCATAGCTTCGCCGGGGACCTGCGAATCCTCGGTCGGACCGCTGTGGTGGTGGCTCGAAGGGTGATCGCGAAGCGCCCTTAGGCCCGGTGGCGATCCACGATGTCGGTCACCGCCTCGACGACGTCGGCGATGTCCTCATCCGAATGTGCGGGGCTCAACGGCAGCGAAAGCATCCGGTTGAACTCGCGCTCCGCGACCGGAAAGGACTCCGGCCTGAGGTCATAGCGTTCGCGATAGTAAGAGAGCTGATGGACCGGGATGAAGTGGACGCTGGAGCCGATGTTGCGCTTGCGCAGCTCCTCGATGAAATCGTCCCGGTTGATCGCCAGCCGGTCCAGGTTCAGGCGCAGCAGGTAGATGTGCCAGGCAGGATCCACGTCGGGACGCACGGTGGGTGTCTCGAGCTCGTCCAGCTGCCCGAGCGCCTCGTCATATTGCGCGACGATCGCGCGGCGGCGGCTCTGCATGTCGTCGAGGCGGCGCAGCTGATGTAACCCCAGCGCGGCCTGGATGTCGGGCATGTTGTATTTGAATCCAGGCAGGACGACGTCGTAGCGCCACGACCCGTCCGACGTATAGCGCTTGTAGGCGTCGCGACTCATCCCATGGAGACCCCATACGCGCGCCTCGTCGATCAGAGCCGGCGGGCCGGTCAGCATGCCGCCTTCGCCGGTCGTGAGGTTCTTGGTCGCATAGAACGAGAAGGCCACGAGGTTGGCGAGATCGAATCCGGGCTCGGGCGTTCCGATCATTCGCCCGCCGATCACTGCTGGCAGCGAGTGAGCCGCGTCTTCGATCACGGCAAGGTTGTGCCGGCGCGCGATGTCATAGATGGCGGGCATGTCGCACGGGTGGCCGTAAAGATGGACCGGCATGATCGCCTTGACCCCGGGGGTCCGGCGCACGGCGGCCTCGATCTGCTCGGGGTCGATGTTGAGGGTGTCGGGCTGGATGTCGACCAGCACCGGTTTGGCGCGCCGGTGCTCGATGACGTGGATCGACGAGCAAAAGGTCATGGTGGTGGCCACCACCGCGTCGCCCTCGCCGATCCCCAGAACCGCCAGCGCGACGTGCAGGGCCGAGGTGGCGGAGTTGAGGGCAAGCGCAGCGGGAGCGCCGACATGGCGGGCGAATTCCGACTCGAAGCGCGCCGCCCTCGGCCCGGTCGTGATCCATCCCTCGCGCAAGGCCTGCACCACCTCGTCGATGTCTTCGGTGGCGATCATCGGAGGCGCGAAGGACAAGAACTCAGATCGCATTCGAGCCTCCCTTCACCAGCAGTCCCAGCAGGTGGCTCCGCATCGGAGGTATCGAGGCCAGCAACGGGTAGCCGGCGGCGGTCAGCGGGCCGAGGCGTCGGGCCAGGGGCGGAATCACGGTCACCGTGTGCAGGTCGCCGCCAAAACCTGGGAACAGCTCGCGCACGCGTGCGGCCCCGACCCCGCGCACATTCCGATTGGCCGGGCTGTCGTACCGGAAGTCGTACCAGAGCAGGCCGCCGCCGGGCCGCAGGACGCGCCCGACCTCGGACGCCACGTTGCGCGCCATCGTCGTGTCGAGGATCGAAGTGAAGAGGGTGGAGGCGAGGACCAGATCAAAGCTGCCGTCCGCAAACTCGAGGTGCTCGGCGTTGCGGACTCGAAAGTCGAGCTCGGGAAACGCCTTGCGAGCGGCGTCGATTCGTTCCGGCAGGAGGTCGACCCCGACCAATCGGGACGCGGACGCGCCTAGGTTGAGAAGGTACCCGAGCTCGCCGCCACCGCCGCAACCGACCTCGAGCACCCTTCGATCGGCCAGCGGCAGCCACCCCTCGCGCTCGAGGAGGCGGCCCAACAGCTCGCGGCGCTCGGCGAGGATCGCGCGGTTGCCGCGATTGCGAAGGTCCCACCGCGAGCCGCCGCGCCTTCGCGCCTGGTCGCGATAGACGCCGGCGATGCGCTCGGCCTCGCTCATCGTGACGTGCCGGCTTCGAACTCTGACGGCTCGGCGGCGGGAAGGTCGTATTCGCGGGCGCAGTTGGGGCACGCATAGTGAGTGGCGCCCTGCCTTGTTAGCTTGTGGCCGCAGTCGCACGCGAACCCGTGCAGGCGAGCCGGGTTGCCGTAGACCACGCCGCGGTCGGCCACGTCGTGGCTGACCACCGCCCCTGCCCCGACCAACGCCATGCGCCCGATGTTGAGGCCCGGCAGCACGACCGCGCCGCCGCCGACCGCCGCCCCGTACCGAACCGTGCCCTTGCTGAAGACCCAGTCCGAGTCAGACTTGAGCGACCCGTCGGCATTGATGGCACGTGGATGCTTGTCGTTGAGCAGCATCACGCCCGGGCCGAGGAAGACGCCGTCCTCGAGGTCGAACCCATGGAAAACGAACACGCCGTTCTGCAGCTTGCAGTTGTTTCCGATCCGCACGTCCTTATCTATGTAGACGCCCTTGCCGAGGACGCAGTTGCTGCCGATCACGGCACCCTCCCGGACCTGCGCCTGGTGCCAGATCCGGGTCCCCGCGCCGACTCTGGCTTTGGCCGAGACCTCGGCAGTGGGATGGATGAAGGCCGAATCGGAAGTCATTCGATAATCATGCTGCAGCATGCTGATTTCCGTCGTCGTGCCCACACGTGACCGGCCTCAGGACCTCCAGAAGCTGCTCGCGAGCCTTCTCCAGCAGACGCGTCTTCCCGACCAGCTCATCGTTGTCGACCAGAGCCACGGTGGCGAGTCGCATGCGCTCGCGAAAGACTCGATGGGTGCGCAGCTGTGGGAGCGATGCACATACGTGCACAACAGCTCGATCCGAGGTGTCTCGGCGGCGAGGAATGTCGGCATACGTGCCGCTGATGCCGACGTCGTCATCTTTCTCGACGATGACGTGGTGTTGACTGCCGACTGCCTCGAGTCCATGGAGTCGGCATTCGTCGCCAACCCTGGCTACACGGGCATCGGGGGAGTCGAGCTCCAGATGGAGCACAGCGCTCTCTCCTACATCCTCTATTACGACATCTTCTTCGTCGGTCCGTTCCGAGATCGCAAATACCGGATCAGCAGGAACTGGCGGCGCCTTCAAGGCATCCAGCCCGTCACCGGCCTCAAGACCTGCCTGGCCGGCTTCCGGCGAGAGTTTCTGGCCCGGCATCGATTCGACGAGAGGTGGCGCTCCGCCCTCCTCGAGGACATCGATCTCTGCTGGGAGGTGCGCGGCGGCGAGAAAAAGGAAAGGTTCGGGATCTGGCCACGGGCAGGGGCGTGGCACAACTTCTCAGAGGCCCGATCCGTTGGTGGGGCCCGCTACCAGGCCGCCGCGGCCGCCTGGATCTTTTTCATGCGCAAGCACGTGCTCACGCACTGGTCTTTGCTGCCCGCGTTCGCCTGGCTGTCGGTAGGGTTGCTCGTCAACGCCGCGCGCAGGAGCGTGACCAGCCGCTCGATCGCCCCAATCGCGGGTTTGATCCGGGGCTGGCGTTCACTTTTCGACCCGTCATTGGCGCTGCCGTACATCGACATGTCTGCCGATCCGGTTTCAAGCCAGGCGATCAATCCTGGATCGGGCGAGCCTGGCTGCGCAGCTTGTCTTCGGGCGGCGGCGCCGCGCCCTGCTCCTCGGCAGCTTTAGGCGCTGACTGCACGGCTTTCTTGAGCGCCCGAGCCAGGTCGTCAGGCCTGCCCTCGCGCGCCAGGGTCTCCAGTCGCTCGACGGTCCACGCGAGATCCTCCTGACTGCCCAGCACGGGCGACACGACCTCACGGATCACCGGGTGGGCGGTCGGGCGCCATGCCTCGTCCGGGCCGAGAAGCTCTTCGGTCATTCGCTCGCCCGGGCGCAGGCCGGTGTACACGATCTCGATGTCGGTGCCCGGCCGCAGCCCGCGAGAGCGGATGAGGTCGTTGGCCAGGTCCAGGATCCTGATCGGCTCACCCATGTCGAGCATGTAAAGGTGGCTGGGGCTGCTCATCGACACGGTGCTCAACACGAGCGACGCCGCTTCGCGGATCGTCATCATGTACCGCGACACATCCGGGTGGGTGATCGTGACCGGCCCCCCCACCTCGATCTGACGCTCGAAGAGCGGCACCACGCTCCCGCGGCTCCCGACCACATTGCCGAACCGGACCGCCCAACAGCTCATCGGGCCTCGGTACGCCAGCACCACCTGCTCGCACAGCCGCTTGGTGCAGCCCATCACCGAGTGCTTCGTGGCCGCCTTGTCGGTCGAGATCAGGATGAATCGCTTGACGCCCGCCGCATCGGCGCAGCGCAGCGTGTTCGAGGTTCCGATCACATTGGTGAGCACCGCCTGGATCGGATGCGTCTCGAGCATGGGCACGTGCTTGTACGCCGCGGCATGGAACACGATGTCAGGCCTCTCGTCTGCAAACACGCCGAGCAGAAGCTCGCGGTCGACGATCGAGACGAGCGCCTCACGCAAATCGATGGTCGCGCCGACCCGCAGCTCCTCCGCAATGTCGAACAAGCCGCTTTCGTTCGTGTCGACGAGGACCAGCCGGCGCGGAGCCATGCCCGCGAGCAGGCGGCACAACTCCGATCCGATCGAGCCCGCGGCTCCGGTTACGAGCACAGTCCGGCCTTTGATCTCGCCGCTCGCGAGCGCGAGATCGATGTCGCGCTGCTCGCGGCCAACCAGGTCGTCGGCCGACAGCTGCCGCAGTCGCGATCCCGCGCTGGGTCGCGGAAACCATTCATCAGCCGTGGGCACGATGAAGACCGGCAGCTGAGCCGCAAGGCACTGCGCGTAGAGGTCGCGCTCATGGGCGCGATCGGATTTGCGGGTGTGCACGAAAGCCACGCCCTGCGCATCGGTCGCCTTGATCCACCGCGCGAGGTGATCCGCGGTGCCAAGGACTGGAATCCCCATCACGGTGAGTCCGACGTCGGCCGGTCCGGTCGTAACCACCGCGACTGGGAGCCAGTCGGGGCCGGGATGCTGGAGCAGAGCCCTGACCGTGTCGTAACCGCTGGCGTCGGGGATGACGACCAGGAGCCGGTTGCCAGTGGGCCGCGCCGCGGAGCGGAGGCGAGGCAGCAGGCGCACCAACCCGATGGCGATCACGACCGCGGGGGCGGCGAGCACCGGGGCCAGGACACGGAACGGCCGGTAGCCATCCGGGAAAAGCAGGTTGACGATGGTGATCAGGAGGGAAGCCTCGACGACGGCGAGCCCCACCGCAAAAGCGTCATTGAGCCCGGCGACCGACCACACACGGCCGTAGAGACGGAATCGGGCCTCGCCCGCGCCCATCGCCGCGGCCACGATGACGAGCGATACGAGCGGATACCAGACGGGCGCAAACGTGGCGCTCGGATGTCCGTAGCCGGCCGCCACCGCCTCGATGATCAGCCAGAACACCAGCACCTCGAGGAGGTAGGTGGGGCCGTATCGCGCGAGACCCTTGGCGTAGTGCGAAATGCGTCGTCTCACAGGTGTGGGCATGCGGGAACCAATAGCAGCGTAGCCGACGGGCGCGGCATCTGAACCAGCGAGGCCCCCGAATGGGCGCGGGATCAACCGGTATCCTGCACGCGATGGCCGGCGACCGAGGCAACAAGAGCGAAATCGTGGCCGTCGTCGGGTTGGGCAAGATCGGCCTGCCGCTCGCGGCGCAATATGCGGCCAAGGGCATGTCGGTGATCGGCTGCGACGTCCGGCCCGAGGTGATCGACGCGGTCAACTCCGGCCGCTCCCACATCCTGGAGGAGCCGGGGCTGGCCGAAGCTGTGGCAGCGGCCGTGGCAGACGGCCGGCTGCGCGCGACCCTCGACACCACCGCCGCGGTGGCCGGCGCCAACACAGTGGTGTTGATCGTGCCTCTGCTCACCGACCGCGACCACCGCATCGACTTCGGCCAGCTGGACACGGCCGCCAAGGCCGTTGGCGGCGGCCTGCATCGGGGCTGCCTGGTCCTGTGCGAAACCACCGTGCCCGTAGGCACCACCCGCAACCATCTGGCTCCGATCCTCGAGGAGCGCTCGGGCCTGCGCGCCGGTGACGACTTCCATCTGGCCTTCAGCCCAGAGCGCCTGTACGCAGGCCGCATCTTCGACGACCTGAAGCGCTATCCCAAGATCGTGGGCGGGGTTGATGCGGCCAGCACGGACAGGGCGGTCGAGTTCTACCGGCTTGTGCTTGATGCGGAGGTGTGGCCGGTGGAAAACGCCGAGACCGCCGAGTTTGCAAAGCTCGCCGAGACGACCTATCGCGACGTCAACATCGCACTGGCCAACGAGCTGGCTCTGTATGGGGGCACTCGAAACGTGAATGTGACGCAGGCTTTCAAAGCCGCGAACTCACAGCCCTATTCGCACCTGCATCAACCCGGTGTCGGAGTCGGCGGCCATTGCATCCCCGTCTATCCGCATTTTCTGCTGACGGATGCGTCGACCACCGAGCTCGAGCTCGCGCGCAGCGGCCGGGAGATCAACGACGGCATGGCGGGTCTTGCGATCGAGGCGCTCGCCGAAGCGCTGGGAGGCCTCGAGGGACGCAGGGTGCTGGTGCTGGGCGCGGCCTATCGCGAAGACGTGAAAGAGCTGGCGTTCTCATCAGCGATTCCGCTGGTCGAGCATCTGCACAGAAAGGGCGCCGAGGTCTTGATTCATGATCCCCTGTTCAGCCCCGCGGAGCTGGCCGGATTCGAGGCCAACATCGCCGACCTGGAGTCAGCGGAACCGCTTTCGGTGGATGCGGTCATCGTGCAGGCCTTCCATGACGACTATCGCCGCCTGGACTGGTCGCGTTTTCGGGGATTGAAAGTGGTATTCGACGGCCGAGGCTCGATCGATCCGGAGCAGATCCGCCGAACGGGAGCCGACTACCTCGCGGTGGGCGTGGCAGGAACCGCAGCGCGGCGACATGTCTGATTCGGGCTCGGGGTCGGTCCTCGTCACGGGGGGCGCGGGCTTCATCGGATCGCATGTGGCCAGGCGGCTCATCGACATGGGCTGTCGAGTCCGAGTTTTCGACAACTTCGCCACCGGCCGCCGGTCGAACCTCGACGCGATCAAAGAAGCCGAGGTACACGAAGGCGACGTCCGGTCCCGGTCCGACGTCGCGAGTGCCGTGCGCGGCATCGATGTGGTCTTCCACCTCGCGGCGCTCCCGTCGGTGGCGCGTTCGTGGACCGATCCCGTCGGGTCGCTCGCGGTCAATGCGCACGGGACTGCCAACGTGGCCGAGGCGGCCGCGGCCAACGGTGTCTCCGCGCTGATCTACTCCTCTTCCTCTTCGATCTACGGCGACCAGGCGGCGGAGAAGAAATCCGAAGATCTGGAGCCCAGGCCGATCTCCCCGTATGGCTACTCCAAGCTGCTGGGCGAGATGATCGCGCTGGCGCACGCCCGCGCGCCCGAGGGCATGCGGGTGGTCGCACTCCGCTACTTCAATGTGTTCGGCGCCCGCCAGGACCCGAACTCTCCCTACGCCGCGGTCATCCCGTTGTTCATCACCCACGCACTCGCCGGCACGCCCGCGACCGTCCACGGCGATGGGACCCAGAGTCGCGACTTCACACACGTCGACAACGTCGTCGATGCGAACATGCGCGCGATGGACAGTGACGCGTCCGGTGTGGCGATGAACGTCGCCTGCGGCGACAGCCATACCCTGCTCGACCTGATCGAATCGATCTCGACGCTCAACGGGCGAAAGCTGGAGACGGTCTTCGGCCCGCCACGGGAGGGCGACATCAAACACTCGCTCGCCGACATCTCCCTGGCCGCGGCCAAGATCGGATACCGCCCGAAGGTGACGTTTTCAGAAGGCCTGCGGAGGGTTTTTGCCGACTACCGGTCCGATTAAGCTCGCCCGCGTCATTACCCGGATGAACGTCGGCGGACCCTCACGTCAC
>Ga0207646_10000461_pt1 | contig 54420 bp, 38 predicted proteins | sample KBSK5502metaG_FD_184343 | JGI IMG/M metagenome (GOLD analysis project Ga0207646, IMG submission 184343) | Corn, switchgrass and miscanthus rhizosphere microbial communities from Kellogg Biological Station, Michigan, USA - KBS K5-50-2 metaG... | ecosystem: Host-associated > Plants > Roots >...
TTAAGGTCGCCGCGCCGCGGCTCTGACAATTGTTTTCAACGCAACCCAAGGCTCGCAAAACCTCGCCTTGGGCTTAGCTAAGACCGCTGCTTCGCAGCTCGACGAGGCTTTCGCTCGCGCGCCCTCGCTCTTTGGGCAAGGCAATTTCCTATTTCAATTCCTCGAGCCGCTGGGCGAGGAATTGCCGCTCTGGTTCCTGTTGGGTCAGTGCCAGAGCTTTCTCATAAGAGGCCCGAGCCTCAGCGGTCCTGCCGAGCCTGCGGTACATATCCGCACGGGCTGAATGCGCCAGGTAATAATTTGCCAATTCGCCCTGTTCCAATAGCGCGTCGATATGCGTCAGGCCGGCCTCTGGACCATCGCACTCTGCAATTGCCACGGCGCGGTTAAGTTCGACAACCGGGGATGGCTGGATCCGTAGCAATCGATCGTAAAGCGCAACGATCTGCCGCCAATCCGTTGCAGCTACCGATTCCGCCTCCGCGTGAACCGCAGCAATCGCAGCCTGCAGTGTGTAAGAGCCGAAGCGTTGGGACTTCAGGGCTGTCTCAAGCAATGCCAACCCTTCAGCGATCTGCTCTCGATTCCAGAGCGAGCGATCCTGGTGCTCCAGCAAAATCAGTTCTCCGGTCGGAGAGGTTCTCGCGGCGTGACGAGATTCCTGTAGCAACATCAGAGAAAGCAGGCCAATCACTTCCGGCTCCGATCGGAGTTGCTCCGATCGGAGTTCGGTCAGCAGACGGCCTAGGCGAATCGCTTCGCCGGTTAGCTCGGCCCGCGTTACTTCCGCTCCCGCCGCCGCCGAATAACCCTCGTTAAAGACTAGATATATAACGTGGAGCACGGCACCCAGTCGCTCCGGCAATTCCTCCGGGCTTGGCACTTCGTAAGGAATCGGGGTCTCTCGAATTTTTGCCTTGGCGCGGACAATGCGCTGCGCCAGCGTACGCGGAGTGATGAGGAAGGCCTTTGCGATCTCCTCGGTTGTCAGCCCGCACACCTCACGCAAGGTGAGCGCAACGCGCGCTTCCGGCGGGAGAGATGGATGACAGCACGTAAAAATCAGACGCAGCCGATCATCTTCAAGATGGTCCTCTTCATTGGACCTTGCTTCTGCATTGGATCTTTCGGAACTGGCCGCCGCACTCAATTGCGCTTCGAGATATCGCGCGAGCTCGTCCTGGGACGCGTCGAATCTTGCCCGTCGACGCAGAGTATCAATGGCTTTGAATCGGGCCGTCGAAATCAACCAGGGTCGCGGGTTGCCGGGTATTCCACTCTGCGGCCACAGGCTCAGCGCAGCCGTAAAGGCTTCGTGCATCGCCTCCTCGGCAAGATCAAGATCACCGAGCAAGCGGATCAGAGTTGCCAGGATTCGTCCCGAATCTCTGCGATAAAGGGAGTCGAGCAATTCGCGTATCTGCTCACGTATCTGCCCATCTATCTGCTTAGCGGAACGCTCGGACATGACCTCGGACATAATGGGACCGTAGCAAACCAGCAACGCCGAAGCAATTCCATTAACGCAAAGTTAGCGAAGGTGCCAATAATGCAGGATCTTGAGATTTCCTGGGGAAGGTTGGCGTCCCGTACGGAGTCGAACCCGTGTCGCGCCCGTGAAAGAGAAGCGACCTATTGTAATTCAACGGAACTCAGCGGCATGGATAGTAACCTACCGCACTTGAAGGACTCACGGGAACGTTTATTGGACTCTTAATGGACTCGCGGAGTCGGGGCTGTGGATTTCTTCGGCTGTTAGTCGCATGCCTGAATTAATGTCTTCTCACATGATAAGACTGGTACGGACTAAGGTGTTTTCTCGAACACCCAAAATCCGACGGCAAACATGTGCGTGACTTTGCCCGTGCGGTCCATGCGGAACGCCACTTTTCCTCCGCCGTCTTCTCGAATAAACAATAACGGCTCCAGTTCGATCCAACGCTTCCTGGTACTGGACAATGACAGCGTGCCATCTGAGTTAGCTGTTACCTTCACACTCAGACCCGGACGGGTGGCGCGCGGACCACAAGTCCGACAGTAACAGTTCCATCTGTAGGTCCCAATGAACACAGCGGCGCGCTGATTGAAGTCAGGCGGCGGTTGAGGGATGTGCGGCTGCTGGGACGGCGGGTAATAGTGTTCTAAGACCGCCCACTTGACGGTATCACGTAGATTACTGTCCTCGTGTTGATGGGCCAGGAAGAAGCCGGCATTGCGGTCGGGTAGAAGAACCATCTGAGAACTGAACCCTGCCATGTTACCGCCATGCTCGAGTATTCGCAGGCCCTGGTAATCATCTTCAAAGAAACCATAGGCCACGCCCGGCATTTTCGGGTGTCCTGATGCATGCTGGCGCTGCATGTCGCGCGCCGCACGATCGCTTATGACGCGCACCCTTCCATAACTACCATTTTGCAGATTCATGATCATAAAGCGGGCCATGTCCATCGCGGTGCTATTGATCGAAGAGGCCGGAGTTGTGTGATACCACTCGTAGGCCTGTGGCTGGTTTACTCCGTTCACGTATTCGTAGCCCAGCGCCAGATCATTCTTTGACGCAGCCGGGACGGTAATGCTCGTCCGATTCATGCCTAGAGGTTTCCAGATGTTCTTTGCCAGGTATGACTCAAAGGGTATTCCAGAGACTTCTTCGACCAGCAGACCTGCCAGAGTAATACCGTAAGTCGAATAGGAGATTGTCTCTCCTGCTGGACTGATACGTTTGAGTCGCGTGCTGAGAAAATCTGCCAGAGGCAGAACGCTTTCTGCGCTTGGCCCCTGGGTGCCGGGGCGAATCTCATCGAATCCAGCCGTGTGCGTGATCAGGTGCGCAGGGGTCACCGGCTCCGGAAAAGTCGAAGGAACCTTTAGCTTCTTGAGATAGCGATTTACGTCAGTGTGAAGGTTAAGACGCCCGCGGTCCGCGAGTTGAACTACCGCCGTAGCTGTGAACACCTTGCTGATCGAACCAATACGAAAGATGGTTTGCTCGGGCACCACACGTTGCTGACTCTCCAGATTCGCGAACCCGTACCCCTTACTGAAAAAGACCTTGCCATCCTTTACAAAGACAAACTCCGCACCCGGAATATGTTGTCTCTCCATCTCCTCCGTAACAGTCTTGTCAATAAAGGCTTCTAATTCTTTGGGATCGGTTGGTCCATTGATGAACTTCTGTTGGGAGTAGGAGGGAAACTGCAAAGCACTCGCCAGTAACACGAATGAGAGGCTAACGACCCGCAACCGTAAGAGAGTATTTGAGCGACCTTGCTGCATTGAGAACCTCCGTAACGGACCTCGAAACTAGTCAGGCCGGAGATTGTTACACACGGGCCTCACGATTCTCTTGTATCCGTTTAAGTTTTCTTGTCAGCAGTTAAGTTGAAAGGGTAGCTCGGAATCTTGCGGGCGACATGCCCGTGAACCGCTTGAAGGTCTTTGAGAAATGGCTCTGGTCGGAAAAGCCTGCGGCCAGAGCAATGTCAACCAATGGGACATCTGACGTCGAGATTTCGCCACATGCGTATTCGATTCGCAATTGACGGATGTATTCTCCGACAGTTTGCCGGTAATGTTGCCGAAATAGCGTGGCTAAATGAACGGGATGAATGTCAACGGATTTTGCGATGCTGTTGAGCGTTAATTTCTCAGAGAATTCTGCGCGAACCAGATCCCTGGCCTGTAAGAGCCAACGAGGCGGCCTTCGTTCTGAGCGAAGCTTTGGGCGGGCTACTTCTGCGATGATTTCCAACGCCAGTCCCTCAATAATCAGCGGCGAGACCTCGTCCATCTGTCTGTACTCACGATAAAGCCTCATGGTAAGCCAGGCAGACAATCCGACATGGTAGTTGTTTGCGTTGTCCAGGCGCACAGAATGCTCATGGAACCGCTCCATTTGATTGGGGCCGATTTCAAGAATAAAACAGTGTCCCCCGGAATCGTGATATTGCTCTGAGTGGATTTCACCCGGAGGAGTAAACACTAGACTCAAAGGTTTACACTCCCACCGCCTTTTTCCAAAAATCTCCGTCGAAGTTCCTCGAATGCTGAGATAAAAAGACGGGCTTGCGTGCGAATGCTTCGGGATTCTGAAGCCAGGTGGGAACGCGCTTTCCTTTAGGTAAAACCCCGCGACTTCGCGTTCGGTTACTTGAAGGTCAGCAATCTCTTCGCTTGATAGAGCCGTTCTAAAGAACTTTACGCGTACGAGGTCCGAAGCCATTAGCAACCTCCCCTTTTGATCGAACTAGCCAATTCTTTACCTTAAACGCCGGCGGCTTAATCTTGTGGCAAAAACTTGTTCTCGCCGAGTCGTTGCTCTTCTTTCCGGCAGCCAGGCACCACTGTCGTCGTTAGCGGACGTTTCATGCGCGGGCGTGAAGGGGCCCGCGAAGGAAAATGGCGGAACGCTGCAAGTACTTTAAGAGTAGTGGCGTCCCGTACGGGAGTCGAACCCGTGCCGCCGCCGTGAAAGGGAAGCGACCTATTGTAATTCAACGGAACTTAGCGGCACGGATAGCACTCTGCCGCACTTAGAGGACTCACGGGAACGCATATTGGACTCTTAATGGACGTAGGCCATCTCGGCGATCATAGCGCGCGCCCGGCGGGTGCGTTCGCAGTTTTCGTCCGAGTTGGAGATGGCCTCCTCAAGCTCAGCCTGGGCTTCGGCGAACTGGCCGAGGCTCTTCAGAGCCATACCGAGATTGAAGTGTGCGATGGGATTCGCCGGATCTATTGCGATGAGTTGCCGGAATTGGACGCTCGCTTCCGCATACTTCCCACAGGTCAGATTAACAATGCCCAGGTTGTTAATGGCGTCGACGAAGTCCGGTTCCGCCTGAATGACTTGTTCTAACTCACCTGCTGCGCCTGCTGTATTTCCAACGGCAAGTAAGGCAAGAGCAAGATTGTAACGAGCTCGGCTAAACGTGGGCTTAAGCTCGAGCGCTTTGCTCCAGCACTCAATCGCCGAACTGAAATCTTTGCGACAGAATCGCAACAGCCCCAGGTTTAACCAGGCGTCTGCGTGAGTGGAGTCCTGACTCAAGATGGTTTGGAACTTTTCCGCCGCGAGATCCAGATCCTTGAGGGCGAAAAGCACTGTGCCCAATTGAAAGAGTCCGGTTATGTCGTTTGGCTTGAGGGTCAGATAGCGCTCATATTCATGTCGCGCTGCCGCCAGGTCGCCCTGCGAGTGAAGCACCTGAGCCAGATTGAGCTGAGCAGCGACATGTTGTGGATCAAATTGCAGTGCCAGGCGGTAGGATTCCAGGGCCGCCGCGACACTTCCTCGTGCCAACCAGGCGTTTCCCAAATTGTTATGGGCCAGTGCATAGTCAGGTTCACTGGCGATCGCCCGGCGATACATTGCGATGGCCTCATCATTGGCTCCGTCCTGGGCCATCAGGAAACCCAGATTATTCAACGCGGCCGGGTTGTTGCGGTTCAGCGAGATGGCCAGCTCGTATTGTTGACGCGCGGTGTCGACATCTCCCGCAAGCTGAAAGAAGAAGCCGCGATTGTTGTGGAGGGAAGACATTTCAGCGTCGCTCAACATCTCCGTGTTGCCATGAGCGCCATGTGGTGGCGGCGTTGCCTGGGAGAACCTTTCGTATCCAGATTTGTCATTCATATCCATCCTCCTGAAATTGCCTAGTCGAACAACAGATCTTTCACCGCCTGTTTCGCGTCAATGTCCGGAACGATGAAGTCGACCTGACTGAGTGATAAATCAAAGGGTTCGCCAAACACATAATGGACCGGGAAGCGCAAACCAATCCTCAAGCCACTGCCCCATTCCTTCGACGCCAGGGTCCACTCCTCGTCATAGACGTCAATCGTTGTCAAAAGCAGGTCGACTTCAACTTTCACATAAGCGCTGATGTCAAACCTAATCACTGGTTCCGCGTAGACCTCCGCCAACGCATCGACGCCAAACCGATTGTCTTTATAAGCGATTTGGACCATCGCCGACAGCGCTCCTTTGAGACCGAGCGCGCCGGTCAACTTAATACCACCGGTGGCGGAAGCAATTGCCACACTGAGACCAATACCGCCGTGGACGCTGAGCGCCAACTCAGCGAAGGCCGGCACGTAGAGTTCGCCGCCACCCGCGAATTCAAACGCTGCGTCTTCCTTGGCCGGGTCGAATGAGGCCATGACTTTGAGTTGACGAATCTGGCCGGGGCCGATTCCGGCGCGCGCTTTAAGGTCGGCGCCAACCTCGGCCACCAGCCCAACGCTGCGAGAGCCGAGCGGAATGGCAATGATGGGAATCTGTGTCCCGATGCTGAATAGTGTCTTTTCAATCGGCTTCTCCGGGAAAAGATCTATCTGGCTGGGAATGCGCAACTCGCCGCTGACTTTCGCGGTGCCGTCTTCCCTGAGCTCGACGCCAACCGCGGCAACCAGACCCGGAATGATCTCGTAAGCGAGGTCTCCAGTGCCGAAGAGTTTTCGTTTCTCGTTCAGTTCGGCGTGAACCTTGCCCGAGAGTTTGCCTTTTTTGTAAGCGAGATCGCCGGTGCCGGTGACAACTCCTTTGGCGTATTTGATCTGAAAAGCCGCGTCTTCCAGTCCGGGAATTTCCAAACCAACATTGGCGAGCCCCTCAAAATCGCCGTCGCGATATGTGAGACCTATTTCGGCAGACTTAAGGCCCGGAACGTCGAGCGTGGCCAGACCGGTGATCGCATAGTTGCCATCCTTGTCGATGCCAAAGCTGAGCTTGCCTTGCTTCACTCCCGGGATCGCAAGTTGCACGACTCCCTCGCCGCTCAGGGCGCCGTCTTCAATTGTGATCGTAAGCTTGGCGCTCTTGACCCCAGGCACTTTGAGTTTGTCCGCGCCGACCTCGATTCGACCACCTACCTTGCCTTCGGCGTCGAGCCAAACCTTTCCGGTTGCCTTGTCGATGCCGGGAATCGTGAGGTCGATCTTGCCGGCGGCGGTCAATCCCTTTTTCGAGGCCGATGCGGTAATCTCGCCGCTGGCGACAGTGCCGTATTGCAGTATGACCTGGCCAGAGGCATAGAACTCGCGGTCCTCAAAGCCGATGATTAGCCCGTCGCCTGACAGCGTGAGGCCCGGAATGGGAAGATTGAGATCCTTGACCGGCACCTGGAGCCTGGCCGTGAGCTTGTTGTCCTTGACGATCAGGTGGACGACGGTCTTATTGAGAATCGGTTTGCTGGGCTTAAGGTGCGCCTCGCCTTCAATATCACCTTGTTCATTTCTTTTGAAGTCAAAAGTCGTTTCGCTGAGGTAGGGAAACTTTGCCGCGAAAGGCACGCTCTTATCCTCAAAACCAACCGCTCCGAATCCGGGGGTTTTGGCCGCAACTTTGAGGTTAACATCCGCTCCTCCCTTTTGCAGGAGTTCGAATGGGACAATGTTGGGGAGGAAACGAGCACCGAGATTACCTTCTTTCACGTCTCTCTTATCATCTAAATGGAGCCGCATCGTTTTTAATTTGATACCGCCCGTTACTTCGCCCTCACGCAGGCTGCGGAGTAGCAGCTCAAGCTTCTGATGCTCATAAAGGTTTCCGCCATCCTTTGGAGTACCCTCAGGCAACTTTACCGGAACTTGACTCTTCCCTATTTCAAACATAAACGCGCTCACGTCCCCGCCCGCCATTTGCGTTTGAATCCAGGTTTTCAACATTCTGTCGATATGCATGCACGCATCGTCGGGCTGAGGAGTCGCCATCCTGACAGCCGTGAAGGCACTTGCATTCCTGTATTGAGCCGCAGCTCGCCCGCCAGCGCCGCTGTTACGGCCTCCTTCCATTAGGATTAGATTGTTTGCATCATCTCCACTTCCACCTAGGGCCCAGTCCACAATGTGATCGACTGTGCATCGCTTTTCTGCTTCCTTCGTACGTTTCGGGCGATTCGCGTCGACGAACGTCATCTCCTCTTTCGTCAGCCCTTTTTGCTTGAGCCACGTTTGAAACAGCGGTTCACCCGCTTCATCGGGTTCAGCATCGCGGTCGCCCCGGACCGTCAGAACTTTCTTTTGGGCTAAAACCGACTTGTATAAGGCTTCGGCATCTTTGCCCTTCTCCGGGGGGATCTCAAACGTTGCTCCAGCGGGGGGTTCGGCCTCTCCTTCCTTTCTGTGAATCAATGCAGAAGAGCTTTGTCCAAGAATCATCGGAGGCCTTCCATTGGTTATTGCATCCACCGCACGGTCCGCCTCCTGCTCAAGAGGATCGCCTGGAGTGTCGATCACAAGTTTGGCCGCGCCAGGTGCCACTGCTCCGCTGGACTGCTGCACCACGTGAGTCAACTCGTGGGCCAGTAGTCTGCGCCCGGCATCGGTCCCTGGGGTGTATTGTCCCGTGCCGAAATAGACGTCGCGGCCAGTTGTGAAGGCCTGCGCCTTAATCGATTTCGCGGCCTCCGCCGCTCTGGCGTCGGTATGCACGCGCACGTCACTGAAGTCTCGTTCGAAGCGGGACTCCATGAACGATCGAGTTTCGGCATCGAGCGGCGCGCCTTCACCGCTGCCCCCCATCGCGGTTGGTGCTTCGTCAGCGACGGGGGAGGCGGCCTCGCCCTTCCGTTGAAGTTTCTTCTCCACCTCCGCGGCATGGTCTTTCCCCTCACACTTCTCGCACTTGTCACCGCACTCACACTTTCGCTGGATCACCTGACCGACGTAATTGTTTCCGTAGCTTGACTGCAATTGACCGAACGCGCTTCTTTGCGAGGCGGCATCAGGCAGGCTTTCGATCACCTGGCCAAACCTGTTTGGAGGGGTTAGTGGACTTCCACTGCCGATGGCATTCGCGGTCCGTTGAATCAGGCCGCAGCTCTTCTCACTCGGCGACTCTGGCGAACGCTGAATCGCCATCGGCGCGCTTGAAGCTGGTGAGGGTTTGGCCGCCTCTGCAACAGTTGTCGAGTGTGTTTCGGACATTAGTGCACCAAATAGGAGTTACTCTTGCCCAGCTGATATTCTCGTTCCACCCAAATCATGAGGTGGTACCTGCCAAACTTCGCCCATCGCCGCCTCTGGCTTTCAGTGCACGCGATCCGCGTCCTTAGATTAGTGACTAATATTTGACCGGCAGTCAGAGGTGGTACTACTCGAAGCCGAAAAATCCGATATCCACACCGCCACCGCCATGTTCCTTGCCATAGGCGAAGATCTCGGCTTGGACATCTGCGCTAGGGATCAACCGCACATCGTAATTCAGGATCACCTCGTCGATCTCGATCAGTTGGCCGGTGACATCGAGGCCCCTGCGTCGAACGAAGCGCAAACCGTAGTAGTTACCCAGCGCCTCGTCGACGTCGGCCGTGACCGTTTTCTTAATCTCCGCGCTACTCATATTTCTGAAATCGCGAGACTTGCTGGACACAGACGTATAACCTCGCTCTCCTTTAAACAAAAAATCCGGATAGACAACGTCACCGGGTCCGGGTACTGGAACTGCGCTGATACCGACGTTCTGGCCTACTCTGCCGCTGGTAATCTCGTCGATGATCGTTGCAGTCTCCGATTGTGCGAGGCGGCCGCGCAGCGCCTTCAGTAAATTCGGATTCGTGGTATAGATCTGTCGGAACGATTGCCAGTCACGCGGCGCCTCTTTGGTAGTTCGGCCAAGGATCTCTACTTCCGCACGGATGCTTTTCACGCGTTCGGAAAAATAATCAGAATACAGCTCCCACGCCGCTTGGTCATTTGGCGTCTTGACCGACCGTGGTGGTTTTCCCAGCACCGGGCGCGAAGGTTCAATAACCTGATCTATATCCTCAGCCGAGGTGATCATGTCTCTGCGAACCCTGCGCCTGGAGCCGGGTACACAAATACGACCATTGGAAAAGCGACACCAATCGCCATTAGTGTTGCGACGCCACGAGTGGTCGTTCGAGAGTTCCACTTCCTCGACGTATTCCTTCCAGTGGATCTTTCGGGGCTCAACGCTCTCGACGATGGCGAGTTCGGCGTCGATCTGTTCCAGCGAAGGAACGGCGTCGCCTTTGCCTGCTTCCAAGACGCTCGCTTCAGCTGGATTGGCAGGCTTCACCTTACCGGGTCCAGCGTCCTCGACGACGCTTATTAATTTACCTTCCGAGGCGGGGGTGATACCGAACTCCGGGGGAGGGACCACCTCGCCGGGCGACAGAGGCGCCCGCGTGGGCCCTGGTTCAAACACGCCCCCTTTGACATTACCAGTCACTTCACCAGTCGCCATACTGGTCACCGTAGCCTCACCCGTGTAGGCATTACCGTCCACTAAAGAGAGTTCGCCCGTGATCGGGTCGCGGATGCGCAATGTGACTTCCCCGGTCACCTCGTCGGCGGCTATGATGTGCGCATTGATGGAGGTTTCCTCGCGAGCTAGAATCTCGGTCGAGGCTGCCGGTTTCTCCCGAAGGGTTGCAAAGTCGAGCGGAGCGTCACGCATAAACCTTCGCGCGAACGTGCTCACACCGCCGATAGCTCCTCCAAGGGCTCCGCCCAAGGCAGTAGCTTCAAGCCAGGCTTGCGGCCCGCCAATGGTCGACTCATGGAATGCCCTCACTCCCGGGTCATCCGTGACGTGAGCGACGATTTCAGCGTAAACATCCGACGAGAACGCTTGTGCAAAGCCTCCTACACCACCTTCAGCGGCTCCCGCTGCAACTCCCGCCGCTAACGTACCCTCTTTCAACCCGAGTAAACGCAGCGTCAAGCCGGATCCTTCCCCGGCAGTTAATGCAGTGATCAAAGCATTCAGAGACGCGCGGCCAAGATTCAACCAGCGATTCTTTTTGAATGCGCTATAAGAGATCTCGCCGCGCCGGTATGCCTGGGCGTTCTCAGCATCAAGGCCCAGTCCCCCCATCGTCGTAATGTCTCCGATAAGCTTAAGACCTTTACCACTCCATTTGTTGAGGAACCCGAGGACCCCGCCCTGGTCCTCCGCTTCCTGAATTGCCTCGTCGTATACTTCTCCGCCCGTCTTGGAGAGCCCCTCCTTCTTATTGTAGTTGTAGGTGAACGACACGCTCTCCGCTTTTATCGTTTGTTCACGGATCCCGCGAACTTCATCATGCCGCGCACCGACCTTACTGCGCAGCCACTCGTTCGACGGGTCGAGCTCCTTCATTAATAAATCAAGCTGATCAAAAAGCTGTTTCACGAGGTTTGCCTGCGCTTGCACCTCGTTGTAAGCGTAGTCCTCAGGATCCTCCGCTATCGATTTAGGATCATCGAGCTCAGCCTGGATCTTAGGGAACGCGGCTTCCAAAAGGGCCGCCTTAACGACCTGGAAATTCCTGGCTGCCGTACGTTGGGAAATAACCCTCAGGGACTCAAACGACACGGAGTCCAGACTCTCCACGGGAAAATCAAGAGTCCGGGAATAGACAAGCTCCTCGCCATATATTGAGTAGGCATACCATAAAGAACCATGGATTTCGCGGCGCTCAATCTTTACCGGTAAGTGAAGCTTGTCCGCAAGATATTCGTCGAGGGCCTCTTTTGCGGCGATCACTTGTCCCAACCTCTCGGCGTCCGCGGGTTTGGCAACCATTTTTGCAAACAAGGTTTCTGTGCTCTCCAGCATGGGGACCCGCACCAGCGACTCGACTGGAAACGTCGCAGTCCAGAGCGAAGTCTCATCCGGTAGTTCGGCCATGGAGACTGGTCCGCTGATCGGGCTTGAAAGACCCTCGGTAGATGAGTCGCTTTTCTGTCGCTGGAGAGGACCTGCCATAGCTTGAGGCAAGGGCTCGACGTCGCCACGTAGTAGACCAATTTCTTGCGGACCTGTGGCGTCCCCGCGACGAAAGAGCGGCACCGACGCGGAGGCCATCCCCTGTTGCGGCACGCCGGCTCCAATTGCCTGGGCGTTAGCATCGGCCTCTCGTTCGAAAACGTCGCCTGGGGTATCAAGCACCGGCTTGGCTGAACCAGGTGCAACGGCCCCATTGCGCTGCTGCACGACGTGAGTCAACTCGTGAGCCATGAGCTTCTGATCTGCGGGTGTTTCCGAGGGGGAGTGTCCCGGGCCGAAGTAAATATCGCGTCCAGTGGTAAATGCCTGCGCACCGAGTGCGCCGGCGGCTTCGGCGGCACTGCTGTCGGTGTGTGTGCGGACATCGCCGAAGTCCTCGCCGAAACGGGATTCCATCAGAGAGCGTGTGCCCGAAGACAAAGGACTGCCTCCGCCGCTGCTTCGGATCGCGGACGCTACACCGACGGGCAAGGTGACAAGACTTCCTTCGCTCTTGCGTTGAATCTTTTTCTCCTCCTCACCGGCATCGTCTTTCCCGGCGCATTTCTCGCACTTGTCACCGCACTCACACTTTCGCTGGATCACCTGACCGACGTAACTGTTTCCGTAGCTTGACTGCAATTGTCCGAAGGCGCTTCTTTGCGAAGCAGCGTCAGGCAGGCTTTGGATCATTTTGCCAAAACTACCAGGCGGGGTTGAGGGACTTCCACTGCGAATAGCATTCATGACCCGTTGAGTCGTGCCCGGGTTTGCAGCCTTCAACTCAGGCTGGCGCTGAACCGCTGCGGGCGCGTGACTCGGCGATTGCGGCGCCGGCTCAGCAACGGTTGTCGAGTGTGTTTCGGCCATTAGCGCACCAGATCGTAGAAGCGCTCAAATTCAGCCTTTTCACAGACTCTGCCGAGCTTCTGGTACTCACGCTTGAGTCCGAGCATGAGATGCTCCATGCCAATCGTGCCGCCGTTGTCGGCCGCGCTGAACGCTGCGGCCAGGGCAATGTTTGTGATGTTGCCGCCCGCGAGCTTGAATTTCCTTGCCAGGAATTCAAAATCTACATCTTCAGAAAGCGGTGCTTGCGAAGGAAAGACGCCGCGCCAAATCCGTTGACGATGCTCCTCGTCGGGGAAGGGCAACTCAATACAGAACCGCATGCGCCGGATGAAGGCGCTATCAATGTTCTTGCTTAGATTGCTGGCGAGAATGACCACGCCTTCGTACTCTTCGACTCGTTGCAAGAGGTAGTTGACTTCGATATTGGCGTAGCGGTCGTGCGCATCTCTCACCTCAGACCGTTTTCCGAAAAGCGCATCCGCTTCATCGAAGAACAGAATCGCATTGCTCATCTGCGCGTCATCAAAGACACGGCTCAGGTTCTTTTCAGTTTCACCAATGTATTTGCTGACGACCGAGGAGAGGTCGACGCGGTAAAGATCGAGCCCCAGTTCCCTGGCCAGAACCTCTGCGCTGAGAGTCTTGCCGGTGCCGGAGGGCCCCGAAAATAATCCGATCAATCCTTTACCCAGACTGAGTTTCCGGCCAAAGCCCCACGCATCAAAAACGCGAATGCGTTGGCGTACATGTTGGCAGAACTCTTCTAGCTGGGCCAGGGTGTCTTTCGGCAACACCAAATCCTGCCACGTGCGTTTAGGGGTTAGCTTCCTGGCGAATGAAACCAGATGCTGGCTTGATTGTGCCCGGCATCCAGCCAACAGGTCGTCCATCGTAATGCGATAGCCTTCGCCTTCCCTGAGCAGGGCCTGAGTCTCAGCACGTCCTACCGCTTGCTGAATCTGCCCGGCGGTAAACCGAAACGCGCCCGCCAGGTGGACCGCGTCCCACTTTCCAATTAGCGCAGGGTTTTTCTGAAGTTGACCTTCCCAAAGTTGTCGTCGAAGATCGTCGTCCGGTACCGGCAACTCAACGCTGAGAAACCGATGTGCATTGCGCGGCTGCCAGCGCCCAAGGTTCCCCAGAAACAGGAGACCGGGAAAATCTTCGATTAGCATTTCGGCGATTTGCAGAGCGCTATTCTCTTCCTCTGCCCGTGAAGATCCGCGCCAACCATCGAGATAGATTGCGCTGCCGTAAAGTAGCGCCTCGCGGAACGCGATCTGGAGCAACTGGGTAATCGACGAGCCGGAGTTGCTGAGCTGCGACAGATCCACGACGAGCAGCAATCGACCGGACTGCCGGCACACAACTTCAGCAAACGCTTTCTTTCCTGATCCTTCCGGACCATAGAGCAGGCAGCCGAAGGGCCGACCGGCCAGAGCGAAAGAAATGATTTTCTCGAGCGCGGCCTTGACGCTTTCGGCGATCAGCAAATCGCTTTGATCCAGCTTTGGCCGAACCCAACGGGCGATTGGCGAATTGCCAACCAGCCTCGGATCCAACCGATCGCTGCCCATCAGGAATTCAGCTATTCGATCATCCAGCTTTAGGGAACGACTGAGCAGTGGCGGCGCCCCGGCGGTCTCGTCAAAAGGCGTAAGCAATGAATTCGAGAACAGCGGAGCGCTCGAGGAAAAAGACTCGCGGGCTTTGACTCGCTCGTGTTCCGTCACGCAGAAAAGTCGTAAAGCAAGATCGACCGTTGGGTGCACACGGCCCACATCGTCCTGCAAGTACGCGTAGAGTCTCTGATACCGCAGATCATACTGCGGCGCCAGGGCAAGCAACAGAAGGTCGTTCTCGAAAGTACTAAGATCGAAAACACCACTGAGGTGCGGCAGCCGCAAGAGTATGCCCTCGCGCTGGCTCTCGATGACTCGATCCCGGATCTCGGCTTGCAGTATCGTAACGCTGGAGTCTGTCTCAGGCCATGACTCAGCGGGAGGTTTTCTAACCGCGGTTGTTAACTCGTCAACTTCCTCATTCGAAATGAACAGCCCGGAAAACTGAGCCTTACCCCAATCTGCCCGGAGCAGTCGAAAGTCCTTAACGGCTCGCTCAAGCAGCAGATCCAAACGCCGAAATTCGTCGTGCAAAAACTCCAGGTTGTTTCGATAAGCGACCATCCCCGTCAAATCTGTAGCCAGTTGATCGTAAACGCAGTCCCATCACTCGAATCTGAATTCCAGATTTCGACCGTCTGCCCAGGGAATCTGCCAGCGGCGCTGATCAAATCCGGCCATTCGTAAAACCATTTGCAGCGGGCAGGTAAGAAAATGAACCAGGATGCTTTCCGCCGAGATTTCTACAACTGCCCGACTTGCCAGGAAATTCCGGCAAAGATATTGCGGACCGGAATCCGAAAACGCTCCGAGCGTCAAGGCGAAGCGTTGCAATATTGCTCTGCTCAAGTCTGACAACGCCGCGTCGAATTGACGATCTGCGAGAAGCGGATTGTTCCCAGCGCACAACGTGAACCAACTGGCGGGCGATGACGTGGATTCTGCCGGATTCTTCTGCCGGGGGTGTGCCTGCGATTCGCGAACAATAGGACGAAGCATCTCTGCGAACCGGCGATGCATGCCCGGCGTTAGTTTCTCGCAATACTCTCTGATCAGCGGCTGCGAGGGGGCATCCGGTAAACCGGCAAACGTCGCCAGCGCCCGATCCTGCCGGGCCGCTTGTGCATTGGGACCAAGGCACTGCAGACCAACCAGAAAGATCAACAAACTGGTCTTTGACCGGAGCGAAGGATCGGGATAGGCGCAACGATCCAGCAGAGGCGCAACCCCAAGCTCCAGAATCGCCGGCGCCAACAGGAATATCCCGCCATAGTCAGTTGCTATTCGCCCGGTCGGCGTATTCAAGACTTCCAGGTCGCGTAGCAACGCCGTTGCCTCCGCGCCACCCGATTCACGAATCAGGCTGGCCAGCACCGGACCGCCATCGCGCCCGCCGAGTTCGGCCAGGCAGAGGGCGACCTCTTCAGATTCAATCACGCGGAGAAGGGCTGGGCAGTCATCGACGGCAAGGATGGACTGTCTCAGTTCCAGAATATCTCGGATGAAACGAGCAAGATTCACGTCCGGACCGAGCTCTGGCTCGACGCGCAACAAGGATAGATAAAGGCGGGCCACGTCACGAGGTATCACCGACGTCAGGCCGACGGGGCCATTACTCAGCAGGGTGTGCAGCGATTTTGTCCACCGTTGGTATGAGCCTCGCGGTGCGAAGGTCGGACTCGCCGGCAACAAACATTCCGAGACGATATCGGCCAGCTCTGCCTCGGTTAGCGTATTCAGCAACAAGTCCAAATCGCCGCGACGAGTCAGCTCGATCATGACATCGCGCCCTTCGTCCGGATCCTCTCGCAAGAGCATTGAGATCGCTTGCCCCAGAGTCTGAGATCTCAGACTCGCGAACTCCTTGAAATACCAATAGTCCCCGGAAGAGCCTCGCAAGAGATGCTCAACCAGGCTGGCCACATACACTGCCCGATCAGGGAAAACAATCAGGCCTTCGGCGTTCCGGGAAATAGTTTTCTGAACCGACTCGAGCAGCGCCCGCGCCCAGGCTTCGGCAAGCGCTTCGTCGCCATCGTCAATGTCCAGGGAGAGATCCAGTTCGAGCCGCTCAATAAAGTACATTCCCGTATCGCTCAGCGCGGCGAATTGGTTCTCCAACCTACGGACTAATAGGTTGCGAGCTATTTTATCGAGGCGCTCCTGGACAGAGGCAGAGGCACGGGCCTGCGATTTGGGAAGCAGGTACAAGGCATCGAGGCGATTGACATGGATCAAGTCAGTTTGCATTGGCCACGCTACAGTTGAATTGCCATCCACTGGATGTGCCACTGATTTGTATTAGCTTGAGCCGGTGTGATCGGGCTGCCATCGCCGAATCTTAAGAAGACTCTGAAGCTGGTCGGCGTGGGACTGTAGACACAGTTGCCCCCTGTCGTTGACCAGTGAGAAGAGCTTCCGTGCAGCGATATTACGTAAAGTGGCGTTGTCACGAATCCAGCCGCACTGGTATCTATGTCGACGTGGATTCCGGGGATTCCCTGTGAGGCGGTATTTGCAACCCATGCGGTTGAATTCAAAGGAGTGCTTCCGGCAAATATTCGAAAAGCCGATCCGGTAAACAGATTGGCCGCTGCCAGATCACCGGCGACTTCAAGCCTCCGCGTCGGTGTGGTGGTTCCAATGCCAACATTGCCGGTAAAAACTCCATCCCTGGCCCTTGTGTTGACCAAACCAGGGACGGCCCCATAATCTCCACTTGGCGAGGCGTTAGACGAGTCAATGAACTCGAAGCGGCCGTTACCCCCAGCCGCCGGCACCCAGCGGATTTGTCCATGTTGAATTCCATAGCCTGGGAACCCAATGCGCCCATTTGGCACTCCGTTATTGACCGGCGCTTGGTTGCCCACTTCCAGAGCAAGACCTCCCATTCCGTCGGCCGAGGGATGCCGAATGTAAACGCCGCCTTCTGCAACATCCAGCTTGACCGCGGGCACCGGCCTATCTATGCCAAAGTCGCCGCCAGTGAACGCGGTCTTTCCGTTTGCCGCCGTGTTCCTGAATACGAATTGTCGATCACTACCGCCGTCGTATTCCACGTCTGCGTTATTTGAGAAGAATGTAAGCAGTCCTTGCTGCGGCCCCAGAATGCCTTTCAGTGTTAACCGGCCCACCGGGGTTGTCGTTCCCATGCCGACCTGCCCATCCTTTACGACAATCTCTTTGCCGGCATTGTTCTTGTTTATGATCAGGTCTCCGCCTTCGATCTGAAGATCAAGCTCAGAGGGACCCTCGTTGTTCCTTGCCATAATACCGTGATCATCCATCACAATGTTTTTAGCAGTTACCGGACCAATCACCAGGTAACCGGAACCATTAACAAGAGTGGCGTCAGTACCGCCGGAAACCTGCAGCTTTGTGTCCGGAGTTGCCGGTCCGATCCCAATCCCGACCTTTCCGACAACATTCAAGTTTGTGTTGCCGGTTACCTGGCGATCTATTTGAAGCGTTCCTTCTATTTCCACCGGAACGCCGTTGTACTTCGGGTCCGTCGGATCGTTGGGAAGCGGTCTTGAATTGCCGCGGCCACGAATTACGAATTTGTTATTCGGCGCTTCGATCTCTGCCGCAACGAGGCCGACATATCGCCGCTGTTGATTGTCTTTCGGATCAACCAGAGCGAAGTTTGTGATGATGTTCTGAGCGGCATTATCGGGATCGGTGTCCCACGTCAGCGTTCCCAGATAAATAGGCCAGCGCGCTTGTCCGGGGTTGTCCGGCAGATCCTGAAAAGCCACCGGCCAGTTCTTTTCATTGTCCGGATTCTTGTTGGCTGGATCCGCACTCCGTCCCAGATCGAAGGGGGGATCGTCCTGATAGATGAGCCGAAACGTTTCCCGGACGCGCATGAATTGATCGCCAAGACCGCACACCTCGAAGCCGGCGGACGGTTTATTCGACTTCTCAAGCTGATAAGCGATCCAGATTTTCAGGAACGCCGGCTTCGGGAGCCCCGCGAGTTGGTCCGCAATGCTCTCGACGTTCAACGGCTCGGGATCGAAGACCAGGACCTCCCGCCCGTAGCCATCCACGGCAATGCCGGGTTGCAGAGACCAGATCTTCGAATTCGCGTCCGGGGCAAAATCCAGGCCGGCAACTACGCCCCAGGTGTGGTGCGCAATCAGATGACGCCGCCGCATTTCGATGTGATAACTCTGCTCGTCGCGGAAGTCGCGAGCCCCGAGGAACTGCTGCTCGTAATAGTACAAACGCTTGATGTCGTCGGTGATCATTTCTCTCCTCTCCCGGTGCCTTTCGCCTCACGAGTCCTTCTTCGCGGGGGCGCGCACAGCGACTACGCGACCGTCAGGGCCTTTTACGATCTCCACTTTGCTGCCGGGCTGCACGACCGCCACCATCGCCCGGAGGTTTGTAAGCGTGTCGGTTTCTTCGCTGGTCGTCGCGGTCATCTCCTCAACCACGTCGACGTTCATTCTTGCCAGGGTGGCCCTGGCCTCTAACGCGTTGAGACCGAAGAATTCTCCGCCCAGTTTTGTTTCGGGGTTCACTACATGGCCCAGGTTGCGAACGTCTCCGAGTTTGGCCATGGCGACATTTGCCGCCATCCGCGCGGTTGCCGAAAACACCTTGCCTGCGCGCGCGAACGCATCCGTGTAGCTGGCACCGGCAAACGCGCCACTCGGCTTGATACCCCCAAACGCCTTTTTGGAAGATGCAAAGGCCTTGCGGAACCAGGCGAACAGCCCCGGAGTCCAGCGGCTTAACTTGTTCATTTCCAACCCGCAGCACGCCAGCTCGAGCAACTTATTACTCTTCGTGAACAGCGGGCCGAGCTTATAGCGCAGGGCCGGGCCAGTGATCACCTGGGTACGGGCGATGTTGCAAATCCTGATGACCTTTCCGTTTTCGACCGTCACGCAGGCGATCAGTACGCCTTCAGGTCCGACACACGGCGTGCACGGAACCAGGAGCGCGTCGCAGAAACTATCAATTATGTATTGAAAGTAGGGGCTCAGAATCTCGCCGAGTTCGGCTACTTCCGTGTTAGGCTGCCCCAATCCTGCCGGCGCAAAGCCTTCGATGTTCGGCGGAGGGCTTAGGATCAGGTTGAAGCTAGTCACGCAAGAGGCGATGGTGTCGCATTGTTGTGGGTAACCACCAACTTGCACTGTTGCTGTGACTGACGACAATCCAAAACTGCCGGTGTCGACGGTAATCGATGATGTCCCCTGGCCGCTCGTGATAGTGCCCGCAGAGATGGTCCAGCTGAAGGAAGGCACCACGGCCGGGTCGCCACCGGTGATGACGGCAGTGAAGGTGACCACCTCGCCGCCAGACGCCAGACCGGGGCAGTTCACCGTGATTACTGGGCAACCGAACGTCGTAGGCGCTACCAGGTCCGTCACGCCGAAAGCAACAAGTGGGTTGCACTCGGGTGGGTATCCACCTACCTCCACCACCGCGGTCATCCGGCCGGCTAAGCCGGCTGGAGTCGCCACCGTAATCGTTTTTGTACCCTGGCCGCTCGTAATCGTACCCACGGTGACCGACCAATTGTAAGTCGGCGTCACGTTCGGGTCGCCACCGGTGATGACGGCCGTGAAAGTGACTGGATCGCCCGCAGGCGCCTGACTGGGGCAGTTCACCGTGACTGTCGGGCAACCGAACGTCGGCGCCACAATGTCCGTCACGCCGGAAGCAACAAGTTTGCCGCACTCGGCTGGGTATCCAAGTACCTCCACCGTCGCGGTCATTCGGCCGGCTGAGCCGGCTGGAGTCGCCACCGTAATCGTTGGTGTACCCTGGCCGCTCGTAATCGTACCCACGGTGACCGACCAATTGTAAGTCGGCGTCACGTTCGGGTCGGTGCCCGTGAGAACAGCGGTGAAAGTAGCCGGCGAGCCCGCGACAACAGTTGGCGCGGCGGTAACCTGAACGGTCGGGCATTTCGGTTCCGGATCTTCAAGGTCGCAACGAATGTTAGGTCCTTTCCTATAAAGATCGAGAATTGAGCTTCGCACACTGCGCATGAGATCACGATGCGCATAGCTCAGCGCCGCCGGGTTATTGTTTAGCTTTTCCAGGGCGTAGTATTCCGCGGCCTTAGCGCCCATCTTCTTGCCAGCGATCGGCAAAAACTCGGCCAGCTTCGTCCAAAGGTTGGGCGAATCCCCGGGCAGGTCACTTTTCTCTACCAGATCAAAGCGGAAAGTCTCTTTGATCCGTGAAGGTTCGCAGCGGCTCGTCTTGCATCCGTTGTCGCGAATCATCGCGGTGATCGGACGACTCGGCTCTTCGCTGTACGAGACGAATAGGCAATACTCCTTTGGTCCGTCGTCGCAGCGGGTCTTTCGCACGCGAATCTTGTCGTTGCAATCGGGCCCTTGCGGTTTGAAGCACTCTTCTATGTATTCCGTGACATTAAACTCCGCAGGTTCGCAGAGGACAATATCGTTGCCGCAGCAGTCAATGGCATAGCCGGGTTCGACGACCACGCCGCCTTCTTCGCAAGGAGCACACCTGACAGCCAGGCCACAGACCACGCCGGTTCCGACCAGATAGCGGTTGTGAAGCTTGTTTTTCTCAATCACGTAGCGCTGGGCCGCGTCGAGATCCTTATCGGTAAGAAGTTGTCCGCAGAAGAAGCGCGGCCGTTCGATGCAGTCCTGGGCGCCACAGGTCGGACAGCCCTTCGGTTTGCACTCGACGTTCTTTTTGGTTCGGGTCTTTGCAGGTTGTGTATAAGTGTGACTTAGGGCCATGAGGCCACCTCCTTAATCGATCGAAACCAGTTTGCGAAGGCTATCGAATGTGGCCCGGCCAACTCCACGAATCTCCAACAGTTCATCGACCGAGCGGAAAGGGTTTCGTTCCCGGCGCGCCACAATCATCTCGGCTATTCTCCGATTGATGCCCGGCAAATTCGTCAGCTCTTCGAGAGAAGCCTCGTTTAGTAAGATTTGGAAGGGAGTGACCTTGAACCAACTCTCGAATAGCCCGCCTTGAATTCCAAAGGGGCTTCCCTTGGGACGGTCACCAGTGGGAAGTTCCGCGCGCACAAACTCCGCATCGACTGCCCTTCCTTCCTCATCGATGACAAAGTCACCTTGGAGTCTTACCTTGACGATTGAGGCTCGGTCGACGATTGCGGCATCTTCCTCGAGGAAAGTAAATGCGATTCCTTCCCCAAAGCCCGCCAAAGTCTGCGTCGCTTTCGTAATGTTACCCAGTATATTGTGCTGAATGTTGGTGACGGTTCTTATCGAGCCGCGAACGTTAAAGAGGTGAATCAGCGTTCCTATTCCAGCGGTCGGATCTGGAATGCGAACCTCAAATCCGAAAACTGCACTGATCGAGACTGTGCGTACCGGTCGGCTAAACTCGATTACGATGCCTTTCTGAGTACCGGCAGTGGCAGTTTTCACATCAGCCAACGGGTTGTTGCCCGTCCCATGTCCCCAGCTCAGGGCGGTGATGCGCGTCAATCCGCCCTCAAGCCCGGGGCCGGGGATACCCGGATCACCTTTCTCCCCGGGAAGTCCGTCTTGACCTTTTTGTCCCTTGATGTTGCCGACGTTGGTCCAGGCGCCGCCGGTCTTCTTGAATACATTTCCGGTGTTGGTGTCGAGGTAGTAGTCCCCATTAACTCCAGTGGCGGCGCTCGGCGCACCTACACCGTTGAACCACTTTGCGCCATCCACACCGTTGGCGCCGTTGGTCCCGTTAGTGCCATTGGTGCCATTGGTGCCGTTTGCACCCTTGATGTTGCCGACCTTCGTCCAGGCGCCCCCGGTCTTTTCGTAGACGTCGCCGTTGTCGGTGTCGAGGTAGTAATCGCCATCAGCACCCGTCGCGGCGGCGGGCGCGCCAGCACCATTGAACCACTTGGCGCCGATCGTACCGGGTGTGCCGTTCGTGCCGTTCGCGCCCTTGATGTTGCCGACCTTCGTCCAGGTCCCGCCGCCCTTTTCGTAAACATCGCCGTTGTTAGTGTCGAGGTAGTAATCACCATCAGCACCAGTGGCGCCGGCGGGCACGCCTGCGCTGTTGAACCACTTGGCGCCGTTCACACCATTTGTCCCCGGCAGGCCTGGTGCACCACGTGGACCTTCGGAGCCTTTGCCACCGCCAGATTCAACTGCGCAGCAAATCGCTTCACGCAGAGTGTCAGTGCTTGGCGCCAATCGACGCATACGATTGTCGATTAACTTGTCCGTAACCTGCGCGCCCTCTTTGTAGTCGGCGACGACGGCCAGCAGCACGCATTCATCTTCACATTCCGGGCATCCATCCAGCGCGCGCCAGAAAATTTCGCAGCATTCATCTTCAATGATGTCGAGCACTGAGACGCCGCCACAAAGATTCGCACTACCCTCACCCGCCGCATAAACCTGCCGCCCATCTTCGCTGATCAGGATGTCGCGTGGTGTGGCCGCAACCGAGAACGGATCGCCGACAGCATTTGTCGGATCAGTCTCCATCTTTCCAGCGTCGACTGCTCGCACGAATCCCTTGTCGCTGTCATTCAGCAGGACATAGACCCACTTGCCCGATGGTGACGTGGCAATCGCCACCGGGTTCGCCGGGCCAACATCGACACCCGAACCCATTTCAGGAAAGATTTGTGGTGTTTCCTGGATGTGAAAACCGTGGAGCTTTTTGGCGTCGGTCACGACGTACAGACTTTTACTGTCGGCCGAAACGGTCATGGCTCGCGGATCGCCAGGGAACGTAAGCACGTTAGAGACGGGTGGACTTAACGGCTCCACTTTGATGGCGTTGAGTTTTTTTGTTTCGATGGCAGCGAACAGCCAGACTCCATCAGGACTCACGCTGAAGTCGTGTGGGTCCGGACCGGGATCGAACGTTAAATCGGTGGCATCAACCGCATCAGTATGTGTGGTGCTATTGATATCGCTCTTCCAACGGATCACCTTCTTGTCGGCGGCGGCAGCATTTGGATCCAGCGCATAGACTCGCTGCGTGCCCGCGGCCACTGCGATGCGAGGCTCTTTCGGTCCACTGGACAATTCAAGATCGTTTACGTTCGTCAGGTTGCTTAGGTCCTGAACATCTACGACGCGAAAGTAGTTCTTTTGGGTTTTACGTCTGATCACATACAAGAATTTGCCATCCGGAGAGAGCGCCAGAGCAATGCCGCTGCCCTCGATGTCTATGCTTCCCATCAGGCACAGATGGTCCGTGTCGTAGACCATGATGTGGCCCGAACTGGCAGAATCCATCACGAACAATCGGTTATTTTTGGTGTCCAGGGCCAGGCGAGAGACCTTCTGCTGATTGATTGTGGCTATCCAATTCAGGTTGACTCCGCCGCCTTCCGTAGGCTTTTTCCCCGGCAGTTTGTCAACCAGGCTAACGTCAACCTCAAAGGCCTCGCGGACGCGATTTGCGTCGCATATTTTTTCGTCGCAGCCACAGTCGGAGTAGAGTGCAGGCACAATCTCGGTTTTGCATTCCGTGTAGCAGAGAGAGACTAGAAGTTGCTGGGCCGTTGCATTGGGATCCCTGGTTGTGCCGGCAAGATACTTTTGCAAGTCGACGTAGATCTTTTCGCGCACCGAAATCTCACGGCCACAGCAATCCAGCGCCAGACCGGGCTCGATGATCACAAAGCGGCTCTGACAGGCAGGATCCGGATGCTGCGTTACGCGCAGACCACACACGGTCCCCCAACCATGCAGGTATCGATTGTGCTGGCGATGCTTGCCGACGTGATACTGCTGCTCATCGCGAAAATCTCGCTCAGTCAGAAACTGACCCGTGAAATAGTTCAGGCGTTCCTGAGCAGGAAGATCGCATTCCAGGCATTCGGTTGAGTTAGTCGCTTGCCCACTATGCATGGCTTCTCCTTATTCAGCCCACCACCGAGTTGACGCCGACCCGAACTTGCTCGCCGAGCTGTATGATCGGTGGGCCCTTCTTCTGTGGGTCGCAACCAAGCAACGCGTCGTAGCCGAGGGTTGAGCACTGGCTTAGCACTAACCGCGGGTAGGCGCCGACCTGGGTATCGAGGCCCAACGTCGACTGTATGCCAACGCGAAAGCGTGGTTCGACTTTTTCCAAAGTGTATTGCGAATGAGCTGGTTTTTCGCTCTCGACCAGAAAACGCAGCATGCGTTCGATTTCTTCGGAACGAATCAACGCTGCGTCAACAAACACACTGAACTTGTGTGCATAAACAAAGAACGGATCGCGGTCAGGATCGCCTGTGCCAATCAGCGCAAAGTCGCCGACGCGCGAGTATTCGTCGAGTTGCAGGCGATTGACGATACAGTTTCCCCAGAGTTCTGAACGGCCGCCCAGAGCCGATTGGCCGGCGAGAAACAACCAGCGCCGCAGTTTGAAATGCTCGAGAATGCGGACGTCCAGGTCGAGCGCCAGTCTCAGCAGCAGTCTGAGTCCCTCCGGGGTTCCGCGCTTTCGGTAGAGTTCCGGCGCATTGCGCAGGAGCCTTCTCCGCGTCTCGGTGGACCAACCAGGGAGAAAGGTCATGTCAATCCAGGCCGCCAGCCACGACAGAAAGTCGTTAGGTGCGCCGTTGGCAGGCACTCCGTCGGGATCGAAAAGACGTGCGATATCGTCAATCTCCTCCTCAAAACCAGAGAAAGTGCGCTCGAAGATTGACAGGAAGCGCTCGAGAAAGTCCTTACTTACCGGGTCTGCCTGGTAAACCGCAGGCAAATATTCCATGTAAGTAATCCGGGGGAAGTAGACCTTGAGGTGTTGCAGCACGGGCGTGTCAGTGCCGTTGCCGCGGAATTCGATCTTTAACCACAGATAGCGGCCCGGCCCGCTTAAGATCAGGCAGTCGTCGGCATTGGGCTCGGCGCTTGTCCAGTCGTCATTCGCGAGTGCCTTTACCTCATCGTCCTCCAGTTTGTCCGCCGCGGTGTAGGTGGATACGGTCACGCTTGTGCCCAGAGGAATTCCGTTTTGAAACGCCAGCATTAATCTGTGCCACTGGCACTTTTCAATTTGGCTGTCGAGAGGGCCAGACACAACTACTCCGCCGCTCTCTAGTTGTTGCGGTTCTTGCGTGACGGCGACGCCCTCGACACCACTACCCGTGATCACAACCACGTCGGCATAGGCGCCCAGTCCGGTAGATTGACCGGACCACGAACAGTAATGGTCCAGATATTCACAGCGCTCCTGATCGAGGGCGAATCGATGAATGCCGCCGTTGCCCGCAACCAGCAGCTTGCCGTCGGGAGCGATCAGTACCGCGGCAGGCACGAAAGGTCCGGTCAGATCGGCGGTGAAACTGACTAGCTGCAAAACACGGCCTTCGCGATCCAACACCTTGACGTAGTCCTTGCCCTCATCGACGACAAACAGACGACCCGCGAGATCGATGGTCAGATGCACGGGACTGTCGAAGGCCGGTTCGGGATCAAAGGAGGCGAGGGAAGCAGGATATGCCGCTTCCCACTCAACCAGGATGTCTTCGGCTCCGACGGCGCCGATGGATTGAAGAACGCGGCGTCGGGCGGCGTCGATGGTTGCAATTCCAGCGCCCACGATCGTCACACCGGTAAGACTGACTGGATCGGAAGGCGGCCAGCGTTCAAGGCGTCCCCGGGCGGGAATGAAAACAAAGCGATTACCAGCCTCCGGGCCATAGAGCACTTGAAAGAAATGAGCGGCGAGAACCGTGCCGTCGATTACCTGAAATTTCCGGGTGCGGCAGTCAAGTTTCTGCACACGATGATTGCCTTTGTCAGCGATGTAGCAGTTGCCGCGGTCGTCAACGGCAACGTCCCACGGCTCGTTGAACTCGCCGGCCTGGTTCCCGGCGACAGCCTGGCCCGGATGGACCGTACCGTTCTCAGCCGGCAGGCAACCATCAATCGGAGCTTGCGCGAGGTCGTTGACCCTGGCGCGCCGGCCCCAGAGGGACTTGAGAACCAGACCTCGCAGCGCGAAAACCTGAACGCGGTGATTTTTGGAATCGGCGACGTAAAGATCTCCTGCCGGCGAAACAGCTAATCCACGGGGCTCGTTGAATGCGCGCGCCTCGCGCCCCTCGCCGCCGAGACATGGCAAATATTCGATTGAGGACTTGCACAGGTTTTCAGTCAGGAGGTCCGACGGATAGAAACCTCCCCACTCCTTTTCAATGCTCGGGGTTTTAGCGCCTCGCGGTAATGTACATTCGGGACAATCGCACTCACTTGCGCTCCTGGGGCTAGCGGATCCGCAGCACGCTTTACCTGCCTGAGCGCCGGCGCTACGGATGTTTGTGTCACCCAGGATGATCGACTCGACAAGGCGGTGCGCTTGCTCTTCGCTCCAGACGGTTTCGCAGTGCACCTCCACGTCTGAAAAGACTTGCGGATCACCGCCCAGTGCCTGGGGCCAGCGCTCGAGCCGATTAGCGAGGGGCACATAGACGAATCGGTCTTTGTCGAACGGAGCGCCGGAAACCTGATAAAACCTGGCCGGGATCCGGAGACCTTCGCGCCGAACCAACCGGAAGATTTTGTTTTGCGCTGCATCGGAGATGTAAACCGTGCCGTCTTCACTCACCGCCACGCCAGTCGGATTCTGCAGGCCGCCAAAGGCGCCCACAGCATCTTTGAGGGGAACTGGCGGCGAAGGTTTTCTAGCCAGGCGCAATCCTTCGTCGGTCGCTTGCAAGAGCGTGCTATCAACGATGCGCCATCCGTCGGCGACAGAAGTGCCTTGATGGCCGTCTAATATGAAATAGGTTGTGGCGTCCGTTTGCGGCATAAACTTCAGTAACAGCGAATTGGTTATGTCTGATTTGGCGTAAACGTAACGGTAATGTCGTGTCCATCCGAGAAGACCAGAAAGTCGTCATCGATGCTTGCATCCTCACAACGGCCAAAGCGCTCGCCGTCGAGAATGATTCGCACGTCCCTGATCGTTTGGACGCCCTCGACGTCCAGGACCTTGCGAAATATTTCGGAATAGAGCACGTCACCTCCCATCGGCCAGCCCTGGCCATCCGCGCCTCCTTCCAGCGGGTGTAAGTAAGTCGTCAAAGCTTTCTCGATGTCAGTCTTTACCTTGGCGGGATTGGCGGTTGCGGCAGCGAACACAGTCGCCTCGATCCTCACCTGTTTGTATCTGGGAGGCGCGACGAACACTTCGTTGGTGAGCAATCGGCGTTGATTCAGATACTCGCAGACGGTCTGCATCGTGGCTTCACTCGGCAGTGGCTTCGGGTCCGCGCTTTCAGGGATGATGACGACCGTGATGGCTCCGGGCAGTTGCACGCCGGGAAATTGAGGGTGGTATAGAGGCAGCGCATGAGCGCGACGTACCCGCACGCCCGGAGTTTGACGGGCAATGAATTCAAAGTCCTGGGTCGTAACAGCCCGATCGCGAGCTTTGATCTCCTTCGGTGCGCGGGCCTTCGTGTCCGAGACCTTTTCCTCGTCAGCTCCGCCTTCGGCAGGATAGCCGTTGGTTACGGAGTCGACGCCGACCACGGTGGAAATCAGATCGGTAACAGTCGCCGACCCTACATTGCCACGAGCACCGCCGCCGTACCGATAGAAACGCGCAACTACATTGTTTGCACCGGCCACGGGGATCGCGCCTTGCTCTCCGTCACCAAACCTGATTTCGCCGGTGGCCCGGTTAAGTGTGTAGTGTCGATCGTCGGCCCCTGAGTTGAAGAAATCTTCGACCTCATCCCACGGCTTGAAACCCAACCCCTCATCGAGTTCCAGCCAGAATCCTTTGCTCAGCTCGCGCTCCCGCAGGGCCTTGTCCAGTTCTTCCTGCTCTGCCTCATTTGGGGGCCGCGTTCGCTTACGTTGCTGTTGCAATCGAGCGTCTACCGGGAAAGGTGGCTTGGCTTGAACCGGCGAGTTGAGCAACGTGAAAGTTTGGTCAGGTTGCCCGTCGCTCGATCCAACCACTTCGTCTTTAACGGTAGTAACGGCCGTCGCCCGCACCGTATTGATGAGCACAGCGTCAAGCTCGGGCGCGAGTTCGTATTGCGATTGCAGGAGATGACAGCGAATCCAATACATTTCTTTGTCGGCGGGCTGAACAAACCGTCCGAGCTTGTCCGGCTTTATGTCTTTCGGCCCAAGAAGGTACACGTGGCCACTGGCCGTGAGCGCGCGGGTCTCGTCCTTCAGTATCTGCAGCGATTCCCAGGCGGAGCCATCCCAGTATTCCCAGGCAATCGTCGCTGGCGGGCGGGCCCTTGTGGCCGCCACCTCGCACGACATTTCGCGCAACATCGCGGGATCGGTGAAAACGCGAACGGCCAGATTGATCTCAACGGCGGGAAACTGGCCGTCAGCATTGAAGCCCAACATCAGAGAGCTGTCATCGCGAGCGCGCGTGCCAAACGCCGGGTATGACTTGCCGGTTGGATTGTTTGCTTCCGTGTAATCGACGAAATTTACGCCATCAAACACTTGCACCTTTTGCAGTGCCGCACGCAGCGCGAAGATCGGTTCGTCGGTTTCGAAAACCACCGGCTGATCATCTTCGGGCGCCGGAACCGCTGAGGCGATTGCACTCGGTTGCTGTTTGACTTGCGCGCTGATCTGAGTTCCCTTCGGAATTAGCACGTTCGCTGCGCCGGCGGTTGCCAGACTGAAAGTGAGTTCAGCCGTCGCGGGAACCGCAGGTTTTCTTTCAACGCCGATCAGTTGCAAAAACTTGATGTAGTTCAAGTCCGGGACCTGATTGAGGCGATACATGATCATCTCGCTTAGCCAGGCAAAAAGCTGGATCAGCGTGATGCCCGGGTCCGAAGTATTGTGATCCGTCCATTCCGGGAGGTAGCGCGGGATGCGCGACTTTGCCTCCGCGACCAGGTCAGCAAATCTACGGTCATCTAAATTTGGCGCTTGCAGTGGCATCAGGGTTCCGTCAAGTAAAATGGATAGACCAGGTTTCGCTTTGAATTGTTAGAGCGCACGCGATAGTCGACATAAATCAACAGCCGGTTGTCGCTGTCCGGAAATGACTCGACCCGGACATCCGCATCATCAATTCGCGGTTCGAATTCTGCCAACGACTTCTGGACCTCAAAGGAAATCGATCCGCGAGTCGCCGGATTATTTGGGGCAAACACATAGTCGTGAATCCCACAACCAAAGTCTGGTTCCATAACTCGCTCGCCTTTAGCAGTGCTCAAAATGATCCAGATCGCTTCTTCAATGTCCTGCTCATGGCGCGAGAACGAGAATCCTCCGCGGGTGTTGATGCGGACGGGAAACTTCCAACCGACTCCCAGGAAATTGCGCGCATCTTCAGACATAAGCAGTTGCTTCCTACGAAAGCCATCTCTTCGGGCCGATGGCGGCGCCGGCCGCGTCGGCCGGTTGGAAATTGATTCGGTCAGCATTCAGCGGACCTGCCACGACAACAGCGCTTCCCGCGGCCGGTTGGATCAGCACGTCACCTCCGGGCAGCAAGCGAATCAAAGCGCGTTGTGCGCCACTGCCGTCACGGTTGGATATTTCTATTTGCGCCTGATCGCCGACATTCTTGATCTCCAGAGAGCCAATCAATCTTCGTCCGGAACCGCGCAGCAGGATCTTTACCTGGGTCGCGTTTTCGGGTTTTTCATTCGCTCCAAAACCGAGACCGCCCCGCATCGCGTCGGCGAAACTGAGAAACTCAAACGGCGCGCTCGGCACACTCAAACCAGAAACGGCAGCATTCTTGTCCGCAACAGAAAAGTAGCTGCGCACGAAATACCGCGGCGATGCAGTGCTTGACTGCTGAAACTGATCCTGATTGTCCTTGTCTTTCTTTCCGGCGGCGATCAACATCCCCTGCCACGGCGAGGCTTCGCCTTGCTTGAACTGGAACGGGGTCGATTTCAAACCTTCGAGCGAGACCGATGCTTCAGGCTTCCACTGTTTTGCTTCCTCGTCCCATATCTCAGTCAGGGTTGCCGAAACCTGCCGCCGGTAGGTAAAGAAAGCGGCCGTCCCCAACTCATCCTGGCCAAATACTCTTCCATCGGAAAACGTAGGTTGGAAGGTCTGGACCTGGACTGGTTTTTCCAGCACCGCCAAGCCATCGACGGCCTCGAATCTCAGTGTCGGCTGTGGAACAGTAAGCGTTGTCATTCTTAGTCTTTCCGCACCTACAACAAGTTCCCCACACCAGGCGAGTAGGAGGGACTTACGATCGCGGTCGAAGCGATGAAAGTAGTTGCCTGGACTACGCCTGAAAACTGCGCCATCGGAGCTGTGATACTGAGCACCGATGACGCCGTGATGCTTGCCTGTAAGCACGTCACTGACAGATTTCCGGTGGCGTTGACCGTAACGCCACCCACCGAGGTCACGGTGATTCCTGAGGCACTCATCTCCAGCTTATTGCCGCCTGATGTTTCGACCGTAATTTTTGTGGCGGCGTCATCCAGGATTATTTTTTGTCCGGCCTTGGTATTGATCGTGATCTTGGCGGTTTGATCTTCGAGCAATACCTGCTGCTCGCCTTTCGTCTTGATCAGGATTCGTTCCTTGCCCGGCCGGTCGTCAAATTCCAGCACGTGGCCGGCAACTGTCTGCAAGCGACGCACCTTGGTGTCGATGCCGTCGTTGGGCGGTTTGTCTTTCCCATTCCAGAGAAAGCCAACGATGTAAGGGTGCTGCACGTCGCCATGCTCGAACGCTACCAACGCCTCGTCTTCCAGTTCAGGCATGACCCAACTGCCGCGACCCGGGCCGGCCATTAGAGTCGCAACTCGCGCCCAATAGCTTTTGTTGTCCTCCGACAGCCAGGGAAAGAAGAGTTCTATCCTCCCCAGGTTCTGCGGATCGTCAACGCTGGTGACTATGCCCACGACGACGCCATCGATCTTGCCCATCAGTTTGCTTCCTCCAGGCGCGCGTCAAAATCAGTGACGTATCCGCCGGCACCGATCGTGTGGGTGGTTGACTTGATGAAGTAATTGCCGTCAAACGTGCTGCCGAGTCCTTTAATCTCAATGCGACTGCCGGCGCGCAAGTCGGGTGTTCCCAGAGTCGATCCATGCGCCGTTACCATGTCTCGGGCCAATCGCTTAAGCCGGTCCTTGGCGTAAGCCTTTGCCGCTTTGTCATCTCGAAATGGTTTGTCAACGATGATTTCTTTTCGTTCCTTGAATCCGTCTTCGAGTTCCTTCAACTTCTTCTTATCGCGCAGGGGACGCGCCTCCAGATCGGCCCGCGTAACTTTGACTTCGATCTTCCTTTTCTTGATTGCGTCCCAGCCGCGCACTACTACTTCGTTGACCTGCCTGGTGGTGGTCAGCGTCGGCTGAAACTGAATCAAGGACCTGCCCCATTCCAGCGTGTAGGGCACCCGCCGATCGGTTGACGGCGGACCGAAATACAAGGACTGTTTTGTTTTCTTGTCTTTGCTTTCATCCCTCAGGAAGAGGTCGTACCCATAGCGATGCGCCAGCTGCAAAAGAAACACGATGTCGTACTGGTTGTCTTGCAGCATGTATTCCAGATCGGGTTCCTGCCCTTTTGCCGTCTGGTCGATCTTCAAATCGACTTTGAAGCCGTCTATTTTCAGGTTGCCGCGTTGCCCAACCTTCAGGGCAATGTCGCTGGGCTTGATGTTCGGCCCGTACGAATACGTTTCCTGCTTCTTGCTCAACTTGCTCAGGATGCTCTGCCCGCCTACTTTCAAGGTAGGCTGGCCCGCAGCCGGGAAGGTTGGCGAGATGGTGTTGATTTTCCCGGTCAGCATCATTCGCAAAGGCTCCGGCTTGTCCTTGTTTTCACGGCCGGGGGCGATCGGTTTGAAGTAACCCATCCACACCTCGATCACCTGCTCAGGTCGAAAGAACTTACTCCGCTCTTTGTCGACCTTATCGTCCTTTCCGTTCTTCGCTCCCGTATACTTGAAATCGAGTTTGCGGGCGTCCCAGTTGTTGATCGTCATTTCGAAACTATCGATCTTATCTATGCTGTCGGAGTACTTAACTTCGAGCACATCGCGGGCGGTCTCTTTGGGCAAATCGACGCCTTTGATCTTGATGTCAAAGGCCGGCACGTAGAAATCGCGGCCCTGGTAAATCGCCTGAAAACCTGTTTCCGCGGCGGCCATCAGCGCTCTCTCCCAGTCACAGTTTCCACTCGCAGCGGGGGGATTCTCAGAATCGTTCCGGTGGCAATCCGCCGCGGGTTGCTGATTTGGTTCTTATCGGCGATGCGCCGCCACTCGGCGGGCGTCTCGTATTCGCGGGCCGAAATCTGATCCAATCGTTCTTTCCGCTTCACCACCCGCGCTTTCGTGTGATCCGCCGACTCCAGCTTGCTCACCATGTCCTCGACGGTTTGGTATTCGCGTAGTTTGACAGTCAGTCGCGCCCGCAGCGGGACACCCTCCGGACTGAAAAGCTGAAACTTTCGATCGATGCTCTCGACGACACATACGAACGCGTTTTGCTGTCCCCACTCAAAGCGGCACCTGGGCGCTGCGTGCGTTTTGGGATCTTGCCTGACCAGGTCATAGAACTTGTCGGTGAGTTCCGTCACATTCTTGACCAGCGGACCCTTCCCGCTTTCTGAAGTATCGAAAAACAGCTCTAAGGTAAGTGTCTGGGTGCCGCCACGGATAAACTGCAAGACCGGTGCGTCGAGTCCGGGGATCGCGATTTCGGCAAACTGCGCGGTCTTGTTGTAGTTCAGGTCCGCCGGATTAAACTGGACCTCGATGCGGTTCTTCGTCGGATCCTTGTTGTCCTGATTAAAAAAAGAAGCTCTTTGCAACATCAGTCAATATTCCCATCTTCAAGTCTAGTCAGCCTCTGACATGCGGTCGCGCACTTCGCTTTCCTGGCGCGACTGTTCACGCGCCTGCGTCTCTCGATTGAGTCGGTCCAGGATAAGTTTGGTGAGCAGCTCAATCATTTCATCGTCGAATCCACCTGGCCGGTCAACGACGTTGATTCTGCTGGTTATCGTTCCAATCGTTACCGGCATGATCGACTCCACTCGAACCCGTCAGCCGCTTGCCAGCGACTGCCGAAAAAAGGACTACCTAGAATGCCGCCGCGATAGCTCCGCCCACCACTGCGGCGATGACGCCAGGAGAAACCAGCTCTAATCCCTCATGAGCTATTTCAATGCTCTCGATCGCCACGGCGCTCTGCGAGGCATTCAAAACCGGGCCCGACCATTTCACCGGCAGCCCGCGTTTGAAGCGCCACATCTTGACGGGTATGTGCTCGTCATTCTGCAGGACGATGATGCCGTCGCGCCGCTTGCCTTTCCCGCTCACAAAAGAGAAGTGCCAGTTCCACAGGTCCTCGCCAAAGCCCACGCCGCGCTTCAGGATGATGTTCGGATAGGTTATCCGCGTGGGAAACTTGTGCACGTAACTGTTCTCGCCGCCTTCGATGTAGTCTTCAACCTGAAGCGAGGCGTCGAGTCCGCTGCATTCAGTGAAGCCGCCGCCGGCTACGAAACTGATCGCGGTCAGCACCTTAGCCACCTTGCTGGAGCTGTCGATCAGTTGAATGTAAAAATTGAACGCCGAGAAAGGCATTTTCATCTCTCCACTAACTCGAGTTCTTCCACGGTGCGCCCGATGCGAAACACTATGAACTCCGCCGGATGCGTAGGCGCTACGCCTATCTCAGTGATGATCTTGCCGTCGTTTATCGACTTAGGAGGATTGGTTGTGTCGTCACACTTGACGTAGAAGGCTTCGTCGCGTGTGTCTCCAACCAGAGCACCCTGCTGCCACAACGTCTCGAGGAAACCCGAGATGCTCAGCGCCAGCGTCTGCCGCAGGATGAAGTTGTGTGGTTCGAATACTGCCCACTGGGTCGCTTCATCGATGGCCTCCTCGATCATCAACAGTAATCGGCGTACGTTTACATAGCGCCAGTCGGGATCGCTGCTCACCGTGCGGGCGCCGTAGACGCGGATGCCGCGCCCCGGGAAAGCTCGCACGCAGTTGATGCCTTCGGGATTCAAGACCCCTTGAGCCTCATCATTGATGCCCGCCGCAACGTCCTCAGCCCAGAACAACTCGTCGTTAGCAGGCGCCTTATGCACGCCGATGGCGAAGTCGTTTCGAGCATATAAGCCGGCGATGTGGCCGCAGGGCGGAACGGCACGGAGCTGGTTTCCCTCGAGCTTAAGCGGATCGACGGCCTTGACCCAGGGATGATAGAGAGCGGCGAAGCCGCGTTGTGAATCGAATCGCCGGCGCCAGCTTCCGATCCCGGAAATGGTCAGGGGGCGGCCCGCTGAATCCACCGGCGCGTCGAGAATTGCCACGCGATCTTTCATCAACTCGCAATGTTCAATCATGGCGCGCTGCACGTCGGCGATCTCATCCGCCTCGAATTTTGGCGGCTGTTCTGACGGTGCTGGGTTCAGTGTCGCCGGGGCCGGCACTGCCGGCCCGGGAATACATGGATCCCGAGGCGGCTCGGCCGGCGGCGGAACCTGCGGAGGCGTCGGCGCGGGGCGAACATGAATGTCGGGAATACAGACGATGGCCACTGCGTCGACGCGCTCGAACGCCCTCAGACCCTTCTTGCCGGTAGCGAATGGATCGAGGTCGCCGAGGAAATCGCTCTTGGTCAAAGTCGCGATTCCATCCTTTCCTCCCGCTAGCGAGCCCATTCCGTTTGTCAACCCGGACTTGGCTGGGTTCGGCATGAGGTCCGTACCAGGGATTACGCCGGCGACTGTTGCCGCGATCCATTCCGATGCGGCCGTGCGCTCATCACCCTGATTGATCACGCGCTCGAAATATCGGGGGTCTTTAGGCTCGACCGAAAGACTTTGAAACAACTCGCGATCCCGGCCATTGCGCGTCACCACCAGCGTGAATTGCCGCGCTGTCGGCCGCGGCCGCAAATCGATCGCGATCTCGTTTCCCCAAACACCTTCGTTTTTCGCGGTGAGTTGAATCACATCCACACCCGTCGGTCCGTCATCGTTCTTTAGCGTCAGCATTGCCGAGGCGGCGGCGGCTCCGGCAATTCGAACGATGAAGCAAGTGCGCCCGAAGTTTTCGAAAAAACCTTTGACGGCGTAAGCCAGATAGCCGTAGCTGACAAAGCCACCGAATGTCGCCTGAAACTGCCGCCATGATTCGATCTGCACCGGCTCGTTGAGGGGGCCGCGTTCAGCCAAACCCACAAACCCGGCAATGTCGGTGCGCACGCCACGGACTACCGGTGGCGCGTCCACGAATTCGAAGTAAACGCCTGGTGTCAGATATTCCGGCACGTTAGTTCCCAGCGGCAGTCAACCGAAACCGAAACTGCTACGTCACCAGTTCGAGACCCTCGTGCATGATTTCGATTGTCTCGATGAGCACCTCGTTGGTCTTGCCGTTAAAGGGGCCGCTTTCCCATTTGCTGATGAAAGTCTCGCGTGCGTGCCAGCGCAGCACTTCGTTGCGCGCCTCGTCGAGCAGAATGATGTTCACGTTGCGCCGTTCCGTTTGGCCATTGATGACTTTCTTGCGCCACTCCCAAAGAGTCTTGTCCTTGGTATAGCCGCGCTTGAGAACGATGTTCGTATACTTCCGCAGGCCGGGGAGTTTTCGCACGTTGAGCGCGATGTCAGCGCCCTCGCGGTAGTCGATGGGATCCGTGTCGGTGGTCAGCCCACTGCACTCCGTGAATCCCGCGCGGGGCACGTTGTCGATCTCAACGAGGAAATTAAACTGTTGATATGGATCATCTCGCTTGCCAGTCTGAGCCATTTTTTTGTCCTCCTATGAAAAACCGCAATCAGCCTTCTTCCAGATCTGATCCGCTTGCTTTTTGGCCGATGCGGAAGATGACGAACTCGGCCGGCTTCACCGGCGCGATGCCCACGAGGACGACCAGCCTGCCGTTGTCAATATCATTCTGAGTCATCGTGGTCCGATCGACTTTGACGAAGTAGGCTTCCTCCCTTGTTTTTCCCATCAAGGCGCCATCACGCCAGACTTGATTGAGGAATGAACTCACGGAGCCTCGCACCCGCTCCCAGAGCGGCTCCGAATTTGGTTCAAAGACTACCCACTGGGTGCCGTTGTCGATCGAGTGTTCGACAAAGATGAAGAGACGGCGCACGTTGATGTATTTCCAATCCGGATCGCTTGATAGAGTTCGCGCGCCCCACACCCGCAGGCCCCGGTTGTTTTCGCGGAAGTTGCGCAGCACGTCGATGTTTCGCGGATTCAGTATGTCCTGCTCTTCCTTGGTCAACTTGAACTCGAGATCCGCAATCCCGCGGATCACTTCATTGGCCGGAGCCTTGTGCACTCCGCGCTCAATGTCGCTGCGCGCGTAGATTCCGATGACGTGACCACTGGGCGGGATTCCAACTACGCCTGGGGCTCGAGGGTTCTCAGGAAATGGATCAGCGATGCGCAGCCAGGGGTAATAGAGGGCTGCGTACTTCGTGTCGTAGAGTCCTCGTTGGGTTTGGACTTCAGCGACGCCGTCACCCTCCTGCGAGTCAATCACGGCGAAGCGGTAACGCATCAATTCGCAATGAGTGATTAACTCCTGCTGCACCAGCTGGCTGGTGCGGCCGGGAATCGCGACGATGCTGATCTCCTCGATGTTTTTCAGCGAGTAAAGACCTGTCCGCGCAAGCGGGTCGATAGCGTCGGCGCCGATGTAGGTGGGGTCGCCTACCAGTCCGATCTGGTCGTCGCCACCTTGCAACCGGCGACCAACTAGTCGCGTGCGGCCCGAGGGCAGCGTCTCAACAAGAATGTCCGGCCCAACGCGGCGCGCGGCCTGCGCAGTCGCGGGAGTGGCCCCGTTCGGATTGAGCGCGTCGTCCACTCGGATAAAGTCGGACTCGCCGTCTGTGCGACCGTCGTCGCGGCGAGGGTTGGTGGCGGTTGGATCGATGGGGCCGGCGACCCGCATCACATAGCGGCTGTGGCGCGGGTCAAGCGAAAGGTGCCGTAGCGTTTCGCCCATCCCGATCACTACCTCCTCTTTCTGCGTGCGCGCGTTGAACTGAATCACGTCAACTATCAGCCGGAACTCGCGAGTTCGCACACGCATGTCTGCCGTCACGTTCTGGGCAAGGTTGCCTGGCCCGAAGCTCACGCGGTTAACCGACAGGACACTTTCCACCTTCTGCATGAAGACAGGCTGAACGGCACCTAAGGGACTGAGGCGGTAGAACTCAAGCACCGTCCCGGCCTCGACGCCGACGACCGAGTTGAGTGTTAGCGTCGGCGAGCCTGCGGCGGCCGCTGCCGACGGCCTCGTCTCGAGGATTGGAGTGTCGTCATCGGCGGTGACGCTCAGGGCGTTACCCCATGCGCCCCGGTCGATGGCCTCGATCGTAAGCACGGGCGAGCGGCCCAACACAGGGGAGCCGGCGGCGTGCGCCGCGCTGAGAGTCGCGCCCAGCGGGATCAGGGCGAGGGTCGTAGCCCCGAGTTCGTGATACTCGGCCTGCATGGTGCCGGCATTCCCCACGCGGATGATCGTGCCAGAGACGTAGGCGCTGGCATCCACCAGCACGAGTCCACGCTCAGCAGGGTTGGCATCGCGAGCAAGGAAGGTTGGGTCGGTATCAACGGCGCCGTCCGCCACATTCATCACGACCTGCGTCGCCGGGTAGGCACGATCCAATGGGTCGCGCAAGGTGACTACGCCCGGGTTGGTCCCGCCGGCCAGGGGGGCCACTACGTCATCAACGACGACGAACTCATTCGTTGCGCCGGCGTCGGTGAGGCGCAGGATGGAGCCCTGCGCAAGCCCGGTGCGATCGTCGAGCGCAAGTTGTGTCGCGCCTGCGGCGGCATTCGCGGTCAACGTCCTCGCGACGGCGTCCGGTGTAAGTGTCGCGATGGCAACGCCTGTGCCCTCGTTCTGGTTGAGCGCGACGGTGGTCAGAACCGTGACCGCCCCCACATCGCCGGGCGAGTGGATCTCGTTCGAGGGCGGACCGCCGAAGCCGAGTATGTCCGATCCGGCAATCTGTGCCGCATCAGCTATGTTGACGAGCCGATCGCCGGCGGCAGCCGGTTGGGTGAGCGGCGTGCTCCCGACAACAGTCAGCAATCGGACGCGTGTCGGGGTCGCCGACAGATGCCCCCGCCTGAGGGGCGTCGCAGGCGCAAGTTGGACCGCGACGGCGTTGTTTGCCGGATCGGCCGAGAATGTTTGGACGATTTCTGTGTTGCCGGTGATTGTGGCAGGGGTGGCGCCGTGTTCGATAAGCAGCAGATCGCCGCCGTTCGGGTTCAGACCAGTCACGTCGTCAAGCAGGATGTTCGTAGCGCCCTGATTCGCGTCCGCGGCGAGCTGCCTTGCGGTGGGGTCAGCGGCGTAGCCCACGACCTGCGTCGGGTTGGCGCCGGCCGCCTGCGCTGCCGCGACGGGCGTGCTGAGCGAGATTACATTCCCGGTTGACTGGCCGTACTCCGAAGAATCGCCATCGGAGACAAGGAACGAGTCGCCGGCGTTAATGCCTGTTCCGTCGTTGACGAGGATCAGCTTGTCGCCTGGCTCGGCGCCGCTCGCGAGCGCTGTGCTGAAAGCCACGCCGGTGTCGCCGCGATCGAACAGTTGGGTGGCGGCCGCGGTCGCCTGATCGGGCAAGACGCGAACGATGTAGAGTCGTTTGCCGCCGTTGTCGAAAAATCCTTTGACGGAGTGGGGCAGATACCATGTGTCGCCCGTGAACACGCGCCGATCCAGGTACCAACCGAACTGCCGCCGGTAGTCGGCCACGCCGGTCACCAGTGTCGGTACATTGACAGGCCCTCGTTCCGAAACACCGACCATGCCGGAGGTCGTTGTGCTTACGCCTTCGATCGGTTTCGAACCAGTGTCAACTTCCTCAACATAAACGCCAGGAGCTAGGTATTCAGGCATCGCATGTCTCCTCTAGTCAAAAGGTCCGAAAGGGCCTTATGGTTTCTTGATTGGTCCGAAACTAGATCGGCGCCAGTCGAAAGTTCTCTTCGTTGATTAACTTTCCGAAATCGAGCAACAACGCTCTGGTTTCGGGCTTGAAATTCATTGGCTCTGAACACTGGATCTGCGCGGGCGCGATAACTGTGATTCCGTCCAGCCGATAGCGACCGTCCGCGCCGGTAACTGCCGGTATCGGCGGTCCGGCGTGCAGCACTCGTACCGTTGCGCCACTAATCGGGGTACCCGGGTTCTCCGCCTCAAACACACGTCCGCGAACGTTCACAGGATCCGCCGGCAACAAAATGGTGCCTACATCGACTAATGCGTCGGGAACAGTTGGCGGGTTGGGATCGAAACTTCTACCCATGGGAATCGCAACAACCAACGACTGTTCAATGAAGCCGGACTGAAACTGCGGCGAGTCGGCGCGAATAGTGAGGTCCAACTGGTAAGGCTGTGCGGCAAGATCTGGAAACAGGAACCTCAGATGACCGGATACCGCGAACGTGCCATCGTCAAGCACTTTGCTAACGACGGGTCCCTGCTTTGCGATGAGCCGCACCTGGCCAACCACGGGTCTCCCAGTCCCCTGATGGAGGATCCTGCCAGTGACAAAAGCCACCTGTGTGATGACATCTGGAGTCATTGCCGCTACACCGGCCTGAATTGCGAGAATTCCAGCCTCTTCCGCAGCACTCGTTCACTGCCCATTTCTCGCTCAGAGTCTATAAAGACCACCTTGACCTCGTACGAAACCGCAAGCCGGAATGAGCGCATGAAGGCCGTCCAGAGCTTGCTGTAATCTTCAAGGGACATTGGATTGAGAATGATGCGCAATTCCTCGGCGGTGTTACTAAGAACCCCTTGCAGAGCTGAGCCACTTACACTTCCGTTGTCGTAAATGATCTGCATCGTTTTACCGAGTAGCTTGTGATCGTTCTCAGTGCTATTTGTTAACGGCGTAATCAAATAAAAAAGATTCAAAGCCAGCGGCGGATATCTGAGCGCGTTTGGGCCGGCCTGTTCCAGCTGTCGATTCTTGAGATTGGCGTCCTCAACGACGCGATAGAGAAAGATCGAAAGCGAGTCTTCATCGGGGTCACCGTCCCTAACTATCTTGAAAGGGGGCTCGATCGTTATCTGCTGCTCAGTTGAAATGATCGAGGAGATTTCGCTGTCAACCTGAAACTGCGACCACAAAAGTAATCGCAGCGTTTCGTCAACGGCACCCAATACTCTGAAATCGCTCATCGAACTCCTGGGCTTTGGAACATCTAGAGTCTGGACCCAGGCCCAAGCGCTTCGCCTGGTGATTCATCATTGAAAGTGTTTTCGACGACAATTGAGCGTTCGCAGGACAATTCAGTGCTGCAGGACTATCAGCGCAAATGGAGTCCCAACCGGCTCAGCCAGCGAATGACTCTCGAGTTTGATTCCTTCTCAACGCCTACACTCTCAAGATAGTCAGCAATGAAAGCCGTAATGTCACTCAGTTTTGTCAAATAGCGTCGCTCGCCGTTCGGCACATGGGTGACATAACCATGCCAGACGATCCTTCCCGTTTCGTCGCCAGCCTCCTGCAACGACAGCTTGACAATGAACGAGTGCACTTGGAGCTCGCGCAAGTCCATGTTTCTCTCGATGTCAACACGCCGCGGCGGTCCGGCCGCCCTTCGGAAGCCTGTGCTCGATTCAACGCATTTCTCGTCGGGCATCAAAACCGGCACCCGACCTGTTTAGCAGAAGCCTCACCGACGAAGCGTCTACTCGCCGTCTGTAAGGGCGTCTTTGATTTCAGGGCCGCGGTTGTGGACCTGAGGCTGGACTGTCAGGGAGAAGTTGTTTTCCAGGCGCGGGTGGTAATCCGTTTTTACAGGTGGCCAGGGCGCCGAAAGCGATTGGTGGTAAAGGATAACGCATCAGGGAGGGTCAGGAGAGAGGGCCGGGCATCACCTCCCGCCACCAGCCATGCTGAACCTGGTCCTTCGATCTATTCCGGAAGGGCTTTTATTGTTGCTCGGTCTTGATTCCCAGTTCCACAGCTCTAATGTCTTTTTGCACTCGTCGCTGTGTCGCTGCGAGAATTGAGTGAAGTTCCTTGAGTCGAGTTAATAACTCAGGTAACGAGGCGACAGGAGTAAACGGTGGGGGATGATTCTCAGGCGGATCGCCTTCGCTTACTTTGTCATCGCGAATTCGCTTATAGAGGGATTGGGTTCGTTGGTCAGGGGCAACCCCCAACTCTTCAGCCAGCGCAGCGACGCAACGCTCGTATTGCCGCAAGGCTCCAGTTCGATCATCCGCCATGTACTGCAAATGCATCAACTGACGATAGGTCGATTCGCGGGCCCGATCGTAGCGAAGAATTGTCGTTCCATAAATCAGACCCCTCTCGTACTCCTGGTGCTCTTCGCAATAGCTCATCAGTTTGTCCAGCATTAACAGATAGGCATTCTGGAGCCGCTCTCGTTCGTAGATACACCAATCTTGATAACAGCCCTCAAGCAGATCGCCCGTGTAGAGCTGGACTGCATTTTCCAGAGCCTGGGCTCTTTGCGAATCAAGGTGTTTTCCCGGCACACCCTGCATCATCGCAAAGGCCTTTTCAAACTCCGCCACGTCCAGCCACAATTCACCCTCGAGATTGAGCCGAATCCAGTCGTGCTGGACCAACAATATCTGGGGTCCGCCGGGTTTGTCCGGGACCAGCGCAGTTTGCAGGCGCCAAAGCGCCTGCCTTAGGTATTTTTTTGATTTTTCGGTCGTGGTTTCGCCCCACAAAAGACCGGCTAAGGTTTCCCTCGCGTGAGGCCGGTGGCGATTAATCAGCAGGTAACTAACAAGTTCTCTCTCCTTGCTTGAATCCAGACCTTCAATCTGTCGAGCAGTCCGCTCGATGCTGAACTTTCCGAAGAGGCGAAAGCTGATGACCGACATCGTCGCGCGTTCTATCAGAGATGGGCACTAGAAAGGCACGGTGGGATCGGGAAAAGTCGAGATCCCGTCGATCCTCAGGAGCACCGGGAGGTCAAGCATTGTGCTTGCTTGACAGAATCAGCGGTCTACAAAAGGCTCGCCATGACAGTGGTAGGAATAGATGCTCATGAGCCCCCGTGTGCGCGGGCGTTCGCGGGCTCTGCATCATAAGCGAGGGGCGCGCCACAACTCGGGATTTTACACAACTGGTGAAGTGCGCGTTCCTAAGTGTCTGCGAACCACCGTCTTATACCCTCTTGCCAAGATGTTGTCAATGGGGAACCGCGTCAGGACAAAGTGGTTCCAACGTGTTCGAATAATCTAGTGGAATTCTTGATGGGCCGGGCGTTGCTGAAGTGCGGCGGACCCACTCGGATCCGAAAAAATGCCAAGGAGTTTGGCGTCCCGTACGGGAGTCGAACCCGTGTCGCCGCCGTGAAAGGGCGGTGTCCTAGGCCACTAGACGAACGGGACACACTGTGTTGACCGTGGTCAGGAAAGCGAACTTGTTACGGTAGCTTACGAGAAAACTGAGTGTCAAACGACGAGGGTTAATTCAAACTCTCCAGCAACCGATTCAGCGCAACCTGTTGCTCAACGCTGCCGAAGTTGAACCGGAGCGCAAAGCCTATTTCCGCCACCGCATACACTACCTGACCCCAAACAGACACGATCTCTTCGGGGAAGCTAATGTCCATTCGAATCAGCTCGCCGACTGAGACCTCGCCGCCCGTCAGAACAAAGCAACCGCTGGGGCTGAGGTCGGTAACCGCCCCACGGCCCTGAGTCGTCAAGGCTTCCCAGCGAGTTCTGAGATTCAGGCGGACGCGTTCCGCTGTTCGTCGCTCTTGCATCGGCCAAACTTCACTCTATAATCTGTGCGTCGGTCGCGGAAAATCACCGAGTCGCATACTTTAGCACATGGAGTTGACCCCAATGATTAACTTTCGTTCTATGTCGCGTCTGGCGCTCACAGCCATTTTGTTTTCTACCGCCGGAGTAGCCATGGCGCAGCATGACGTTGGCGGCGGCACGACCAGTGGCGGCGCGACGGCCGGCGCGGAGTCCAGCAGCCGCCGGGCTCCCGCCGTAAAACGTTCAACCACGCGGACCACGCCGAACACTGCCAGAAAGCCACGGCCGCCGGTGAAAAGGGGAATTACCGCCGAACAGCTCAATCAGCAGGGTGATGAATTCTTTGCGGCTGAACAATACGATGACGCGCTGGAAGCCTACACCAAAGCTTTACAGTTAAAGCCAATCGCCAGCGCCTATTATCACATCGGTTGGATCTACAACGATCGCGACGATTACGAACAGGCACTCGCGGCTTTGCAGCAAGCGGTTCGGCTGAATCCGAATTACGCCGCGTCGTACTACGAATTGGGCTATAGCTATCGAAATCTGAAACGTCCCAGCGAAGCCCTAAATGCCTATCGCCAGGCCCTTCTCATTAAGAGTGACTATGCCGAGGCGTACTATCAGATCGGCTGGATGTACAACGATCAAGGTCAATTTGCTGAAGCGATCGAGCCGCTTAACCGGGCCGTCCAAATCAAGCCGGACTATGCAGACGCGTATCAGGAACTCGGATATGCCAATTACAAACTGAGCAGATCGCAGAACGCGATCGTGGCCTTCCAGAGCGCGGTGCGCATCAAGCCCGACCTTGGCCTTGCCTATCTCGGACTGGGGGACGTCTACTTTTATCAGACGAAACAATATTCGCTGGCACTGGAAGCATACCGGCAAGGCGTCCGCCTCAAGTCCGACAACCCTACTGCTTTTTACAACATGGCCTGGTCGGCCAACGAGCTGAATATGTTTCGCGAAGCGATGGGAGCGGCCCGCCAGGCGATCGCGCTCAACCCAAATTATCCGGAAGCTCAGCTTGAACTTGGGTATGCCAGTAAGAAACTGGGAGAGAACGAGCCTCAGAATTCGCCTCAGGCGTTACGCTTGTTCAATGAAGCCGTCGCCGCTTATAGCGAAGCGATTAGATTGAAGCCGGGCTATGGCCTGGCATACACGGGTCTGGGCGATGTTTATTTCACCAACCTGAAGCAATACCAGCAAGCGGCGCTCGCCTACGAGCAATCGGTTCGTATCTCTCCGAACAACGCGCGCGTGCGTTACAACCTGGGTTGGACATACAACGACTTGAATCGTTATGCGGAAGCTTCTGAGCACCTGCGACAAGCCGTTGTCTTAAAGCCTGAATACGTCGAGGCCCACACTGAGTTGGGTTTTGCTTATCTGAAGTTGAAGCGCCTGCCCGCCGCTGTCGAGACGCTGCGAACTGCGATTAGACTTAACCCTGCGTCTGCCCTGGCTCATTTCTATCTGGGTTTGGTTTTCATCGAGCAACGTAACAAGATCGGCGCTCAGGAACAGTATCGAATTCTGCAACGTCTCGATCCGGCCAAGGCCAAGCAACTCTTCGACGCGGCTCCGCCGAACATGCGCACGTGAAGCAGGTTGTATGACCACCGCCATCGTTCACCATCCCGTCTTTGAAAAGCATGATACCGGTCCGGGACATCCGGAAACGTCAGAGCGTTACCACGTTGTGATGGAAGCGCTGCGCGCCGACGCCGAATTGTGGTCGGACGTAATCGAGATCCAAGCTGAAGAAGCCCGCCGTGGTTTTATCCAGGCCTGTCACACGCCGCAGCACTTCAAACAAGTCGAGCAAGCCGTTCGCGAAGGCAAGGGGTATCTCGACGGCGACACTATGGTCTCAATGCACTCGCTGGAGGCGGCCCTGCGCAGCGCCGGTGCCGCCTGTCAGGCGATTGACGCGTTGATGGAAGGCGCGGCGAGGAATGCTTTTGCGCCGGTCCGTCCGCCGGGTCATCATGCGACGCCGGATCGCGCGATGGGCTTTTGTCTTTTCAATAATGTCGGAGTTGCGGCGCGTTATGCCCAGCAACGCTACAAGGAAATCGATCGGGTTGCGATTCTCGACTGGGACGTGCATCACGGCAACGGCACGCAAGGCATTTTCTATGACGATCCTTCGGTCTTCTATTTCTCAATGCACCAGTATCCCTGGTATCCCGGCACGGGCGCCCGCGGTGAATTGGGACAGGGTCGCGGCCGTGGCTACACGCTGAATGTGCCGCTGCGGGCCCTGACGCCGACAAACGATCAGCGGCGCGCGTTTGAATCCGCAATCGGAGAGATCGCTTCAAACTTCAGACCCGACCTGGTAATCATCTCGGCGGGATTTGATGCTCACCGCGGAGATCCACTCGGGCAGCTGTTATTAGCCGATGAAGATTTTGTGCAAATGACGCGAGTAGTGAAGGACTGGGCCTCGGATGCGTGTGGGGGGCGCGTCGTCTCTTGCATGGAAGGCGGCTACAACCTGGAAACGCTGGGAGAGACCGTCAGGGCGCACGTGCGAGAGTTGCAAAGCGAGAATTGAATTCTCATTGCAACCCGAAGGGTTGCGAGAGAGTAGCCGGAGGTCGAAGCGTAGCGAAGACCTCCGGTAAGCAGTTAAGAATCGCATGCACCCTGGCAGGGTGCCAGAACGCATTATCTCTTCACACGGCGTGGCCTTTCTCTCGCACCCCTTCAGGGTGCCGGATCATTTCTCAATCGCCTCCGGTGGTCTGCGCTGCGCTTCGACCACCGGCTACTTTCTGCGAGCCCTTCAGGCTGCGCATCCTTCCATCACTTTACTTCACCCACCCCTTTGTAATTTGCTCAGTCTCGTCGTCGCTCGACACAAGTCTGCTCTGTACAGTCACACTTCAGTGGAGTAAACTTTGCAGACGCTTACAGAAGCAAACCTCAAGATGATCTCGGGAGACAGCGATGCCAGACCTTGAAATTACGTGTACCGAATGTGGAACTGCTTTTCCCTTTAGTGAGCGAGAACAGGATTATTATCGCGAGCGTGGCCTGAGCCATCCGAAGCGTTGCAAGCCCTGCCGCGATGCGCGCCGCGCCAATTTTGGAACTTCGCGTCAGGGAGGCGGAGGAGCAGAACGCGAAAAATTCGAGATTATGTGCGACCAATGCGGCAAGCCCGACACGGTGCCCTTCAAACCACAGGCGGGCCGGCCGGTACTTTGTGGAGAGTGCTTTGCCGCCAGCCGCGCCCAGAACCGCGGTGCTTGAGATGACACTGTCAGCGCCTTCGCTGCGCCCGAGGTGTAGCTGGCCTGCGAGACTCGAACTGTTCTAACCCGTTAACAACCCGTTGATTGATCTGGCGAGCCTCTTCAGCCACAAGTAGAGAAAGCTCTCCCTCATCCACATACGTTCCTGTTTTGTTTATCTTGAGGGTGGCGATTACTTCTTTCGCGTATTCGTCAGCCCCCATCAAAGTCAAAGATATTGCTGCGAAAATACTGACCGACGAAAGCCTCTTCTCTCGCATTAGGATAGCGGCTCTGGGCGCGTACTCGGACGCCTTCAAGATTCCCAACGCCAACAATGCGGCCGATTGGTCGAGGGAAGCTTCATCGTCATCGAGCAGCGTCGCGATTTTGGCCGCATATTCCTTTGCGCCCATGATTGCGAGCGCTTTAGCCGCGTCACCGCGCCGGTATCTATGGTCTAGTAGTTTGGCAATCGCGGGCGCGTATTCAGTTGCCCGAAGGTGAGCCAGCGCATAAACAGCCGCTTCGTTGATCTCAGGAGAGAAGTCTTCGTCGAGCGCTTGAGCAATTTCTTTCTTATACTGCAAGCCCACGCCCATCTCAATCAAGGCGTGAATCGGGCTTTGGTCTCTTCTAAAACTGGACTCTTCTTTTAGCAGCAGGCCTGCTATCTCGCTGGCATACTCCGTCGCTTTCAGGTGAGCAAGTGCATAAGCCGCGCCTGAGCGATCATACATGTTCCTGCTCCTGAGCAGCGCCGCAATGTCTTCCGTATATTTCGTTGTTTCCAAAATGCTAAGCGCTATTGCCGCGTGACCTCGGGAGGTCGTTTCCGGATACACATCTGCGTCCGTCCATGACTTATCTCGCTTGTTCATCAAGTCAACAATCTGAGGCGCGTAACGGATGCCGAAACAAACCGCCAGGACTCTCGCCGAGAATCCCGCCACAGTATCGTCGTCGGAATTCATGAGCCTGACAAAACGGTTTTGAAATCCAGTGAGACCACCAACGGGACGAAGCTTTGCCTGATCGTTCTTTGCCATGGCATCTAAAAGCACCTGAAGGAGGTTCATCGTCTCGTCCAACCGGGTTTTGGACCGATAGGTGTGGATCAGCGCCCACATTTGCGACATGAGATAGTCCCGGCCGTATTGTCCGAAACGTTTCTTCAACGTTTCCCATTCGGCATTTTCGGCGCCCGGGGCCACCGGCGAGGCCCTGCCTGCAGGCTTTCGAGGTCTCTGCGCCGCCGTACTGGCAGGTAATATAAGAAACAGAATAAGAAGAATGGCAGGGAGTGTTTTCATCGAGGGACTTGAGACGTTCAGGCCTTCGCAGTAATTATCACTGCCTGAATTCCCAGTAATTCAGAAAAGTCCTTGGTGTAGATCGCGTCGATCTTGCGCGTGTTGCCGACGCATTCAACTAACTCGTCGGTCGAAACAAAGCCGTCGCTAACGGCTTCGATTGCCCACCAGGGAAGATGGGCGGCAGTGTGCAGCAAGTCTTCGATCAGGCCGAGGTATTGCTCTTTTGTTTCCACGTAAGCGTCGAGTTTTCCGCTGCGATCCCGCGCCAGCTCGCTCCAAAAACTTTTGCCCTGACGCACCCATTCCTCGCGCCAGGTCAAAACGCGCGCGTTGCGGCTGTCACTGGCGCGCGTAGGGCGGGGAAGTCTTAGAAACAAGAGATCGGTGTCTTGAATCTCGGCAAGAAAACTTTTGGCTGGCTGATTCGAGCTCGTGTTACTGCGCAGGTTATTGATCGGCGGCGTTAGGGTATGCCAAATGCGGCGCAGGACATTTGAAAGCGACAGCGGCTGGCGCAAGTCGCGCGTGTCGAGGTTGAACGAAAAGACATAATCACCCACCGCCATTCCCAGCGCCAGCGCCAGCGCCCGTTTGTAAGGTGAAGTCAGCCGGTCGGCATTCCCGCGCACGTTGTCGAACCACCAGGCATCAGTTTCATTGAACCACGATAACAAGGTGGGGTTGCGAAAATAGTTTCGCGGCACATAGGCGTCCTCGAGCACCAGATCCAGGTCCGCTTCACTCAGGCTCTCGCAGTTGTTTTCAATGTAGGCCTGTGATTTAGTCCAGGCCCACTGCGACGGATCGTTGGCCGCGACCCGCGCCTCCCATCTTTTCAAATAAAGTCCTAGATTAGGCTCGCCGGAAAGCGGCAAGGCCACCGACCGGAACTTCAGACGACGAAGTACGCTTAGCTCAAATCCGAGCCAACCAATTGTGCCTGGGTTGTGACCGTTTTGCGTGTGCATTAATTGTCAGAACCATCTGCGGTAGCGGATGGTTGATCTGAGATTTCCCACGGATTCGGGGCCTGGCAGCTTCAACCGCCCGCTACCGCAGGCGGCTTCGGATTCAGGAACCCAACAACTGCACTCGAGCCATTATTTCGTCAGCGATGGCCGGCAGATCCGGCGCAGGTTCGGCCTCTCTACCGTAACCCTTAAGTTCCTTGAACGGCTCCAACGCCAACAGCGCGCGGACTACGCGTGGGTCGAACTGGAGACCCGTCCACTCGAGCAGATGTTCGCGCGCCTGCCGCTCTGAGTATGCGTCACGAAACGGACGCGCGTCAGTCAGCGACGCATAGGCGTCCGCCACGCGCAGGATGCGTGCGCCCAAAGGAATCTGTTCAAAGCGCAACCCATCAGGATAGCCGTTGCCGTTCCACCATTCGTGATGCCACCGCACCAGGAGTTGCGCCCCGCGATCCGCGCCGGCGCTGGCGGCCTCGCGTTCACCAAGCAGAGGGTGGCGGGCTAAATCAATCCGCTCGTCTTCACTCAACGAACCGGATCGACTGATGTAGTCCCGGCGCATTACTGCTTCGCCGAGATCGTGGGCCAGCGCCGCAATGCGCAAAGAGAAACGATCGCGCGCGCCCAGACTAAACGATCTCCCGATTTGATCGGCGATTGCAGCTATTCGCGCGGCGTGCGGATTCGGATAGTGCTCAAACTCGTCAGCGCCCGCACTCAGGTTTTTGAAAACCTCAACGACGGCCAGCTGCTCACTTTCAATTGCATCAAGTGACATTTGATTCTCGGTAGTAATAAGCCTCGGACACTCTACTTGCTCTTGAGGCTTAACAGAAGCGAGCGCGCGGCTTCATTTTTGGGATCGGTGGCCAGAGCGCGTTCCAACTCGCCTTCGGCGCGGCGGCGCAGTCCTACCTCTTTGTAAAGTTCGGCCAGCATTACCCGGTACGATGAATTGTTTGGATCGAGGGAAAGGGCAGCCTGTAACTCACTCTCCGCCTTGCGACGTTTGCTGGATTGTCTCATGAGCGCCTGGCCATGGCGGGCGCGATAACGTGCTTCGCGCGGCGCCAGTTGTGCCGCTTCAGCAAAGAAGCGTACAGCTTCTTCGTGGCTCTTGCGCCGCATGGCCTCCAACCCGCGCTGAAAACAGGCCTCCGCGCGGCTCGCTTCTGATCCCTGGGTTTTTTCGGCTCCACCATTCGAGCGCTTGGGTTTTGCGGCGGGCTCCTGGCCGGCCATGGTTCGTGATCTCGGCGTGCGCTTGGCGTTATAACTTGCGCGCATACTCTCATCGCCCAGAGTTTCATATGCCTGAGCGATTCTGGCAAAGGCTGTGTCTATGCGCCGGCGCAACTCGGGCTCGCTCTTATGAAAACGATCGGGATGAAAGCTTCGCGCCAGTGCGTGATAGGCGTTTTTGATCTCTTCGGCGTCGGCTGCCTGGCCTACGTTCAGCACTTCGTAGTAATCCTTCGCGGCGGCGAGACGCGCAAACAATGATTCAACCGCGCGACCATCAACCTCATCCGCGTCGGTCGCAGCGGTTGCTTGCGCTGACGGCGCACCGGCTCTTGCACGCCGGAGAGTACTCGCCGACGGGCCGCCAATCGCCGCGCTCAGACCTGCCGGCCAGTCGCTGCGCTGCAGATGTCCCGCCAAAGACAGGGCATAGATCGCGCAAAAGGCCTCGGCTTCGTTAAGTTCGCTCAGCGTCATCAGTTCGCCTAAAGACCGGGCGGCGGTGGCGCGGGTGAGCACAAACGCTTCGGCGGGCAAGAGGTTATTCACGTTCGCGTCAGTCGCAACCGTTAAGTAGGTGCCGTTCGTTTCGACCAAACGAGAGGTGACAAAGCTCGCGGGAAGATGGCGCGCGCATTCCAACAAAAACCTGCTCAGATCAATCTCGACGCAGGCCTCATCCGCCGGCCGCACGCGCGAATCAAACTCCCAGTCCCCGTCGGTCCATAACAAAGCGGCGCGCAACACGTCGGCGACTTGATCGGCGCGAACTGCCGTCAACGTTTCTGCTGTTAACCGTCCGCTTTTGATCAGCGCGGCGCCAAGTTCATCGTCAGACATCTTGAGGAGTGCTTCGTTGATCGACGTCTTTGCCAAACCACGACGCTTCAAGGCCTCGTAGAGACGATGCGGGCGCAGATTGGATGAGGCGAAAACCAGACGGCCGTCCTCAAAATAGATCGCCACCTTGGCTTTTCCGCGCGCGATGCGCAGCGCGCCCGAGATTCCGTTCGCGGCAATTTCGCGGATCAACTCAGCTGCAGGATGTTTACTTAGTGGCCCTTGCATGAATCAACGAATCCCTTTCGCGTGATTCCCGTCATGCATCATAACGCAGCAAAGTGGGGCCATGAAAGTGAGATTTTTGGGCCGGCGCCGGTTTTCGGTTTACGCCTTGGGGTGCGCCTTGTCATAAACCTCGATCAGCTTTTCCATGGAAACGTGCGTGTAGATTTGGGTGGTGGAAAGGCGCGCATGGCCGAGCAGCTCCTGAATATCACGCAGGTCGGCGCCGCAGTCGAGCAAGTGCGTGGCAAACGAATGGCGCAGCGCGTGCGGACTGATATCGTGAATGCCGGCGCAAAGGCGAATGTATTTCTCCACCAGCCGTCCGATTGACCGCGACGTCATGCGCGTGCCCTGATAGTTCAGGATCAACGGCCGCGAGTCGCGTTTGGTTGCCGGCGCGTTCATCAAAAAACCTTCGCGCACCATCAGGTACTGTTTCAGGGATTGTGAAGCGGGATCGCCGAAAGGAACGATACGTTCCTTGCGGCGCTTTCCGGTAACCCTTATGAGTTTGTTTTTGAAGTCGATGTCGCGAAGATCGAGCTGCACCAGTTCAGATACCCGCATGCCGGTGGCATAGAGCAACTCAAGAATGGCCCGGTCGCGCTTACCAGAGTCCGTCTCGCTATCGGGTGTTTCGATAAAACGAACGGCGTCTTCGATGGAAAGGTGGACGGGGAGTTTCTTTTCCTTCCGCGGCGTAGCCACCAGTTTGGCCGGATTCATTTCCAGCACGCTTTCGCGCACCAGGAATTGAAAAAAGGTCCGCAAGGCGGCAAGCTTTCTGGCAATCGATGTTTTCTTTTTCTGATCTGAGTGCAAGGCGGAGAGCCATTCGCGGATGGTGATGTGATCGATTTGTTTGATGTCGGGTTCAGCGCGCTTACCGGACTTCACATCCGCGGGCGCGATGTGATCGAGGAACTGTTCAAGATCCGAAGCATAATTTCGCAGCGTGTGCGCGCTGACGTTGCGCTCGTAGCGCAGGTGATCAAGGAATTGAGTGAGAAGTTGATCGATCATGCGACTAGTGGCACAGATTAAAGTCTATGCAACTTTACACCCGGTCGCGCGACTTGACCAAAAAACCCTTCCGCGCCCGCACCCTGGCGGTGGGCCGCGTCTTGATGCGCACGGCGATCAGGTGATAGCGGCCGTCGCGTTTATCCGCCGCCGGGTAGTAACTCAGGATGTACTGCTGCGCCAGATCGGCTGCGATCTGGGCGAAGGCATTGTCGAGGTCGGCTACCGATTTTGAAATGTAAACGGCGCCGCCGGTCTGCGCGGCAAACTCCTGCATCCGGCGTTCGGCCGCCAGCGCGCGCAGGTTCGCGCTTTCGTAGAGTCCGGTCTGGACCACATAGATCTGACAATCGTCAGCGAGAGCGCGTTGGATGGTGGTATCAAAATCAGCCCGGCTGGTAGTGTCTTCACCGTCGGAAACGATTACGATGACGCGCCGGCCGCCGTAAGGACGAAGATAAATGCCGGCCTTGATTATAGCGTCGAACAGCGAGGTCCCGCCTTCGGGCTTTCCAAAGCTCTCGATCGTAAACTCCAGTTGCTGGGCATTACTGGTCAAAGGCTGCGCCAGGACCGCATCAGTGGAAACTGCAAACACGGCGGCCTGGTCAACCGGACGCAGCACGTTGCGAAAGAATCGCACCGCGGCATGCTTTTCAAACTCGCGGGATGCACTCAAGCTGCCGCTGTTATCAAACAGCATCGCCATCCGCACCGGCGATTCAGCGCGGCTGATTTCCGTGATCGGATTCGGTTGGCCGTCTACCCGCAGCTCAAAGTCTTCCAGTTTCAGGTTTGTTACCGCCACGCCGCGAGTATCGACAACTGTGGCCGGCACGGGCACCAGATTCGACGTCACCCGCACGACGTCTTCTTCGTCAGCCGAATTGTCCTCGCCGGAATTAGTCTTCGCCGTTGCCGTTGGTGGCTGGCCGGATCTGTTGCTTTCTCTTGTCCGCGCGTTGCTGTTTTGGGCAGAGTTTGCCGGAGTTTTTTGCCGGCCCGACTGGGAATGAGTCGCCCACGGCGCGACCAGGAAGATGGCCAGGAAGATGACTGAGACGAATAGGGCTGCCAGCAGGAGTCCGCTCGCGCGAGCGCGCAAAACCCTGTGGCCGGTGCGGTTCACGTCGCTGTTGCCATTAGCGGCTCGGATTCTATCGCTGTCTTTTGCAACCACTCGTCCCACTCTTCCAAAGCCAACTTAACTTGCAGTAAATGACGCTCGCGTTTGCCTCGCACGCTGCGCGCCTGTTCCGATGTCAGCGCCTGCAGCAGTGCGAACGTGATGTTTACCGGCTGATAGTTCTTCGTCTCGGCGCTGGAAACATATCGAGCCAGGGCCCCGATAGCACTACGCGGCGGCGCGATCAAAAGTTCTTTGCCCATCAAGAGCCGCGCCGCATTCAAACCCGCGAGCCAACCCATGGCCACTGATTCAACATAACCTTCGACGCCGGTAATTTGTCCGGCAAAGAAAATATTGGAAGCCGAACGCACCTGCATGGTTGCCGTCAGCACACGCGGAGAGTTGATGTAGGTGTTGCGGTGGATCTGACCGAACTGCAGAAACTCGGCCCGCTCGAGTCCGGGAATCAAGCGCAGCACCCGCGCTTGCTCGCCATATCGCAGGTGATTCTGAAAGCCAACCATGCTGAAGGCGTCAGCCATGAGGTTTTCCTGGCGCAGTTGTACGGCGGCATAAGGCTCGCGCCCCGTGCGCGGGTCAAACAGCCCAACCGGCTTCATCGGTCCGAAACGCAGAGTATCGACCCCGCGGCGCGCCAGTTCTTCGATCGGCAGACACGATTCGAACCAGCGCGTCTCTTCAAAGCGCTGGAGCGGAACGCTATTGGCGGCGATCAGGTTTTGATAGAAGTGCGAATACTGTTCTTTGTCAAAAGGACAGTTAAGATAATCGTCGCCACCCTTGCCATAGCGCGCGGCGGGAAAAGCGATCGACCGGTCGACCGAGTCAGCCGCCACAATCGGCGCGATGGCATCATAGAAATAAAGCTGATCGTCGCCGGTGAGTTTCATGATTTCATTTGTCAAAGCCTCAGAAGTGAGGGGCCCGGTAGCGATGATCGCAACCGCTTCCGGCGGAATCGCGGTGGCTTCTTCACGAACGATTTCGATGTTGGGATTAGCTTCGATGCGTTCGGTAATGTATTCAGCAAACTTCTGGCGATCAACAGCCAGCGCTGCGCCTGCGGGCACGCGCGTAGCTGCGGCAGCGCTCATGACCAGCGAGTTACCGCGTCTTAGTTCTTCTTTCAAGAGATGAGAGGCGGAACCCGCTTCGTCCGATTTCAGGGAATTCGAGCAAACGATTTCCGCCAGCTTGTCTGTCCGGTGCGCGGGTGTCTGCTTCGTTGGCCGCATTTCGTACAAACGCACGCGCGCCCCCGCGCCCGCCGCTTGCCATGCAGCTTCGACACCCGCCAATCCTCCGCCGATAACTATGATCTCGTTCATGTTGGGAGCGCGGGCGCCCTCGCCCGCCAACGCGCTGAGCCCTACCTCACGGTCGGGCTACTGCCCCGCTCGTGGTCGCAAGCGGTCTCGACTCAACGCCGCTTCTTTCTTCGCATAACTTTCTCGTGCGCCTTCTTCGTCACCCTGGCCACTCGCTCGGCTTTTGTTTCCGGCGCACCGGCGTC
>Ga0207646_10000462_pt1 | contig 54396 bp, 52 predicted proteins | sample KBSK5502metaG_FD_184343 | JGI IMG/M metagenome (GOLD analysis project Ga0207646, IMG submission 184343) | Corn, switchgrass and miscanthus rhizosphere microbial communities from Kellogg Biological Station, Michigan, USA - KBS K5-50-2 metaG... | ecosystem: Host-associated > Plants > Roots >...
GAAGGCCCCGACCCGCTCCGTGATCCAGAGCGCGCCGATGCCGCGCGGGGCGGTGGCGGCTCTAGGCGGCACGCGACGCCTCCCCGATCGCGCTCGATCGCGGCGCGGGGGCGATGCTCCGCCGCCAGCAGCCGGCCTCGACGCTCGCCCAGACCAGCACGGCCCACAGCGCGTACCCGCCGGCGGCATGGGCCGCGCGCACCACCGGGGTGAGTTGCAGCAGCACGGTGGCGACGCCGAGTGAGACCTGGAGCATGGCGAGCGCGGCGGCCAGGCGGGTCGCGGTCGTCCGCCCCGCCACCGCCAGGTGGACGAAGAGACCCAGCAGCAGCACGCCGAGCCAGCGGTGCACCCAGTGCACGCCGGCCAGCCACTGGCCGGGCAGGATGTCCCCGCTGCATAGCGGGAAGTCGGGACAGGCGAGGCCCGCGCCCGAATGCCGCACGTAGCCGCCGAGGGCGAGCTGGACGAGCAGCACGATCAATCCCGCGCGCGCCAGGCGGCGCACCCGGTCGCTGCCGGCCCCGGCGCTCGCGCTCGCCGGCCGCCCCAGCCCCCGCGCCAGCACGATGAGGCCGGCCAGGATCAGGAGGGCGTTGACCAGGTGCGCGGTGCTGATCAAGTGCGGCAGCTTCAGGAGCACCGTGATGCCGCCGAGCGCGATCTGTACCACGAGGAGCGCGGGGAGGAGCCACGCCAGGCGCCGCAGTCCGGGCGCGCTCGTCCGCAGGGTCAGCGCGGCGGTGGCCAGGATCAGGACCGTCGCGGCCAGCGCGGCCAGGCGATGGCCGTACTCGATGAGCACGTCGGGCCGGAGCGGGGGGATCACCGAGCCGTGGCAGAGCGGCCAGTCCGGGCACGCGAGCCCGGAGCCGGTGGCGCTCACCACGTTGCCGAGCGTCATCAGCACGAAGACCGCGACGACGGCGGCGTAGGCGAGGCGGCGGGCGGTCGGGACGAAGCTTGCGGTCATGGCGTCGCCCCTCTTTCGAATTCGCTCGGCTCGCCTTCGGCTGCCCCTCGCCCTGCTTCGGCTTCACCTTGCCCGTCGTGGCCGCCCGCGACCTGCCAGCGGAAGAAGACGACGGAGAGGGCGATCAGGAAGACCATCCCGCCGGGGACCCACATGATCAGTCCGCCCAGATGCTGATCGGCGCGCGGGGTGAGCGGCGCCCAGACGCGCGGTGCCGCCGCGTAGTACGGATAGAGCAGGTCCTCCGCCATCGAGATGAAGATGGCCACCATCACCATCGGCAGGCCCACCACGAACAGGTAGAGGAGCTGGACCGGGTAGGGCGCGCGCGGCAGCTCACCCACCGGCGAGAGGATCGGCCACCACAGGATGACGGAGCCCGCCATCATCGCGAGGTGTCCGAGCACGTGCACCGGATGCTGGTCCATGGCCAGGTTGTAGAGCGGTGGCAGGTGCCACGCCACCAGGATGAGGTTGAAGGTGGCGAAGGCCCCGGCCGGCCGCGTCAGGACGTGGCCGAGCCGCAAGAGCCGCGCATCCGGCAGCAGCGGTCGCACCATCCAGCCCGGTGTGCCGTGGAGCAGCAGCGGGGGCATCGCGAAGACCAGCAGCATGTGCTGCACCATGTGCGCGCTGAACAGGTAGTAGTCCGAGAGATCGTGGATGGGCCCGGTCAGGGCCACGAACAGCACGACGAGGGCGCCGGCGAACGAGGCCACCCGGAGGGGCTCGACGCGCGCGCCCGGCGCCAGCCGGTGCCGCCACAGGGTGGCCGCCGCGTAGGCCGCGCCCAGGACGACCAGCCCGCCGACCACGGTGGGATCGGCCTGCCAGCTGGTCCACTCGAAGCCCTCGGGCCCGAGGGGCGGCGGCCCCGCGGGCCCGGGTCCTACATGCGCCATGGCTAGTGGGGGCGGGGCAGCAGCACGAAGGCGCTGAAGAGCGCCATGATGGCCAGGATGATGAGGATGGCGATCGTCAGCGGTCCCACGAACAGGGCCCGGAGAATCGGGTGGTCGTAGCGCAGGTGCATGAAGAAGCCGACGACCAGGAAGAACTTGATCACGGACATGACGAGCAGACCCGCCACGAGGAGCGGGTTCGGGATGCCGGGAATGTAGAGCGAGGCCACCTCGACCGCGGTGATGATCGCGAGCGCGACCGCCACGTTGATGTACGTCCGGACGCTGGCGTGGCCGCCCCCTCCTCCGTGCGACGCGGCAGCAGTGGCGTGAGGATCGGCCATGTCGCGGCTCCTAGGGGATGAGGTAGATGACGGTGAAGATGGCGATCCAGACGATGTCCACGAAGTGCCAGTAGAGGCCGGCGATCTCCACCTTGGTGTAGTCCCGCGCGTCGAGCTTGCCGCGCATGGCGAGGGAGACCAGGAGGAGCAGCCAGATCACGCCGCCGGTGACGTGGGCCCCGTGGAAGCCGGTGAGCACGAAGAAGGTCGAGCCGAAGAGGCTCGACGAGAGGGTCAGCCCGTCGTGGAGGGCGAACGTCGTGAACTCGTAGACCTGGTTCAGCACGAAGTGCAGGCCCATGAGCGCGGTCGCGAGCAGCCAGCCGGTGGCCGCCTTCACCCGATCGTGCTGCAAGGCGCCCAGGGCCAGCACCATCGTGAGCGACGAGGCCAGCAGCAGGGCCGCGCTGTAAGACGTGAGCGGGATGTTGAAGACGTCGTGAGGCGTCGGTCCCGAGAGGGACTTGCCCTTGTAGGCCAAATACGTCCCGATCAGCGAGCCGAAGAACATGCAGTCGGAGCCGAGGAACGCCCACATGCCCATCTTGCGGTGGTCGATCCCGGTGTTGCCGATGTTGGGGTCGTGGACGGCGTGGGTCGCGGCGTGATCGGCCACGGCGGCTCTCCTAGTGTCCGTGCCCCTCGGCGGGGCGATGCAGCTCCATGGCGAACTTGTACATGCAATAGAGGGTGAGCAGCCCCCCGATGATGATCTGGTACGCGCTGATGAGCAGGCCCGAGAGCATCACCGCCATCGCGACGGCGAGGAGGAGCGGCCAGAAGGACGTGGGCGGCATGTGGATGGCCGCGATCTCGGCCGCGGTCACCGGGGCCGGCCTGGGCCGCGGGGCGCCCCCGTGGCCGTCACCGTACTTCTGCAGCCACAGGTCGTCGCGATCGCGCACCTGGGGGACGCGCGCGAAGTTGTAGACCGGCGGCGGGGAAGGGATGGACCACTCGAGCGTGCGCCCGTCCCACGGATCGGGGCTCGCCACCTTCCCGGAGCGGGTCGTCCGGATCACGTTGCTGATGAAGACGAGGAACGAGAGCGCGATCGTGAAGGCGCCGATGGTGGACATCAGGTTCCAGAAGTTCCAGCCGAGGTCCGGCGCGTAGGTGTAGATGCGCCGCGGCATGCCGATCAGGCCCAGATAGTGCTGCGGGAAGAAGGTCAGGTTGAAGCCGAGCATCATGAGCCAGAAGTGCACCTTGCCGAGCCGCTCGTCGAGGAGCTTGCCGGTGATCTTCGGCCACCAGTAGTAGGCGCCGCCGAAGAGGCCGAAGATCGAGCCGCCGAAGAGCACGTAGTGGAAGTGAGCCACCACGAAGTAGGTGTCGGTCTGCTGCAGGTCCACCGGGGGCGAGGCGTGCATGACGCCGGAGAGGCCGCCCATCGTGAACATGGCGATGAAGCCGAGCGCGAAGTAGAGCGGGGTCTGGAAGCGGATGCTCCCGCCCCACAACGTCCCCAGCCAGTTGAAGATCTTCACGCCGGTCGGCACCGCGATCAGCATGGTGGAGATCGAAAAAGCCGCGTCGGCTACCGGACCCATACCCACCGAGAACATGTGGTGGCTCCACACCCCGAAGCCGAAGAAGCCGATCATGATGCCGGAGTAGATCACCACCGGCGCCCCGAAGAGAGGCTTGCGCGCGAAGGTGGGCAGGATCTCCGAGACGATGCCCATCGCGGGGAGGATCAGGATGTAGACCTCGGGATGGCCGAAGAGCCAGAAGAGATGCTGCCACAGGAGCGGGTCGCCGCCCGCGGCGGGGACGTAGAAGAGGGTGCCGAAGAAGCGGTCGAACATGAGGAGGATGAGCCCCACCGTGATGCACGGGAAGGCGAGCACGAGCAGGAACTGGGTCACGAAGCTCATCCAGATGAAGACGGGCATCCGCATGAGGGTCATGCCGGGCGCCCGCATGTTGATGATCGTCACCAGGAAGTTGAAGCCGGCCAGCATGGACGAGATGCCGAGGATCTGCAGGCCGAGCATCCAGAAATCGATGGTGTGGCGCGGCGAGAACTGCGCGGAGGTGAGGTTGGCGTAGCCGAACCAGCCCCCGTCCGGCACCGCCCCGAACACGAAGCTCGCGTGCAGGAAGAGCGCGCCGGAGAGGAAGATCCAGTAGGAGAGCGCGTTGAGGCGCGGGAAGGCCACGTCGCGCGCCCCGATCTGGAGCGGGATCATGTAGTTGAAGAAGGCGGCGCTCATCGGCATGATCGCCAGGAAGACCATCGTGGTGCCGTGCATCGTGAACAGCTCGTTGAAGGTCTGGGCACCCACGACCGTGTTGTCGGGCCGGGCGAGCTGCAGCCGCATGATCAGCGCCTCGATCCCCCCGATCAGGAAGAAGATGAAGGCGCTGCTGCCGTAGAGGATGCCGATCCGCTTGTGATCGACCGTCGTGAGCCACGACGCGACGGCGCCCCAGAGGGTCGGGGTCTCCACCTTCGCGCCGGGCATGAATGCCGCGTGGGTCGCCATGGGCGTCTCCCTATTTCAGGCTGAGCAGGTAGGCGGCCAGGGCCTTCGACTGCTCCCCGGTCATCCCCAGGTTCGGCATCAGCGCGCCGGGCTTCATGTGCTCGGGGTTCTCGATCCACTTGGTGACGTTGTCCGGGGTGCTGGTCATGAGGGAGCCCGCGAAGGTCGTCCGGCTGCCGAAGTGGGTGAGATCGGGTCCGATGTGGCCCGCGGAGACTCCGCTGATCGTGTGGCAGCCCACGCACGTGGACTGGGTGAAGATCGTCTTGCCCTGCTGGGCCAGCGGGTCGGTGGGCTCCACCGGTGGCGTCTGCTGTGCCTTGACCCACTTCTCGAAGTCGGCCGGGGTGTGCACGATCACCCGGAAGCGCATGTTGGCGTGGGACATCCCGCAGTATTCTGCGCACTGGCCGGGATACTCGCCAGGCACCTCCGGGGTGAGCGTGATGTGGTTCACGCGATGGGGGACGACGTCCCGCTTGCCCCCGAGCTGGGGAATCCAGAAGGAGTGGATGACGTCGGGCGCGTTCAGGAAGAAGGCCACCATCTGCCCGGTGGGCAGGTGCAGCTCGTTCGCGGTGGTGATCTTCTGCTGCGGGTACCTGAACTCCCACCACCACTGCTTGCCGAATACCTCCACGCGCAGCGCGGTCGCGGCGGGGGCCTCCTGGGTCTTGAAGATCGCCTGGATGGTCGGGATGGCGATGATCAACAGGATCACCGCGAAGGCGATGGTCCAGGAGATCTCGAGCGGGGTGTTGCCGTGCACCTGCTTGGGAATGGGCGCACCCGGGCGTTCCCGGAACCGCCAGCAGCAGTAGAGCAAGGCGCCTTCCACCGCGATGAAGATGCCCAGCGTCCACCATGAGATCAGCATGAAGATCTCGTGGGTCGCCCTCCCGAAGTCCGACTTCGGGATTACCGTGCTCATCGGGGTGTCCCAGTTCCAGCCCACCCAGCTGCAGGCGCCGGTCAGGAAGACCACCGCGCCCAGCAGCCCCACGAGCGTCCAGTCCGGGCGCTTCGGGAATCGCGAGACCGTCGAGGGCCGTGGAGTCATGGCGTCGTCTGGGTTCCTCTCGCTGTCGGGGTCGCCGTCGATGGAGTCGACGTGCCGGTCGCGGCAACCGCGGGCCGATGGACGTCGACCACGGCCACCCAGCTGCGGGCGGCCAGGAAGAGCACGAGGAGCACCGGGATGCAAGTCCACAGCAGATCGGTGCGCCGGCGAGCGCTCCGCGGCGAGACGGCCCGGCGCGACCTCAGCACGAAAGCGAGGGAGCTGGCCTGAGCGGCCAGGAAGACGGTCAGGACCAGGGCCAGCAGCAGGTGCACTATCGTGGGCACAACATCCTCATGGAAGTTATGGCGCTGGAATCACGCGGAGTGTACTTGATCCCGCGCACCGTTGCCAAGTGGAAACTTTCACATGCGCGCGCGGCGCCTCCATTTTGGTGCGGCCTTACCCGGCCAGCCGCAGGAGGGTGTGGAGCAGCGCGTTGGCGCCACGCCCGATCGCCCGCCAGTCGCTCATCTCGTCCGGCCGGTGGCTGCGCCCGCCGCGCGAGGGGATGAAGAGCATGCCGGCCTCGGTCACCGCGGCCAGGTTCTGGGCGTCGTGGCCGGCGCCCGACGGCATCTGCCTCCATTTGAGCCGGAGCGTCTCGCAGGCCGCCTGTACTGCGCTCATGACGCGCGGCGCGCAGCGGGCCGGCTCGGTGCGCGAGAGAGTCTCGACGATGACGCGCAATCCCCGCCGGCGAGCCACCGTGCGCGCCAGGGTCACGCACTCGCGGTCGAGGCGCGCGAGGATCCGCGCGTCCAGCTCGCGCATCTCCTGGAGGAGCAGGGCACGCGCGGGCACGATGTTCGAGACGCCCGGCTGCAGCTCGATGCGCCCGAAGTTGGTCACGCTTCGTCCGCCGCCCTTCTTGACGATGTGCTCGCGGGCCTTCAGCGCGTACTCACAGGCGGCCAGGAAAGCGTCCTTGCGCGAGGCCATGGGCGTGGTGCCCGCGTGGTCGGGCTCGCCGATGAAGGTGAGCCGGTTCCGGCGGATGCCCACGATGCCCTCCACGAGCCCGATCGGGATGCGCGCGGCGTCCAGGTGCGGACCCTGCTCGATGTGTAGCTCGATGTAGGCGTGGAGCGTCCGCGGGTCGCAGCGCGCGTCGGCCGCGCGCGCGGCGTCGTACCCGGCCCGCGCCATCGCCTCCACGAGTAACTCGCCGTCCACCGCGCGGAGCTTGGGGATCTGCGCCGCGTCGAGCTTGCCGGTGAAGGCGCGCGAGCCGAAGAGGCTGCCGTAGCGGCCCTCCTCGTCGCTCCAGGCCACCAGCGCGAGCGGGCGACGCCGGGAGAGGCTGGCCTCCCGGATGGTCTGCAGGCACTCGAGGCCGGCCAGCACGCCGAGGGCGCCGTCGAGCGGGCCGCCCTCGGGCACCGTGTCGATGTGAGAGCCGGTCAGCACCGCCGCGCCCTCGCCGGGCAGCACGCCGAAGGTGTTGCCGGCCGGGTCCACCCGTGTCTCGAGGCCGGCCTCCTTCATCTTGCCGAGCAACCACGCCCGCGCTTCCTCGTGGGCGGGGCTCCAGCAGGAGCGGGTGATCCCGCGGCCGTCGGGGTTGCGCCCGTAGGTCGACAGCGTCTCGATGTGGCTCTTCAGGCGCGGCAAGGAGATGGCGGCGGCCATGGGCGCCGCGAGTATACCGCACACGACGGGCACGACGCGGCGAGCCCCTTGACACCCTCTCGCACGGGCTCGTATCATGGCACTGAACACTCGTTCAGTGGCTCATAACCTCCTGGGAGGCTGTATGGATTTCACGCTGACCCCCGAGCAGGAATCGTTTCGCGACGAGGTGCGCGCCTGGCTGTCCAAGAGCATCCAGAAGGACTGGGTGGCGCGCCTTCGGCAGGCCTCGGACATCCCGCGCCTCGAGGCCTACGAACTGCTGCGCCAGTGGCAGCGGCAGATGTACGAGGCGGGCTTCGTCGGCGTCACGTGGCCCAAGGAAGCGGGCGGCCGCGGCCTCACCTTCATGGAGGAGATGATCCTGCAGCAGGAGATGGCGCTCTCCAAGGCGCCGCCCGTGCTCAACATCCTGGCCATCGGCATGGCGGGACCCACCATCATCGCCTACGGGACGGAGGAGCAGAAGAGGCGCTACCCGCCCAAGATGCTCTCGTGCGACGAGATCTGGTGCCAGGGCTATTCCGAGCCCAACGCCGGCTCCGATCTGGCGTCGCTCCAGACCCGCGCGGTGAAGGACGGCGACCAGCATTACGTCATCAACGGGCAGAAGGTGTGGACGTCGCTCGCCCACGTCGCGGACTGGATGATGCTGCTGGCCCGCACCGACCCGAGCGCCCCCAAGCACAAGGGCATCACCTACTTCCTCCTCGACATGAAGAGCCCCGGCGTCACCGTGAAGCCGCTCAAGCAGATGACGGGTGACGCCGAGTTCAACGAGGTCTACTTCGACAACGTCCGCATCCACGAGTCGCAGATCCTCGGCGGCCTCAACAACGGCTGGGCGGTCGGCCTCACCACCCTCATGTACGAGCGGCTGGCCCTCGGCTTCGGCCTGCAGGTGCGGCTCCGGATCGCGCTCGATAGCCTGATCGACATGGCGCGCTCCACCAAGAAGAACGGGGTGCCGGCGACGCAGGACCCGGTGATGCGGCAGAAGCTGGCCCAGATGTGGATCGACACCGAGGTCTTCAAGTACACCGGGGCGCGCGCGATCACCAAGCTCCTGAAAGGGGAATTGCCCGGTCCCGAGGCCTCCGCGGGTAAGATGATGTGGGTGGAAGGCCACCAGCGGGTGCAGGAGCTGGCGATGGAGATCCAGGGACCGTTCAGCCAGCTCACGAGGGGCAGCGCCTGGGCGGTGGCGGAAGGGTTGTGGCAGCATACCTTCCTGCGCTCGCGGGCCAACTCCATCGAGGGCGGCACCACTGAGATCCAGCGCAACATCATCGGCGAGCGCGTGCTCGGCCTCCCGAAAGGCTAGGTCATGAACTTCGGCTTCAACGACGAGCAGGAGCTCCTGCGGAGCACGGCGCGGAAGTTCTTCGAGAACGAGGTCGGCTCGGACACGGTGCGGCGGCTGATGGACACGCCCGAGGGGATGACCCCCGAGCTGTGGACGAAGCTGGCCGAGCAGGGATGGCTCGGTCTCGTCTTCCCCGACCAGTACGACGGCATGGGCCTGGGCCTGGTGGACTTGGTGGTGCTCATGGAGGAGATGGGCCGCGCGGTGGTGCCGGGCCCATATTTCTCCGCGGTGCTCCTGGGAGGGCTCGCGATCCTGGAAGCGGGCAGCGAGGCGCAGAAGAAGGAGTGGCTCCCGAAGATCGCGGCGGGGGAGAGGCGGGTCGCCCTGGCCTGGATGGAGCCGAGCGCCCAGCTCGGCCCGGCCGGCATCACCCTCACCGCGGTGGAGAAGGGCGGCCGCTACACCCTCTCCGGCACCAAGCTCTTCGTGCACGACGCCCATACCGCGGACGCGCTGGTGGTGGCGGCCCGCACGCGACCGGGGGTCGGGGCCGACGGCGTCTCGCTGTTCCTGCTGCCGAAGGGCACCAAGGGCCTCGAGGTGACCTTGCTGCCCACCATGGATCAGACCCGCAAGCTCTGCGAGGTCACCCTCTCCGACGTAGTGGTGGGCGGGGACGCGGTGCTCGGCGCGGTCGGCTCGGGCTGGGCCCCGCTCGCCCGCGTGCTCGACCGGGCGACCGTGGCCCTGTGCGCCGAAATGTGCGGCGGTGCCCAGAAGGTCCTCGACATGACGGTGGAGTACGCGAAGATCCGCCAGGCCTTCGGACGCCCCATCGGCTCCTACCAGGGTGTGAAGCACCGCGCGGCCGACATGCTGGTGGACGTGGAGAACAGCAAGTCCATCACCTATTACGCGGCCTGGGCCCTCGACGAGGGCGCGGCGGAGGCGCCCCTGGCCGTCAGCATGGCCAAGGCCTACGTCTCCGACGCCTATCGCCGCGTCTCGGCGGCGGGCATCCAGCTGCACGGCGGCATCGGCTTCACCTGGGAGCACGACCTGCATCTGTACTTCAAGCGGGCCAAGGGGTCGGAGTTCACGTTCGGTGATGCCACCCATCATCGCGAGCGCGTTGCCCAGCTGGTGAACCTCTAGTCCCGTCCCCTCATGATCAGGCGGGTGCGGCAGTGGATGAGGCGCGACCCGCGCGAGGCGGGGCCCGACGCGCTCCTCTTCGCCGATCACGAAGAGATCCAGGACATCGCGCGCCAGATCCGCCGCACCAAGGTGGAGATGGACCGCTCGGTTCTCTCCATGCGGAGCTGGGCGCGCGACCTCGCCCGCCGGCTCGCCGAGGGCCCCCGTGGGCTCTCCCGCAACGAGGACCTACGCGCGCTGGGCGAGACGGTGGGCGGCCTCGCCCACAACTTCAACAACTCCCTCGCGGCCATCCTCGCCTATACCGAGCTGATGTTGCGCGAGAGCGAGTCGGAGGCGGCCCGGCGCCGGCTGGTGGTGATCCGGGAGGTGGCCCTGGAAGCCTCCGCGACGGTCCGTAAACTGCAGGAGTTCGTCTCGCGTCAGCCTCAGGTGGCCTTCGGTCCGGTGGGCCTGCCCGCGGTCATCGCGGAGGCACTCGAGCTGACCGCGCCCCGCTGGCGCGACGAGGCGGAGCGCAAGGGCATCGTCATTGCGGTGACCCAGGATATGGAGGCGCTGCCACCGGTGGAAGGCAACGCCTTCGAACTGCGCGACGCCCTCGTGCGCCTGATCCACAACGCGGTGGACGCCATGCCCAAGGGCGGGCCTCTGGCCATCCGGGCCGCCGCCGAGGCCTCGGGCTGGGTGGTCGTGGAGGTACGCGACTCCGGCGTGGGCATGTCGGCCGAGACGCGCCGCCGGCTGGCCGAGCACGCGCGGAGCCTGCAGCCCGGGCGGGGGGCGGGCCACGGGCTCGCGTACGTGTACGACATCGTCGAGCGCCATGGGGGCAGCGTCACGATCGACAGCGAGGTCGGCAAGGGCACCACCGTCAGGCTGCGGTTACACGCCAGCCGCTTCCAAATCATCCCCGCCTCCGAGGGGCCGGCCGAGCGCCAGGTGTCGCCCGAGCATGCCGCGCGCGTGCTGCTGGTGGACGACGATCCCCGCCTCTTGACCGTCCTCTCCGACGTGCTGCGCAGCGAGGGCCACGCGATCACCATCGCGGCCAACGGCGAGGAAGCGCTGGCCGTCTTCGATCCCGGGGCCCACGACGTGGTCATCACCGACCTGGGCATGCCCAGGATGAACGGCTGGGAGGTCGCCCAGCGCGTCAAGACCCGCTCGCCGGCCACCTCGGTGTTCATCCTCACCGGCTGGGGCGAGGGAGTCTCCGCGCACGAGTCCATGCAGTTCGTGGACCGCGTCATCGCCAAGCCGGTGTCGGCGGAGGCCCTGCTCGAGCAGCTCGCCGGGCTCACGCGCTCCCGCGTCCCGCCTGCGTGACCGCCGCGCCCTCCGCGCCCGTCGCCCCACGTCCAGCCGCCTCCGTCCTGCTCGTGCGCCCCGGCGCCGACTCGCCGGTCGAGGTCTACATGATCCGGCGGCAGAAGAGCATGCGCTTCCTCGGCGGCTTCTACGCCTTCCCAGGGGGCAAGGTCGAGGCCGCCGACGCCTCCGATGAGGCGCTCCACTGCTGCCGTGGCGTCTCGGCTGCCGCCGCGCTCGAGGCCTTCCCGGCCTCGGACGGCCTGCCGCCGCTGGCCTTCTGGGTGACCGCCGCGCGCGAGCTCGTGGAAGAGACCGGGCTGCTCGTGGGCTGCGAGCCCGACGGCCGGCCGGTGGACACACGGGACCCGGCCGTGCGGGAGCGCGTGGAGCGCCTGCGCCACGCCCTGGTCGGCGAGCAGGCGCCCTTTCCCGCGCTGCTCGCGCGGGAGGGCTGGCGCCTCGACCTGGCGCCGCTCCGCTACCTCTCGCACTTCATCACGCCACCCTCGAGCCCCATCCGCTTCACCGCGCGCTTCTTCCTGGCCCCGGTGCCCGCCGGGCAGGAGCCGCGGCTGCTGGGCGGCGAGGCTTCCGAGGGCTTCTGGATCGATCCCGCCGAGGGCCACCGGCGCTTCCTGGCCGGCGAGATGCAGATGGCCGAGCCGGCCGACTGCGGGCTGCGCTACCTGGCCGGCTTCGACGATCTCGAATCGGTGTGGACCGCGCATGTCGACGGGCGCCACAAGTTTCACGGCATCACCGACCGGATCGAGACGGCGGGCTTCTCGATCCCGCGTGGCCGGCGAGCCGGTCAGGCCTCTAACCCTCCAGGAGGGGAGAGGGCAGGGTGAGGGACCTGGACAACGCCGCGGCCTTCTTCATCGATGCGCCCGTCGAGGAAGGCCGCGGCGATCGCACGGCGCTCGCCACGCCCTCGGGCTCGGTCAGCTACGCCCAGCTCCAGCGGCTCACCGATCGTGCCGGCCGGGCCCTCCGCGCCCGCGGGGTTGAGCCGGAGCAGCGCGTGGCGATCCTCATGTCCGACGGCCCCGCCTGGGCCGCCACCTTCTTCGCGGCGTTGAAGCTGGGCGCGGTCGCGGTGCCGCTCAATACGCGGCTCGCCGCCGCCGACCTCGGCATCGTGCTGGCCGACTGCCGGCCGAAGGTGCTCGTGAGCGATCGGACCGCCGACCTGGGCTCGCTCGATCCCGGCCTCGTCCTCGACTTCGATGGACTGCTGGCCGAAGCGCCGGCGGGACCGCTGCCGCCGGAGCCGGTCGGCGCGGACGCCATGGCGTTCTGGCTCTACACCTCGGGGACGACGGGCTCCCCCAAGGCGGCCGTGCACTGCCACCGGACCCTGCCGGCCTGCCGGCACTACGGGGTGGAAGTCCTCGGCGCCACCACCGAGGACCGGATCTTCGCGACGTCCAAGCTGTTCTTCGCTTACGCGCTGGGCAACGCGCTCCTGATCCCGCTCTTCACCCGGGCCGTCTCGTATCTGTATCCGGGCTGGCCGGATCCGGCGGGCGTCGCCCAGGTGATGCGCGAATTCCGCCCCACGCTCTTCTTCTCGGTGCCCACCGTCTACGCTCGACTGCTGCGCGCGGAGCTGCCCGCCGAGACATTCAGGTCGGCGCGCCTGTGCGTCTCGGCGGGCGAGCGGCTGCCCGCCGAGATCTACGAGGCCTGGCGGGCGCGCTTCGGGGTCGAGATCCTGGACGGCATCGGCGCTACCGAGACCGTCTTCATGGTGCTCTCGAACCGCCCCGGCCGGAGTCGTCCCGGGTCCTCCGGCGAGCCCGTGCCCGGCACCGAGGCGCAGATTCTGGACGGGCAGGGCCGGCCGGTGGCCGATGGCGAGGAGGGCGTGCTCTGGGTCCAGACGCCGTCGCAGGCCGCCGCCTACTGGAAGCGGCTCGATCACTCGCGCCGTACCTTCGTGGGCGATTGGTTCCGCACCGGTGACGTCTACCGTCGCGAGGCGGACGGCGGGCACGTCCACCGCGGGCGCGAGGACGATTTCTTCAAGGTGGCCGGCCAGTGGGTGGCCCCCGCCGAGGTAGAATCGGTCCTGCTCCGGCACCCGGGCGTGCTCGACTCGGGCGTGGTGGGCGCGCCCGAGGCGGGTGGGCTGATCAAGCCCTTTGTCTTCGTGGTGCCTCGCGATCCGACCACCGAGCCGGAGACGCTACGGGCGGACCTGCAGCGGTTCCTGGAGGGCGCGCTGCCACCCCACCAGCGGCCGCGGGAGATCAGGATCGTGAGCGAGCTGCCGCGCACCGCCACCGGGAAGCTTCAGCGCTTCCGGCTGCGCGACCTGGCCCAAGCGAGCGCGTGAGCGCCGGGCCAATGGTCAGTCACGCGCTCTCGGTGAAGGTGCGCTGGAGCGAGGCCGATCCGGCGGGCATCGTCTTCTACCCGCGTTTCTTCGAGTGGTTCGATCTGGGCACGGAGGCGCTGTTCGAGTCGCTCGGGCTGCCGTGGCCCGAGATGTTTCCCGCGGAGCGCATCGTGGGCGTGCCGATCGTGGAGTCGGGCGCGCGCTTCGCCTCTCCGGTACGCTACGGGGACGACGTGCGGATCCAGACCACGGTGAGCGAGGTGCGAGAGAAGACGTTCCGGGTCGAGCACGAGGTCTCCGTCGCCGGTCGACCCTGCGCCACCGGGTTCGAGGTGCGGGCCTGGGTAGCGCGGCCCGAGAGCCCCGGCGGCGCGCTGGCGGCCAAGCCCATCCCGGCGGGCGTCGTCGCCCGCCTCAGAGGAGAAGCCCGTCCATGAAGCCAGAGGTCGTGTTCACCACGTCGGCGCCCAAGACCGGCTTCTCCGAGGGCACCGAGTCGCCCATCGCTCAGGGTGTCAAGTGCGGCGGCTTCCTGTTCGTCTCCGGGCAGGGCCCGCTCGACCCCGTGACCAAGACCATCGTCTCGCCGGACATCGCCGAGCAGACGCGCGTCACCCTCGACAACGTCAAGGCGGTGCTGGAGGCGGGCGGCAGCGCCATCGCCAACGTGGTGCGGGTGGGCGTCTATCTGCGCAACATGGACGACTTCCCGGTGTTCAACCGCGTGTTCAAGGAGTACTTCGAGGGCGTGCAGCCGGCCCGCACCACTGTCGAAGCCGCGCCGCCCCGCAAGGGCGTCAACGTGGAAATCGACGCGATCGCGTACGTGTCGTGAACAGGTGTCCGCGGACCGCAACGAGTGTCCGCGGCTGGGGGAGTGCGGGGGCCATTTCTGGGCCCCGCAGATGAAAGGGGTCTACGGTTATGAGCCCACTAGCCGGTGCATTTCTCACCGTTCACACCCCACGTTACTGCACGCTCGAGGCGGCGATCGAGGGCAAGCTCGCGTCGGAAGTCTTTCGCCCGGTGCGCAACGGGCTCGTGGCCCAGGGTGAGGCGGTGGCGCTGGCCAGGCCGGACGTGACCGTGATCAACTCCTGCCACCTCATCACGACCTTCCCGACGGTGGTGGACGGGACCCCGCGGCACCAAGGCGTGCTCACGGCTCAGGAGGCGCCCGAGATCATCCACGGCGTACCCTACGACTACCCGGGCGACTACGATCTGGCCGCGCGCCTCATCGCGCGCGGCCAGGCGGCCGGCCGGCAGTGCGTGCTCGCCAACGACGTGCACTATCCGCTCGACTACGGGACCGTGATGCCCATGGTCTGCTATCTCGATCGCGCCCAGCGGATCCCGATCGTGCCGGTGTCGGTGTGCCTGTCGGCGGACCTCAACGAGGCCTACGAGTGGGGGCGGCACGTGGCCCAGGTGGCCCGCGACAGCGCCAAGCGGGTGGGCTTCGTGGCCAGCGGCAGCGTCTCGCACAAGCTGGTCCGGGGGCCCGAGCGGGCGCCGCTGCCGGAGGACCAGGAGCTGGATCACCGGTTCGCGCGCCTCCTGGCCGACGGCGAGTTCGAGAAGCTGTGGGCCTGGCTGCCCGAGTTCACGCGGACCACCCAGGCCGAGATGGGCGGGCGCCACCTGGCCATGCTGCTGGGGGCCATCATCGAGTCGGGGCACCGCTTCGTGCCGACCGTCCACGCCTACGGCCCTTCCTCGGGCAGCGGCAACTACGTGATCTCGTTGCTCGCCACCTGACCCCAGGCCGTCAACGAGTGTCCGCCCGCCATCTGGGGGAGTGCGGGGGCCAGCTTTCGGAGTGTCCGCGGCGTGGGGGAGTGCGGGGGCCATTTCGGGGCCCCCGCAGCTGAAGAGCCTCAAGAAGTAAAGGTGTGTCCGCCGAACCACCGAAACGGTTTCAGCCGATAAACAGTTATAATCTGGCGCTCGATCACCCTCAGGAGGGCATCACGATGGACAAGGTCACACGGCGGAAATTCCTCGGGACGGTTGGGCTGGCGGCGGCCGGCACGGCGGTGGGGCCGTGGGTGCTGCGTGCCGGCGCGCAGTCGGGCCCGATCAAGATCGGCGTCGTGCTGCCTTACACGGGTGTGTATGCCGTGCTGGGCGAGTCCATCACGCAGGCGATGGAGCTGGTCTTCGCCCGCGAGAACTGGACGGTGGCGGGACGCAAGATCGAGATGATCAAAGAAGACGACGAGATGCAGCCGCCGGTGGGCATCCGCAAGACGGAGAAGCTCATCGACTCCGACAAGGTGGACATCCTCACCGGGCCCGTGCACAGCGGCATCCTGATGGGGATGCGGGACAAGGTTCACAACAGCAAGACCATCCTGATCGTCTCCAACGCGGGCGCCGACGCCATCAGCCGCGCCCGCTGCTCGAAATGGATCTTCCGCGCGTCGTTCTCCAACTGGCAGCCGAATCAGCCGATGGGCGGGTGGGTGGCGAAGAACGTCTCCAAGGACGTGTTCCTGACGGCTCCCAACTACCAGGCGGGCAAGGACATGATGGAGGCCTTCAAGGAGACCTTCCTGCCCGCGGGGGGTAAGGTCGTCGGCGAGGACTACCCGAAGCTGGGAGAGACGGACTACGCGCCGTATCTCACCAAGATCCGCCAGTCGGGGGCCAAGGCCGTCTACTGCTTCTTCTCGGGCTCGGACGCGGTGAACTTCGTGAAGCAGTACGACCAATTCGGCCTCAAGCAGACCATCAAGCTGAGCGGCGCCGGGTTCCTCACCGAGCCCGACGTGCTGCCGGCCCAGGGCAAGTCGGCCCTCGGCGTCGTCACCGGCCACTTCTATACTCCGCTCCTCGACAACCCGACCAACCAGAAGTTCGTGAAGGACTTCCGCGAAAAGTACGCGGGTAAGATGCCGGACGGCTTCGCCTGCCAGGGCTATGACACCGCGGAAGTCATCGTGCGCGCGCTGAAGGCGGTCAACGGCAATACCCAGGACAAGATGAAGCTGGTCGAGGTCATCGAGAAGAGCGAGTTCGACAGCCCGCGCGGCCGCTTCCGCTTCGACCCCAAGAGCCACAACGTCATCCAGCCCTTCATCTACATCCGCGAGGTGAAGGAGGTCGCAGGCGGCCTGAACAACGTCCCGATCGACCGAGTGGCCAACGTGGCCGATCCGGGTACGGGCTGCACGCTGCCCGCGTAGCCGAGGGTACGCCGCACCCCGATGCCGGCCGATCTGTTTGCGCAGGCGCTGAACGGGCTGGCATACGGGGTGCTGTTGTTCCTGCTGTCGGTCGGTCTCACGCTGATCTTCGGCATGCTCGACGTCGTCAACCTCGCCCACGGCTCCTTCTACTTGCTGGGGGCCTACGCGGGGCTCAGCCTGATCGCGGGGACAGGTAATTTCTGGCTCGCCCTCCTGGCCGCGCCGCTCGCGGTGGGGCTGATCGGCGCGTTGATCGAGCGGTCTTGCCTGCGCCCGCTCTATCGCCGGCCGCCGCTCGATCAGGTGTTGCTCACCTTCGGCTTCATCTATCTGTTCGAGGACCTGGTGAAGTGGATCTGGGGCGGTCGCATCCGCTCCATTCCGCCGCCCGATCTGTTCTCGGGTTCGACCACGCTGTTCGGCGCGATCATCCCGTCCTACCGGCTCTTCGTCATCGTGTTCGGGCTCGTGATGGCGGTGCTGCTCTGGCTCCTCATCGAGCGCACGCGCCTCGGGGCCGTCATCCGCGCCGGCGTCTTCGACGCCGAGATGACGGGCGGTCTCGGCATCAACATCCACCGCGTGTTCACCGGCGTCTTCGCCTTCGGCGCCGCGCTCGGCGGGCTCTCCGGCGTCATCGCGGGGCCGATCCAGTCCGCGTACCCGTCCATGGGCGTGACCATCCTGGTCCCCGCGCTGATCGTGGTGGTGGTGGGTGGCCTCGGCAGCCTCAAGGGCTCGCTGATCGGTAGCCTCGTCATCGGCCAGGCCGAGACCTTCGGGAAGGCGTGGCTGCCCGACTCGTCGATGCTCATCATCTACGTCGTGATGGCCGGCGTCATGCTGGTCCGGCCCCAGGGGCTCTTCGGCCGCCCGCTCAAGTGACGATCCGACTCGTCGCCTTCGCGGTGGTGGTGGTGGCGCTGGCGCTCTTCCCCCTCGGGGCCGGCAACTATCCGGTGAAGCTGCTCCAGGAGATCCTGATCTGGGGCATCTTCGCGATGAGCCTCGACCTCCTGATGGGCTACGCGGGCATGGTCTCCTTCGGCCACTCCGCCTTCTTCGGCATCGGCGGCTACGTGGCCGCCCTCGCGCTCACGAAGAGTCCGGGGCTGGTCTCGGCCCTCGTCCTACCCGCGCTGGCCGCCGGCCTCGCCGCGCTCGTCATCGGGTTCTTCTCCATCCGGGTGAGTGGCGTCTACTTCATCATGCTGACGCTCGCCTTCTCGCAGATGTTCCACGCCTATACCTTTCAGGTCTCCTGGCTCGGCGCCGAGGATGGGCTGGTCGGAATCCCGCGCCCGACGGTGCCGGGCTGGGACATCGCGAGCCCGCGAGGCTTCCATGGCTACCTGCTCACCCTGGTGGTCCTGGTGACCCTCGCGCTCTGGCGGGTGGTCCGCTCGCCGTTCGGCCGCGTGCTGCGCGGCATCCACGAGAACGAAGGGCGCATGGAAGCGCTGGGCTACGCGGTGGATCGCTACAAGCTGCTGGCCTTCGTCATCGCGGGCGTCATCGCGGGCGTAGCCGGCGCGCTCTATGCCCAGTTCAACGGCTCGATCACGCCGGACGCCTTCTTCTGGAAGACCTCGGGCGAGGCGCTGCTCATGGTCATCATCGGCGGCACCGGCACGCTCGGCGGCGCGGTGCTGGGCGCGGCCGCCTTCATCCTGCTGCAGAGCCTGGTCAGCACCTATACCGAGCGCTGGATGCTGATCCTGGGCGTCACCTTCATCCTCTTCGTGCTCTTCGCCCCGGGCGGCATCGTGGGCGCCCTGCGTGGCCGCATCGGCCTGCGCGCATGACGCCGCCGCTGCTGGCCATCTTAACCCTCAGCCGCTCCTTTGGCGCGCTCAGCGCGCTCAATCGCGTGTCGTTCGCGGTGGCGCCGCGCGAGCGCCGGGCCATCATCGGCCCGAACGGCGCCGGCAAGACCACGCTCTTCAACGTCATCACCGGCCAGCTCGCGCCCAGCGCCGGGCGCATCCTGCTCGAGGGCCGGCCCATCGAGGGCATGAGCCCGCACGCGGTGGCCCGGCGCGGCATTTCGCGCTCGTTCCAGCGCAACAACCTCTTCCCGACGCTCCCGGTGCAGGAGAACCTGCGGCTGGCCGCGGCTGTGGCCGCGCCCGGCACCTGGGACTTGCTGGGCAGCATCGCGCGGCGGCCCGGGCCCCTCGACCGCGCGCGCGAGGTAGCCGAGGTCGTCGGCCTCGCCGATCGCCTGGCCGAGCCGGCCGGGCGCCTCTCCTACGGCGAGCAGCGCCAGCTCGAGGTCGGGGTGGCGCTGGCCACCTCCCCACGGCTCCTGCTGCTGGACGAGCCCACCGCGGGCATGTCGCCCGAGGAGACGCTCCACATGACGCGCATGCTGGAAGCCCTGCCGCGCGACGTGACGCTGCTGATCATCGAGCACGACATGGACGTGGTGGGCTCGCTCGCCGATCGCGTCACGGTGCTGCACTACGGCGAGGTGCTCACCGAGGGCACCTTCGCCCAGGTCAAGGCCGATCCGCGCGTCTACGAGGTCTACCTGGGGAGCGCGTGAGCATGCTCGACGTCGAGGCCATCCACACCTACTACGGGGAGAGCCACGTCCTCCACGGCGTCTCGCTGCGGGTGGCGCCCGGAGAAGCGGTGGCGCTGCTCGGACGCAACGGCGCCGGCAAGACCACCGCCATCCGCAGCATCGTGGGCTTCACGCCCCCCCGCGCCGGCCGCGTGGTGTTCGAGGGACAGCCGATCGAGCGCTGGCCCGCCTACCGCATCGCCCGCCGGGGGCTCGCGCTGGTGCCGCAGGGCCGGCGCATCTTCGCGCCGCTCTCGGTGCGCGAGAACCTGCTGTTGGGCGCCCGCTCCGAGGGCTGGACGCTCGAGCGCGTGTTCGAGCTGTTCCCCCGACTGCGGGAGCGGGAGGGGCAGTCCGGGGGCACGCTCTCCGGCGGCGAGCAGCAGATGCTGGCCATCGCCCGCGCGCTCCTGACCAACGGCCGGCTGCTCCTGCTCGACGAGCCGTCGGAAGGCCTGGCCCCGATCATCGTGCGCGAGATCGGCCGCATTCTCCAGGCCCTCAAGGCGGAGCGGCTGTCGCTCCTGCTGGTGGAGCAGAACTACCACCTGGCCCTGCGGGTCGCCGACCGCGTCTACGTGATGAACAAGGGCCAGATCGTCTACGTGGGCACGCCCGCCGGCCTCGAAGCCGACGAGGAGATCAAGCGGCGCTACCTGGGCGTCGCCTGAGCGGTGCTACACTCGGCGCCATGAGCTGGATCGATCCCAAGTTTCCCCACAGCGCCACCCCGAGCGATCTGGTGGGCCGGGTGCTCGGGCTCAATCCCGGCATGATGACCGGGCCCGGCACCAACACCTATCTGGTCGGTCGCGCCCACCCCATCCTGATCGACACCGGCGCGGGTGAGGCCGACTACCCCGCGCTGTTCGAGCGCTACCTGCGCCAGCGCGGCTGGCGGAGGCCCGAGCGCATCATCCTGACCCATCGCCATCGCGATCATCTGGGCGGCGTCGGCCAACTGCGCGAGCTGTTCCCCGGCGTGCCCGTGGCCAAGATGATCTTCAAGGACTCCGGGCTGCCCGAGGACGTGGAGATGCTGGAGGACGGCAACGTCGTCGAGGGCGACGGGGTCACGCTCACCCCCGTCCACACGCCCGGCCACGCCTCCGATCACCTGTGCTTCTTCCTGAAGGAGGAGCGCGCGCTCTTCAGTGGCGACCTGATCCTGAACGGCTCCACCACCGTCATTCCCGACGAGGACGGCGATCTGGCTCTGTACATGGACTCGCTACGGCGCGTGCAGGAGCTGGGTGTGCGCCGCATCTATCCCGCGCACGGGCCCGTCATCGAGGATGGCCCCGGCAAGATCCAGGAGTTCATCGATCACCGGCTGCTCCGCGAGCGCCAGATCCTCGAGACCCTGGGGGGCGGCCCGCGGACCATCCCGGAGATCGTCAAGGTCGTCTACGCCGACGTGAACACCGCGCTGCATCGCATGGCCGCGATGTCCGTGCACTCCCACCTGCGCAAGCTCAAGAACGACGGCAAGGTGAGCGAGGAGCCGGTGGCGGGCGGCCCCTCGCGCTGGACGCTCCACTAGCCTCCCCTCCACCCGTGCTGCTGACGAACGGCCGGATCCACACGATGGACGCCGCCGGCTCGGTGGTGGACTGCGTCGTCGTCCGTGACGGCCGCGTGGCCTTCGCGGGCCGGCGCGGCGACGTCAATCCCGCCGCGGGCGAGGCCACGCTCGATCTCGGCGGCCGCACCGTGCTCCCCGGCCTCGTGGACGCGCACGGGCATCTGATGCTGCTCGCCATGACGCGCCTCGAGCTGAACCTGACGACCGCCGGCTCAGAGGATGAAATCGCGGGGATGGTCGGCGAGGCCGCGGCCCGGCTGCGGCCGGGGGAGTGGATCGGCGGTCGCGGCTGGGACCAGACACGATGGCCCGGGCAGCGGTTCCCGACCCGCGCCTCGCTCGACCGCGCAGCGCCCGGGCATCCGGTCGCCCTCGTGCGCGTGGATGGCCACGCCACGTGGACCAGCGGCGCCGCGCTGGCCCGCGCCGACATCACGCGCCGCACACCCGATCCGCCGGGCGGGCGCATCCCGAAGGACGAGCGCGGCGAGCCCACCGGCCTCCTGATCGACCTCGCCCAGGACATGATCCGCGGCCTCGTCCCGCCGCCGTCGGAGGAGCGCTTCGACGACGCGGTCCAGGCGGTCATCGCGGAGTGCCTGGCCAAGGGGCTCACAGGCGCGCACGAGCCCGGGCTCGACCTGGCCGCGATCGCCGCGTACACGCGCATGATCGGCCGCGGGCACTTCCCTTTTCGGGTCTTCGCGGCACTGAGCGGCAAGAAGGCCTGGGCCCACTACCGCGAGCGGGGAGCGCCGGAGTCGATCGGGGATGGACATCTGATCGTGGGCGCCCTCAAGCTCTGGCTCGACGGCGCGCTGGGCTCCCGCGGCGCCGCGCTCCACAGGCCCTACTGCGACGATCCTGCGAACACCGGGCTCATCCTGGTGCCGCCCGAAGATGTGGAGCGTCTTACCCGCGAGGCGGCGGCCCGCGGCTTCCACGTCTGGGTGCACGCCATCGGCGATCGGGCCAACACCCTCGTTCTCGACGTGTTCGAGAATCTGCGGGCCGATGCCGGCCCGCATCCGCGGTTGCGCGTCGAACACGCGCAGATCCTGGCTCCGGCCGATATCCCGCGCTTCGCGCGCCTGGGCGTGGTCCCGAGCATGCAGCCGACGCACTGCACCTCCGACATGCGCTGGGCCGGCGAGCGGCTGGGCCCGGACCGCCTCGCCGGCGCCTATGCCTGGCGCTCGGTGCTCGACTCGGGCGCCTACCTGGCGGGCGGCTCGGACTTTCCGGTGGAGGATGCCAACCCGTTCCACGGCCTCCACGCCGCGGTGACGCGCGCACCTCGGGAAGGCGCCGATCCGGGCTGGCAGCCCGCGCAGCGCATGACGCGCGACGAGGCGGTGCGGGCCTTCACCATCTGGAACGCGCGCTCGATCGGTCGCGAGGCGGAGCAGGGCTCACTGGAGCCGGGCAAGCGCGCGGATCTGGTCGCGCTCTCCGACGACGTGTTCACCTGCGCGGAGGAGCAGATCGCCCGCATCACGCCGACGCTGACCGTGGTCGGCGGCGCGGTCGCCTACGCCGCGGATCAGGACGCGGGGGCGAGGCGTTCCGCGAACCGCGTCAGCTCCGACGGATCGACGTCGGACACCAGCGCGTAACCGAGCTCGCCGTCCCGCCACAGCAGCACGCTGAAGCCCCGCGAGGCCGTGACGTGGGCCGGCCGCGCTCCGACGCGCTGGAACCCCCGGCTCGGCCACGGCAGCCCCTCGGCCCGGAAGACCAGGAGCGAGATCGTGTGCAGCCGTCGCGTGAAGACGAAGACCGCGGCCTTGCGATCCAGGTAGTAGCCCACCGCGCCGCCCCGCAGCGGGAAGTCCGCGTCGCCCTCGAGCCGGACGACCGGCGCGAAGTCGAGGCGGCCCTCGAACCACGGCTTCACCTGATGGATACCGCCGCTCTCGATATCGAGCGGGTGCTGGCTCGACAGGATCCGCAGGTGATCGTTGACCGCCTCGGCCACCATCCCGGTCGCGGCGCGCTCGCTCCACGGCCGCCAGGCGAGCGGCGCCACGACCAGCAGCACCACGGCCACCGCCGCGGCCGGGACGAGGTAGCGGGCCCGACGCCACCGGCCCGAGGCGGCCGCCGCGCCGGGCCACTCCGCGGCCAGCCGCCGCTTGAGGGCGACCGGCGCGGCGTACTGGGGCAGGCGGCCCTCGAGAGCCTCGCTCAGGAGCGCGTCGGCCGCCCGCTCGTGCGTGCAGGCCGCGCACGTCTCGAGATGCGTCCGCAGTGCACCGAGGCCTTCCCCGGCCAGGCGCCCACGCTGGGCGTCCAGGAGGAGGCCGCGGACTTCGTCGCAGGTCATCGCGCGTAGTCCTGGAGCAGCGCCCGCAGCGCGGCGCGCCCCCGGGCCAGGCGGGACTTGACGGTTCCGACCGCGCAGCCCACGACCTGTGCCACCTCGGTCTCGGTCAGTCCCTCCAGGTCCAGCAGGATCACGGTGCGCGCCTCCTCGGACAGGCTCATGAGCGCGCGCTCGATCTCCTCGCCGACCACCTTCCGCAGGCGGTCCAGCTCGAGGTCGCCCCGGAGCCACTGCGCCGGCTCCACGGCCTGCGAAGCCGGCGCGACCGTGTCGAGCCCGCCCACCGTGGGATTGTGGCGCTCGTGGCGGTACTGACTGAGGTACGTGTTCCGGAGGATGCGGAAGAGCCAGGCCTTGAGATTGGTGCCCGGGGTGAACTGGTGCGCCGCGCCGAGCGCGCGTGCGTAGGTCTCCTGCACGAGGTCTTCCGCGTCGGTCGGGTTGCGAGTGAGATAGCGGGCGAGGTTGTAGAGGGTGTCTGCATAGGCCAGGGCCTCGCGTCCGAGCCCCCCGGCGTCAGCTCTGCCCCATATCGACATGGTGTGATCATAGGCCTCGCCCACGTCACTCCGCCATCGGAGTCTTCTCACCCATGGCCGAGAGCCCGCGCGCCCTTCGACCATCGCAACGCCTGGCCGGCCGGATCGTTCCGTCGTTCTTTTTCCCTCCGCCCAGGGAACGCCGCGAGCCCGAGTGCGTTGGCAGAGGCGAAGGAGGATCGAGAATGAGAGCCCGAAATGGTGGATGGACAAGGATGATGCTGGCCGGATCGGCGGTCGCGGCGCTGCTGGTCGCCTCCTCGGGCCCGGTGCCGGCCCAGCCGGAGGCGGGCCCGCGCATCGAGATCAAGGCCCACGCCTTCGGCGCTCCCGACGTGACGGTCCAGCCCGGCACCACCGTCACCTGGATCAACCACGACGATGAGCTCCACACCGTGACCTCGACGACCGACGTGTTCCGGTCGCCCGGGATCGATACCGACGAGACCTACTCGCACACGTTCACCCAGCCCGGCACCTATGAGTACTTCTGCACCTTGCACCCGCTGATGACGGGCAAGGTCGTGGTGAGGAGCAGATCATGAGCGAACAGCATGGCGTCGATCGGCGCGGCTTCCTGCAGTGCATGACGTGGGCGGGGACGGGCCTGCTCTGGTCCGTCGCGGGCGGGGTGCTCTCGTCGCGGGCGATCGGCGCGGGCGCGGCGGAGGCCGCGGGCCCGCCGGCCAGCTTCAGCTTCGCCCAGATCAGCGACACCCACATCGGTTTCAAGGGCCCCGCGAACCCGGACGCGATGGGTAGCTTCGAGGCGGCGGTCGCCCGGATCAAGGCCCTCGATCCGAAGCCGGCCTTCCTGATCCATACCGGCGACATCACCCACGGACAGAAGGCGGGGGCCTTCGATCTCGCCAGCGAGGGCCTCAAGGGCACCGGCATCGAGCGCACGTTCTACGTACCGGGCGAGAACGACGTCTTCCTCGACGGCGGCACCGAGTACCTCAACCGCTTCGCCGCGGGCCGGCCGGGCCGTGGCTGGCAGAGCTTCGACTACCAGGGTGTCCACTTCGTCGGCCTCGTGAACGTGCTGAGCTACAAGGCGGGCGGGCTCGGCAACCTCGGCCCCGAGCAGATCGAGTGGCTGGAGCGCGACGTCGCCGGGCTGTCGAGCAGCACACCGGTCGTGGTTTTCGCTCACGTGCCGCTCTGGGCGGTGTATCCCCAGTGGGGCTGGGTCACCGGCGACGGCACGCAGGCCCTCGGCTATCTCAAGCGCTTCGGCTCGGTCACGGTGCTGAACGGCCACATCCACCAGATCTTGCAAAAGGTGGAGGGGAACGTCACCTTCCACAGCGCGCGCTCCACCGCCTTCCCGCAGCCCGCGCCCGGCGCCGCGCCTTCGCCGGGGCCGATGAAGGTGCCGGTCGAGGAGCTCCGGGGTGTGCTGGGGATCCGGGAGGTCACCTACGCTCCCGGCAAGGAGCAGCTGGCCGTCGTCGACGCCACGCTCGCCCAGGGCTAGAAGCGCAGCAGCAGCAGGAAGCTCGTCGTGGCCAGCAGGTTGCTGCCGGCGTGGGCCAGCATGCCGGGCAGCAGGCTGCCGGTGTGCCGGTAGCCAAGGGCCCAGATCATGCCGCTCCAGGTGACGGCCGCGAAGCCCTGGAGGCCGTAGCCGTGGGCCACGCCGAAGATGGCCCCGCTCAGCAGCGCGGAGGGCCAGGCGGGCAGGCGCAGAAGCAGGGTTCCGAAGAGAAGGCCGCGGAAGGCCAGCTCCTCGAAGATGGGCGCCCACACCACGCCGTCGAGCGTGCCGGCCACCACCGCGGCGGGCGAGCCCCAGAGGAACTCCTCCAGGAAGCCGTCGGCCCAGTGCGAGCTGACCCCGAGCGCGTTCAGGCCCATGTAGAGGAGGCTCTCTCCCACCACCGAGACGGCAAGCAGCACCAGGCCCCAGCCGAGAATGCGGAGGCGATGGCCGGGCGGCGCGCTCAGGCCGAACGTCGCCCGGATGGAGAGGTCGCGCGCGCGCAGGTAGCGCCGGGCCCACCAGAGCATCGGCAAGCCGCCGACCAGGCCCATGATCGCGGTGACGCCCGCGGTGCGGGGCAGCAGCAGCACGACCGCCGCCGGGATGAGCAGATAGGCGAACGCCGCCCGGAAGAAGAGGCCGAGGCCGTCACCGCCGCGCCACGGCGGCGGTAGCGCCGCCTCCGCCACGCGCCCGCCTCGCGGGGAGCGTCGCAGACGCCAGGCCACCACCAGGCTCAGCACGAGCAACGCGGCGCCGCTGGCGCTGACCAATCGCACCCGCATCAGCAGCGTACGGCCGCGCGCTTCGACGGCGGCCTCCGCCCGGCCCTGGAGCGCCGGGTCGTCCACGCGGGTGGCGATGCGGCGCACCAGCGTGTCGGTGAACCAGTCGCCCGGCAGATCGCGGTGGATCTCATCCGCCATCGCGATGGCCTCTTCCGGTGTCGGCGCGTCGAGATAGGCCGCCTCGAGCCAGCGCGCGTACTGGGCGGCCGCGGTGTCCGCCCCGTCCAGCGCCTCGATGAGGGAGCTGGCCCGCTCGAGGAGGCCGGCCTCGCCGAGCAGCACCACCAGGTTCAGATCCGTGCGCGCGGAGCGCTGCTCCTCGTCGAACTCGTCGAAGCGCCCGATCGCCTCCTCGAAGGTCTCGGGCTCGGAGCCGGTCAGCTCATAGAGCCGGCGCTCCCACCGCGGCACGCGGTTGAGCGCCTCACGGAAGTCCATCTCGCGGGAGACCAGGCGCTCGAGCGACGTCTCGGGGTGCTCGAGGTTGGCGAGCGGCGAGCCCCAACTGAAGTAGAAGAAGCCGACGAGCCCCGCGGTGAGCAGCGCATAGATCGCGGTGACCCACGGGGAGAAGTGCCGACTGGCCGGAGCGGCGACGACGGGAGGAACCGCCGCGACCGCCTCGTCGGGCGGGGTCAGGATTTGCGGGCCGCGCCCACGAGGGCGGCGAAGAGACGCCGGGCCGGCTCCGAGTGGCCCACCAGCTCCTCCGGATGCCACTGCACACCGAGCACGAAGCGCGCCGGATCGTCGAGCTCCACGCCCTCGACGATCTGATCCGGCGCCCACGCCACCGCGGTCAGCCCGCGACCGAGGCGCTTGATCGCCTGGTGATGCATGCTGTTGACCTCGAGCTCGTCGGCGCCGAGCGTCTCCGCGAGCCGGCTGCCCGGCGTGACCTTCACCTTGTGGGTGGGCTGATCGCGCGGCTCCTTCTGGCCGTGGAGGAGCTGCGTGCCGGGATCGGTGCCCACGTCCTGGTAGAGGCTACCGCCCAGCGCCACGTTGAGCACCTGGATGCCCCGGCACACCGCGAGGACGGGCACGCCGCGCTGCAGGGCCAGCTGGAGGAGCGAGGTCTCGAGCGTGTCGCGCGCGGGGGCGACGTCGTAGAGCGTGGCGTGCGGCGTCTCGTCGAAGAGCGCCGGATCCATGTCACCGCCGCCGGTGAGCAGGAGCCCGCTGAGATCGGTGTTGATCTGCTGCAGCGACGACGCCGAGAGCTGCGGAGGCAGCGGTACCGGCACTCCCCCCGCCTGCTGCACCGCGTGCAGATACGCGGAGTTGACGTAGGCGCGCTCGGGATGCTGGCCGACGGTGATGGACGTGCTGACGCCGATCAGGGGCGTGCGACGACTCATGGCGTCATGCTACCACAGCGGCGCTGCTGCGTGACGAACGGCGGTCGCCGCAAGGTCTCGACGCAGCGCGCGTCCAGGTCCCGGGCCGAGCCTTTCGCGATGAAGTCGGCCATGAGGTCGCGCAGGCAGTCCTCGAAGTACCAATGGGCCGCGTTGCGGATGAGGATCTGTCGGCTGTTGGGGAGCGACCGGGCCGCCGCGCCGGCGAAGTGCGCGGGCGTGGCCGCGTCGAGTTCGCCGGAGAGCATGAGGACCGGCGCCGGCGATGTCACCGGCGCGTAGAACCCGTCCGGAATGCGGCCGCGCGGCCATTCCTGGCAGGCCCGCATGTGGACTCTGACCCGGTCCTCGCCCACGAAGCTCCCGCGCGCTTCGTGGACGATGTCGTCTTCGCTGATGGCCGCGACCGACTCCGAGCAGTTCACCGTCAGGTACATCCCCATGGCGAAGGCGGCCGAGCCGCCGGTCAGGTCGGCGACGTGGCCCGCGCGAAGGGCGCCCAGTCCCCCCGCGCCGCGCGGTGGAGCACCAGCGGCACGCGTCTCGCCGACCGCAGGGTGTAGAGCATCAGCCGCAGTCGCTCCGCGAAGACGGCCCGTGACATGCGCACGCGCTCGGATCCCTGGCCAGCCGGGCCAGGAAGGTCGAACGTGACCGGGCCCGCTTCGAGTTGGGCGAAGACGGCGGCGACGTCCGTCCTCAGATCCGGAAACGCGCGCTGACACGCCTCGTCGCCGGCACAGTCGGCGATCGCGTGGTCGAGCGCCGCCTGTGGCGACACCGGCCAGGGCCAGCGACCGCACACGGGCGGGGTGCTGGCGGAGATACTGCATCGCGGCCAGTGATCCGTAGGAGACGCCGTAGAGGTTGATCGTCGCGTAGCCCAGGGCGTCGCGGACCTCGTCGAGATCGTCCATGGCGATCGGCGTCGTGTAGAGCCGCAGGTCGGCGATCCGCTCCAGGGCCTGGCGGCAGGCGCGGATCCGGTCGGCCGGGAGCAGATCGCCGAAGCTGCTCTGTGCCGCCGAGCCGCCCACGGCCAGGCCGCACTGCAGCGGATGCGATGCGCCGGTCCCCCGCTGATCGACGAAGACGACATCGCGCCGGCTGCGCATTGGCCGAAAGTACTCGACGACCTCGCGGGTCACCCCGCTCGCCGCTCCCTGCCCCGGCCCCCCGGCCAGGACGAAGATGGGGTCGGGCGCGGCGCTCTCCGTCAACGCCGGAAGGACGAGGATGTTGAGTGAGATGGTGCGCCCGGACTTCGCGACGCGATCCTCGAAGACCGGGTACGTGCCGCAGCGCGCGTCGGTGGTGGAGTTGGGGACGGAGCACGGCGTGAGCTGCACCGTCGGCCGCGGGGCGATTGCCTCCCGCGGCGTCGGCGTTGCGCAGGCCACGGCTCCGATCACGGCGAGACCGCCGAACCACGCGAGGCGTATTGCGAGACGGCGCGTGCTCCGGCAGCGAATGCGGGTGAGCATGCTGTGCGCTGTCTAAGTGCGCGCCATCGTTGAATCCGCGCATATGCTACCATACCGGCCATGACACTCGATTCCGCGCAGTACCAGCGCAGCGCTGCGCCGGCCGGCTCGGGCCCGATGACGCAGGTGATGGGGCGGCAGTGGATGGTGGCGGCCGGGCATCCGCTCGCGGCGCAGGCCGCCGCGCGTGTGCTGGGCGCCGGCGGCAACGCGATCGACGCGGGAGTGGCCGCGGGTTTCATGCTCGGGGTCGTCCATCCGGACATGGTGAGCTTCGCCGGCGTCGCGCCGATCCTGGTGCACCTGGCCTCCACCGGTGAGACCTTCGAAGTCTCGGGCGTCGGCCCGTACCCGCGGCGCGCCAGCGCCGACTACTTCCGCGCCAAGCACGGCGGCGATATCCCGGTGGGCTTACTTCGGACGGTGGTGCCGGCCTCGCCCGATGCGTGGTGCGCCGCGCTCGAGCGCTGGGGCACACTCTCGTTCACCGACGCGGTGGCGGGGGCGCTCGAGTGCGCGGAGCACGGCTTCCCCACCTCGGCCTTCTCGGCCTCGATCATGGCCAACAACGCCGAGCGCTACACGCGCTTCCCCACCTCGGCCGCGATCTTCCTGCCCGGCGGCAAACCGCACGCGGCCGGCCAGCTCTTCGTGCAGTCCGAGCTGGCGGCCACCATCAAGGAGATGGTCGCGGCGGAGGTGCGCTCGCGGAGCCGCGGCCGCGCCGGCGCCATCCGCGCTGCGCGCGACGCCTTCTACAAGGGCGACATCGCCAAGCGCATCGTGGACTACCACGCGCGCGAGGGCGGGTTGCTGGCCCTCGAGGATCTCGCCGGGTTCCAGGCCGAGGTGGCGCCCGCGCTCAAGACCACGTTCCACGACTACGAAGTGGCGGCGTGCGGCTTCTGGTGCCAGGGGCCGGTCTTCTTGCAGATGCTGAATCTGATCGAGCCCTACGACTGGCCCGCGCTCGGCCACAACACGCCGCGCGCGCTCCACATCCTGGTGGAGGCCATGAAGCTGGCTTTCGCCGACCGCGAGGCCTACTACGGCGACCCGCGCTTCGTGACAGTGCCGGCCGAGGCGCTCCTGTCGAAGGCCTACGCCGAGCTGCGCCGCGGGCTGATCCGCGAGGACCGCGCCTGGCCAGACATGCCGCCGGCCGGCGACCCCGATGGCAAGGCGGCGGTGCGCAACGGTCACGGTGCGGCGTCGAAGACGGGTGCGCCGTCGCACGCGGGCACGCTCGACACGTCGTACGTCTCGGTGATCGACGCCGAGGGCAACGCCTTCTCGGCCACCCCCAGCGATCCGGGCGGGGTCGACTCGCCGGTGATCCCCGGCGTGGGCTGCGTGGTGTCCCCACGTGGCTCGCAGGGCTGGCTCGTACCCGGCCATCCGAGTGAGGTGGCGGGGGGCAAGCGGCCGCGGCTCACCCCGGCGCCGTCCATGGTGCTGCGCGACGGGCGCGCGTTCATGGCCTTCGGGACGCCCGGCGGCGACGTGCAGCAGCAAGCCCTGCTGCAGGTGCTGCTCAACATGACCGCCTTCGGCATGGCGCCCCAGCAGGCGATCGAGGCCCCGCGCCTCGCCACGCGCAGCTTCCCCGATTCCTTCTGGCCGCACGCGAATTCGCCGGGCCGCCTCGACGTCGAGGCCCGCATCGCCCCTGAGGCGCGCCAGGCGCTGGCGAACCTGGGCCACGTCATCACCGACTGGCCCGACTACGACTGGCGCGCCGGCTCGGTCTGCGCCTCGGTGGTTGGCCGGGACGGCGTGCGCCTGGGCGGTGCCGACCCGCGCCGCGGCGCGCACGCCATCGGGTGGTAGCCGGCGCCACTCCGCGCCTGGTGCGTCGTCGGTTCATCGCGCTCGCAGGGCTGCTGGCGCTCGGTCTGCTGCTGGGCCGAGCCCGCCCGCTCGCCGCTCAGCCCACGCTGCCGCTGCCTCCGCAGCTCCCCCCCAAGGACCGCAAGCGGTTCGAGGACATCGTCAAGAATGCCTTCGCCTCGACCCAGCAGACCGTCGACCCCTATCTCGTTCGCCCCGAGATCTTCGAGTACCTGCTGGATCACCCTGAGTTCGCCAGCCACGTCACGCGCGCGCTGAAGGCCGCTCGGTACAAGATCTGGCGCGACCAGGGCTCGCTCTGGCTCGACGACGGCTGGGGCGTGCGCGGCGTCTTCACCTCCGTCTACGCCGAGCCGGGCCTGCGCCTCATCCACGCTCAGGGCGCCTACCAGTCGGCCCTGCCCGACATCAAGGGCCGTGCCGTGGTGGCCCTGGCCTACAAGTTCCAGCCCGGCCCGCAGGGCCGCCCGCAGGTCGTCACCACGCTGACCTCGTTCGTGCACATCGACAGCGGGGTCGTTCGCGCCATCGGCAAGCTGGGCGGCCCGCTCGTGCAGAAGAAGGCCGACCGCGAAGCCCGCCAGCTCCTGCGCGTCTTCGCCAAGGTGAGCCGGGCGATCGAGGACAACCCGGCCGACGTGTACGCGCGGGTGCGCGACCGGGCCGATGTGCCGAAGCAGGAGCTGGAGGAGTTCCGGAAGCTGCTGCGTGTGCCGTGAACGGGACCCGGGTTCGGCTGGAAGGGCATCTCCTGGTCGGCGCAATCGAGGGGGAGGTATGGGCACGATCGCGAATGTTCTGACCGCATTCGTCGCGGTGAGCCACATCGGCTTTCTGGTTCTGGAGATGTTCTTCTGGGACCACCCGGTGGGCCGCCGGATCTTCGGGATGACGCCGGAGATCTCCGCGAGCTCCGCAACGCTGGCCGCGAATCAGGGCCTGTACAACGGGTTCCTGGCCGCCGGACTGATCTGGGGCCTGGCGGCGGGACGGCGAGACGTGAAGATCTTCTTCCTCCTCTGCGTCGTGATCGCGGGTGTCTTCGGGGGAATGACCGCGAAGCCGTCGATCATTTTCACCCAGGCGTTGCCGGCCCTGATTGCGCTGGCGATGGTGGTGCTCTGGCAACGGGGCAAGTGACACGAAGTGAGAGCATCACAACTGAGCTAGAGTAGCGCATGCCCAATGCCCCCCAGCACGTCACCTGGGAGTCCTGCCTGATCGAGCCCCGGCGCTTCGTGCTGGTGCCCATGCCCGCGGAGCCGGTGAAGGGCATTGCCGAGCCCGTGGTCACCTACGCGGTTCGGGAGGGCTCGGCATGAAGCTACTCATCAAGAGCGCGTGGGGGTCGGCCGATCCGACGCAGGCGGCGTTCCCCTTCCATCACGCGAACGCCTTCGCGGAAGCCGGGCACGAGGTGCAGCTCTTCCTGCTGGGCGAAGCGGTCTCCCTGATGCGCGCGGTGGTGGCCGCCTCGGTGATTCCGGTCGGATGGGCGCCGCTTTCGGAGGCGCTGGCGAAGGTGATCGACCATCGAGTCCCGATTCACGTCTGAGGAGCCTGCTCGCGGGCCCGTGGGGTCCTGGAGGCCGATCTGGTCGGGAAGAACGCGAGGTTCTCCGATCCGGCCGGGTTCGTCGGCCTGGTCGAGTGGGCCGATAAGGTCCTGACGGAGTAGGCGGACGAAGGGCCAAAGGAGGCGCGATGGGATCGGTGAGCGGACGCACGGTGCTGATCACGGGCGCGGCTCGCGGGATCGGCGCGGCCTGCGCGCGCCGGCTGGCGAGCGAAGGCGCGAAGCTGGTGCTGGCCGATCTGGACGGCCCCGGTGTGGACAAGCTCGCCGCCGAGCTCGGGCAGGTGGCGATCAAGACCGACGTGACGAAGCCCGACGACATCGCCCGCATGGTCGACGAACCCTACAAGCGCTGGGGCCGCCTCGACGTGTTGTTCAACAACGCCGGGGTCATCCGCGTTCAGCCGATGTTCGAGGTCACCGAGGCGGAGTGGGACCGCGTGCTGGACGTGAACCTGCGCGCGGTGTTCTTCGTGCTCCAGGCGGCGGCGCGACGGATGCTGAAGCAAGACGTCATCGCGGGGTCGGAGCTTCGGGGCAAGCTGATCCAGACCGCGTCCATCGCCGCGTACCGGGGTGGCAATCATCTCATGACGCCGTATTCGGCCTCCAAGGCCGGCGTGGTGAGCCTGACGCGCTCCGCCGCGCAGGCGCTGGCGAGGGAGCGCATCACGTCCAACTGCGTGTGCCCCGGCGCGGTGGAGACGCCGATGTGGGAGCAGATCGACAAGGAGTGGGGAGCGCTCGAGGGCCTGGGGCAGGGGGAGGCGTGGAAGCGCCGGATCCGCGGCATCCCGCTCGGCCGGCCCGAGCGCGCGGAGGACGTGGCCGGCGTCGTCGCCTTCCTCGCCGGGCCCGACTCCGACTACATGACCGGGCAGGCGCTCAACGTGGACGGTGGTCTGGTGATGGGGAGCTGAGCCCGCCGGAGACCGCCAGGCGGCTACCGCGTCGTCACCTCGTTGACCGGCGTGAAGAACGCGGCGGCGCCGTAGAGGATCTGGCCCACCACGCAGAACCAGGCCCCGCGGTCGGGGTCAGCCGGCGAGCAGCGCCGGGGGGCCTGAGAGATCTCGTCGGTGCGGGAGGCCGACGGCCGCGACGTGGTAGCGCACCCCGCCAGCAAGGTCGCGGCGAGGAGCGCGCAGGCCAGGCGGCGCACGGCCCGGCCTGAAGCTACGCCGCCGGCGCGCTCTCGCCCTCGGCGCGGTGCTGCACCGCCACGCTCGAGGGCAGGTCGAGCTCGCGGTTGGCCAGGTCCACCGCGACGCGCATCGCGCGCAGGCCCTGGGCGCCCTGCAGCTCGTCCAGCTCCAGCTCCTCGACGTCGCGGGTGAGATAGCCGAGGCGCTGGAGATACTCGATGTACTCGCGCCACTCGGCGGCTTCGCTCGAATGCGAGTAGACCAGCGCGATCTTGCCGGGCTGGGTCAGCCGCTCGGTGGTGCCGCGGATGGTGGCCTTGTCGATCCGCTTCTTGATGATCTCGTAGCGGATGTTGTAGGCGCCGTCCACGTCGAAGCGCTTCTCGTCGGCGCGGAAGCGGATCGAGAGCGGGGCGTGCTGGATCAGGATCAGGTTGGTGATGTCCAGTCGCACCGGCAGCTGGTCCTTCAGCCGCTCGACCCGCAGGGCCACCCCGCACGCCACCATGAGCTGCCAGAGGCGCATGTTCTTCAGGTAGAGCGGATCGAAGGTGTTGTCCTCGCGAAGGGCGCCGCCGAGGTAGATCGTGTAGTCGACGCCGTCCGTCTTCTGCTTCTCGAAGAAGTGCGGGAACATACCCTGGGCCGCCTGCTCCTCCAGATCGATGTAGGAGGAGACGGCCTCGTTGATCTGGGTCACGCTCTCGTCGAACTCCTTGCGCCGGGCGTAGACCAGGCCGATGCCCGGGTCCACCGCCTGGCGGTAGGCGTCGATCTTCTCGCGCACCGCGGAGCCGAAGGTCTGCAGGTGATCGAAGAGCGGCTCGACGTCCGTCTTCAGGAAGCTCATCACACCCATCTCGTCGCCGGAGCGCAGGGTGACCTCGATCTCCGCCACGTGCCCGTCGATGCGGTGGGTGAGCTGGTCGAGGATCGGCAGGGGCCGCGCCTCGTACGCCGCGCGCAGCACCTCGCGGGCCAGGCCGAGCTGGGTCAGCAGATCGGCCTGGATGGCCCAGGCCCGATGGGTGGAGGAGCCGCGAATGTCCGAGACCGCGTAGAGCGGGTGGACGTCGCGGAACACGATCGGCTCCATCTCGCCCCTGCGCTGCTGCTCGCCGCCCCCCTCCATGCCCTCGAGCACGGCCTTGCGAAAGCGCCATTCCACCACCGGATGGATGGCGGTGAACTGCTCCTTGATGAAGCCCTCGACGCGCGAGTGCAGCTCGTCCACGCTGCGCCTCACCGCCACCGAGAAGAGCGGGAGCACCTCGTGAAGCCGGGGCGCGAGCAGGGCGTTGATGTCGCCCGGATTCGGCGAGGTCAGACTCAGCATTCCGATGAGCTGCCCCTGGTAGAGCAGCGGCGCGACCACCAGGCTCCGCATACCCTTGCGCAGGATCATCTCCTCTTTCGGAGAGCGCGTCGGCAGCGCGGCCACGTCCTCGACGAAGATGGGCTCACCTCGCAGGGTGGCGGTCTGGTAGACCGAGCCGACATAGTCCGCCATCTTCCCATGGGCGGAGCCCGCGAAGATGCAGCCCTGCCCGTGCTGGAGCTGGTGGCCGGAGTTCAGCATCAGGATGCGGTCGCCCTCGAAGGCGGCCAGGCTCAGGTGCAGATCGGGCCGGCGGAACAGGGTCCGCAGCTTGGCCTGCAGCTTCTCGAAGCGCGTGTTCGAGACGATCGACTCCTTGTCGATCAAGTCGCGCTTGATGGACGACAGCACTTCCTGGTCGGTCACGTCCGCGGCCTTGACCACCGTGAAGCCGGAGAAGCGCACGCTGCCCGGCGGGATGAGGCTGGCCAGCCCTTCGAGATCCAGGGCCTGAGCGGCGAGGCGCTTGCGCATCTCCTCGGAGAGCGGCGGGATCGGAAGGAGGCGGTCCACGTCCACGAAGCGCCCGTCGAACTGGATCTTGAAGTGACGATCCAGCCCGGTTCCGGGCTCCGGCGCGGTGAGGATCAGCGGGTAGTCCACCGGGAACTCGATGCCGTAGAGCCGCTCGAGCGCGAGCGCGTACGCGTTGACGAGGCGGAAGTCCTTCAGCGCGCTCATCTCGAGGTTCAGGCTGCCGTAGAGCACGCCGTCCGGACCCATGACGGTTTCGAACGCACGCGTCCCGTACACGCTGCGAAGCGTGAACGGGATGAGGGCGCCCATGTAGGCCTTCTCCAGGAAGGCGGACGGGAAGATCGCGCTCATCAGCGCGTCCACGAGCCCACCGTGGTGGTCGAGCAGAGTGATGTCGTCGATGGGGCGGGTCAGCTCGGGCGCCTCCTTCAGGCGAGCCATCAGGCTCCGGGCGAACTCACCGCGGACCGAGCTCTCCTTGGCCTGCTCCTCCCAGAACCGGATCAGTAGCGCCAGGCTCAGCCGGCTCTCGAACGGGAAGTCCTGCTGAAGCTTCGTCAGCGACGTCTTGTGCTCGCTCATGGCCATCATTCTACTCCAGTCGTCTAGCTCCCCATCTGGCTAGCTCGCGGTGGCGGGCAGCCCGGCGGGCGCGGGGGTGGGGCTCGGGGTCCGGGTCACCGGGACCTCCTTGATGGCCAGGGCCATCGGCACTGCCAAAAACGCGAGCAGGGCGGCCGAAACGAAGGCCCACGCGTACGATCCGGTGGCCTGGAAGACCCAGCCGCCCATGGCCGCGCCAAGCGCCGACCCCACCTGGTGCGAGAAGAAGATCCAGCCGGAGAGCGCGCCCACCGAGTAGCGACCGAAGATGTTGGCGGTGAGCGTGGTCGTGGGCGGCACCGTCGAGATGTAGTTGAGCCCGAAGAGGGCGGCGAAGATGTGCAGCGACGGCACGTTCCAGACATAGAGGAGGAAGAGGAGAGACAGTCCGCGCACGCCGTAGTAGAAGGCGAGCGGACCCTTCCGCCCGAACCGGTCGCAGATCCAGCCCGAGGCCACCGTGCCCAGGATATTCATGCCGCCCATCACACCCAGCGCCTGCGCGGCGTGCATCTCGGAGAAGCCGTGCTCGGCCGCGTGCGGCACCAGGTGCGTCAGCACCATCCCGTTCGAGGTGTAGCCGCAGATGAAGAAGGTGGCGGCCAGCAGCCAGAAGGCGGGGACCTGCATCGCGTCTGCGATCCCGGTGCGGCCCTCGGGCGGCACCGGCATTGCGCCCGCCCCCGGAGAAGCGTGCCCCGCGCCGTAGGCCTTGAGGCCCTTCTGGGCGGGATCGTCGCGCACGAAGAAGAGCGTCAAGGGCAGCGCGACCACCAAGAGCAGGACCCCGAGCCAGACGAAGGACTGACGCCAGCCGTAGGTCAGGGTGAGCCACACCGCCAGGGGAATGACCACGAGTTGGCCCGCGGACATGGCGCCGCCGACCACGCCCATCACGAGCCCGCGCCGGCCCTCGAACCAGCGAGCGGCCAGGGCGGCTCCGGTCGACATGCCCACGCCGCCCGCGCCCAGGCCCATCAGCACGCCCGCGGTGACGTAGACGTGCCAGAGTGATGTCACGCGCGAGGTGAGGATCGTCCCGACGCCGAGAATGAGGGTGGAGAGCAGCATGACGCGTCGGGGGCCCCAGCGATCGGCGAGGGAGCCGACGATCGGGCCGGCGGCGCCCAGCAGCAGCAGCGACAGCGCGGCTGCACCCGAGAGAGAGGCGCGGTCCCAGCCGAAGGTGTTCTCCATCGGCTTGATGTACACGCCGAAGATGGCGCGCAGCCCGGAGGCGAGCAGCATGACCACGACGAGCGCGCCCAGGACGACCCAGGCGTAGTGCAGCGTGCCCCGCGATGTCTTCATGTGTTTTTTGATGCGAAACAGGCCGGATCGGGATTCCGATCCGGCCTGCCCGGACCAGCCAACCCACCCGACAATCAGGTGGGCCAATGGTTCGACGCGGAGCTACACGTTCACATGATGGACGTAGCCGTAGCGGGCGTTGCTGCGCATGCCGCCCTGCGCCACGTATTCCGCCTTGATGGCGGCCACCTTGTCTCCGGTGATCGCGCCCTGCGCGGCCCTCATGTCGAGCCGGTAGAGCCGCGCGGAGTTGCGGGAGAAGATCTGGGTCTTGACCGGACCGTCGGCGGCGCCGAGGGGCGCGAAGCCGTGCTTCTTCTGCATGTCGGCGGGAATCTCGAGGCGCCGCATCGCCTCGATCTGCCACTGGGGCGAGCCGTACCACAGGGAATCGGTGCCCCACAGCACGTGATCGGCGCCGAGGCCACGGACCAGTGTGCCGACGAACGCGGCCGCGAACTTGGGGTTGGCCACCGCGGAGTTGGCGAAGGCGGTGCCCAGCTCGCCGTAGACATTCTTGACGCCGTACTTGGCCGGGATCTCGGCCAGGTCGGTGGCCCACTGGATGCGTCCGGACTTCTCGAACTCGGCGAGCGCGTCGTCCGGCTTCTCCAGGAAGGGCCGGAGGGCGCCGTGATACATCACGAAGTTGAGCTTCGGCCAGTCCTTGGCCGTCTTGCCCACGTCCCAGACCGTGTTGTACTCCCACACTCCCGGCCACGACTTCTCGTAGTCGGCGGGGAGCAGCCCCTTGTGGATGCAGACGGTGGTGATGCCGGACTTGCTGATCTTCTCGTAGAACGGGTACATCAGCTTGTCGTCGTCGAGCCGCCAGTAGGATTGCTGCTTGGAGGGGAAGAGCGGGTCGCCGATGGTGTAGCCCTTCCAGGAATCGGGCTTGATCGTGGTGATGCAGCGATCCACCTCGTCCAGCCAGCCGGCGCGCTTGGGGGTGAAGACGGAGTGCCCGAGCAGGCGCCGCGAGCCGCTGATCTTGTTGATGGACGCGCGCGCCATCGCGATCTGGTCGTTGCTCAGGAGGTCCCAGGTCTGATCGTCGAAGGGCGCGCCGGACAGGAGCGCCACCTTGGTGTCGCTGTCGACGAAGATCTCCTTGATGTAGTTCTCGAACTTGAAGCGGGCGAGCGTGTTCTCGCCCCACAGCGCGGGGTTCCAGTTCGCCTTGGCGTACTTGGCGAGATCGAGGAGCCCCTCCTGCTTGAAGTCATCGCGCACGAAGTGGGTCTGGGCGTCGATGATGAACTGCTTGGAGAGCGCGTTCGCCCGCTGGTTGGCGATTCCGGGCGTCTGGGCCTCGGCCGGGCTCACCTCGAAGAGCGGACCGAAGACCTCGTTCATGGCGAGGAACGCGGCGGCCATCCCGGCGCTCGAGGCCAGGAACTGGCGCCGGTTCATACCGTGCCGCGGGCCGAGACCGTCGGCGAGCTCCTTGATGCGCGCTTCCACGCGCTGCTGGTCTCGCGTCTGCGGCAAGGGATTGAACTCGCCGTTGGACACGATCTGGGTGGGGACGGGGGAAGCGAACGATGCGACCTCGGCCGGCGCCGTTCGCGAGAGCTCCTCGTCGCTGAGGTAGTGGGGCATGACGGACCTCCTTCCGCGTGAAGGGGTTGGGTCGAGCGGCCACGGATCACCCGGGCTCCGGGCAAGAGACTAGGCCGAATCGGGAGCCTGTCAAGACCCCCCGCGGCATGGCCCGCGCCCGCCTCCGCTCGCCGACATCCTGCGCCCCTGCAAGGTCGCGGAGGCGTCCGACGGGCAGGAGGGGCTGAGCGCCGTGGTCGCCCGGCGGCCGGACCTGATCCTGCTCGATCTGCAGATGCCTCACGTGGGCGGCCTCGCCCTCCTGAAGCAGATCCACCAGGCGGACCGGCGTCTGCCCATCATCGTGATCACGGCCACGCAGGACACCAGGATGGCGGCCGAGGCCCTCGGGAACGACGCGGTCGCGTATCTGCCCAAGCCGTTCGATCCGCCTCACGTCGAAATGCTGGTGGCGACCCAAGCGGGCGCCCACGAAGCCGCCGGACACGCCTCGCTGAGCGAGCGGTCGCGGCACGCACGATCTGCGCGCATCACGCAGCCGACGTCCGTCATGTCGGCGCACCAACGGCCACGCGACGACCAAGATGGCATTCCCGCCTAACTTCGCGGGACCCGCGAGCCACGGCATGCTGGAACGGGGCTTGCTCCGTCAGGACCTGGCATGTCGACCAAGCGCGTGCTCGTGGTGGACGATCAGACGCCGGTGCGGGAGCTGGTGGCGGCCGTGCTCAGCGCGGATGGCCACGCGGTGGAGACCGCGCGGGATGGCGCCGACGCCTTGCGTCTCCTCGACGGGCACGCCTCGTTCGACCTGATCGTGAGCGATCTGAAGATGCCGGGCCTGGACGGGCCCAGCCTCTACCTGGAGCTCACGCGGCGCTGGCCCGACACGCGCCCGCACCTGCTCTTCATCTCGGGCTTCGTGGAGTCGCCCGAGTACTCGGGCTTTCTCCAGGGCACCAAGGTGCAGGTGCTGCTCAAGCCGTTCGCGGTGGACGACCTCTCCCGCGCCGTCTTCACCATCCTCGGCCAGTCCTAGCCGCGCCGCCCCTTTCCGCGCCGGTCCCCGCGGCCGAAACGTGACCGATCGGTCATCATTCCGCAATCTGCGTTCGCCAGGGTCGGCCCCGAACCGGAGTGAACCCTCCACCCTGACCGGGAGCGGGCACCGGCGCGGTGCTGCACCGGATCGAGCTGACGCCGGAGCGCTGAGCCCGAGAGCTAGACCGGCCTCGCCTCCGTGATCCGCCGGAAGACGATCTTGCCGCCGGCGGCATCCGCGGTCACCGTGTCGCCCTCGCTGAAGGTCCCGCTGAGCAGCTCCAGCGCCAGCGGGTCCTGCACCAGCCGCTGGATGGTGCGCTTGAGCGGGCGCGCCCCGTAGACCGGGTCGTAGCCCTCCCGGGCCAGCAGCTCCTTGGCCGCCGCGGTCAGCTCGAGCGTGATGCGCTTGTCGGCCAGCCGCTTCATCAGGTGCCGGGCCTGGATCTCCACGATCGAGGCGATCTCTTCCCGGCCGAGCGGCTGGAAGATCACGGTCTCGTCGATGCGGTTCAGGAACTCCGGGCGCAGCGCCTGCCTGAGCAGATCCAGGATGAGCCCGCGCACCCGCTTCGGGTCGCTCTCCTCGCGGAAGAACTGGCTGCCCAGGTTCGAGGTCATGATCACCACCGTGTTCCGGAAGTCCACCGTGCGGCCGTGGCCGTCGGTCAGCCGCCCGTCGTCCAGCAGCTGGAGCAGCACGTTGAAGACGTCACCGTGGGCCTTCTCGATCTCGTCGAACAGCACGACGGAGTACGGTCGCCGGCGCACCGCTTCGGTGAGCTGGCCGCCCTCTTCGTAGCCCACGTAGCCGGGAGGCGCGCCGATGAGCCGCGCCACCGTGTGCTTCTCCAGGTACTCCGACATGTCGATACGGATCATGGCCCGCTCGTCGTCGAAGAGGAACTCGGCGAGCGCCCGCGCCAGCTCGGTCTTGCCCACCCCGGTCGGGCCGAGGAACAGAAAGGAGCCGATGGGGCGGTTCGGATCCGAGAGGCCGGAGCGCGCGCGCCGCACCGCGTTGGAGACCGCGACGATCGCCTCGCGCTGGCCGATGACCCGCTCGCCCAGCCGCTCCTCCATCTTCACGAGCTTGGCCACCTCGGCCTCGAGCAGCCGGGTGACCGGGATGCCCGTCCACTTGGCCACCGTGCTGGCCACGTCTTCCTCGTCGACCTCCTCCTTCAGCATCCGGCCGCTCTTCTGCAATTCCTGGAGCCGCGCGTTCTCGGCCTCGAGCCGCTTGTCGAGCGCCATCAGCGTGCCGTAGCGCAGCTCGGCCGCCTTCTGGAGATCACCGCGGCGCTCCGCGTCGGCCATGGCGGCCCGCGCGGCCTCCGCCTCTTCCTTGGTTCGGCCGATGGTCATGATGGCCGCCTTCTCGGCCTGCCACTGGCTCTGTAGGCGCGCCGACCTCTCGCGCAGCTCGGCGAGCTCGGCGTCGAGGCGGGCGAGGCGCTCGCGCGAGACCTCGTCCGACTCGCGGGCCACCGAGACGCGCTCGATCTCGAGCTGCATGATGCGCCGGCGGGTCTCGTCCAGCTCGACCGGCATCGAGTCGATCTCGATGCGCAGCCGCGAGGCGGCCTCGTCGATGAGGTCGATGGCCTTGTCGGGCAGGAAGCGGTCCGCGATGTAGCGGTGCGAGAGGACGGCCGCCGCCACCAGCGCCGCGTCCTTGATCTTCACCTTGTGGTGCACCTCGTACTTCTCCTTGAGCCCGCGCAGGATCGCGATGGTGTCCTCCACCGAGGGCTCGCGCACCATCACCGGCTGGAAGCGCCGCTCCAGCGCCGCGTCTTTCTCGATATGCTTGCGGTACTCGTCCAGCGTGGTCGCGCCCACGCAGCGCAGCTCGCCCCGCGCCAGCGCCGGCTTGAGCATGTTGGCCGCGTCCACCGCGCCTTCGGCGGCGCCCGCGCCCACCAGGGTGTGCAGCTCGTCGATGAAGCAGATGATCTCGCCGCTGGACTCGGTGATCTCGCGCAGCACCGCCTTCAAGCGGTCCTCGAACTCGCCGCGGTACTTGGAGCCCGCCACCATGGCGCCGATGTCCAGCGACACCAGGCGCTTGTTCTTGAGCCCCTCGGGGACGTCACCGGCCACGATTCGCTGGGCGAGCCCTTCCACGATGGCGGTCTTGCCCACGCCCGGCTCGCCGATCAGCACCGGGTTGTTCTTGGTCCGGCGCGAGAGCACCTGCACCACGCGGCGGATCTCTTCGTCGCGACCGATGACCGGATCGAGCTTGCCCTTGCGGGCCAGGTCGGTGAGGTCCTTGGAGTAGCGCTGCAGGGCCTGGTACTTGTCCTCGGGGTTGGGATCGGTCACCCGCTGGGAGCCCCGCACGTCGACGAGCGAGCGGTAGATGGCCTCCGCGGTCACCCCCGCCTTCGCGAGCAGCCGCGCAGCCGCGCCGCCCTTCTCCTGGGCGATCGCGATCAGCAGGTGCTCGGTGGAGACGTACTCGTCCTTGAGCCGTTCCGCTTCCTCCCACGCCCGGTTGATGACGGACTCGAAGCGCGGCGAGGCGTACTGGCGCCCGCCGCTGCCCCGTACCGTCGGCAGCTTGTCCACCTCCGCCTGCACCTGGCGCGCGAGGGTCTCGGGGCGCGCCCCCAGCTTGGCGAGCAGCGGCCCCACCACGCCCTCCTGCTGCTGTAGCAGGGTCTGGAGCAGGTGCTCGGGCTCGATCGCCTGGTGGTTGCCCTGATCGGCCAGCGACTGCGCGGCCTGAATCGCCTCCTGAGCCTTGACGGTCAGCTTGTCCAGCCTCATCACGCATTCTCCGGTCTGAGCTGCTTCAGCTCCTGGAACAGCTCTTTCTCTCGCGGGCTGAGCCCGCTCGGTACGACGATCTGCACCTTCACGTATTCGTCACCGGCTCCGCCTCCCTTGAGCCGCGGCATGCCGTAGCCGGGAAGCCGGAACGTCTTGCCGCTGGAGGTCTCGGGCGGGATCTTCATCGAAACCTGGCCCTTCAGCGTCGACACCGAGACCTCCCCTCCGAGGGCGGCCACCGTCACCGGCACCGGCAGATCGGTGTGCAGGTCGTCACCCTTGCGCTCGAAGCGCGGATGCGGTGTCACCGTGACCCGCAGATAGAGATCGCCGCGGTCGCCCTTCTTGGTCGAGCCGCCGCCCGCGCCCTCGGACGCCACGCGCACCCGCGAGCCCGTGTCCACCCCCGCGGGGATCTTGACCTCCAGGTTCCGCTTCGCCTTGGTCCAGCCCCCGCCGCGGCAGCGCGGGCAGGGCCGCCGGTTCACGTTGCCCGAGCCGCCGCACTCGCTACAGGGCTCGTCAAGCTCGAGCGAGATGGTCTTGCGTGTGCCCTGGAAGGCCTCCTCGAGCGTCAGCTCGATGCCCGCTTCGACGTCGTTGCCTCTGGTCACCGGGCCGTAGCCCTCGCCCAGATCGCCGAGATCCGAGAACTCGAACTCGGCCGAGCGCCCGCCCGGCTCGCCGCGGCGGAAGCCGCCCAGATCGCCGAAGATGGTGCGGAAGAAGTCCGAGAAGCCGCCGAGGTCGCCCTCCTGGGTGAAGCGGACGTTACGCCCTTCGAACGGCGAGCGCCCGCCCGCGGTCGCCCCCGCGCCGGCCTGAGCATAGCGCTCCCAGTCGGGGCCGAGCGTGTCGTAGCGCTTGCGCTTCTCGGGGTCGGAGAGGACGGTGTAGGCCTCGCTGATCTCCTTGAAGCGCTCCGCGTTGCCCTTGTTGACGTCGGGGTGGTGCTTGCGGGCGAGCTTCCGATAGGCGGTCTTGATCGCCTTGTCGTCGGCGGCCCGTTCGACCCCGAGCGTCTTGTAGTAGTCCTTGAATTCCATGGGCTTAGACAGCGAAGCGGCGCCGGGCTCTGAAGACCGCGCCGCTCCGTCGGCTCATAGGGAGTGTAGCAGACGGTCGGTCCGTTGGCTGATCCCGGGCCATCTTTCCCGGCCTCCCGGGCGGGTCTACAATGCGAGCCCGTGGCCAAGACCTGTACCCTCGCCATCGACGTGGGCGGCACCTTCACCGATATCACCTTCGCCGACGCCGCGAGCGGCGCTCTGTGGGTGGCCAAGACGCCGTCAACGCCAGACGATCTGTCCACGGGCTTCATCATCGCGGTGCGCAAGGTGCTGGCGCTGGCCGGCCGGGCGCCCGCCGACGTGATGCGTGTCTTTCACGGCACCACCACCGCGACCAACGCCATCCTCGAGGGCAAGACGCCCCCCACCGCGCTCGTGACCACCGCCGGCTTCAAGTACGTGCTCGAGATCGGCCGCCACGATATCCCGCGCCACGGTAACCTCTACGGCTGGTCCAAGCCCACCCGGCCCATCACCGCCGACCGGGTCTTCGAGGTCACCGAGCGGCTCGACGCGGACGGCTCCGTGCTCACGCCGCTCGACGAGCCCGAGGCGCGAGCCCTGGCGCGTCAGCTGGGCCAGCTGGGAATCCCCGCGGTGGCGGTGGTGTTCCTGCACGCCTACGCCAATCCCGCGCACGAGCAGCGCATGCAGGCCATCCTGGCCGAGGAGTATCCCGGCGTCCTCGTCTCGCTCTCGTCCGAGGTGCTGCCCCAGTTCCGCGAGTTCGAGCGCACCATGGCCACCGCGCTCAACGCGGCGGTGATGCCGCCGGTGAGTCGCTACGTGAGCGTGCTCCGCGAGGCGCTCGACGGCCTCGGCATGCCGGCGCCGCTGCTCATCATGAAATCGGACGGCGGCGTCACGAGCGCCGCCACCGGCGTGCGCCAGCCGGTGCAGACCGTGCTCTCCGGCCCCGCCGCCGGGGTGGTGGGCGCGGTCGGCGTGGGGCGCGCGGCCGGCTTCGGCGACATCATCTCGATCGACGTGGGCGGGACCAGCGCCGACATCTGCCTCGTGCGCGACGGGCGGCCCGAGGTCACCAAGGACGGCAAGGTGGGGCCGTTCCCGCTCAAGCTGCCGATCGTGGACATCCACACCATCGGCGCGGGGGGCGGGTCCATCGCCGCGGTGACGAGCGCGGGGCGGCTCACGGTAGGGCCGCGGAGCGCGGGGGCCGAGCCCGGCCCGGTGTGCTACGGCCGCGGCGGGAGCGAGCCGACCGTCACCGACGCGCATCTCGTCCTCGGGCGCATCCCGCCCGCACTGCTGGGCGGCGAGCTGCCCCTCGACGTGACGGCGGCGCGCGAGGCGATCGCGGCGCGCATCGGCCGGCCCCTGGGCCTGGGTGTGGAGGAGGCCGCGGCCGGCATCGTCGAGATCATCGACAACGCGATGGCCCGGGCCATCCGCACGGTGTCGGTGGGGCGCGGCCACGATCCGCGACGCTTCGCGCTGGTAGCCTTCGGCGGGGCCGGGCCGCTGCACGCCTGCCGGCTGGCCGTGCTCCTCGAGATCCCGACCGTGATCGTGCCCGCCCGCCCGGGCGTGCTCTCCACCTGGGGGCTGCTGGACACCGACATCCGCGCGACTTTCGTCCGGACGGTGGGCACCGCCGCGCGGCGGCTCGCCGAGGCGGGCGGCCGGGTGGGCGAGCTCGAGGCCGCGTGGGCCGAGCTCACGCGGCAGGCGCGGGCGTGGCTCGATGCCGAGCAGGTCCCGCGCGAACGGCAGCGCTTCGAGCGGGCGGCCGATCTCCGCTACGAGCACCAGAGCTTCGAGCTGACCTGCCCGCTCGGTGACGGCGAGCTGATCGCGGCGCGCCTCTCCGAGCTCCTCGCGACCTTCCACGGCGAGCACCGGCGCCTCTACAGCTACGACCTGCCCACGGCGCCCGTCGAGCTGGTGAACCTGCGAGTCACCGCGGTCGGCGCGTTGCCACGCCGGGAGACGCGCCCGGCCGCGCCGGGCGGCGGCCGCCTCGCCGACGCCCAGACCGGCGAGCGGCGCGTGTACTTCCGCGGCGCCGGCTTCGTCTCCACCCCGTGCTATGCGCGGGAGGGGCTCTCACCCGGCATGGCCTTCGACGGCCCCGCCATCGTCGAGCAGGCCGACGCCACGTCGCTTCTGGCTCCGGGCTTCCGGGCCCGCGTGGACCCCGCGCACAATATCCTCGTGGAGCGCGCTCGTGGCTGAGACGCCCGCGCCGCGGGTCGATCCGATCACGCTCGAGATCATCCGGGGCAGCCTCGCCTCCGCCATCCGCGACATGGAGCTCCTGATGGAGCGCTGCGCGATGTCGCCCTTCATCAAGGAGAAGAAGGACTACTTCGTCGGCATCTTCGATACCGCGGGCCGCATCGTGGCCTGCCACATCTCGGGCAGCGGGCCCGGCATGCTGCAGCCAATCTTGAAGCTCTATCCGCTCGAGACCATGCGGCCCGGCGACGTCTACTGGTTCAACGATCCGTACATCTCCGACGGGGCGGTCCAGCACCACCAGGACATGGTGTTCACGGTGCCCGTCTTCCACGAGGGGCGCCTGGTCGCCTTCGCCACCACCTTCGGCCACTACCAGGACATCGGCGGGCTGCGGGCGGGGTCCATCTCGCCGCACGCCACCGAGATCTACCACGAGGGAGTCCTCGTGCCGCCGGTGCGAATAGTCCGGGAGGGGCAGCTCAACGAGGAGGCCTACCGCATCTTCCTGCGCAACTCGCGGCTGCCCGATCTGGTGGAGGGCGACACCCGCGCGATGATGGCCTCCTGCCACCTGGCCGAGGCGCGCCTGGGCGAGCTGTGCGGCCGCTACGGGATCGCGACCGTCCTGGCCGCCTTCGACGAGTGCATCGCGCAGACCGCGAGGCGGGCCCGTGAGCTGTTCCTGGAGCTGGTGCCGGCGGGCGAGTGGCGCTTCCACGATTTTCTCGACAGTGACGGCGGGACGGAGGCGCGGCCCTACCGTATCGACCTGACGCTCCAGCGAGCGGGTGATCACGTGCGTCTCGACGGCTCGCGCTCGGACGACCAGGCGCGGGGCCCGATCAACTTCACGACGAACCCGGGGCTGCTCCGCATCGCCTTCGGCCGGTATCTGCAGTCCCTCGACGCAGATCTCGAGGTGAACGAGGGCTTGCTCCAGAATCTGGACGAGTGGATCGCCCGCGAGGGCAGTATCCTCAAGCCGCGCTTCCCGGCCCCCCTCGGCATGCGCGCCAACACCCGCTTCCGGGTCATGTCCTGCATCTTCGGGACGCTCGCCCAGGCCAACGGCGGCCGCGTGCCCGCCGGCTCGCCGGTCTACGTTCTCTACTACTTCCGGGCCTGGGACGCGGCCCGGCAGCGTCCGATCCTCTGCATCGAGGGTCTCGGGGTGGGGCTGGGAGCGCGGCCCTTCGCCGATGGGGTGGACGTCATCTACTACATCGCCCAGGAGAACTACCCGGTCGAGTACGTGGAGCGCGACTTCCCGTTGCGGGTCGAGCGCTACGCGGTCCGGCCGGACTCGGGCGGCCCCGGGCTGCATCGCGGCGGCACCGGCGTGGTGCGCGACGTGCGTGTGCTGGCCGAGCGCGCCGAACTGGCCACCCGCATGGAGAACACGGTGGTGGCGCCCTATGGCGTGGCCGGGGGCGGCGCGGGCCGGACCGGGCGCATCGTCCTGAACCCGGGCACGCGGAAGGAGCGCGTGCTGCCCGCCCTGGGCGACGGCATCGTGCTCGGGCGCGGCGACCTCCTCCGCCTCGAGACCTGCGGGGGCGGCGGCTGGGGCGACCCGCTCGCCCGTGAGCCGGAGCGGGTGCGCCAGGACGTGGCGCGGGGCTTCGTCACCGCGCGCGGGGCGCGAGAGGACTACGGCGTGGTGCTCGATGAGGCCACGCTCGAGGTGGACAAGACGGCCAGCCAGGAGGAGCGCGCCCGCCGCGCCCACGACCTGCCCCTCATCGAGCGCGGCCCCGGCTTCGCGCAGGCCGAAGAGCGCTGGCGTGCCTTCCGCGCTCCCGGCGCCTCCTGATTCATCACGACTCGTGACGGCGAGGTGAGACCATGAGAAGCGTCGAGATCGACCGCAGCAAGCGTCTGATCGACCAGCCCAATACCGGTCACAATCGGTGGCACCCCGACATCCCGCCCATCCTCGAGGCGAGCGAAGGCGACGAGATCGTGCTCGAGACCCGGGACGGCTGCGACGGCCAGTTCGGGCCCTCGGTCACCGCCGAGGGGATGGCCACGATGGACGCGGGCGCCATCCATCCGATCACCGGCCCCGTGCTGGTGAAGGGCGCCAAGCCGGGCGACCTGCTCGAGATCGAGTTCGTGGACATCCTGCCGCAGCCCCACGCGTTCACCGGCATCTTCCCGGGGCTGGGCTTCCTGCGAGACCTCTACACGGTGCCGTACCTCGTACACTGGCGCGTCGCGGATGGCTGGGCCACCTCGAAGGAGCTGCCCGGCGTGCGCATTCCCGGTGCGCCGTTCATGGGCGTGATCGGCGTCGCGCCGTCGCGCGAGCAGGTCGCGGCGTGGGCGAAGCGCGAGCAGGCGCTCTTGAGCCGCGGCGGCCTCGTCATGACGCCCGACGCAGCGGGGGCGGTACCGGGCAAGGGTCCCGCGGCCACCGAAGGGCTCCGCACGATCCCGCCGCGGGAGAACGGCGGCAACCTCGACGTCAAGCAGCTCACGAAGGGCTCGACCTTGCAGGTGCCCGTCGCGGTGGAGGGCGGACTGTTCTCGGTCGGCGACGGCCACTTCGCCCAGGGCGACGGCGAGGTGTGCGTCACCGCGGTGGAGATGGGCGCCACCGCGGTGGTGCGCTTCAAGGTCATCAAGGGCGCGGGCAAGCACCTGGCGCGGGGCCCGCGCTTCCGCCACCGCGACTACTTCGCCCCGCCGGAATGGGCGGCCCCGAAGCGCTTCCTGGCCGCCACCGGGATGCCGATCCGCGAGGACGGGGTGAACGAGGGCGAGAATCTCACCCTCGCCTGCCGCAATGCGCTGCTGAACATGATCGACCTGCTGCAGGAGCGGGGCTTCACCCGCGAGCAGGCCTACGTGATCTCGAGCGTGGCGGTAGATCTACGCATCAGCAACGTGGTGGACGTACCCAACTACGTCGTCTCCGCGCTCGTGCCGGAAGCGATCTTCGAGGGCTAGCCGCGGCCGACGGTGTAGGCGACGTAGAGCGACTGGGGGCCGCGCTGCAGCAGCACGGTGACCCGGTCGCCTTCCTTCACGTCCTTGGTCGCCTTCTCGAAGTCGGGCAGGCTCCGGACGCGCTGGCGATTGACCTCGCGGATGACGTCCCCCCGCTGCAGCCCGGCCTCGGCGGCGGCGCTCTCGTCGTCCACCGAGAAGACGATGACACCCTCCGGGTTGCGGAGGTTGAGCTGGCGGGCCAGCTCCGGGGTGATCGGCCGCACGTCGAGACCCAGCAGGCTCTTGCCCTTGTTGGTGGACTTGAGCGCCACGTTGTCGTCGGGCGTCTCACCGATCTTGATCTCGAGCGTCTTCTCGCCCTTGTCGCGCCAGACCTTGAGCGGCACCGCGCGCCCGGGCTGCGTCGACGCCACCGCCTTCTGGAGCTCCTGGGGCGAATCTACCTTCTTCTTGTCGAACTCGATGATGATGTCGCCCGAGGTGACGCCCGCCACCGCGGCCGGGCTATCCTGCACCACGTCCGAGATCAGCACCCCGTTCGGCTCCTTGAGCCCGAAGCCCTTGGCGAGGTCGGGGGTGAGCGGCTGGATGGACACGCCCAGCCAGCCCCGCGTGACCTTGCCCTTGGCGGCCAGCTCGGAGTAGATCCGCTTGGCCATGTTGACCGGAATCGAGAAGCCGATGCCCACGTTGCCGCCGGTGCGGGAGAGGATGGCGCTGTTGATCCCCACCACCTCACCCGACATGTTCACGAGCGGGCCACCCGAGTTACCCGGATTGATGGCGGCGTCGGTCTGGAGGAAATCGTCGTAGGGCCCCTGGCCGATGGAGCGGCCCTTGGCGCTGATGATGCCGGCGGTCACCGTCTGCTGCAGGCCGAACGGCGAGCCGATGGCGAGTACCCAGTCGCCGACCCTCACCCGGTCCGAGTCCCCCAGGTTGGCCGCCGCATAGGGGCCGCCGCCCTGGAGCTTGAGCACGGCCAGGTCGGTCTTGCGGTCCACCCCCATGACCTTGGCCTTGTGCTTCTTGCCGTCGGCGGTGGCCACCTCGATCTCGGTGGCGCGCTCGACCACGTGGGCGTTGGTGAGGACGATGCCGGAGGCGTCGACGATCACGCCGGAGCCAAGGCTGCGCTGGACCTGCTGGCGGTCGGGCGCCTCCCCGAAGAAGCGCTTGAAGAACTCGTCGCCGAAGAACTCCTCGACCGGCGTGCGCCCGCTCACCCGCGTCACCGTGTTGATGTTGACCACCGCCGGGGCCACGCTCTCGGCCACCTGGGCGAAGCTGCCCGACGGAATCGGCAGGGCGGCCGGCACGATCCGCGGCTGGGTGCCGGTGGGCAAGCTGCTGGGCGCCTGAGCGCCCGGCGTGCCCGGTTTGATCTGGTCCACGGCGCCGGCGCCCCACGTGCCCAGCGCCGCGCCCGCGACTAGTGTGACGAGAACCACGAATGCCAATGTGCTGCGCTTGACCGAAATCATAACGGTCCCCCCACAGGCTCTCCGGCCAGGAGCTCCCTGAGCCGGTCACCCTCAAGCGTTTCCCTTTGTTTGAGCTCGGTGGCGGCCTCCACCAGCACCCGCTTTCGGGTCGTGAGGAGATCGCGCACGCGGTCGTAGAGTCGATCGATGATCGCGCGCGTTTCGACGTCGATCCGACGCGCGCTCTCTTCACTGTATTCACGCTCCTGCGACAGGCCGGCACCCCGGAGAAACATCGCCTGCTGGCCGCCCCCGAAGGTCATGGGCCCGAGCTGCTCGGACATGCCGTACTGCGTGACCATCAGGCGGGCGATCTCGGTGGCGCGCTCCAGGTCGTTGTGCGCCCCGGTCGAGACCTCGCCGTAGATGATCTCCTCGGCCACGCGCCCGCCCAGCAGCACCGCGATGCGGTCCTCCAGCTCGCTGCGCGTGAGCAGGTAGCGGTCCTCCAGCGGGAGCTGATAGGTCGCGCCCAGGGCCGCCACGCCCCGCGGGATGATGGTCACCTTGTGCACCGGGTCGGCGTGGGGCAGGGAGGAGGCGATCAATGCGTGGCCAATTTCGTGATGCGCGACGATGTCGCGCTCTTTCTCGGAGAGCACGCGGCTCTTCCGCTCGAGGCCGCCCACCACCCGGTCGACGGCTTCCTCGAGATCGGCCATGTCGACGGCGTCCTTGCCCTTGCGCGCGGCCAGGAGAGCGGCCTCGTTGATGATGTTGGCCAGGTCGGCCCCCGCCATGCCCGGGGTGCGCGCGGCGAGCACGTGGAGATCCACGGTCGGGGCCAGCTTCACGTTGCGGGCGTGGACGTCGAGGATGGCCTCGCGTCCCTTGACATCGGGCTTGTCCACCACCACCTGACGGTCGAAGCGGCCGGCGCGCAGAAGCGCGGCGTCCAGCACCTCCGGCCGGTTCGTGGCCGCCATGATGATCACGCCTTTGGAGGAGTCGAAGCCGTCCATCTCGGCCAGGAGCTGGTTCAGGGTCTGCTCCCGCTCGTCGTGGCCGGAGAGGAAGCCGGTGTTACCGGCGCGGGTCTTGCCGATGGCGTCGAGCTCGTCGATGAAGACGATGCAGGGGGCCTTCTCCTTGGCCTGCTCGAAGAGATCGCGGACGCGCGAGGCGCCCACGCCCACGAACATCTCCACGAACTCCGAGCCCGAGAGGAAGAAGAAGGGCACGTCGGCCTCGCCCGCCACCGCGCGGGCCAGCAGCGTTTTGCCGGTGCCCGGCGGGCCCACCAGCAGCACCCCCTTGGGAATGCGGCCGCCCAGGCGCTGGTACTTCTTGGGGTTCTTGAGGAAGTCCACCACCTCCATCAGCTCGGCCTTGGCTTCCTCGACCCCCGCCACGTCCGCGAAGGTGGTCTTGAGCTCCTTGCGGTCGTAGATCTTGGCCTTGGACCGGCCGAAGGAAAGGGCCTGAGTGGGGCCGCCGCCCATGCGCCGCATCAGGAACAGCCAGAGGGCGGCCATGAGGACGAGCGGCACGAGCCAGGAGATCAGGTCGCGCCAGAAGGTGGACTCGATGCGCCCCGAAAATTCCACCTTCGCCGCCTCCAGCGCCCGGACCACCTCATAGTCGTCGGTGGCGGGGATGCGGGCGGTGGTGAAGACGCTCGGCCCCTGCTCGGCGCCCAGGAGCTGGCGGAGCCTGTCCCCCGGGCCCGGCGGCGGGGCGGGCAGCGCACCGGGCTTGAGCATGCCCTGGATCTCGCGCTCACCCAGGGAGACCCGCAGGACCTTGCCCTCGCGCACGAGGGTGAGGAACTGGCTCATGGGGATGTCCACGGTACGGGGCGCGCGCAGCCAGCTCTGCACCGCGAGCACCACCATCAGCGCGATGAAGAGATAGACCAGCGAGAACTGGGTTTTCTGGCGATTTGGCAGTTTCATCGGTTGGGCGTCATTTCGATGCTAGCGGAACCCCCGGGGGGTGTCAAACGGGCGGGGGTCGGAAGGGACGAGGCGAGCCCGGCCGGAGCTCCAGCTAGCCTACTGGCACTGCGCTCCCTTCGGCGGCTCGTAGCTGTTCACCTTGTAGGTGGAGTTGAAGGAGTCCTCCCACACCTCGAGGGGCACGCGCCCGACCGCGTCCAGCCCGTCGAAGAGCGTGAACTGGGAGCGGCTGGCGAACTCGTCGGGCGCCACCCGCTTGGCCAGGAAATCCATCGCGGTCGCCTTGTCCACGAAAAGGGCGAGCGTCTCGTTGACGGCCTGGCGCCCCGGGCGACTCGTGCCGGGCTTGAGCCAGGACAGGACCACGGAGAGGCCGGCGACGTTGCGGTCGTCGAGCACATCCGACAGCTCCGCCATTCGGCGCAGCATGTCCACTCCGTAGCGCGAGAACATCGCCGAGACCCGGCGCTGCTGCGACAGTGCGGCGAACGAGGCGTCCTCCCGCTGGTCCACCCAGATCCACATGGAAAGATACAGGTCGTTGCCCTGATTGTCCCGGGCCTGGCGGAATCCGAGCTCACCCGGATACACGGCCAGCCAGGGCAGGCAGTTGTAGATCTGCGCGGCGAACTGGAGCAGTCGCGTCCGGTGGGCGGACGCCAGGCTCTTCTCCCTGACCGTCGTGTACTTCTCGACGGGCCTCAGGGCGTCTTCCGGCGCGGCGAGCGCCGCGCCTCCGGAGATGACCGGGGCGGCCGCGAGCAGCAGGCCGCCCAGGACGGTCGAACGGAGCCGGGACATGTGGTGGCCTAGTTCTGGAAGATCTGCTCCGGGCTCACCGTGATGGCCTTGCCCCACCAGTTCTCCTGCCGCGCGGAATCGATGTCCGTCCGGCTCACGCGCGGATTCGATCCGTCCTTGTTGTTCCGCATCGAGAACATGCCGTGCGTACCCGAGGCGAAATGGGTCGTGTGGCTCCTCCACTCCGACCACTCCTCCGAGGTGGCGCACGCCGCGGTCAACATCAACACGCCTCCGATGAACGACGCCAGCGAAAGCCATGCACGCATGGGCCATGCCTCCTTGAAGGGGCGCTCCGAGCTGCTTCGACCGTGTACGACCCGTAATCATACGGAGGGGTCAGTGGGCCGTCAACTTTCATTTGCCTCGGCAGAAGCGCTCAGGCATGCTCCGTCCAGGAGGGAACGCCACCGATGAGCGAGTATCTGACGCTCCACGAGGAGCCGGGGGAGCTGCGCCGGCCCATCATCATCATGGCGTTCTCCGGCTGGAACGACGCGGCGGAGTCGGCGACCACCGCCGCCCGCTACCTGAGCCAGCTCTGGTCGTCCCGCCCCTTCGCCAGCATCGAGCCCGAGGAGTTTTACCATTTCGGCCTCTCCCGGCCCTACATCCGCTTCAAGCCCGGCTCCCGTCAGGAGCGCGAGATCGTGTGGCCGGCCACCGAGTTCTCGGTCGCGCAGCCGTCGCAGCTGGAGCGCGACATCGTCGTCGGCGTCGCGATCGAGCCGCATCTGAAGTGGCGCACCTACTGCGCCGCGGTGCTGGAGCTGGCGCGGCGCTGCCGGGCCTCGCTCGTCCTCACCCTGGGAGCGCTGCTCGCCGAGGTGGCTCACACCAAGCCGGTCCGGCTCGTGGGCAGCTCCTATGATCCGGAGCTCTCGGCCCGCCTGGGTCTCCGGCCCACGCGCTACGAGGGAGCCACCGGCATCGTCGGGGTCCTCCACACACTCTGCCGTGAGGCGACCGTTCCGACCGCCAGCCTCTGGGCGAACGTCCCCCACTACGTCTCCGGGATCGAGAATCCTCGGGCCGCCCTGGCCCTGGTGGCGCGCGTGCTCAGCCTCTTGAACACCGAGGCGGACCTGACCGACCTGCGCGAGGCGGCCGAGCAGTTCGATCAGAACCTGAGCTCGATCGTGGCGCAGAACGCCAAGATCGCCGAGTACGTGCGCAAGCTGGAGCGCAAGGGCGTCGACGAGGACGAGGAGCCGCCCGCGCCGGTCGAGGCCGCCGGGATCAAGGACGAGCTGCCGCCCTCCGCCGATCTCGTCGCCGAGATCGAGCAGTTCCTCCGCCAGCAGCGCCCCGAAGGCTCCTAGGATCACCCTCTCCCCTTAGGGGAGAGGGCAGGGTGAGGGGGTACAGGGGCCCGGCAGGGTAAACTCTTCCCGATG